>Ga0209517_10002585_pt1 | contig 25265 bp, 24 predicted proteins | sample PeaSoiMetSII2010_FD_187695 | JGI IMG/M metagenome (GOLD analysis project Ga0209517, IMG submission 187695) | Peat soil microbial communities from Weissenstadt, Germany - SII-2010 (SPAdes) (version 2) | ecosystem: Environmental > Terrestrial > Soil > Wetlands > Peat | place: Germany... | reverse complement strand
GAAATCGACAAGCCTCCACCAGTCAATCCGAGCAAGCCAAAACCTAAATTCTCTCCCGATCAGCTGGGGTTTACCTATGTGTGATTTTTCCCGGGACAGCCCTGCGCGCCTCGGGAGCAGGCAGGTGTCCCATGCTCCTCGCGTTAGATACCATGTTCGGCCATGTAAGCTCTTGACCCTCGTCAATGGGCCAGGCGCCCGCCGGGCTAAATTTCAAAATATCGTCCCGTCATGCCGATAAACGCCACGGTCGTTTGCGCTATGTCCGAAGCACCGCCCTCCTCCGTCGCCGCCGAGGCGAAGATGCGCTCCCCACGCATTACGGCGCTTGCCTGGGGGAAGATCGAGGTAGAGGGCGCCGAGACGTTCAGGGATGCCAAGCTCTTTCCCGGCGGCGCCAGGGAGTGGGATTGGCGCGAGACGGGGACGGAACACACGCCTGGCATTCAGCCCACGGATGTACGCGAGCTATTGGATCACGGCGCTACGACCATCGTGCTGTCACAAGGTATGCTGAAGCGGCTGGAGATCTGTCCCGAGACGCTCGAGCTGCTGAAGCAGCAAGGCGTGGGTGTGCATGTGCTGCCGACGCAGGACGCCATCGACCTCTATAACGACTTGCGCAAGACGGAGCAGGTCGCGGGGCTGTTCCACACGACCTGTTAGCGGCGCCGCTCGCGCCGCGTTTCCGACCTAGAGCGAAGTCAATCAATCCCATGACCGACATGCCCCGCATCACCTTGCTGCCGGTGGGTAACCCTGATCGCCGCGCCCTCGACGACGTGGCGCGCGGGGCCTAGGCGGCATTGGGTTCGATGTCGAGCTGTCCGGGCGGCGCGCGCTGCCGCTGGGTGCGTTCGATGCCAGGCGCGGCCGAAAACCTTGATGGGACGGATCGGCAAGAATCAGCCTGGGAAGTTCGCATGCGAGAACTGCCACCGGGCGGGTTCTCTGCATGCGAAAGCGGGCGGTCGCGTTGGCCTTCGCGAGTTGAGCTGCGGTAGGCGGATTGGCGAAAGCCGGCCAACCCGGAGTAGCTCCCGCATTGAGCAGCTGGGTGCCGATATTTGGCCGCTGCCATCAAGGCCGTCGAGACAGTTGACGCAGGTTCAGGCCGGCTCGCCAAAGCAATCGTTGAGGCCGCTCTTTGCCTGCTTGTCACCGCCGATCACGGCAATTGCGAAATGATGCGTGATCCTGAAACAGGCGGCCCCCACACCCTCTCACACGACGAACCCAGTGCCGCTGTTGCTCACGGGTCGCGCCGGCATTTCGCTTAACGATGGCCGTTTGGCGGATATCGGCCCCACGGTGCTCGCCTTGATGGGGCTCACAAAACCCGCCGAGATGACCGGTGCCTCGCTGTTGAGGTGAAACCCTTTCAAATTAGCCGATGCTTCAAACCGTCAGCCTTAGGTCGATTTCTGATGCGCCGTGAGATACGTAACCGCCCCATTGAGCGTGACAAGCTTCCGGCAGTCGAATCTTCCGAGATATCGATGCCGAGGCGGTTGGGGCTACCGCCGGGAAGGCTATGAGAAAGTGTGCGTGCGCCTGACCCATGGTGTTGTTGATCTGTGTCAATGAATTGCTGCTTGCTACGCGCAAGCTGAAAAAGTGCTCACAGTGAAGACAATCACGTCGGGAACCAACGTCTGCTTTGTGTGGCGACGAAGAGACCAGCAGAATTTAGTGGTCATTTTCCGATGGAGGCCGAAGTGCCGTACGTATTTTCACTCACCACCACGATTCCTGCTTCAGCGCAGGAGATCTATGACGCATGGCTCGACAGCATCACACATTCTGAAATGACGCGTAGCAAGGCGAGCATGTCTGACCAGGTCGGTGCCGAAGTGTCTGCCTGGGATGGCTACATCACCGGTAGCAATCTGGATCTCATTCCGGGCGAACGCATCGTGCAGTCGTGGCGCACGACGCAATTCACGGATGAACAGGAGGATTCGATCGTTACGCTGACGCTTGAGGAAGTTGAAGGCGGCACCTTGCTTACACTCGTGCACAGCAATGTGCCGGATGGGCAGACGAGTTATGAACAGGGCGGCTGGCAGGAGTACTATTTCGAGCCGATGAAGGAGTATTTTGCCAACCCTCAGCGAACAGACGTCGGTGAAACGTCGAAGGTTGAGCCGAAGACAAAGCGCGCAGCGACGCGCACGAAATCGAAACATGCAGCACCGAGGGCAAAAGCGACGGCCGGCAAGGAGAAGCCCCAACGCGCAGGCGCTGCAAAGACCATGCCCAAACGCGCGAAAAAGGCCAAGAAGAAGGCCAAGAGGAAGCCGGCCCGGGGCACAAGCTGATCGGATAGTATGCCGTCCGCCAACTGGCTGGTTGCAAGGACAAATTGATACACCATTTCGGCAAATCCCCGGTCATCCGTGTATGCTATCTAAAATGAGCGCAAACAAAATCGTACTGCGGTGGGAATGGCGCTGCTTTGCCCCATCCCTCGCGACAATCGCGCGGGCCGTGTCGATCCCGAGCGACGCAGCATTGCGGCAGAGCGACGAGATCTATGTGCTCGACGCAAGGGGGACGGAAAACGTCAAGATCCGCGACGGAGCCCTCGACATCAAGCGGCTTCGCCAAACCGACGCCGACGGCCTTGAATTATGGGAGCCGGTGTTCGAGGCACGCTTCCCGCTGAGCCGGAGCGATCTTGCCGCTGTCTCTGCGGTCTGGCCGCTGCTGCTCGAGACCCTGCCTCGCGAAACCTACACGATCGAGCAATTCATCGAAGAGGTGATTTCGCTGCGGGCATACCTTCACGTCGTTCGGGTTCACAAGTCGCGGCGCGTTTTCACGTTTGCCGGCTGTATCGCCGAGCTGGTGCGCCTCGCCGTCGAATCTCGAACGCTCGAGAGCTTCTCGCTCGAGCACGAAGACGCGAAGCGCATCCTCGCGGCGTTGCACACGCTTGGGCTCGATGGTCATGCCAATACCAACTATTCGCTCGGTCTCAGGCGCGCTCTCGGTCTCGAGCGCGGGACAACTGAGCAGCATTGCCGGACCGTGGTTTTCTTACCATCAAGGGGTTCACGACCGGGGGTGAGACGGCTTGAGTTCGAGTACCCGATTCCGCTTCCCGACGCGACGGTAATGCTGGATCAGCTTCGCGAACGAACACTCATCGAGAAGACGCGACACCGCGAGGTTGATTGGCCGCCTGCCACTGAGTAATTTCAGCCAAATCCGCCTCCGGTCTTTCGGTTACAATTTCACGTTGGCCGAAGAAGATATTCCCGCTATCGCCATCGATCGATAGCCAGGCGCCTTCTTCGATCGTTGCCTCGGCGAGCTGGGCGCGACGCTTACGCAGATCCACTGTGAGCCCGTCACAGCCGACGACACATGCTTTTCCCATCTCGCGCGCCACCAGTGCTGCGTGAGCAGTACGTCCGCCGGTCGCTGTCATGATCCCTTCGCAAACCGCCAGCCCGGCGATGTCGGCGGTGCTTATATCGGGACGCACGAGAATGACCCGATCTCCGCTGGCGGCCCATCGTTTTGCGGCTTCCGAATCAAAAGCGGCACGGCCGACGGCGACCCCCGCTGCGGCGCCAATTCCGCGAGCAACAGGCTCGCCTACGTCAACAAAACGGGCGATGGCAACTGCGCTAAGATCGAGGCCGCTCAGTCGCTGTTTGCCCTCCTCCTGCGAAATGATACCCTCGCGCACAAGATCCACTGCGAAACGCAGGGCGGCTCGTGCCGTCCGCTTTGCAGACCGGGTCTGCAGGATCCACAGCCGGTTATCTTCGATCGTGAACTCGACGTCCTGCACGTCGCGAAATTCGCTTTCAAGCCGCAAGAGGGCACAGTTCAGTTCATTCGCGAGCGCAGGCCGCAGATGAGCGATGGACGACTCGGTCTCCGGGGTGCGGCGCCCCGACACCACGTCCTCACCCTGCGCGTCGAACAGCATGTCGATGACGGATTGGGTGGCGCCGGTTGAGGGATTGCGGGAGAACGCCACCCCGGCGCCCGATGTGATCCCGCAATTGCCGAAAACCATTGCCTGGACCGCGACCGCGGTCCCAGGCAAATGATCCAGCCCTTGCAGTCGACGATAGGTTCGCGCGCGGTCGCCGGTCCATGACCGATAGACTGCACTAGCCGAGGCAGCAAGTTGGTTGATCGCCTCGTCAGGCACTTCGGTATTGGAATCAGCGATCAGCGTTTCGTATGCCAAGGCCAGGCGTTCGAGCGCTTCACCGTCCAGATCCCGATCGTTATCAACAAGTTCTTCGGCAACCAATGCATTCAGTCGCGCTGCAAAGGGCGCGGCATCCAAGTCGAGAACCGTATCGATATAGCTTTCCAGGAACCGTCGGCGGCAATCCCACGCAAACCGGGGATTGCCCGTCATCCTGACCAGGCCATGGGTCGACGCCACCGTGCAGCCAACATTGAGCACGGTATCCAACATGCCGGGCATCGATTGAGCAGCCCCGGAACGAACCGACACCAGCAATGGCTGGCGGCGGTCTCCGAAGCGCTTTCCGGTCGTCGATTCCAGCCACTGGATTCCCTTGGCGAGGCCCTCGATCAGCTCAACCTCGGCCTGGCGATCGCCTTGGATGATCTTAGTGCCGAACTGGATGGGGAGCACGAACGCGGGAGGAACCGGTAATCCGAGCATCGCCACCCGAGCGAGATTGGCTGCCTTGGCGCCAATCTCCTCCACCGGTGGGACTCGGCCGATCCCAGCAGCAATCGTGATGACGTCCACCATCAGTGTCTCGTTCTCAAGCGGACAAGTCCGCCATGACGTGGGTGTGCAGGAGATGACCGATCGCCGCCATTTGGTCGGTAGCGCGCTCCAGTGCACGCCCGAGTTCGAGGACGGAGAGCCCAGACTTCCAGTCGAAGTCGTTGCAAAATACGAGCGCAGTGATGGCCTGCTCCGCCACATCAGCGGCATGCTCAAGATCGATGAGCCGCGTCGTAGATGCGAAGGCATCTTCGGTATCCAACCGCTTGCCCTCGGAAACGACGGCGGCCGCATCGAGGCCAGACGCGGCGGTCTCTGCACAAGCGATCGCGGTCGCGCATAGATCCGCGAGCGAGACGAGCGCCCTGGAGGCGACCTCTCTGGGCATAAGAGAAGCAATGAAGGCCGCCTGCTCGAGCTCGTCGATTGCTTGTTCCGCCGCAGTCATGAGTTGCCCGATGGTCGTGCTACCCCCTAATCGCGTGACCTCACTGCGTGCCTCGATCGCGATCCGATTGGCCTTCTCCCCGATGCTCTTTGCCCGAGCCACGAGGGTCGCGCCGCTATTGGCACGCCCCAATTGTCTATCAGCAAGATGACGGGCGATCAGCGCCGCTATCTGTCGCGCCAAGCCAGCTTGCCGGATGACGATTGAAAGCAATGCGTCGTCCGTCCGCTGCAGATGCCGAATAAGTTCCGCTTCGATGGCATCTCTTATCAGGCGAACGGAGGTGCCATGCAAGCGGGCATCAGTGCACGTACGCAACACAGTCTTTAGGAAATCAACAGCTGGTTGCCGGCCGAGAACGGCGCTGAGCTGCTCGCCGAAGCCGATGCGCAGGGGTCTTGCATGGCGAACGGCCGTCCCGACCAGGTCACATCCGCCGAGTTCGAGAAACGCCCGATGGCCCACTCGATTGCGGGCAGCCCAGTCGAGAACACGCACTGCATCGCTATTTGCCACAAGACTGCGCAGGCTTTTGCGAGCCTTGTTCCAATCGATCAGGAACGCGATCATTGCGCCTACCGCTTCGAGAAAGGCTATCTGCTGCGCGGCCGTCTCTGCTTCATATCTGCCGGTTACAAGGAAAAAGTCGCCCAGGTCGCCAAGAGCCTTTGCGCTCTTGCGGTCTAAACCGCTCCAATGCATGGGGAATTGATCAAAAAGGCCACAAAAGAATTCGGCACGTGCGCGGTGGACATCGGTGTAGGTGATGGTCGCCACCAGGTTCTCAATGCTGATGACAACCACATGGGCATCTGTCTCTCCGATATCGTTCTGAATGATGAGACGCGGTCCAGAACGGGTCGCCGTGGTATCGAGGCCCGGGTGATCGAATTTGAGGGCACGCGTGCTATCGACCCCGTGCATGAACGCCTCGACCAGCGGCCTGTCATCGGGACGCAGACTGTGCGCGTGGGCACCGGCCACGACTTCCTCGGCGCATGACGCTGCAAGACGGTTCAAGATCTTGTGCAAATCCATGATGAGGCGATGGAGGCTGTCCGCGTCCCCACTCGGGACCGCGATCATCTTGGCGACCTGACTTGCTTCGATTTCATTGCTGGCAGGGAACTGCTTCTTGATGACCGCGAGCCGATCGGCTGCAATCTTGCTTGCCGAGGCGTCGTTCGCTTCCACAGCGTGGATCATTGCCCCGATGTCGCCCTCAAGCGCGCTCGTCAGTTCGTCGAGGCCAGGAACCACGACCGTTCCAGCCGCGCTCGTCCTCGCGTCGCCAACCAGGGATTGAATCGACAACGCATCGACACCGGCAGCACGGCATTCGGCCGACAAATCAGCGGGGGCACTCGCCGGATCGTACGCATGCTGGACCGCCGCTTGCAGTGCCGCCATGCGGAGCTTGGCCCGATCATTGGCCGCCAGCCCGTCCCTGACGAGAGTAGGGAGAATGATCGCAAATTGGCCAAGATGCTCAACTATGCGTGCTTTCATCGCGAAGCCTTAGAATGAAATGTTTTTAGTTGGCATGAGAGACTGGTGTGCGTATTGACCCGGATCAATACCCGATGGCCACAGTTCCGCTCCCCCCAACTCTGCGCCTGGGTGCCGCCTTACTCCGGCAGTTGGTTGGCGCGGTTACCCAAATCGTGCGGGGTCCCCGAGGATCACTTCAGCAGGTTATATGGATCAAGCCGATCTTATGCGCCTTGGATTGCTTGAACGTGCGTATGGCTTCCGGCGTCGGCTGCAAGATGACGTTGCAGTGTTTCTTCTCGAAATAGTCCCTGGCCTCTGGAGACAATTGAACGTTTCCTTGATGACCGGTGCCCACGATGACAACCTCGCAACCCTTTTCGAAGATGAATTTGGCCTCGACCTTCGAAATCGTGTGTGACGTGCCGTACTGTCTTTTTGATAACTTTTTCCGTCGCTTCTCGACGTCGCCGGAAAGTCGAATGATGACGTCGTGCTCGTAGGTCCTTCCGTCGATCGTGATCTTTCCGAACTCGCTGCCTTCGATGCGCATTGGGCCTACCTCGGGTTGCTTGCTCAAACGGAGCCGGCACAAAGGTAAAGGCGGTCCGGGAAGCTGAACACTTCCGGTCTCGCCGCGATTACATCGTGCAGTGATGTCCGGTGCGCCGTGCACCATGACCAGCTTCTTACCGGTGCGGCAGGTTGGCTGCTCTACACCGACCAATACTCCGGATGGCGATAGACCGCGGAGCGGTCGCCCCAGTCGAAAGCCTCGCCATCGAGTTCCGATGGGCCGCTCCGAAGTTCTTCTAACGTTAGGTTCGTTGTGTAGGCCTTACGCGCCACATCGTACTTCAGCGAATCCCAAAGCACCGGATAGTGGCGTACCTCACCTTTGAGTAATCCGCCGCATTTAACGACCGCGTAGGCAACCGTTCCGCTCTTCTTTTCAAGCATCAAACGCTCGATTGTGCCGATTTTCTCATCGCCGCGACCGTAGACCGATGCAGTCTCTACGTGATCGCTGGGAACCAGGGTATGAGCCATGGCCAACTCCCTGCACTTCTTCGCCACCGAACATTCACGTTCAGTGGACCTACAAAAAAGTTTGCATTAATCCGATCATCGGCAAATTGATTTGGATCAACTCCCTAGCTAGGTGACATCACCTGATCGAGCATCAAGGGCGGCACCGCCAGTCTCATCGTTTTTCACTGCGATGCCGAAGTTAGATGGATCGGCGATATTACCGACCGGGTTGGCGTCATGGTCGGCGACCGTGTCCTGATTTACATTCAAGGGCGGCGATAGCGACCACCACGTCGCGGGCTTTGACCAGGATCAACGACATCCCTTCAAAGCGTCTGGGCCCAAAACGCGTCGCCGGGAAGAAGGTTTGACGCGGATCAATCGCACAGTAACGAGATCGAAATATCAAGGACCAACAGTTATGCGAAGGAGGCCTGTATGAAAGCACGAGATGTAATGGTTTCTCCTGTTATCGTTGTGGGAGAGAACGAGACGGTTCGTGATGTCGCAAAACTCCTGATCGCCAAGCGCATCAGCGCGGTTCCGGTAGTCGACCGCGGCGGAAAAGTCATCGGCATCGTCACCGAAGCTGATCTGCTGCACCGTGCGGAAGCCGGAACCGAACGACCTGTTTCCTGGTGGTTGTCCCTTATTTCCGGAGACCGCGCCGTCGCAGACGACTACGTCAAATCCCACGCGCTGAAGGTCAAGGACGTCATGACACGCGACGTCAAAACGGCCGATCCCGATACGCCCCTTGTTGAAATTGCCGATCTTTTCGAGGAGCAGCACATCAAGCGGGTCCCGATCGTGAGCAAGGGCGGCGATCTGGTCGGCATCGTCAGCCGCGCCAACATCATTCAGGTTATTGCAAGCGCCCGACCCAAGCTCGAAATCAGTCTTTCCGACGCTACGATCCGAAAAAAGTTGCTAGACGAGCTGAAGAAACAGCCATGGTCTCACGTTAACAGGCTGAATGTGACGGTCGTGGGGGGTGTGGTCAACCTCTGGGGTTTTGTCGAATCCGAAAAGGAGCGGCAAGCGATTACCGTGGCGGCGGAGACGATCTCCGGCGTCACCGGGATCAATGATCACCTCATGCGCAAGCCTGCGTTCATTTATTAGGACGCATGAAAGGGCTCCAACCTTGGGACTGTTGCGGGATGAAAGGGGTCGCCGCTCAGCTTCAAAGGCACGCTACCGAAGCGGTGGCTTCGCAAAGGACCGTGCCATCTCTGCCCGACTGCCGAGCCGCCTTTCAGAGCATCGCCAAACGCTGCGTCAACCTGATCCAGGATAATCGCAAGGCGGCCATCGCAGCAGATCCGGAAGCCATCCACACGATGAGAATTGAGCTGACGCGGCTCCGCGCTGCGGTTCTTTTCTTCTCTCCGATGACCGACGACGACGCGTGGCCCGGGATCAACAAGGAGCTTCGCTGGCTGAACTCTGCCCTCGGAAAAGCACGTGACCACGACGTGACCGCAAATTATGCTCGCCGAAAGCGCTATCGTCGGTGGGCAAAAGACTCTCGGCAGGCGATGCTGCGCGCTCATCGCAAGGTGGATCGCAGACTGAGCAAAAAGCTTGCATCGGTTCGGTACGACCGCCTAATGACAACGGTCGATCATTGGATCACGGACGGCCCTTGGTTGCAAATCGATCAGTCCGTTCTCTCTGAGCGCGTCAATCGATACATCCAACCACAATTGCGTCTTTGGAGGACGCGGATTTGGCGTCAGGGACGTCATCTTCGCGCCTTGCGCCGCAAGCAACTGCACTGTCTGCGGATTCAGTGCAAGCGCTACCGTTATGTTGTAACCACGCTGCAGAACCTGGGCGTAAGTATTGCGCGGCAGGATTTGAAATTCTTGAAGACCGCCAAATGTACCCACGGAGCCCTTGGCGACCTCCGCGATCTCAAACGGCTGCGTAGGGCCGCGCATAGCCGGCCGCCCGGGTACCGCAAGAGCAAGCAAAAATTGATCCAAAGGGCCGAGAAGCCGTTCCGGCTTGAGTTGAGACGCCCACAGCGTAACAACTACCGTCCGAGGAGTTGGAGAGGGTGACGGCGAGAGGCAACGTCATTTATGTAGATACTCCGAGAAGCTCTTGTCCGCAGGAAATCTGGAGTGATTGATTTGCACTAGCGACCCCTTCAAGTATTGCGCTCGCAGTTGACGCGGCGAGAGTTCAACCCTGTTTGATTCAGATCATATTAGCCAGCACGCGAGTGCCTACTTTTAGAAATGCACAATTGGAGGCTAAGCATGCACAGGCACATTCTGATACCCACTGACGGCTCTGCCTTGTCGCAAGCTGCGCTCGAATATGGCATCGCTTTAGCCAAGTCCGTTGGCGCCAAGGTCACTGTATTGACCGTGTCCACTCCCTTTCACACCTTTGCCGTTGAGCCGGTCATGGTAACCGATACGCCGGAGCAGTACGCGAAGCGGGTAGCGGCCCTTGCCAAAAATTATCTCGATGCGGCGAAGGAGGTCGCATTGGCAGCTGGTGTGAACTGCGAGACGGTGCATGTCGAGCACGATCATCCCTATCTGGCGATTATTGAAATGGCAGCAAAGAAGTTATGCGATCTGATCGTCATGGCATCACATGGCCGCCGCGGGATCTCGGCCATCGTGCTTGGAAGCGAAACCAGCAAGGTACTGACACACAGTGGCATCCCGGTGCTCGTCGTCCGCCCACCGAGCCGGCCATTCTTATCTGTCGAATCCTAGTCCCGGCCTTCCGACCTCGAATTGTCGTGCAGCAAATGCAGTCGACGTGTCGCGGTAACGACTGCTTCTGACAAAATTGATCACTGGTGCGGTTCGGGTTTGACCCAGCGCAAGGCATATTTGCCTCGGTAGCTCATCAGTTTTTTATGTTTGAGATGGCGGTCGCTCGCAGATGGGGTCGATGGGAATGGACGGTGTCTGATCACACCGGGAAGGTCATTATGTTCGGATGGCAGATTTCCCGCGGCGCGGCTAGATATCAAGCTGCCCGCGCTCTATTTCAGCTGTTGCTCACGAGTAGCAGAATTTATAATCCACCCCAGACGCCTTAGGCTCTGGGTTCGACGTTTTTGCAAGCGTTGTAGTGTTCCGACAATGGAAGCAATCTCGATTGATTTGCCTAATGTCGTAGACGGTTCACCTCTCTAGGCCTGAACCACCTTTGCGCCATCTTGCGCATCGCAGCACCTACTTATCGGGCTAGTCCTATCGTCTGACCATCGCGAAGATGCGCTAAGCCACACACCTGAAATTGATTTTCTCAAGGTGCAGCACCATTGTCGTCGAGCAACCGCAAAGTCCGCGCCATCCTCCGTACTAGTGCGGACCTCATCGGGCTGAAACCCCGTTCTGAGTAGAAACACTCGTCTCCTCCTCCACACATCACATACGTCACAGCACTAATCGTCCTAATAATCGTATAGACGGGTCCGGGGCCTGATGAACTACGCTAGTATATTTAAGCTTCCTGAGCCCCGGTTCCTTGATGTAGATCATTGCGGCTTGAGAATGCTATTTTTCGGCAGAGGTTCTTTCGCCTTCTCATCCGCGAGCAGCTTAAGGAGTACTTCGCGCTCCACGTCCGTATGTGGTTCAGCGAGACGTTTCTTGAACAGGGCCAGGTTCTCGTTGTGAATGAACTTCTCCATAAGCTGACCTCCCTGATTGGAGCGAAAGACTATTTTGATCGGGGCGAAGACTATTTTTTTGGAGCGGAGAAGCGCGCGCAACCCATGCGCGCAACGCCTCCGACTTCATGGGGTCTTCCGAACTTCCCACCGTCCGAACCGTGTGCAGCGCCTTCGGGCATCCATTGCACCCGGGGAAATCAAATACGCAGAACTCAAGGTCTGAAAGCGCGTCTGCCGCCGTCATTTCGAAGCGGCACCTCAACTTGATAGGCTCTTGGCTGCGCTGAACTTGGCTGCATTGAGTTTGGGGCATGATGCTCTCCTACATCAGGCGCGAGCGCGACAGTCCAGGCCAATGCGTTCGATGAAGTAAGGCTATGAAACTCGCCTCAACACCAAAGGCGAGTCCGGTACCAGACATAAATTGCGAAAATAGTCGGCCACCAGCACGCCTGCCGCCAACCGCGTAGACGGCCCGGCCTGACCGCGCCTGATCCCGCTCAACCGAAACGTGAGCGCCGGGCGAACGCGGCTGTTATCGCAGCAGCCTTCATCGGGCCGGAACGTTCAATCCGGCGAAGAGTTAGAATAGTGCAATCTGAGCGCCATCGTTGGAGCCTCGCGATGCCCCGCTATTTTTTTCATCTGAATAGGCACGATAAACCGGTCCTCGATATCAACGGTTTGACCTTCCTGGATCACCAAGCCGCATGGGAGGAAGCTACGATGGCTTGCGGTGAAATGATCCGTACAATCGACGGTCAGTTGCAACCGGGCGAAAGCTGGGAGATGGAGGTTACTGACGAAGCGGGCAAGCTTATTTACCGCCTGCGTTTCATCGCGGAATCGTGTGAGTAAGGACCTCGCAATCGTCCAGTATCCGACCACGTAGAGCTATGATATAAAGCCGCCGCCTTCCCATTGGCGTGAGCCAGCAATTGACGGGTCTATTGCGGTGCAGTCAATTCCTACCCGTTCCCTGGACAACAGACTTCTGTCAGCTTTGCCGCGTGCTCAATACAATCTATTGGCACCGCACCTGGCGACCGTCTCACTCCTCTCAGGTGCTGTGCTTTCTGAACCGGGCGATGAGGTCGACCACGTTTACTTTCCCAATTCGGGAATGCTGTCATTACTTGCCGTAATGCGCGACGGAAAAGCTATTGAAACCGGAACGGTAGGCCGTGAAGGCGTCGTCGGTGCAATGGCTGGGCTGAGGCCGTATAAGTCGTTTGTTCGCGTCCTTGTGCAGATGCCGACGCGTGTAAGCAAGATCGCTTCGCACAGTTTTAGGACTGTGGTCGCGACAAGCGAACAACTGCGAAATCTCTGCATCGAATATAATGAAGTGTTGTTATCACAAGCACGCGTGATCGCAGCGTGCAATGCGCTACACTCGGTAGAAGCCCGACTTTGCCGATGGTTGCTGCAATCAGAAGACAGAGCAAACAGCGACAGGGTTGCGCTTACACAAGAATTTCTAGCAGAAATGCTTGGCGTACGAAGGACGTCGGTGACCGCAGTCGCCAAGACACTTCATGATCAGGGAGTTATAAATTACTCCCACGGCGTGATTCATATACTTGATCGCCATAAGCTAGAGCAGATGTCGTGTGAGTGTTATCAAGCGCTTTTAGACCAATCCGCGATGCTCGAAAGCATTCTTAGCCAAGTTTGAATTTCCGCCTTCTGCCGCAACGCATTCAATGCGTGGTCAACCCAATTTTCCCATACAGAGAGCCGCCAAGGCGAGTACATCGTCGGCAACACCGTGCTTACTGAGAGGTAAGCGGGCTCTTCGCGCCGACCCACGCCAATTCGGCGAGTTTTTCAGGATCACCATCCTCGCCAAACAGAGTGAAGTCCAAGTCCAACAACGGCCGCTGGTCCAGGATCGGCGCAAGCCAAATCTCTGGTCGACAGAAGATGCGACTGAGATGGATTGGTGAGCTATTTCTGCCCGAACGCACGGCTTCAATGGAGCAGCGTCGATGGACAGGTACATGGTGCGTGGGCACAATAACCATCAAAGCGTCGAGAAAGTCGGTCGTCCCTTTGTGATCTTTACGATAAATAGATTAGCGAACATTGCATCTTCGATATCCACATGTCGCCCGCCCCGCCTCAACCTGCGGCAAGGCCGCAGGCGGCACAGTCGGAAAGTCGACTGGCAACGTGGGACACCTGGCGGAAAACCTCCCACACGGCCGTTCAGACACGCGAGTCCGGAGCCTATGCGGCACGACGGAATTTGGGAGCCGACTCGATATCGTCCATTACCTTCCGCACCAGCGATTGCAGCTCTTGAGCGATCGAGATCATCACAATGTGATTGATCGTTCCGATGGTGCACGCTGGATCCACGACAGAGAATTCAACGCAGCTGTCGCTATGCTCCTGAATGACCAGATCGCAAACCAGCATCGAGCCGATCGCATCGTCGGCTTTGATGGCCCGGTGTGCTAGCGGGAGGTTACAGGCGCTTAAAATAAGATAAGGACGCAAATCGACCGAGAGATGGCTTTTTAAGATCTGGCGCATGTCGATTTCGGCCAAGATCGCGAACTCTTCACGCTTGAGAGCCTCCTTCGCCGCGACAACAGCGTCTGCGAAGCCCATGCTGGCGTACGTGGAGAAAAAGTGCATTTTCGCCTCCTACTCAGGAATATTTTGACAAACCGCTTCTCCAGACCTCGCGAACTGACAGGACGCATTCTTCGTCAAAGGGCTGCCGCATCACTCGACAATGTTGGCCGAGGAGAGAACTATCTACTTTGATGCGTTGAGGGGCTGTGCCTCAGCTTCATCCACGAGTTTAGGCGATCGTGATAGCCGGGCCGCCTGCCACGCACCGTGCCTTCCGTTCAGCGTCGTAGCCTTCGCCTGTCGACTGCGCGCAGCGAGAAGCTGTCGGTAGATACCGACATAGTCATGCGCCATTCGTTCGGCGGTGAAGCGACGCTCGAATTCGGCGCGTACGTTGACGCGATCCAGGTCTCGGATTCGCCGAACCGCCGCTACTGCTTCTTCGATTGTATCGACGACGAAACCTGAGACATTTTCCTCAACGACCTCCGGAACCGAGCCGCGGCGATATGCAATTACGGGCGTGCCACATGCCATCGCCTCGATCATGACCAACCCGAATGGCTCAGGCCAATCGATCGGAAAAAGCAGGGCAGCGGCCCCGCCGAGAAAATCTGCCTTATCGCGCTCGCCAATCTCGCCGATGAACTCAACGTCAGGATTGTCCGCGACCATTGGGCGGATCTTCGTCTCCCAATAAGCCTGGTCCGCACGATCCACCTTTGCGGCGATCTTGAGCGGCATTCCGCTCCTTGCGGCGATCTCGATTGCGAGATCGGGACGTTTCTCGGGCGAAATTCGGCCGAGGAATGCAAGATAGCCGTCAGCGTTCGAGCGAAACGGCAGGAGATCTCGAGGCAGCCCATGGTAGACGGTGCCGACCCAGTGAGCGCTGCCCAAATATCCCCGCTGATTGTTGGTGATCGAGACGAGCGGGAGATCGCAAAAGGCTGCATAGAAAGGCGCAAGATCAGGCAGGTCCAATCGCCCATGGAGCGTCGTCAGGGTCCGATCGGCAAGGTCCCGCATCAACGGAGCGTGAAGCAGGTCGACGTGGAAGTGCAACACGTCGAATTGGTCGATCCTGCGGCGGACCTCGTCCAACATGATCATGTGGTAAGGCAACGCATCGCGCACCGCAGGATTGAAGCGCAACGCTATGTCGCAGCAGCGGATGAGCCTGGCCGACGTCTGGGAGTCGCCGCTGGCAAACAGCGTGACATCGTGTCCCTGGCGCACGAGCTCTTCAGTCAAAAAAGAAACGACGCGTTCCGTGCCGCCATAAAGCCTGGGTGGCACGCGTTCATGAAGAGGGGCAATCTGAGCGATACGCATCGGCAACGCCACCGGAATGAATTTGATACAGAGCAGGTCAGATGCCGGTGTCTAATTGCCTGGCCGATACGAGCGATTTCTTGCTTTCCCCGGCTGCGGATCCGGGGTGGCTATTGGTTGAAGATGGTGTGAACCCAGCGCGAGAGCGTGAAATTGAGTCGCTCTTTGCTATTGGCAATGGATATCTCGGTATACGGGCTTCGATCGCCGAGGGAACAAGATTCTCGCATCCGTCGACCTTTGTGGCCGGAGTCTTTGTTCCGGACGGAGGTCTCGGGCCGAGGCTCGCAGTGCTACCCGACTGGACGCACATCAAAGTGAAGGTGGAAGAAGAACGATTGTCGCTTGAGGCAGGCCGCGCGCTCGCGCACCGACGAGGACTTGACCTTCGCCGTGGCGTTCTGTGGCGGGAATGGCGCCAGCAAGACCCGAGCGGTCGCGTCACTCGATTGACGTATGTTCAGCTAACCTCCCTCGCCGATCGGCACGTGCTGCTGCAATCCGCGGCGATAACGGCTGAGAACTACGCAGGGAAGATCAGCCTGACGGCACGTCTTTTCCCTTCGGATGCGGCGGGCACCGACGTCGAGGAGATCGTTGCCGAGTCCGGCGCCTTGCTAATGCGTGTTGCCGGCAAAGAAATCGGAATCGCCACAGCATCGGAGGTGCGCAGCCTTGGCTCCTCGGTACCGCCGCGCCATGAGACGGGACCAGGCGGCCGTGAGGAGCGGTGGTCATGGGAGGCAACGCTCGGCGAAACCATGCGGTTCCATCGGATCTTCGCCGTCTTCACCTCACGTGAGGTTGCGAATCCTGCGAAGGCGGCGCGGGATCACATCGCCTCGATCGGCCCCCATGGCTTTCGAACGGCCGGGGCGGCGCATATCAACGCATGGCGTCGTCGATGGGAAGAAGCTGAAGTTCGGATCGTGGGAGACGACGAGGCGCAACGCGCGCTCCGCTTCGCGACCTATCACCTGATCGCGGCTGCCAATTCTGCCGACGAGCATGTTTCGGTCGGTGCGCGCGGCCTGACTGGAGAAGCGTATCGGGGGCACGTCTTTTGGGACACAGAGATCTACATGCTGCCGTTTTATATTCTCACCGACGCTCCGACGGCACGGGCTCTCCTGATGTATCGGTACCACACGCTGGAGGCCGCGCGGCGAAAAGCCAAAGAGCACGGCTATGAAGGAGCCCTGTATGCGTGGGAATCTGCCGATACCGGCGATGAGACAACTCCGAGGCGCGCGGTCCTGCCCGATGGCCGGATTGTAACGATCCTTACAGGGGAACGAGAGCACCACATTAGCGCCGACATTGCGTACGCCGTCTGGCAGTACTGGCGCGCGTCGGTGGACGACACCTTCATGCTGGAAGCAGGCGCCGAGATCCTCGTGGAGACGGCTCGCTTTTGGGCGAGCCGGGCGCAAGTCGAGCCTGACGGTCGTGCCCACATCCGGCAAGTGATCGGCCCCGATGAATATCACGAAATGGTCGACGACAACGCGTATACAAACACGATGGCGATTTTCAACCTCGAACGTGCCGCGGATACCATTGAGATCCTGCAGCGCGAGCAAGTCGCCGACTGGGAGCGGCTATGCACTGACCTTCACCTTGCCGGAACGGAACCCGGGACGTGGCGCGCGCTGGCGAGGGCACTGGTGACAGGCCTCGATCCAGCAACCAAGCTCTTCGAGCAGTTTGCAGGCTACTTCCAGCTCGAAGAGGTCGATGTCGCCGCGCAGCGGGACCGCGGGACGCCGATTGATATGTGCCTTGGACCAGAACGCATCCGCCACTCGAAGGCGATCAAGCAGGCGGATGTTGTGGCATTGAGCGCGCTGCTGTGGGAAAAATGGTCAATCGCGGTACACGAGGCAAACTTCCGCTATTACGAGCCTCGCACCGCGCATGGTAGCTCGCTGAGTCCAGCTTTTTATGCCCTCGTCGCTGCCCGGCTGGGCGATCGAGCCCTGGCACAGGCCTATTTCCGCCAGGCTGCAGAGATCGATTTGGCGAACAACATGGGCAATGCGGCAGGCGGCGTGCATATGGCCGCACTTGGCGCCCTCTGGCAGGCAGCGGTGTTCGGCGTTGCGGGCCTGCGTGTACGTGAGAACGGCATTGTCCTTGACCCCCATCTGCTTCCGGGCTGGGCCGAATTGGCATTTCCAGTGCAATGGCGAGGCCGCTTGCTGCGTGTGCGCCTGCAAGCTGATCCGAGGCGGATCGAAGTGGCCGTCAAGCAGGGGGACGAATTGACTGTCGCCGCGCTCGAGGGACCCGCTTGTCGTGTTCGCGGCGGCCAACGGGTGGTTTTGCACGGGAATGAATCGGGCTGGGCCAATTGGGAGATCGGGCAATGACATCCGCGAAAACCGTGTTGGTTCCTCTCGACGGCTCTGTTGATGCGACGGCTGCGATACCGGTGGCACGCGGTTTTGGTGAACTGCTGAACGCCACGGTCGCGCTTCTTCATGTGAGCGATGACGCCCTAACACCTGCCGCGCTCGTCGAGCGCATGCGACTCTCGGGCGAAGATGTGCCCGGCCTCATAGTCGAACATCGGCAAGGTGCGGCGGCTGCGGAAATCGTCAAAGCGGCCGGAGAACGCCACGCCGCTATGATTGTGATGTGCCCCCAGATTCGGACAGATCTCCGGTGGCGTGCGCTTGGCAGTGTGGCGGCAGCGGTTCTCCGCGCAGCGCCCTGCCCTGTGGTCCTCGTCCCTTCGGCTCGCGGACGCAAACGATGGGCGCTGCATCGGCTGCTCGTCCCGCATGACGGTACTCCGACGAGCGCTGCGACGATAGGTCCCGCAACGGACCTTGCATTAAAGGCTGCGGCGGAGCTCGTCGTGCTGCACGTTGCGACGCCGGGAGCTGAGACGCCAACTGAGCCCGGGACGTTGGTCTCCCCGCGCTATGTCGATCAGCCCCAGCATAAGTGGCCGACATGGGCGCGGGAATTTCTCGCGCGACTGTGCGCGGTCGGGGGCGCAAGGGACGGGACCGAGATGCGTCTCGCAGTCGCCCAAGGAGAGGCCGGCGCAGCCATCGTCGACTTCGCGCGGCAGAGCGACCTCATCGTTCTGGGCTGGCGCGGCGCGCTGGAACCCGGTCGCGCCCGGACAATGCAACGCGTGATCTGCGACACCGGCTGTCCTATGATCGTGCTCCGTGTAGATCGTGACAGCGATCGAAGATTCTGGCCATGGTCATCATAGATGTGAGGCGTTTCGATGCGCTCATCTTCGATCTGGATGGCGTGATCACGCAAACGGCATCGATCCATGCCCGGGCGTGGAAACAACTATTCGACGAGTTTCTGGCCCGACAAGCGACCGAGACGGACGGGGCATTTGTGCCCTTCGACCCAGAGAACGACTATCGTCGCTATGTCGACGGCAAACCCCGCATCGCAGGCGTGGCAAGCTTTCTCGCGGCGCGAGGTATCACCGTCCCCGCGGGAACACCGGGGGACCAGGCAGACCAGGAAACCGTCCACGGGCTCGCCGGCCGCAAAGATCGCTATTTTGCCGAGCTACTGAGACACGAAGGAGTACACGTGTCCGCTTCCGCCGAACCCCTTCTCCGCGAGGCCCACAGACGCGGCATGCGCATCGGCATCGCCTCATCGAGCCACCATTGCGCGGAGATTCTGCACGCCGCCGGTCTGACAGCGCTGTTCGATGCACGAGTCGACGGTATCGATCTTGATCGACTGGGCCTTGCCGGGAAGCCGGCTCCTGACATGTTTCTGGAAGCTGCACGCCGTCTCAACGCGGCTCCTCCGCGTACCGTGGTCTTCGAGGATGCGACAGTGGGAACCGAAGCCGCTCGCGCCGGCGATTTCGGCCTTGTCATCGGCGTCGGATCCGCAGCCCGCGCACCGGAGCTGCTCGAGCAGGGAGCGGACACCGTCGTAGCCGATCTTGGCGAAGTCCAGTTCGAAGGTACTGTGACCAGCCCTAAGGCGTCTAATATTTAGCCTCACCTATTTTGTAGCCAGAAATCGCGACGCCAGCGCCACATCAGAATTGATCAAGCATATTGCTCTTGCCACCGCCGCCATCGTGGCGAGCGGCATCAAACCCGCAGCGCGCGGTCGTCGACGTGCGCTGGCACCCGCCCCTTGCGCATTGATCCAGTTGATGATCTCGGGCCAGATGCGCGCGAAAGCCTCGCGGCGGCAGGCAACTGCTCTGGCCGGAACATTGACCAATTCAAACGCTTTGACGCCACTTGAGAGCGGAGTTGATCGCGTTAAAGCCTATTGGGAGTGTATGGTACGGTGTCGCTCATGGACTTCGACCCAACTAGACCACGCCAAGAATCATTACTGGCGAATGGGAGACAATTGAATGCGCCAAATACCGCTGGGAACGAAAGGAACGTTCACGCTGCGTGTGCTGCCTGAGCATCTCGCCAATCAATTCAAGGACGCTATGCTGCCGCAGGTGTTAGCGACCCCCGTTATGATCTTGATGATGGAAAACGCCGCTCTCAACGCGATCCGGCCATTTCTGGAGGTGGGTGAGAGTGCGGTCGGTACCGCAATAGACGTACGGCACCTTGCCGCTACACCTGTCGGTCATAATGTTCGTGCCGAAGCCGAGGTGATCAAGGTCGAAGGGAAGCGAATTGAGTTCAAGGTATCTGCGAGCGATGAGATAGAAGAGATCGGAAACGGAACTCATCAGAGAACGGTGATCAATCTCCGCTCGTTCAATGAGCGTCTCGCTATCAAGGCGAACATTAACCGTGCGATCTCAATCGTCTAGACCCTCTAGATCCCGGGGCTTTACCTTCATTCTTCATCTACGCCTTTGCCTATAGCCAACAGAATACTTTTTGTCGGGCGCGACCGTAACAACCAGTAATGCCGAGCTTTGTGCATCCGCTGGCGTGGCGGCCAGATCGCGTAAGTTCGGGTGCCGCCGTCAGATCAGCTGCGGCGCCGTCCATAAAATTTCGACCAGGCGCTATTGAAATCGGGACCCCTACGCCCGTACACCGAGTTTCTTCCCGGCTTCCCTACCGCTCGCTTGGGCCACGGCCTGCTAAACTGCCGCATAGGTTGGCAGCCATCCAGCTGGGCGCGCTAGATCCAGCCGGTCGGGCCGCCGCGAGGCGCGGCCGGACAGATGGAAGATTTCTCCGTGTGAATAGGCGCCCAACATTGACCCCGTAGTCGTGAAGTCGATCAGGTGCTTAGGATGCCGATCGGCGCTCGGACCCCACGCCGAGTGACAAACACTAAGGTACTGGGCCAATTCAATGCAGTTGCTGGCCGATGACGTGGGTCGATGAGTCTGTGAGAACGTCTGCTTATTGGGGGTAGAATGGAAGTGGTAGCCAGACGGTCGAAACGACGCTCTTGACCCGAACCGGTCTTTCGGGGGCATAGCCCTAGACACGGAATTTTACCTCGACAAGTATCTTTCCGGACTGAAAAGGAAATGACCATATGGCCGCAACGAGCGGTCGCACCGTCACCGTGTTCGGCGGAACCGGCTTTCTCGGCCGCCGCGTCGTTCGCCGTCTGCGCGATCACGGCTTTCCCGTGCGGATTGCGTCTAGGCATCCGGATCGGCGACGCGGACATTTCGGCCCTGATGATCCGCAACTTCAATCCGTAGCGGCCGATATTCACGACGAGCGATCAGTCGCGGATGCGCTTGTCGGCGCTTACGGCGTCGTAAATGCGGTCAGTCTTTACGTCGAGCACGGAGAGGAGACCTTTCATTCCGTGCACGTCGCAGCGGCCCAACGGGTAGCAGCGCGAGCGCACGGGGCGGGCGCCGAGCGGCTCGTTCACGTTTCAGGAATTGGCGCCGATGCCACCTCACGATCGCGGTACATCCAAAAGCGCGGCGAAGGCGAACTGGCGGTCCGGGCCGCTTTCCCCGATGCAATTATCATCCGACCGGGGGTGATGTTCGGACCCGACGCCGCGTTTCTCACCACCGTACTCAAGTTGCTCCGCCAGCTTCCGATCTATCCGATGTTCGGCCGCGGCCTGACCAGGTTGCAGCCGGCTTATGTGGAGGATGTTGCCGAGGCGATCGGCCGCGTCATGCAGCAAGGCGAGACGCCTTCAACGATCTTCGAGCTCGGCGGCCCGCGCGTCTACTCCTACGAGGAGTTTCTCAGAACCGTCGCGCACCAGGCCGGCCTTGCGCCGGTGCTGGTTCCAATTCCGTTTGCCGTTTGGTACGCTCTCGCATGGGCCTCCGAAATGCTCCCGAAACCACCGCTCACGCGTAATCAAGTGGAGCTGATGCAGATCGACACCGCGTCGGCGCTGGAGTTACCCGGATTTGCCGAACTCGAAATCTCGCCGCGCTCGGTCGAGGTCACACTCCAAGAGATGCTGTCGAGTTGCGATTGAGATCGGTCCATCCGCTTCGGATGACAAGGCGCGCTCTGCATCTGCTCATGCAAGTCAAATCTGCGAGCCAAGTCGGCGAGGCAGGTTTCGAACTGACGTCATCTGGCACCGTGTATAAAGTTCACAAGCTGATCAATGACAAATGTCTGATCGCTGATGATATCTTTCACCAGATCTCCAATGGAAATCATTCCTACGACTTTTCCCTGTTCGATGACGGGAAGATGGCGCACGGCCTTTTCGGTCATGATGGCCATGCAGGTTTCCACGGATTGATCAGGTCGCGCAAAAACGACGTTCGTTTCCATAATGTCGCGGACGAGAGTCTTAGGCGATGCGCGGCCTTTCAACACCACGTTCCGGGCATAGTGGCGTTCCGTAATGATGCCGATGAGCTTGTCGCCCTCCATCACAGTCAAGGAACCAACGTTCTCGTCCGCCATCTTTTTTATGGCATCATAAACAGTCTCGTCCGGGCGAACTGAAAACACCTCTTGGCCCTTTTTATCGAGCAGTTGCCTAATGGTTGCCATGTAACGACCCTCGATATGTGAACCTTGCCCAGACTTGCCGATAGCAAATTTGCCAATAGCAGTATGGCCAACACAATTGAACCGCTTCTTGTTCAGGCGCGAAAGGCAATCAGCGGGGAGGCTACGCAGACATGCCTGCACTTCGATTGCCCGAGGAGCATTGATCTGGATCATTTTTTTTGAGATCATATAATAATATTTGCGATCTGAACTCAGCCGCGCGCATGCCGGCGCATCTGTGAGGAAGCCGAGTTGCTATGCATCTCAGGACGCCCGGGTGGACTGATCCAGCCTGACGTCGTCATCCACTAGGCATTTTCCAGCGTGAAGCCGACTTTCAGCATCACCTGATAGTGATGAACGCTGCCGTTTTCTATGTGGCCCCGTGTTTGAACAACTTCAAACCATCGCATGTCACGGATGGTTGTCTTTGCGCGCGCGACGGCGTTCTGAATTGCGTCTTCGATGCTCTTGTCCGACGACCCAACGAGTTCGAGAATCTTATAAACATGGTCTTGCATTTTCGATCTCCTCTCTTTCGCTTCAGTTTCCGACGACGGTTGTCCTTTGCTTGAGCGTGATCCTTTCGAAAAATCGGAGTCCACTTCTTCGGATTATGCTCTAAAGCCCGGTCGCGAAGCGCGCCATCACCACGATCATTGCAACCTGCATCGTGCCCTGGATCGCCACCACGCGGAATATGCGCCGCATCATGACGCCAATCCGCGCAAGGTTCGGCTCCGGCTTCTGCAACTCGAAATAAACCCAGAGATTGGTCGGCAGCAAGATTCCAAACCCTTGCAAGGCGAGTACCGTGAGGATCGCGAGCGCGGCCGAGGCGCAAATGTGAATAAGCGTCCAACAGTGCCCCCTCCACCGCTAGGTGAATCAGAAGGTTAGCGTGCCAATCGGCGTCGGGGCCCCGCGCCTAACACCCTTCCATAAGTCCAACAGTTCTGGCGTCCGAACCAACGCCGCCGATCTGCGCGCCAGACTACGCTATGGCTCTCCGGCCGCGTGAACGCTCTTTACGGTCGGCGCCGATCGCGCTTCAGTTCACTGGCGGCGATCGAGACGGAGCGGAAGAACCGAGCGAAGCCCACGAGCGGTGCCATTTGAGCTGGCAATAAAACCACCAAACCTACGCTATAGCCGCCCGTGGTATCCCCTCACTCCCACTCAATCGTCCCCGGCGGCTTACTCGTCACGTCATAGACCACACGATTGACGCCCTTGACCTCGTTGATGATGCGGGTCGCGGTTTCGCCCAAAAATTTCATGTCGAAGGGATAGAAGTCGGCGGTCATGCCGTCGGTCGAGGTCACCGCGCGCAGGCCCACGACATATTCGTAAGTGCGCCCGTCGCCCATCACGCCGACGGTTTTGACGGGCAACAGCACGGCAAACGCTTGCCAGATTTTATCGTACAGACCCGCTTTGCGGATCTGGTCGATATAGACGGCGTCCGCGTTGCGCAGGATGTCGAGCTTTTCACGGGTGATCTCGCCGGGGCAGCGGATCGCGAGGCCCGGACCGGGGAACGGGTGCCGGCCGACAAAAATTTCGGGCAGGCCGAGTTCGCGCCCGAGCACGCGCACCTCGTCCTTGAACAGTTCGCGCAACGGCTCGACCAGCTTCATGTTCATGCGCGCGGGAAGACCGCCGACATTGTGGTGCGACTTGATGGTCACCGAGGGGCCGCCGGTGAAGGAGACGCTTTCGATCACGTCGGGATAGAGCGTGCCTTGCGCCAAAAATTCGGCCGGTCCTTCGCCCTTTTTTGCGATTTTCTTCGCTTCCGCGTCGAACACGTCGATGAACAGCCGTCCGATGGTCTTGCGCTTTTGTTCGGGATCGGTGACGCCGGCAAGCTCGCCCAAGAATTGCTTCGACGCATCAACGTGAACCAGCGGAATGTTGTAGTGGTGCCGGAACAGATCGACCACGGTTTCGGCCTCGTTGAGCCGCAGCAGCCCGTGATCGACGAACACGCAGGTGAGCTGGTCGCCGATCGCTTCATGGATCAGCACCGCGGCCACGGCTGAATCGACGCCACCGGAAAGGCCGCAGATCACCTTGCCCTTGCCGACCTGGGCGCGAATTTTCGCGATCGCCTCCTCGCGGAAGGCGCGCATGGTCCAGTCGCCGGCGAGGGCTGAAACCTTGCGGACGAAATTGCGGATCAGCTTGGCGCCGTCGGGCGTATGCACCACCTCGGGGTGGAACATCAGCCCGTAATACTTTCGCTTCTCGTCCTGGATGATCGCGAACGGCGCATTGGCGCTGACGCCGGCCACCGCAAAGCCCGGCGGCATTTTGGTGATGCGGTCGCCATGGCTCATCCAGACCTGATGCCGCTCGCCCGGCTTCCAGGTGGAATCGAACAATTGGCTGTCGGTCGTGACCTCGACATCGGCGCGACCGTATTCTCTCGCGTGCCCGCCCTCAACCTGCCCGCCGAGCTGGGCCGCCATGGCCATCTGGCCATAGCAGATGCCAAGCACGGGAACCCCGGAATCGAAGATCGCCTGCGGGGCGCGCGGCGAGCCTTCCTCGTGGACGGACTCCGGGCCACCGGAGAGGATCACGGCTTTCGGCTTCATCTGAAGAAACGCCGCTTCCGCCTTCTGGAACGGCACGATTTCGGAATAGACGCCCTCCTCGCGCACGCGCCGCGCGATCAGCTGCGTCACCTGACTGCCGAAATCGACAATCAGAATCTTGTCATGCGCCGAGGCCACGGGGAGCATCGACTCGCGGGCTGGCGGAGCTGCTGTCATGGGTAGGAATTACGCGACGGGAGGCGGGGTCGCAACCCTGAAAAGACGGTCCAACAGCCGTCATTGCGAGCGAAGCGAAGCAATCCACGCTTTTTTGCGCGGAGGGATGGATTGCTTCGTCGCAAGGGCTCCTCGCAATGACGGTTGGGGTTAGTCTTTTCACGCGGCAAAATCGTAGGGTGGGCAAAGCGGCAGCGTGCCCACCATCGAAACTCACCGCTTTGCTGGTGGGCACGGCGCAAGGCGCCTTTGCCCACCCTACGCGCTGATCTTT
>Ga0209517_10002583_pt1 | contig 25274 bp, 8 predicted proteins | sample PeaSoiMetSII2010_FD_187695 | JGI IMG/M metagenome (GOLD analysis project Ga0209517, IMG submission 187695) | Peat soil microbial communities from Weissenstadt, Germany - SII-2010 (SPAdes) (version 2) | ecosystem: Environmental > Terrestrial > Soil > Wetlands > Peat | place: Germany: Weissenstadt... | reverse complement strand
TCTGGTGGGCGGAGCCGGGGTCACATTGCAGGCGCCGCTGACCAACGCGGGGACGATCAACTGGAGCAACTCGGTAGGCTTTAACGTCTATAATAACAACAGCCCCGGCAACGACGGGGCGATTTACAATTTGGCCGGCGCGCTCTTTAACATCCAGAGCGACCAGGGACTCAACGGGGGCTATTGCTGTCCGTTTTTTGTCAATGGCGGGACGGTCGTCAAAGGCGCCAATAGCGGCACCACCAGCATCAACCTGCCCTTCACCAATCTAAACACTCTGGACGTTGAGAGCGGCATGTTGAGCTTCAATAGCACTTTTGCCCAAGTGGGCGGCGCCTGGACCATTGGTCTCAATGGCCCCGGCAATTATGGGCAGATGCATTTTTCGGGCAGCCCGCCACTGGGCGGAACGACTCTGAATGTGCGCTTGAACAACGGTTACCTGCCCACGGTAAACAGTGCTTTTGCGGTCATTACCTATCCGTCGTTCACCGGCAATTTCAGCAGTGTCAATCTTCCCTCACAAGGCTTCTCTTGGCAGTATGCATACGGAGCCGGGTCGTTCAACCTGACGGTAACAAATTACATCGCTCCGGTAGTGAGTATCACCACTCCCACCAACGGCGCTGCCTACACTGCCCCGGCCCGGGTCACCATTACGGCGGTAGCCACGGACAGTAATGCCGCCATTAGCAGCGTCCAGTTCTTCCAAGGCACTAACCAAGTTGGACAGCAATCGAGCAGTCCCTACACTTTTACGTGGAGCAACGTGCCACCTGGGTTCTATTGGCTAAGCGCCAAGGCCATCGATGCTGTTGGCGCCACTGCGAACTCCAGCCCCGTGAACATCAACGTGTATGCGACCAACAATCCGAGCACGAACTTCTTCTGGACCGGCAATATGTCCAGCGACTGGTTTAACCCCGGCAACTGGAACCCCGCGGGTATTCCTGGATTGTACGATGTCGCTAGCATCACCAATGGCACGGCAACGCTGTCCACCGGCACCACGGTAGGTTTCCTGAACCTGGGCGCGGGCACGGTCAACGGCAGCGGGATCCTCACGGTAGCCAGCAACTTCAATTGGACGGGGGGGGTCCTGGCTTGCCCGACGGATATCCCGAGCAACAGCGTGCTCAATCTGAGCGGCAGCGGCACCCTTTATCTGGGCAACGCACTGACTAACTCCGGAACGGTCAATTGGCTCAGCAATGACCTGAACCTCGATTCCTGCGGTTACAGCGCCGGACCAATCGTGAATCAAACCGGGGCAGTGTGGAACATCCAATGCGACCACACCATTAGTTGGAATTGCAGCCTGGGCACCAACGGGAATTTTCAAAACTGGGGCACGTTGCAGAAACTGGCAAGCACGGGCACCACCGTTATTCAGATTCCTTTCTACAATTTGGGGGCGGCGGGCGCGTCAGAGGGCACGCTAAGCTTAAACGGCGGCGGGATCGTAAATGGCAACTATAGCGCGAGCAACGGAGCAGCGGTTGTGTTTTCGGGCGGGAACTTCACCGGGAGTAGCGCCACACTCTCAGGACCGGGAGCTATCCAGTTTACGGGTGGCAACCTTGTGCTGTTGAACGATATAATCCGAGGTCTGCAACTGGTGGGAGGGACGCTGAGCTTGGGAACCAACTTTCAGGGCGGGACGATTACCAATCTCACCCTCTCTGGGAGCACGCTCAGTGGGAACTATGTGGTTAGCGGCACGTTCAACTTTAGCGCGGGTACGCTGGCCGGACCGCTGTTCGTTGCTGCGAACGGCATCCTGAACCTCGGCGGGGCGGGCGCGCTGTATGTAGGGAGCACGCTAACTAACGCCGGAGCGGTCAATTGGCTGGGCAACGGGCTCAACCTCTACTTTTGCGGCTATAACGCCGGCCCGCTCGTAAATCTCCCAGGCGCCGTTTGGAACATCCAATGCGATCAGGCTTTGAGTTACAACTGCGGCCCGACCACCAACGGCTATTTTCAAAACTCGGGCACGGTGCAGAAGCTGGCGAGCACCGGTACTACGATGATCCAGATTCCGTTCTACAATTTTGGCATTGCCAGCGCCTTCGCCGGGACTTTAAACTTCAATAACGGCGGGATAGTAGGCGGCGCCTACACTCCTACCAACGGCGGGAGTATCGTTTTGTCCGGCGGCAGTTTTAGCGCCACGGAGGCTGTCGTCAACGAGCCCATCCGGTTCACTGGTGGCAACCTCACGCTGATAAGCGACGTGATTCCCGGGTTGCAATTTACTGGTGGCACGTTGGTTTTAGGAACCAATTTCCAGGGTGGCACCATAACCAATTTAACACTTTCCGGCAGCACGCTCAGTGGCACCAACACAGTGACCGGGACGTTCAGTTGGTCGGGCGGCACGGTAAGCGGTCCGCTCATGGTGGCCAGCAACGGAGTGCTGAATCTGTCGGGGAATGGCCAAATCTATCTGGAGAACAGCCTGACTAATGCCGGTACCGTCAAATGGCTGGGCGCCAACTTAAATCTCTATTCTTGTGGTTACAGCGCGGGTCCGATCGTGAACCTGACGGGGGCGGTTTGGGACATTGAATGCGATCAGGCTTTGAGTTACGACTGTGGTCTGGGTGTCAGCGGCTATTTTCAAAATCTCGGAACAGTTGAAAAAACGAGCACCCCGGGCACCACTTACTTCGACATTCCTTTCTACAATGCAGGCGCGGTGAGCAACTTGAGCGGCACGATCAACTTCAATAACGGTGGCACGATTGCGGGGGTGTTCGAGTCCGTCGCAGGCACGCAGATTTACTTCACAGGCGGCGGGTTCAGCAGCGCCGGAGCCTCGATCGTGGGCCCAGGCGCCATCCAATTCACCGGCGGGACGCTTACTTTGCTCGACGATCTGATCCCGAATCTGCCACTGGTCGGCGGTTCGTTGAGCTTGGGAACCAACTTCCAAGGGGGAAGCATTACTAACTTGACCCTTGCAGCCATGACGCTCATCGGGTCCAACACCGTGAGCGGCACCTTCAATTGGAGCGGGGGAGCGGTCGCCGGCGCGTTGACCGTCGCCAGTAATGCGGTGCTTAATATTGAAGGCGGTACCGTGTATTTGGAAGGCTCGCTGACGAACTCGGGCACGGTCAATTGGCTGGGCGGAAACCTGAACCTCTATTTTTGCGGCTACAATGCCGGTCCCCTCGTAAACCTGCCGAATGGCTTTTGGAACATCCGATGCGATCAGTCGATCTCGTACAATTGCGGTTTGGGCGGCAATGGGACCTTCCAGAATGCCGGCACCGTGCAGAAATCGCTCACTACCGGCACGACGACGATTTCCATACCATTCCAGAACTCTGGCACCCTGGATGTCGAGAGCGGTCTCGTAAACTTCAATTCCAATCCCGCCTATACCCAAACCGGGGCGACCATGGAGCTTGGAATTAGCAGCCGGAACACGACGGGTCAGGTCAGCATCTCTGGCAACGTCAACTTCGATGGCACGCTGCAAATGAACCAGTTGAACGGTTACACCGCTGCGATTGGGGACACCATGTTGTTGGTGAGTTACGGCTCGGAAGGCGAGGCCTTCGAAAACCTCGAGCTCGGCCCCGTCCCGCCGGGCGCGGCATGGCGGGTCTCCTACCTGGGCAGGTATCTCTTGCTGCAGGTAACCGCGGAGAGTAACGTCGCTGCGCGAATCACCGGCTTCGTGCAGGACACGCTCGGGCATCCCGTCACTAACGTGAGCGTTTTTGCGTTCACTACCAATGCGCCTTATGTCTATGTCAGCGGCAGCACGGATACCAATGGGAACTATGCGTTGAACGTAGCCAACGGGTCCTGGGCGGTCGGCCTGCAAGGCCTGCCTGCACGAGGTTATAACACCGTGGCCAACCAGAACGTTCTGGTTAACAATTCCAATCAAGTCGTCAATTTTGTCGTTCACCCCTTCTCCGGGCAGACCTTCACCATCACTACCGGCGTCAATCCGCCCGGTGCCGGCACGACCAGTGGCGGAGGGACCTTCGCGGCGGGTAGTCTGGCGACCGTAGCGGCGACGCCCATCACAAACGTGTTTCCTTACCTGTTCTCCAGTTGGACAGAGAACGGTGTGTTCGAGAGCGCCAGTAGCAGCTACTCATTCACCGTCACGCGCGACCGCCAACTGGTCGCGGACTTCACCCTGCCGCTTTATTCCATTTCGGCTAGCAATAATCCGCCAGGCGGCGGGACGGTGGAGGGAAGCGGCGCTTACTACTGGGGCACAACTAACGTGCTTATCGCTGTCCCAAATTTCGGCTACCATTTCACGAACTGGACCGAAGGCACAAACGTAGTCGGCACGAACGTTACGCTGACGACGGTGGTGTATGCCGACCATGCTTTTGTGGCCAATTATAGCGCCGCCAATCTCACGCATGTGGTGACCACGGCAACGTCCCCTGCCGGGCTGGCGCCGGTGGCCGGAGCGGGCACTTACACTAACGGCCAAACCGCAAACTTCAGCGCACCGATGTCCATCACCAATCCTCCGAACATCTATACGTTCCAGGAATTCCTGGTGAGTAACACGGTGGCCAGCTACAACGCCAGCTTCAGCAAGGTGTTTTCGACGCTCGACCCAACGAACCTCGAGTACGTGGCTCTCTATAGCGCCAAGACCATCCTGCCGCAACTCACGCGAGTGAGCGCTAATTACTTGAGCCCGGTGCCTGCGACGACGAACTTCCTCATCACATTAGTGTTCGATCGGACGATGCAGACTAGTCCGGCCCCCGCGTTGGTATTGACTAATAGTGCCGCGGTGCTTCAGGCCAGCGTGGGCACGAACGGGTACTGGACATACAGCTACCAAATTAATGATACGTACCATGCGCCGCCGGTGACGTTCGTCGCCGGCATGGACGGGACAAACCAGTTTTATGTGTCCGGTGGGCTTGACCTAAGTGGCGACGCGCTGTCGCTGACAAATGCGGCAAGCTTCAACGTGATTGCGACGCCCCCTGCTGCGCCGGTGCTTAGCGTTACGTCATCCAACAGCTCATGGGCGGTGGTGGACTGGTCCAGTTATGTTGCGCCAGCAGATTTGAGCGGGTTCCGAGTCTATCTTGAGCCGACTAACTTCAGTTCGGCGGCCGGTTTGCCGATTTTGACGGGCTTGGGCTCCGGCGCGCGGAATTTCCAGGTTAACGGCCTGGCACTGGACACGACTTACTATGTGGGGGTCCAAGCGGTGGATGTAGCGGGCAATGGCAGCAGCATTAACGCCCTGGCGATAACTTTGCCGAGCAGCCTGCCGCCGGCAGTCTCCGTCCAGGAAAGCCCGGTGGGCGCCTCGTCGGCTTTGCTCTACTGGCCTGGTTACAACGCCGCCGGCTTGCTTGGTTTCGCCGGGTTCCAGATTTACTACGAGTTAACCAACTTTAGTACAGTGACCGGCCTGATCCCCCAAGCGACGGTGGGGCCAGCAGCGACTTTGTTCCAAGTAAACGGGTTGGACCGCACCAAGACATATTACTTCGCCGTGGTCGGTTATAATCAGAGGAACAATTTCAATGCGAACGTGACGACCGTAAGTTGGTCGGATCCTTACGCGGGCAATATCGGTGTGAATACCACGATCGGGGGCGGGGGACAGAGCGCGGTGAATATCTATCGCAGCATCGTGGTGGTTTCGAACGCGATCCTGAGCATCGAGCCGGGGACGACGTTATATTTTGCCCCGGGGACGGGACTGACCGTGCAGCAAGGCAGTCTTTTGGCGGTTGGTACGGCACTTCAACCGATCGTGCTGGATTCAGCAAACGATGTGTCTGGGGATGCTCCCGCGCCCGGAGATTGGCAGGGGGTGACGCTTGGAAGCGGGGCTGGCTCTTCGCAATTGGATTTCGTCGAGATTCTTTATGGCGGGGGATTAACGGTGAGCGGATGCGCGCCTGTGGTTCAGGCGCTGACGGCAAACTACAATTCACCGTACGGGCTTGGGCTGCGGAGTGGGGGGAGGCTGGCCACCCGGGACGCGTTGCTCAACGCCAACGCCGTGGGCGCGGCGCAATATGACACCGCTGCTCTAACGATTAGCAATTCGGTCGTCCAGAACAACGCAACAAACGCTTTGGCAGCGGGCTCAGCCCAGCTTGGCGCCATTTCGAACTGGTGGGGCTCAGCAACCCAAAGCAACGTGGCCGCGTCAGTGCAAGGCAGCGTTTCCTTCAACCCGTTTCTGAGTTACGAGCCGCTGCTCACGCCGGCGCTGGGTACCTCAAATGGGCTAACGCAAGTAGGCACCACGAACGTCAATCTCGAGTTGGCCTGCCGCACGGCCGACTCCATGCGCGTGAGCGAGGACTACACGTTCACAGGGGTATTCTTTAGTCCTTTCACAAGCTACATTCCCTTCCAGCTTTCCGCTGGCGGGGGACTGAAACATATTTTCGCCCAATACCGGAGTATTACCGGTCAGACCAACACGCCCATCGAATTAGATGTGAGTTACGTTACGGCCGGACCGGTGATTCAAAGCTTCAGCTTGACTGAAGGAGAAACATTGAATCGTCCGCTGACTGTCACCGGTTCGGCCACAGCGCCCTTGGGGATGGAGGACATCGAACTATACGTCGATGGTGTGTTGTGGGCCACGAACGCGGGGGGGGCATTCTCGCAATATTTCGATATCCGCACCCTGGCCAATGCCGTCCACGAGGTAGAATTGTTGGCGCGCGACACCAGCGGGAACGTCGCCACTCTCCAAAACACGATTGTCGTTTCGGTAACGCCTCCGTTAGCGCCCATCATCACCGTGCCGGCTTCGGACGTTCTTACGAATGTAAACGTGGTGAGGGTCGCTGGAACGGCCGAGCAGGGCATGGGCATTCAATTGACGCGCAACGGGCAAGTGATCGGCACGACTAATGCGGATGGGTCCGGCAATTTCATTATCACCAACGCAAGTCTGGTGGAAGGGGTCAACACTATCGTCGCGGTCGCGTCCGACAGCACCGGCACTACGCCCTCCGCGGCGCGGCGTATCACGGTCGAAACCATCCCGCCGGCGCCGTTGGTGCTGAACGCGCCGATTTATACGCCCGGGTTGGGTTTGACCCTGAACTGGCAGTTCGCGACAAACGGCAAGCCGGCGACCACGTTTGAGTTGTTCTGGGCCACCAATTCGTTTGCTTCGACTAATGGCGCCTCAGGCCATTCGATTATGCTCAACACCATGAGCTATACGGTCCAGGGACTCGCCAATGGGACGTATTATTTCGGGGTAGTGGGATATGACGCGGTGGGGAATCCCAGCCCGCTGTCGGCGCTGGTGTCCACAGTTTACGACGCAACGCCGCCGGCCTTGACGATCGCTTACGGTCATCCATCGCCTGTGGGCGTTGGCCCTCTGAGTGTGGTAGTCACATCAAGCAAGGCCCTGGCGGCCACGCCCGCTGTGACGCTTCAGCCCTACGGGGCAGCGTCGCCTATTCTGTTGAATCTCAGCAATGCCGCGCTCAACACCTACCAGGGCACCTTCAGTGTGACGCCTGCGACGCCTTCGGGTGCCGTGATTGTGCTCGGTGCGGCTCAGGACCTCCTCAGGAACACTTTCACCGGCGCGCCCACTGGTCCACAGTTGGTGATCGACACCACTCCGCCGGCGGCCAATATCAGCACGGCGCCTGGCACGCCGGTGCAAACCACCAATAATGTTAACGTAGCGGTGACGGTAGCCCTGACTAAGGCTGCCGGTTCTGGAACGACTCCAACCTTGAACTTCACCCCGCCTGTCGGAACGAATGTAGCGGTGCCGTTATCCGGCACTGGGTCCAATTGGAGCGGCACGTTGCCCCTCACGCCGACGATGGGCTCCGGCTTCGGCGCGTTTGGCTTCAGCGCCCAGGACAGCGTCGGCAATGTCGGCACGAACATCCTCACTGGCGGGCGACTCGAGTTGTATAACACGGCTTTACCGTCCCCCCCTGCCTCGCCGAATAATCTAACCGTGACGAGTCTCCCGGGCGGCGGAATTCGTCTGACCTGGAACGTCGTCAGCAATGCTCAGACCTATAGCTTGTACCGCCAACCTGGCACGAACGCGGTGCCTCCCTCCGTGGCCGTCGTTACAAATATACTGAGCAACAGCGTGGTCGATCTGCCTCCCGCTGACGGCTATTATACTTATGGAGTGACTGCCAGCAGGCTTGGCTCAGAAAGCGGAATCGCCGTCATTATCTGGGCGCTTTCGGATCGCACTCCGCCAGCCGCGCCCACCAACGTAATAGTGACTTTGGCAGCGAGTGGCGTGCAAGTCACTTGGCAGGAACCCTCCGGAGGGCCGATCCCGGATCATTACAACGTTTACCGCAACGGCACGCTTGTTCAAACCGTTTCGAGTGTGGTCCCGGTGGTGGATTACCCGCCGCGCGGCACTAATTCTTACGTTGTGTCGGCGTCCGATTTCATCGGCAACGAGAATCCGAGTGCGCCGGCCAGCATTACGCTGTTGGTGGCTCCCGTGAGTAACGTCTCGGTGTTAGTGAACATCGGGCAGGCACCCGTGCTCAGTTGGGTATCTGCGGACGCGACGGCGGTTGGTTTTAACGTTTATCGGAACGGGATAAAGCAAAACGCCGCTTTGCTCACGGGCACGAACTACACTGACAACCTGCCCCTTAGTGACGTCGTGCAGTACGCAGTGACAGCCGTGAATAACGCCTCGCAGGAGAGTCCGCCACGTTTGGTTCGTGTGTACCCGGTAGGTCTTGGGTTGCTGGCGAATGCTGCAGGAACAGGAACTAACAACCCATTGCTCACGAGCTATTTTGATCAATTTCAAGCCGGCGTCACCAACCTGAGCGCCAGCAGTGTGCTGCCGATCGCTCAATTCCAATTGGATCGCGCTATCGTGGGCCTGAATTCCTTAATTGTCAGCCAAGCCATGGTAGTGAATATCGGCGCCGGAACGAACTTCCAACAGTCACTCATTCTACCCAGTTCACCGATAGTGGCGCCACAGACAGTGCAACTGTCAGTGTTTCAACAAACCGACAGTCAGGGCAGCAGCGTAATTTACTCGCAGGTTTTCATCTTTGGTGACAACAGAATCCCGCCGGCCGAAGTCACGGTGTCGGTAAATCAATTGCCGCTGGCCGGTGGCGTAACGCCATTCCAAGTTCAGATCTACAACTGGGGCTACGTTGATATGGAAATGGTGGTAGCGCGCGGAAATGGGGCCCAGCCCGGCGATTTATACATCTCAGTCGAAAACGGCCTCGGCCAGGAGGTTAGCCGCACTGCGTTCGAAGGGACACCGCCCGGCACAGTGTTTCTCAACGACGGCAGGGGTTACGTAACGATCCCCGCGGGCGCATCTTTGACGGTTACGTTGCCGAACGTGCTAGCGCCTGCGGCCTTGGCTGGCTCCACCAATACCACCTTTGTGGCCGTGGTCAGCAACATCTTCAGCCAAATCGGAACCGCGAGCGAACTGGCTTCCGGCCCGCTGAGCGGCAGCATGTTCTCCTCGAGTTTGGCTGTCCCTCCTTATTATGGAACAGCCCAAACCGATCATCCGCTTTACGCCAACGGTGCTCCCATATTCATTAGCGGTCAGGCGCTGAACACTTATACTGGCCTGCCGGTCCCTAATGTGCCGTTGAACATCGGTTTCGCCACGCGTGGATTCAAATGGTATCAGGCCGTCACGACGGACACTAACGGCAATTATCAGTACACGTTCAACCCGCCGCCCGGCTTTGGTGGGACACTCACGCTTTGGGCTGCCCACCCGCTGGTAGTGGATGAATTAAATCAGGTGCAGGTGGTCATCTACAATCTTTATACTAGTCCTAGCTCGGGTGATATAACGATGTCCAAGAACGACACGCTGAACTTTTCGATTCAACTGGTCAATCCTGGCAATGTGCCGCTCACCGGGTTCACTTACACCTATAGCGCCTACCAGATGTCAGGCACTAACCAGGTGCCGGTCACTACGATTACGGGAACCAACTTCAATGCGACGAACTTTATCGTCGGCCCCAACGCAAGGCAGACCGTCAATTTGCAATTGGCCGCGGCCATCAACGCTCCGGATTCAGCGGCGGTGGCCTTCACGTTCACTTCGGCGGAGGGCGCCTCGGCAACATTTAGCGGCCAAGTAAGCCTGTTGCCGGCTGTCCCCGTGTTGTCAGTGACCGCTCCGTCGGTCGGCTACCTGGAAGTTAGTGTTAACCGGGGCAGCCAATTGAGCGGCTCAGTTACGGTGATGAACACTGGGCTGAGAGACTTGGAAGGGATCACTTTGGCCCCACCGACAAATGTTTCTTGGATGACCGTCAACTTGCCCGTATCCGCCGATGGCAACATTCATTTGCCGGACATGCCAGTTGGCCAATCCAATAGCTTCGGCGTCGTCTTTACTCCGCCAACCAACACTGCGCTCGCATTTTATCAAGACGTCATCACGTTGCGAGGCACGAACGCCACGGCCAGTTTCCCGGTAAACGTGTACGCCTTAGTGACATCGGACCATTACGGCGGGGTGCAGTTCTTTGTGGATGACATCCTGGGCGCGCCCGTCGCAGGAGCCTCTGTCCGCCTTCATAATGGAGTGTTGCTGACGGACCCCGCGCCGGTTTACACGGACACTAACGGGCTGGTGACGGTAACTAACTTACAGGAGGGCACGTGGGACTGGCAGGCCGCAGCTCCGGGTTGCTCATCAACGATCGGAACGGTGGACATTGTCGCGGACCAAACCGGCTACGTCCACACACGCCTTTCGCGCAGCCTGGTTACAGTGTCGTTCAGCGTGGTTCAGGTGCCCTTCACAGATCAGTACGAGATTCAGGTTGAACAAACCTTCCAGACGCACGTTCCGGCACCCGTGCTCGTGGTGGACCCGCCCTTCAAAGAATTCGACAATGTCACCCCAGGGTTCACTGCGAATTTCACCGCTAACGTTGAGAATTACGGCCTGATACAGATAACCGACCTTACGATCGCCGGCAGCACAGTCAATGGCGTCCAACTCACCCCGTTGATCACGTACATCCCAGTTCTCCTGCCAATGCAGTCGGTGGATGTGCCGATGGTGTTCTCCTACAATACAAATTCCTCGGCGGGGAGCGGCGGGAGCCAAATCACCGGTGGAGACATCGCCAATTGTGTCGTTGGGGGCTTCCCCCTTGGGGGTCTAGCCGACCCGGCGGTGTTCCAGGGGTTGGCGGCGATTTTCAGTGGCCAAGACCGCTGTTACACGGATTTAAGTCCGCAAAGCGCGGCGGCGTCCTTGGGAGTTTTGGCTGGGCTTTACATTGTAGCGTCCTCCATCGGCAGCGCGGAGGAATTCCTGGTCGGTTACCTCGGCTCAGTTATTAGTTGCATCGTGGGACAGTTCCTGAGCGCCGGGGGCGGGGGCGGGGGCGGTGGTTCCGGGGGCCCGGCCGAGCCAACTTCCGACTCGGGCTTTGCGCAGGGCAACGGTTGCTTGGCCCCGGACACAGAAGTATTGATGGCCGACGGCTTAGCCAAAGCTATCTCCGCCATCCGAACCAACGACGTAGTGCGTACGGGGGTTCATTCATGGAATACAGCGACTGTCAACCGGGTTTTCCAATCGCCCGCGGCAAGCGCGCAGAGGATCGAACTCGAGAGTGACGACAAGACCGCTCCGGCTTTCGTGGAGGCAACAGCGGAGCATTTGTTCTGGGTGGACGGAAAAGGGTGGGTGCCGGCCAAGAGACTGGCGCCTGGGGATTGGCTGTTTGACGCGCAAGGCAAACGGGTGCGCGTGGCGTGCAACACCGTCCAGGAAGGTAGCCGATCCGTCTATACGCTCAGCCTAACCGGCGACAATGCCTTTTACGCGAACGGCGTGCTGGTGCGCGACTTATGCGGCTTGCCGTTGCCGATGACAGCAGTCAAGGCTTCGGCAGAACAGTCTTCCAGCAAGCCGGCCGGAAAAGCCCCGGAGATGACGAAATGAAGGCGTCTGCGAAAACAAAGCAAATTGGGACTTTGATAAAGCCAGGGAGATGGTGGCTGCCAGCGTTTCTGTTTTGTCTTTTCGTAATGTCATGGCCTGGGCGCGCGCAGGAGCAGCAGCAGGGTCTGTGCGCCGAGATCAAGATGGTGATCTCGCAGGAGTTGACGTTGGAGCGCATCGGTTTTCTGGCCACTCTGCAAATAACGGATAACGATGGCACCGACCCGATTACTGGTTTCGCGGCGAATCTTACGTTTGAAAACCATTTGCTTTCCACCAATGGCGTGGTCAATGACTCTTCCAGTTTGTTCTTTGTGCAGCCACCAACTTTCCAGAACATTGCCAGCGTGGATGGCAGCGGAGTGATTGGTCCGGGCCAAACCGCTACGATCAGTTGGTTCATCATTCCCACCGTTAGCGCCGGGGGCACCTCCCCCAACGGCATCGTTTACCAAGTTGGCGCGAACTTGAGCGGGCAAATCCAGGGTGTGGATATTCCCGCCGCCTCGCTCCAGGTTTTTCCTGCGCCGATCACGGTGCAGCCAGATGCGCAGCTTGAAATCACATATTTCACTCCGCGCGATACCATTGGCATCGACCCGTTCACCGGGCAAGGCACGCCCATCCCGTTCACCTTCGGCGTGCTAGTCCAGAACGTAGGGTATGGGCCGGCACACAGTGTCGTCATCAACTCCCAGCAGCCGCAGATCACGGAGAACAAGCAGAACCTGCTGATCGTAGCCCAACTGCTCGGCTCAAGGGTAAATGATTCGCCGCTGTCAAACGCAAATCTAACGGTCAATCTCGGCGATCTCCAACCGGGGCAGACCTCCAAAGGCGCCTGGGATATGATTACCTCCCTTTCGGGCACTTTCCTCTCCGTTAATGCGACCTACACGCACTCCACCGCTTTGGGAGGCGCCGAGACCTCACTTATTAAATCAGTCAATGCCTATTTGTTTGCCCATGAAGTCCTGGACGACCAGCCGGGACGGGACAGTGTTCGGGATTTTCTGGCCGATACCAGCGGCAACGTGGACGCCGTAGGCAACCTGATACCCGATTCACTCTACGAGAGCCAGGGGTATGTGTTCCCGGTTAACTTCATGACCAATGCAACGGTGTCAGGCGCTGGCAATCCGGTAACGGTAAACCTGACGGCTGACTTTGCAGGTTGGGGCTACATTCGGCTGACTGATCCGGGCCAAGCCAAACTGCCGATCGGCAGCGTTGTGCGGTCGGACGGCAAAGTCTTAAACACAAACAATTACTGGACAAGCATCCATTATGAGCCGATCACGAACGCAAAGGATACGTGGCTTAACATCTTGGATCTCGTGGACCTGGGCTCCTATACTTACACTGTCACCTATACCAACCTGCCGGCAAATACTAATCCGCCAGTGACGACGTTGATGTTTGCCGGCGCAGCCACATATAACAATGGAGTGTACTACATCACGCCGGAGACACAGATGTATTTCATATCCCAGGATGCCAGCCCGGTAACCGTTTATTATAGCTTGAACAACGGCCCATTTGTGCTGGGCTTCCCGTTCAGCTTGAGCACCCCGGGCCAGTATCAGGTTGTCTATTATGGCAAAGATGCGAATGGCAACCAGGAAAGCAACCACACGGCTACGCTCGTGGTGCCCGGGGCGAGCGCTTTGGGATTCGCGAACTTCACGACGCCCTCGCAGCCGCTCTTTGTGTCCGGCGGCGCCCTGTCTATCCGCCCCGGCAGCGCGCCGATCTCATTCCAAGCTTTGGGCTATCCGACGCCAATCAACGCGCAAGTGGACATCTTCCAGGGGGTAGTGGCGTGGGCTACAGTCGGGGGCGTTCCCTCCTCGCCCACCGCGGCAACCACCGCCTCTTTAATTATCGGCGGCGCGGATGTGGACTTTTACACTTACCAATTGAATAGGAACGCCTGGAGCGCGGAACAACCGGTGGGCGCGCCCCTTAACTTGTCCGCGTTGCCCAACGGCACGAATACCTTCTCGGTCCTCGGCCGCTCGCGCTACGGAGCCTATCTCAACTCGAGTAACGCCACGTCCGTGAGCTGGGTTGTTTATCCCGGTGCGCCTGCCACCACGGTCACGGGTGCTCCTGCAACACCCAGTTTGACACCTTCTGCCCAGTTGAGCGTCGGCGGAGCCAGCATCACCGATTATAGCTGGACACTCAACAACAGCTACTACCGTCCGGATATGGCGGTGGCGAACCCCATCGTTCTCAGCAATCTTGCGCCTGGCCTGCAAGTCCTCTCAGTGCTGGGCGGCATCAATGGCGTTCTGCAACCAACCAATAATCCCACCACGGTTTCCTGGCTGATTAATCCTGTCTATGGATACGATTTAAGCTCGCTGCCCGCCGTTCGCAGCGTCGCCTTCACTAACATTGGTAGCGGAACAATCAACTTCAATTGGGATGGCCGCAACAGTGCGGGAGTCATTCAGCCGCCCGGATGGTATTCCGTTCGAGTTACGCTGGCTGACACCCTGGGACACACGAACTTCAGCGTCGGCCTCGCGCAGATCAGTGCTTTGTCGGGCACCAACTTGGTCCTGGCAGACTTTAGTCGCGGTCCGGCCAACCCTTACGCGCGCGGCCGCTGGGTGGTCTGGCAGGACCAGAGTGACGGCAACTGGGAAATTTACGCTCGCGACGTAACTGTCAGCAACCGTCCGATCGTGAAGGTGACCAACAACCCGCTGAGCCAGCAAAACCCGCGCACCGATGGCCGCTATGTCGTGTGGCAGTCGCGCCAACCCAACGGGAATTGGGACGTTTATATGGACGATCTGGAAAGTACGAATGGGCCGGTAGCAGTCACCAGCACGCTCAAGTTAGACGAGGTAAATCCAGCCATTGACTGGCCGTGGGTGGTGTGCCAAGTCCGTTCCACTACGAACGCGGCCGCTCCCTGGCAGCTCTTCGCGTACAACCTGGCTTCGAACGGCCAGAGCTTTGCGGTGTCGCCCTCTCCCCAGGATGAGCTTGCCCCCGCCGTGCAGGCAGGCCGGGTCGTGTGGCAGGACTTGCGCAATCCAGGGGCGGGGGAGATTTACTTCTTCGACCTTGAGAAGAACTCGCTCCAGCGCCTAACCACCAACCTGTTCGGCAAATATAATCCCGCCATTTATGACAATTGGATTGTCTGGCAGGACGGAAGAAATACTGAACTCGATATCTACGGATTTGATCTTCTGCGCAATCGGGAAATTCGTGTCACGAGCACGCCTGAAGATGAGATGCAGCCGTATTTAGACGGACCCTGGGTGCTGTGCATGGAGAATTCCCTGGGACCGCAGACTGGCAACGGGCGGCTAGTCCATTTGCCAAGCCTCTTGACGGTGCCGGTCACCCGCACGGCCACGCTCAAGGCCTCGCCTGCGCTAGCCGATGGGTGGGCGGTATGGCAGGAAACACCGACCAATCTGTCTGAGATTGTGGCGGTGGGACTGCCCTCTTTGCAACCGGTCTTCCAGAACCGCAACGTTGTGGCGGTCACCGATGCCATGGTGGCTTATGCCCTCAATGCGTACGGCTTACTCGCGCTCTGGGGCTCAAATGGTGTTCAGGAAATTACCCAGTTTACCGCGTTAAGTCCCCAGGTCACGACGCAGACGGCTGTTTGGACGAACGGCGCGCCTTCCGGTGTTAATTTTAGCCTGGTGTCCGGCAGCTATCTATGGGTGAAATTTAATAGCCAGCAGGTGCTTGACCTGGGAGTCAATAACAGCTCGCCGCTCAACCTTGCGGCGGGAGCAAATGTGTTTGGCTATACACGGTTTCCGGACGCTTACAGCGCCTACCAACTGCTTCGCCAACTCGGGCTCGGCAAGGCTCTTTCCGTTCGCATGTTGGATTCCCAGTCGGGCCGCTGGCTTGTGGCCGAAGTGCAGAACGGCAGCCTGGTCGGCACGGACTTTTCCATTCCGAACGTGGCCGTACTCCTGCTCAGTCTCAGCAGCCCGGTCAACCAATTCACTCCGCAATCACAATAGAGCTATGGCACGCAGAGCCTTCCTTTTCATCCCAGCGCCCGCCGCCCTCTGCTTGCTGGTGGTGTGCAGCCTGGCGCCCCTCGGCGCTCACGCCATAACCGTGGCGGATTTGCGGGCCCGAATCGCCAGGCAGGAAAAGCTCACGGTGATAGACATCCGCACCCCCGCGCTCTTTGCACGCTCGCACATTCCGGGGGCGATCAATGTTCCCGCCTCATTGTGCGCGCAAAAGCGCCTGCCGGCGTTGGGTGAAGTCGTCGTGTACGGTGGGGGCTTGGGGCGTGATGAAACCGAGGGGGCAGCCGCTTTGGCCTCCAAACCGGGCCTTTCCGTCAATGTTCTTGAAGGAGGTTTTGCGGCCTGGGAAAGCGCCCAAGCACTCACGACAGAAGGCAAGGGCATGAGACCCGAGGTCCTCAATTACATTAGCTACGCGCAGTTGAAATCAGCCAAAGCCGGGGAGGTTGTGCTCGTGGACCTGCGCAAGCCGCCGCTGCCAGTGCAGGGGGCAGTGGCCGACAGCGCCTCGTCAGGCAGCCAGCCGCTCACGGATCTAAGCAGCGAGTTCCCCAATCTGAAGGTCATCCGTTCGCCGTTTGATGCGCCTGCTGCCTCCGCCGGCGGCGGCGCTGCAACGCCCACTCTGCTGGTGTTGATCGACAGGGGTGACGGGACCGCGGCGACAATGGCGCGCACGCTCAAGTCGAACGGGAACAAACGATATGCCATTTTGGCCGGGGGCGAGCTGATCCTCACCCGACACGGGCAGGCCGGGCTGCAACGAAACAGCCCAAGCCAGGGTTCCCCCTCGCAAACTTCGCCCCAAAGAAGGGGCAGCCACGAAGGTTTATGAGCGCGCAACGACTCGGAAAACATGATGGGGCGGCCACTCGGGCGCGCCGCCTTTTTCCCTGGATGGTCCTGTTCGCGCTCGGCCTGATCTGCCCCCGCGTTGTTGCAGGGCTAGTCATCACCAATGTGTCCGTGGTGAACCTGACGCCCAGCAGCTTTTCGGTCGTGTGGCTAACCTCGCCGTTGGCCAGCGGCGGGATTTCGGTGTTCAGCGACCCCGGGGGCGCGACCAGCCTCGTGGGACAGGTGGGCGTTGAATTCTACCCATTGCATACGGGGGACCCCAATTTGACCAACGCCTATGCTCGCCGCCTCGATCAAAGCGCGTTGCGCCAAAAGACGATGGGCCAGGGTCTGGTGGAGGTGGAGGTGAGTGGTTGCAGTCCGGGGACAACCTATTACTACCGCTTGCAGGCCACTAACGCAAGCGGCCAGCAAGTAGTATGGCCCGCGTCGGGACCGCTGCCCGGAGTCACGACGGCCATCGAGAATGCTTTCGTCGTCCAGTCGCGCCAACTCGTATTGAGCTTGCCCGGGGAGGACCCATCGGGGTCAATTGTCCTGCTTTCCAACAGCAACACGCCCAGCCTTCTGGCAGCCGTGGCCGGGGATGGAGTGGCGAGCAATGAAGTTTACTTTAGTGTGGCTGATTTGATCGCTGCGACCGGGAACACCAACTACCTGCCTTTGGGCAGCCAGCAATTCACCGCACAACTGCTCGGCCCAATCTCGTCGAACTTCTTGTCCCAGACCTTCACTCTTAATTTCACCACTGACTTTCTCGTCGGCCAGGAGAGCCAGTTTTCCTTCGGCCAATTCCTGTCCCTGACCATCGGGTCCGCCGTCGTCCGCACGGGGACCAGCGGGAGCCTGCCTCTACAGGTGTATGCCGCCGGTGTGACCAATCTGAGTTTCCTGTTAAGCCTGCCGACCAACCGGTTTAGCGCGCTTTCTCTTCGGGCCACCTCGCCACAGTTGGGCTCAGCCGTTCTGCAAATCCTCACCTCGAACCTCATATCTATCACCTTGAACGCCGCCCCAGGCCAGGCCTTGGTGGGCAACGAGCAAGTTGCCCTGCTCAACTTTACTACCGCTTCGAACCAGTCCTCAGCTTTCCTGCCGTTGCTGCCCCAATCCTTGCAAGCCATTGGCACCGGCGGTTCGGTCGTGAGCCAACTCGCCGCTCAAGGCGGCCGGGTGGTGATTGTGGGAAGCGCGCCGCTGCTCGAGGCCAGCCTCGGCGCGAACGGCGCCCGCAATCTAACTCTCTACGGAATCCCCGGCGACAGTTACCAAATACAGTCCTCGGCTACTTTGGCCAAGGCGCCGGTTTGGGGGAGCGTTGTCCGCGTCCCTATGACGAACCTCGAACAAGTCTTGAGCAACCTGGGCAGCAGCCAGTCCCTGGTTTTCTACCGCGCCTACCAATTCGTCGCCGAGCAGCCGATTCTCGACATCACCCGTTCTTCAGTCGGGCCTCCCTCCCTTGTCCTGTACGGCACGCCCGGGGTGGGCTATGAAGTGGAGTACACCTCTAGCCTCGGCTCCCATGCCGAGTGGAGTTTGTTGGCCCGAGTCCCACTGACCAACTCCTTTCAGATCCTCACCGGCATAGCTGCCGCCGACGTTTTTTATCGAGCGGTGCCGCTCACCAATACTCAGCCTATCCTGGATATTGAGCCAGGCCGGCTGGTGCTTTATGGGATGTCCGGCTATGCCTACGAAATCGACTTCGCTCCCCGTCTCAGCTCCCCTGTGGTCTGGTCGCTGCTCAGCCGCGTTCCTTTGAGCGGTGGGTTTGACATAATAAGTCTGCCCTCTGGCGGGGCTGACTTTTATCGTGCCAGCCTCTTCCAGGCCGACCCGCCGTTGCTGGAGGCGCACCTCGGCGGCCAGAGCCGCTCGCTCCTGGCATACGGCTTACCCGGCACGAACTACACTCTACAATACTCGACGAACCTGTCCTCCGTCGTCGCCTGGTATCCGCTAATGAATTACACGCTGACCAATTCTTTCCGGGTGTTTAGCAATCTTTCAAATCCCAACCCTTCCGTCTTTTACCGGCTGAAGAGGTAAAGTGTCATTCCGGCACGCGTCGAGCCAAACGAAGGCAGAAGGCGGCAGGGAAACCTACGTAGGGAAACGATCTAGCCGGTAAAACCTCGCCATTATCGGCCTTGGCCGAGCGGGCTAGCAGTCGCCCGCCGGAGCAGCGGTTTTAGAATGCGCCCGCTGGGTTATAGTCCGAGCCCATCGCGCGGCGCCACGGCGCCAAGGATGCGAATGGCGCGGCTGGACAAGCGGTTGGCCGAGAGCGATTCTGTGTCGTTGCACGCTGCGCTCACGCCGGAGACCCGTGGCCCGACGTGAACTGTTGTTATGTCTGAACGCAAGTTTGATGAGGTTGCGGTGTTGCTGCACGAGGCCGACAGCGTGGCAGTGCTCAAGCGTCCCGTGAAAACGGGGGATGAGCTGCGCAATGGCGCCCGCACTGTTCACGCGCGGCAGAACATCGGGGCCGGTCACAAAATCGCTCTGACCGAGATTGGCGAAGGCGAACCGGTCAAGAAATATGGGCAAGTCATCGGCTTTGCCAGCAGCCCCATTTTAGCGGGACAACAGGTGCATACGCACAACCTCGTCCTCAAAGATTTCGGGCGCGACTACCAGTTCTGCACGGAGGCGAGGCCCGTGGACTATTATCCGCCCGAGCAGATGCGTTCATTCCAAGGTTATAGCCGCCCGGGCGGCCGCGTCGGCACGCGCAATTACCTGGCGGTAATTTCCAGCGTCAACTGTTCGGCTTCGGTTTCTCACTACGTGCGGGATCGGTTTCGCACGGAAGCGTTCCGGCGCGACTATCCCAACGTTGACGGTGTGATTGCGTTCACGCACAAGGGCGGCTGCGCCATTGATCCCCGCGAGCCGCAGGCGATTCTGCAGCGCGTCCTGGTGGGGATAGCGCGGCATCCCAACATTTCGGGCTACGTGCTGATTGGCCTGGGCTGCGAAACGAACCAGGTGGAGGCGATTCGACAAGCGCACGGCCTGGACAAGATCCGACCTGGGGAAGCGGCGCCAACGTTCATGAATATTCAAGGGCTGGGAGGCGTACGCAAAACCGTAGAGGCAGGCGTGGCCGCCGTAACAAAGCTGCTCGAAGAGGCAAACCAGCTAAAGCGCACTCCCCAGCCCATTAGCAAACTGGTCCTGGCAGAGAATTGCGGCGGATCAGATGGCAACAGCGGCATCACCGCCAACCCGGCCCTGGGCGTCGCTTCGGATGAACTGGTGCGCTACGGCGGAACTTCCGTCCTGGCCGAAACGCCGGAGATTTACGGCGCCGAACACTTGCTCACCCGGCGAGCCATCTCGCGCGAGGTAGGGGAAAAGTTGCTTGAACGGATTCGTTGGTGGGAAAACCATGCCCGCCAGCACCATTGTTCGATCGACAATAATCCCTCGCCTGGGAACAAGGAAGGCGGGTTGACGAACATATATGAGAAGAGCCTGGGGGCGGTCGCCAAGGGTGGGCAGTCACCGCTGGTTGCCGTTTACGAGTATGCGCAGCCCGTCACGGCGGCCGGGTTCTGTTTCATGGACACGCCGGGGTACGACCCGGTGAGCATGACGGGCCTGGTCGCCGGGGGATGCAATATCGCGGTGTTCACCACCGGGCGAGGCAGCGTGTATGGCTGCAAACCCACGCCCTGCATCAAGGTCGCCACCCACACGCCTCTTTTTAGTTGGATGTCAGAAGACATGGACCTTAACGCCGGCACGATTCTGGATGGTACGGAGACGGTCGAACAGGTAGGGCGGCGCATCTTCGAGAAGATGATCGCGGTTGCCGGAGGCGAGAGGACGAAGAGTGAACTGGCCGGCGTGGGAGACGAGGAGTTTGCTCCGTGGCAATTGGGGCCAACGTTTTGAATCGCGGGGGCATCTGCGTGCAATGAAGGCAATGAAAGGAATTCTTGGCGTGGTCGTGCTGGTTGCCTGCATGAGCTGTCGGGGGAAGGAGAGCGGCGAATCGCCAAGCGTGTTTGACGGCGGCATCGTTATCGAGCATCAATGGGCAATCGGCACGCCGCCTCGTGTCTATGGGCTGATTCAATACCGCAATGCCGGTGTGCCATGGTTAAGCGAGCACTGGAGCACGGCTCGGTCGCCCGCGCTCACGCGGATCGAGCTTGGCAGCCGGTCGCTAATCGTGCGAGCGCCTGCCTGGGTGGTGTGCCTGAGGGCCACTTTGCTCCTGGGCGCGCTGCTGAGTGTGGGGGTTTTTGGGTGGTGGTGGGTTGGGGTGCGAGACCGCGGGGAGGAGGGGACGTAGGGGGAGCGTTTCGCAGTTATGAATCTGCGCTAACCATGCTGCGGGTCAGAGGCCCACGCTCTGGAGGAGGAGGTTTCATTGAGGATTGAGCATTTTTCATTTGGCATCCAGAAAGCACCCGTTGAGCGCAGTTGGCTACGTCGGCTCGGCGGCGGGTTGGCTTGACACCTCAGTGGACGCTGGTAAACCGAAGGGCATTCAGTGTGAAAATGCCGTAATGGAAAACCTTCTCGCCAAAGCGGCAACGCTGCTGGAAGCGTTGCCGTATATCCAAAAGTTCAGCGGGGCCACCTTCGTGATTAAATATGGCGGCAGCTTCATGGATTCGCCGGATCCGCACGTGCGCAAGGGAGTCGCGCAAGACGTGGTTTTTCTTGAAGCTGTGGAAATCAACCCGGTCGTGGTTCACGGCGGCGGTAAGGCCATTACCCGAGCCATGGAGCGGGCGGGGCTCGAGGCGAAATTTGTGCAGGGCCAGCGGGTGACCGACGAAGCCACGATGGCGATCGTGGACCAAGTGTTGTCGCACGAAATCAACCCCGAGGTCGTGGAGGCCATAAGATCGTTTGGCGGCTTGGCTCGAGGGCTGGCGGGGCCGGACCTTTTTCGCTGCCGCAAGGTTAGTTTGCCGGGACCTGATGGCCAGGCGTTGGACCTTGGATTGGTTGGGGAGGTTACCACCGTCAACATCGTGCCCTTGCGCGAGTGTTTGGAACAGGGGGTAACGCCGGTCATTAGCCCGACAGCACGGGGCGAGGACGGCAAGATTTACAACTGCAACGCGGACGTGGCGGCCGCGCATGTCGCGATGGCGTTAGCGGCGCGGCGGTTAGTCTTTATGAGCGACGTGCCAGGTTTGATGCGCGATCCCGACGACCCGAGCTCCGTCATCGCGCACCTTGAGGCCGCTGAAATCCAGAAGCTGAAGCAGGCGGGGATAATTGATAAAGGGATGATCCCGAAAACCGACAGCGCAGTGGCGGCGCTAAAGGCGGGCGTGGAGAAGGTCTCGTTCATCGATGGCCGGGTTGCTCACGCGGTGTTGCTGGAGATTTTCACGGACGCGGGGTTGGGGACCGAAGTTGTGCTGTGAAGCGTCCGGGTGACAGACGCCAAGGAGGTGGGGGTGGGGAACCCCGCTGAAGTAAACGTGCTGTCACCCAGACGTTTACTTTTAAACCAAAAGGCCGTCATGCCGTCAAGTCCCAACATGCAAAGATTTTGCAAAATTCGCACGGGCTAGGTTCCCCGGCGAAATCCGGCTAAATGCGGCCTCCGAGGCCAGCCTCAGGCGCTTGCGGGCGGCCTAGAGTGCCGGAAGTGGAATGCAGTTCTTTTTCACGTCCTCACTTCTTATAACGCTAAAGATCGCGCCTTTTCGAATGAGAGTGCAGCCCATCTGGCACAAGGCCTTCTTGAGCAGAGAAAGCGCCTCCGCTCTGCTTACCGGCTCGTTATGACACAGATCCATCGTGCCTTCCGCCGGCACGTTGGATTTGACCTGGATCCACAAGCCCGCCGATTTGTGCAGGTGGTCCAACACCGTTTCCAAGCGGGCTCTCCGAAAGTCCAGTTTAAGACCTGCGCCTGCCTCACTCTCGGGCGGCTTACTGTCCTTTTGCTCGCCAGCCGGAAGGCTGTCCCGGCCAAGCGATCTCTCTTTGCGCGTTATGCTGTACATAGTATCTCTACTTAAATATCCGTGCTTTCCAACCAAACCTTGACTCCTGACCGGACAAAAACCAGCAAGAACGGGACCAACCGTTCGCCGCGCGGACTCCCTCTGCGAAACCTCGGCGGCGCACATTAGGCCCGCGCAAAGTTTGCACAAGTGGGGCGGCGCCGGACGCACTTATTGCGCATCGGACCGGGAACGAACCAACCGCCCCGGCCTCCGAACGAGCCATCCCATCGACGAGTTTTAAACCCCGTATTGGAGCGGAAGTTGCGGATTTTTGTGTCGTCCCGTTTAGCGGGAACGCAAGCTCCCGGGGTCAGAGACCAACCCTCATGGGGACAGTCGAGCCCGATAAAACCGGGTGGTGGGGCCAAAGCCGTTCGCATCGGAGAATTGAACAGCTCCGTCGCTGCCCGGGACATTGTTCGCCACGAGATTCCAAATCGCGCCAGTCAAAGCGTCGGCGCGCAGCACATCATAACTCTCGCCAAGGAAGGTCGTGAAGTTCAGGACTACGTTGGTTCCAACGACCTTGACGGCCGTAAACCGTGGGGGAGCGTTCGTCGTGAACTCGTCTGCGCCGATGTCCGAACGTGTGCCCCTGGGACGGCGGTCGCCGTCTATGTCGTTCGTGACGGTGGAGAGCGTAAGCCCTTTGTCGATCGCATTCGTGTCCGAAGCGATCAGGTGTAAGTCAGCGACGGCGGGATTGACGAACATTCCCGGCACTGCTGTGAGGAGGTTCGAGGCGAGCAGTGCCGTCGCGCTGTCGCGCAAGTGGATCGGTGCGTCGGAGAGGATGTTGCGGGCGGTGCCGTTCGTGGTGGTGGAGAAGCGAAATTCGACCGCGTAAAACTCATTGCTGTTAAGCAGGACCGTGTTGTGGTCGATTTGCGTGCCGGGAGAATTCCAGGCGATCAGGGAGCCGTCCGAACCGGCCGTGCGGCTGGCGCTCATCAAGCCCGGGACCAGGCAGACAAAATTATTGCGAATCGTGCCGCCGGCATGATCGAAGAAAGGCGTGGTGTTTTGCAGGCCATAGGCCACGGCACGGTCCACGTTGAGGAAGATGTTCTGTTCGGTGACGGTGCCGACCGAATGATTCCAGAAGAGGACGGCCGGGTTCCAGAGGTAAGCCGCGGTGTCGGGATTATGAAGATTCTTGAAGAGATTTCCGCGGATAATCCAGTTTTGGGCGGCATGGGCGCTGATGCCGTTGAAGTAACCAACCCCCGAGCCGTGGTCGCCAGGCGGGCTGCCCGTATATTCGAACCAGCAATACTCGACGATGCCGTTATTGACCCCGAGGCCGTTGTTGACGTCGGTGGGGTTGGACTTAATGAACTGTGAGCCAGCGTCCAGCAGTTGGACGCAATAGACCAAGGGCGCCTGCGCGCCGGCATTGAAGATGATCTCGTTATCCCAGGTGTCCCGGATGCTCAGGTGGGCGATGGTCGTGTTGGTGCCGTTGGACCAGATGCCGAAGGGAACGTTGCCATAGTTGGAGTTGTTTATTCCCAGGCCCACGAGGATCACATTGGTGCAGCCGGCAGCACCGCGGATGGTGACGTTGTTCCGGCCGTTCACGTAGAGTGAGCTGGTCAGATTATAAGTGCCGTTGGTCAGCAGAATCGTGTCACCGTTTTGCAGGTTGCCCATGGCGGTTTGCAGTTGTGGTTCCGTGGCCACATTGACGATTCGAGTGCCGGTAAGCGGCAGGGGCGGGGCATTACCCGGCGACGCGGCATTCACCGCCGTTGACCAGATGCACAGGACGGGGACCAACAGGATTTCACGGAGCTTCATTGAGGCTTTCTGACGATTTTGATCCAATTCGATGCGTCGATGTTGCCGGCGTCGGCAGGTGACACAAGGATCGGTTCGAGCACGCCAACAAGATAGCTCGAAGATCGAGTATCCGCACGAGAATTGGCGGATTCCTTGCTCTGATCCTAAGGGTCAGTGCAGAAACAGATTGGAATTTCCATGTGTCCGACCAAGGCTGGCGAGAGTTGCCGGACGCCGCGGATTCGCGCGGAACGTTCGGAGTGCGCCGGCTCGACGGCGCTTTCGGGGGCGGTTGGCCTTCGAAAGCGGCAGCAAGCTGCGCATCTTTACCCCAAAGTGCCTCCGCTGAGCATCCACACGCGGTAGCCGGCACCTTGTCTCACGGGCAAACTCCGGCCCAGAGCCGCCTTCGCCGTCTGGGCCGTTCCTCCCGAAGCGTATGGAGTGCGCGCAGCTTGCTGCCGCTTTCTAAAACCAACGGCGCCCGAAAGCGCGCCCAGCCGCTTCGCACTCTGATCTCCAAGGCTATGTCTAGCAAACGCTTTTTCCGGTAGAGATGAGAGCAAGCTGCGCGCACTCCAAACGCTTCGCGAGGTCGGCTGCCCCAGCCTAACCCAGCGCGCAGGCATTTTGTTAGAATTCCGC
>Ga0209517_10002581_pt1 | contig 25280 bp, 25 predicted proteins | sample PeaSoiMetSII2010_FD_187695 | JGI IMG/M metagenome (GOLD analysis project Ga0209517, IMG submission 187695) | Peat soil microbial communities from Weissenstadt, Germany - SII-2010 (SPAdes) (version 2) | ecosystem: Environmental > Terrestrial > Soil > Wetlands > Peat | place: Germany... | reverse complement strand
TCCGTCATGCGGAAAAGCCTAATGGGTCGCGGCGGGTTCCCACCGTCTGAGACGGGTTCATTCTCGGCCCACCACACGGCCCAGTGGGTCGGCTTGTTTCGTTCAGGTGTCAGGTCTTAGGTGTCAGGTCTCAGGACGAACTGGACTTTGGGAGCCTTTGTTTTTCCTGATACCTAACACCTGAGACCTGAGACCTTCTTGCCTGCTAGACTCTCTCTTGCACTCAAGCTGCAATTGGAGCATCTAAACCAACGTGTTCCCCAGACTTTTTCAGATTGGCAGTTTCTACCTGCCCACTTATGGCGTGCTGGTCGCGTCGGGGGTGCTGATCGGGCTTTGGATCAGCGTGCGCAATTCCGAGAAGCAGGGCCTCAACGGCGACGATGCGTGGAATCTTGGCATACTCGTTGTTCTCGCCGGAATCATCGGGGCGAAGATTCTTTACGTCATTAACGACTGGAGTTCGTACGCGAACAACTGGCGGGAGATTTTCAGCCTCAACACGTTGCAGGCGGGAGGCGTATTTTCGGGGGGGCTGATTGCCGCGCTCGCCATGGCGGCCTGGTACATGCGGCGCCATCACATGCCGGTGCTGCGCACCTGCGATGGCTTCGCTCCCGGGTTGGCTTTCGGGCACGTCCTCGGACGCTTTGGTTGTTTTTCAGCCGGCTGCTGCTATGGCAAACCTACCAATCACTTCTGGGGCGTCGTCTTCACGAATCCGCTGGCGAATGCTGTTAGCGGCACCCCGCTCGGCGTCAGAATTGAACCGACACAGTTGATCGAAGCCGCCGCCGAGTTTTTCAATTTCCTGCTGCTGATGTGGCTGCTCGGGCGCAAGAAGTTCGACGGACAGATTTGGGGCAGCTTCATGATCCTGTACGGCATCGAGCGTTACTTCATCGAGTTCCTGCGCGACGATCCCGGGCGAGGTGAAGTCTTCGGTGGGCTGATGACGGGAACGCAGTTGATTTCAATTCTGTTGGTCGTGGGCGGTGGATTGATCTGGTGGCTGAGGAGCGGCGCTCAGCATTCAGCACTCAGGGCTCAGAAATCGGGCTCTGGGATTTAGGGCGTGCGTGAGAACTTCAGTCGCCCCTCCGGGACTCGCGTATCTCTCCCACTGTTCCCGGCGCTGAAGCGCCGGGCTATTGGCAGACGCCCCTTCGGGACTGATTCTCCTCTGCTCGCTGCCGCGGGGTTGCTCAGAAGTGAGTTCTCATCCACAAACGATAGCATCCTCGACCCAATAACGATTCTGCTTGCACTTGCTGGCTGAATACTGAATGCTGAATGCTGAGTGCTGAATGCTCGATTTCCCCATCACGCTGACCGCATTTGCCGACGCCGCGGGACAGCGCCTGGACCAATATCTCGCGACGCAACTTTCCGAGGTCAGCCATGCGGAAGTCAGCCGGGCCCGCGTGCAGCAACTTATCGCCAAGGGCGAGGTGCTGGTAAACGGGGCGGCAGCGAAGGCATCGCTTCGGCTGAAGGGCGACGAGCAAGTTACGGTCACGGGACCGCCACACGCTCCGCCACTGCGCGCTATTGCGGAAGCGATTGCGCTCGACATTGTTTACGAGGACGACGACTTGGCGATCGTCGACAAGCCGGCGGGCATGATGGTTCATGCGGGAGCGGGAGCGACCGACGATGCGCGCAACCGCGGAACGCTGGTCAACGCGCTGCTGCATCACTTTAGAACGCTGTCGGCGGTTGGCGGCGAACTGCGTCCGGGAATTGTGCATCGACTGGATCGGGCGACCAGCGGGCTGATGGTGGTGGCAAAGAACGATGAGTCGCATCGCCGGCTGGCGACGCAGTTCAGCGGACGCGAGGTGCACAAAACCTACATTGCGCTGGTGCACGGCTGGCCGAAGCAGGATCGGGGCACGATTCAAAGTGCAATCAGCCGCCACTCGCAGCGGCGCACGCGGATGACGACGCGGGGCTTCGGCGGCCGCGAGGCAGTGACACATTACGCGGTGCAACGAAAGATCGATTCACCTTACGGCAAGTTTGCGCTGGTTGAACTCAAGATCGAGACCGGACGAACGCACCAGATTCGCGTGCATATGTCGTCGCTAGGACATCCAGTGGTGGGCGACGCGCTCTATGGTGCGCCGGGCGAATTGCGGTCGCAGTCGAATAAACGGCGGTCGGCGGGCATGCCCGCGACGCTGAAGTTGGATCGAAATTTTCTGCATTCGGCAGTGCTTGAGTTGACGCATCCGCGGACGAAGGAGCGGCTCAGGTTCAGCCGGCCGTTACCGAAGGAACTGGAGAACTTGCTCGGGAGCCTGGAGAATGCTCGGCAGGAAGGTCCCCGGCTGGAACCTGCGTCCGGCGGAGCCTCCGTGTAGAGACGCGGCTTGCCGCGTCTCCAACCCGGTGAGCGATGCGCGTGCCAAGCGGAGACGTGGCAAGCCACGTCTCTACAGGGAATTTTCGGCTGCTTCCCGGGGCCGTCGACAGGGCGGGGCCGCAGACTATAATGGAAAAAATCAAGTCTAAGCAAATCGTCCTGATGAAATCTCGCAAGTTCCTGCTTCTGGTCGTTTTACTTTTGCTGGCCGGCTCGCTCATCGGCCAGACGGTGCCGCCTGCTTCCGCGCCGGCAGCACAGAATCCACCTGTTAAAACGAGCCCTCCGCCTGGCGACAAGACGCAGTCTCCGGCGGCGCCAGCCTCTTCCACACCGACTCCTGCCCCGCCGGCTTCCACCACCTCCACCCCCGCGGCGCCGACGGCGGCAGGGCAAGCTCCGCAGGCGGAAAATCCAGCTAAGCCCGATTCCGACGAGTCCGTCGCGACGATTGTCCACGTCGTCAACGAAGTTCGCGTGGTGTTTACGGTTACCGACCGGCACGGCCACTACATCAAGGATCTGAAGCGAACCGACTTCAGGGTAGTCGACGATCAAAAGCCCACCGAGCTGCGCAGCTTCAACAGCGAGACCGATCTGCCTCTGCAGGTGGGGTTGCTGGTGGATGCGAGCAACTCGGTGCGCGACCGTTTTAAGTTCGAGCAGGAAGCGGCCATCGAATTTCTGAACGCCATCATTCGCCCGCGCTACGACAAAGCGTTCGTGGTCGGCTTCGACGCCACGCCCGAAGTTACACAAGATTTCACCGACAGCACGGAGAGTCTTTCGGCCGGCGTGCGCATGTTGCGGGCGGGCGGCGGCACCGCCATGTACGACGCGCTCTACTTTGCCTGCCGGGACAAGCTGTTGAAATCGGAGCAGACGGGGCCGGTGCGCCGCGCCATCATTCTGCTGAGCGACGGCGAAGACAACCTGAGCCACGTAACGCGCGAGGAAGCCATCGAAATGGCGGAGCGCGCGGACGTGATCGTCTACACCATCAGCACCAACATCAGCGGCATGAAGGGCAAGGGCGACAAGGTGCTGGAGCGCATCGCGGAAGCCACGGGCGGCCGCGCGTTTTTTCCGTTCCAGATGCGCGACGTGTCGGATGCGTTTCTCTCCATCCAGGAGGAGTTACGCAGCCAGTACGCGGTGGCCTACAAGCCGGCGGATTTTGTCGCGGATGGGCGCTACCGTACGATTGAAATCCTGGCGCAGGAAAAGGGTCTGAAGGTGCGCACCCGCAAGGGATACTACGCGCCGAAGCAGTAGAAGAGGTCTCAGGTCTCAGGTCTTAGGTCTTAGGTCTTAGGTCTTAGGTGTCAGGTAGACCGCCCTGTTATCAGCGCCAACTTCTATGCCTGGTTATTCTGGAACTCCTCTCGCAAAGAAATTGGGCATCAAGGACGATTTTCGTGTGGCCCTGCTGCATGTCCCCGATGAGGTGAGGACCGAGCTTCGCGACGCACTTGTGAAATGCCGCGTGCAACGCATCGGCGGAAACGGCGACGACGGATTCGATTTCATTTTTCTCTTTGCCAAATCACGCGCGGGCCTAGCACTTGATCTGATACCGGCAGCAAAAGCGCTGGCCCCGGCGGGTATGTTGTGGATCTCGTGGCCGAAAAAGAGTTCCGGTGTCGCGGCTGACCTCACGGAAGATGTAATTCGTCACAGCGGGCTGGCGGCTGGCCTGGTGGATGTGAAAGTCTGCGCGGTCACCGAAGTTTGGTCGGGGTTGAAGTTCGTGATCCCGGTCAGGAATCGGCCGAAACGGAAGTGACGAAGCGTCTGGAGATCCTCCTACGCAAGGGAGCCGGGGCAAGCCCCGTCTCTACCTGAAAGGCGGCGGTCAGGACTGCAGGTGTCCGACCGGATGATGCGGCGACCACTGCGGATCTTCATCGGGCGTTACGATCTGGCCGTCGCGCATGTGGACGATGCGATCGCCGTAGTCGGCGGCCTCGGGATTGTGCGTAATCATGAGCACGGTCTGCCCCAAATCCTTGTTCGACTGGCGCAGCATGTCGAGGACGACGCTGGAGCTTTTCGAATCCAGGTTGCCGGTGGGCTCGTCGGCGAGCACAATGGCGGGGCGATTGATGAGAGCCCGGGCCAGCGCGACCCTCTGTTGCTCGCCTCCGGAAAGCTCGTTGGGCCGATGCTCCAGACGCTGGGCGATGCCGAGCATCCCGGTGATCTTGTTCAGAAAGGCGGGATCAGGCATGGCCCGGCCGGCAATGTCGGCGGCGATCTCGATATTCGAGCGCGCGCTGAGCGTAGGTAGAAGATTGAATTTCTGGAAGACGAATCCGATCTTGCTTTTGCGCAAGCGGGTGCGCTCGCCGTCGGATAGGGTGGCGAAATCCACACCGTCGATGATGACGCTTCCCGAGTCGGCGTGGGTCAGCCCGCCGAGCAGATAAAACAGCGTGGACTTGCCGCTGCCCGAAGGGCCCACGATGGTGACAAACTCCCCCTTCTGCACGCTGAAGGAGATGCCGCGCAGGGCGGGCACATCCACCTTGCCGACGCGGTAGGTTTTGCGCAATTCCCTGGCTTCGATGAAGGCTGCCATCCAGTGAAAACCATATCACAGGAAGAAGAGCGATTGAGGCATTGAGACCATCGGGTCATCGGGTGATCGATGGTGTCCATGTCTCGAGGATTCAATCCAGCGCAGCGCTCACGCCACGCTCGCGTGCTCCACATCCATGGCACGGGCGGGGATTTCCAGCGGGCGCTTGGGACCCCGCTTGCGCACCAGCAACACGCGAATGCGTTCCAGGAGTTCCGCGGGTTCGTACATTCCCTTGGGCAAGAAAAGGTCCGCTAGCGTTTCGCGCTCGTAGACCTTAATTCGGCCGGAGATCAGCACGGCCGGAGTCTGCGGAGAAAGACGTTTGATTTCTTCGATCAGCCGCGAACCATCCACACCCGGCATGAGCAGGTCGGTGAGCACCAGATCGACGCCGCCGCGGCGAAAGGCTTCGAGGGCCAGTTCGCCACTGTTGCACGCGAGCACACGGTAGCCCCGCGTTTCCAGCAGGACCTTGCGGATGGAGAGGGCTTGTTCGTTATCGTCCACACAGAGAATAGTTTTTTTGGGCTTCATTGGTCGGACCGGGAGATTTGTCGTCGCAAAGTTTTCTAATCGTTTAAATTTTTTTGAGAACCGGAGCGAGGTGAATGCTAAATAGAATCGCAGCATCGGTAAAGTGCCGTGCTCGCCAATGGCACTCCGGTGCAAGGGAGGATCGTGCCATCGGCCTCGGAGCCGCGACTGTCGCGGTGTTTTGATGCGCTAGATCGCGATCGTAACTTCACCGCGGAGAACTTCCACACAATTTCCACCGACCCGCACATTGGCAACATGGTTATCCCGCCGGTCATCGAGCTTGACGGCGCGAACAAGAAAGCAGCTGGGACGGTGCATTTCGAGTTTGCGAGCGATTGCAGCCGGCGCGAAGGGGAGCTAGGATGACGCCATGAGGAAAGAGCCATGAGCGAGCATCGGCTTGATGAGCAAGACGCCACCGCTTCCCGCCGCAACTTTCTCAGAACCACCGGGGCCGTGACCGCCGGAGCTCTCGCAGGAAGCCTGATCCCGGACACTGCAGCGGCATCGCCGGCCGGTCCAATCGACCTTCCGTTTAATCCCGCTACCGCTGGCGCGATGCCGACTCGCAACCTCGGGCGCACCGGACACCGGGTCGGCATCTTCAGCCTCGGTGGACAAGCCGCCATCGAACAACCCAACAACGAAGCTGTAGCCGTACCCATCATTGAGCGGGCTCTGGATCTAGGCGTCAACTACGTGGATACCGCCGCGGCGTATGGAGGGCGCGAGCGCTGGAGCCAACGCTACTTTGGCCCGGTGATGAAGCATCGCCGCCGCCAGGTGTACCTGGCCAGCAAGACGCACGATCGCAGCCGCGACGGTTCGCTGGCCCTGCTCGAGGAATCGCTCAAGCTGCTCAACACCGATCATCTTGACGCCTGGCAGCTTCATCACATCGACAGCAAAGAGGACGTCGAGCAAATCTTCAGAAAGGGTGGCGCCCTCGAAGCCCTTATCCAGGCGCGCGAGCAGAAAATGGTCCGCTACCTGGGCGTTACCGGCCACTCCGATCCCGATCTGCTAATGGAGTGCCTTCGTCGCTTTGACTTCGACCAGATTCTGATGGCTCTCAACGCTGCCGACCCGCACCACCGCAGCTTCACTGAGCACCTGCTGCCCATGGCCGTCGACAAACAACTGGGGATCATTGGCATGAAGATTCCCGCACGCGGCCGCATCCTCAGTTCCTGGCAGCCCGACAAAAGCCACGAATCAGGCTGGAACCAGCCCGCTTCGAAACCCGGCGTTCTGGCCATGAAGGAGGCTCTTTACTTCACCCTCAGCTTGCCGGTGAGCACGGTCATCATCGGATGCGATTCCATTTCCCAACTCGAAGAAAACGTGCAACTCGCCCGCGACTTCACGCCGCTCAGCCAAACCCAAATGGCTGGCCTGACCGGACGCACCGCGCCCATTGCCAAGCAGGCGCTTTTCTTCAGGAATTGGGCTTGAGGGTGGGGAAGGTTCGATGCGTGGCCGCTCGCACCACGACCTCGAAACGGTTGCTGGCAAGCCCAGGCGAGTCCGAGAATCACGGTATCGTTCCTCCCCAGGAGGACCGCGATGCGGAGAGTCTTGTAACGTGAGCAGTTGAAACCGAACGGAAGCGCATGCGGTCCGGTGATCGTCCCGGTCTTCAAAACCGGCGGGCGGCATCTTCGATGTCGCCGGTGTGTTCGACTCACACACGCTTCCGCCAGTTTTCAACAACTTGCAGACCAACGAAATCACTCGTTTCTAGGCTCCCACGAGGGTCCGTAAGTGGGTCCTCATCCTGAGGTGCATGTGCGGGATCTGACGGGATCAAGAGTACAGCGGGGGGATCAGACTTGGGTTTTGATGCCTTGTGAGAGTTCATAGCACCCTCCTTCGGATGTCGCAGTGAAGGAGAATCACTCGGCCTTTTATCGCGACCGGCGAAGGTTAGGGAGAGCCGTTGAGACCGCCAACGAACTGTCTCCATCGCAGCTGCACAGAAAATCCAGACACATCACACTCCACTCGAAGGTTCTCTCTGTGGTCCTTCGAACGGGTACGGTGCGAACGATCCGTCCTTACTTCGCCGGTACGGTAAGAATCAACACCGCCAAGACTGCCAAGACGAAGCCTGCGACTAGCACAAACAGGATGTGGAACGGATGGGCATGAAAATGGCTGTCGCCTGATCTCCTAAAGTGCTCCAAGGTCCTCATGACCAACTTCCCGCGATTACCCCGATGCCGCGGCCGGCTAGCCTGAGATCCAGCGCGACTCCACCGGCCAGAGATAGCTACGTCGCCCAGGTGTCGTCTCCGTAGTTTTTCGCGACATACTTGTTTTGGCATTCGGCGGAGCAAAAATGCACGGCATTCGGCACACAGGCACGCTGCTCATCCCATTTCGCGAGCAGGTTAAAGGTGTATTTCATGACTGGTTTTCCGGAGCCCTCTAAGCCCAGCAGCCAACCTTCGGAATCACCCTTTCGCTTGCCGCAGGTTTTGCAAAAGAATTCCATCGTACGACCTCCGCTTCCCATGGACCTTGCGTTCCGGAAGACCTCATGCACTGCTTCTTACGCGTGTGCGGATCTTCCCAAACTCGTAAGTTCCCAAACCGCGCTGGGACGCCATTCTTAAGTAGGGCAGAGATGAGACTTCCAAATTCCAGTAGGCTTTCGCCACATAAGCGTCGAGCGCTACCGGATCGGTTCCGGCCACCACAGTCTTTTTGAGCAGGACATCGTCAAGGTTGCCTCCCGTGGGGCCGTTCCGGATGAGCACCCGATAGCAATCGACGATGGTAAGGGTCGGACGAATGAAATCGGCGAGGTCGACCAGGCTTTCGTGGATCTTTTGGTGCAATTGATGGCGTGGTCCACCCAGGATGCCGTACCAGTTCTTCATCCCCAGAGTTGTGCCGGTCAGGCTGTGGTGTTTGGCGATGGGTACGTTGATGATCTTGTCGGCATTCAGGAAGGGATCGAAAACCGGCCAGTCGCGCAGAACCTCTCCCTGCAGGTCCACATCTTTGAATCGGGCGGGATCGGGCAGGATCACTTCGGCGCCTACATTCCGCGCCGCCTCGGCAATACCCGACCGCTGAAAACACCGGCGCGGGTCGTTACAGCTCACGTCGGTCACGATGACCCGCTTCGCCCCGGCGTTCCAGCACTGCCGGACGATCTCTGCGACGATCTTCGGATTCGTGTTAGCCGCCTGTTCTGGAGTGCGGTCCCAGCCGATGTTCGGCTTCACCAACACGACATCGGCGCGGGAGATGAAGCGATGGATGCCGCCCAGTTCTTCAATGGCTGTCCGCGCCAGTTGTTCGGGATCGTCTCCCTGGATGACCGCCATCTCGGGCAAAGCCGCGTCAGCCGCTACAGTATGACTGCGCTTGGCATTCATTGCCAGCGCCTGCTCGGGACGTTCGCTGTGTTCGCTCAGCCAGTATCCGAGGCCCGCGGTTCCGGCTGCGATTCCTCCCACGCGGAGCAGTTTGATTAACGCTTCACGGCGGTTGAGTATGGTGCCTTCGGTCGGCGGCATGTTGTTTTGACCTCTTTGCTTTTGCCCGACAACTGAATTCTAATCTCGTTCTGGTGGCGCAGCTATGCAGTCCGTCACGATGCCGCGTGCGAAACAACCGGCGTCCGCCGTAAGGGCGGCTCTGACGCTGATCGGATTCAGTGCCGTCATCGGCCAGATCGTTCTCATGCGGGAGCTCATCGTCGTCTTCAACGGCAACGAGATTTCGCTGGGAATCATGTTATCCACTTGGCTCTTCTGGACCGCCGCCGGCAGTGGCTTGAGCAGCGGTTTTCGACTGGGCGGGAACAACGCTCGCCGGGCGGTCGCCGCGCTCGATTGCCTGCTCGGCATCAGCCTGCTGCCCACAATCTGGGCATTGCGCGCCTCCAGATCTTTTTTTCAAACCGTACCGGGCGAACTGGTTGGTCCAGTGCCGATGCTGCTTACATCCCTGGCATGTCTGAGCCTGTTTTGCGTGGTCGCAGGGTCGCTTTTCGTGGCTGCGACCCGGATGTACGAACAGGAGTGCGCTGTTTCTGTGCGCGTCGCTACCAGTTCGGCTTACTTACTGGAGGCCGCTGGATCCGCCTTCGGAGGAATCCTGGCCAGCATTGTGTTGCTGCGCTTTCTTGAGTCTTTCCAGATCGCGACCGTCGTCGCCGTCATGAATCTATGTATGCCAGCAATCTTGTTGCTCCGAATGAGCCGCAAACAGCTTGGGGCCGTCACTGTGGCAGCCGCGCTTTTCGGGATACTTCTCCTTATATATGTCGCTCCGACGTTGGACAGATCGGCGCAGGCGCGCCAGTGGCGGGGATTCCGCCTGGTGGGATCGCGCCACTCGATATACGGTAACCTGGCGGTCATTGAAACTGGCAATGAAGCCGGCAATACGGAAGCCGGCAATATCCGCAGCATTTATGACAACGGCGTGATCCTGGCCAGTGCGCCGGACGAGAACGCCGCCGAAGAGGCGGTTCACTACGCGCTGCTGGAGCATCCGGCGCCGAGGCATCTTCTAATGATCGGCGGCGGCGTGAACGGCAGCATCGCCCAGGCGCTCAAGCATCCTGCCGTCGAGCGAATTGATTACGTTGAGTTGGATCCCGCGCTTATCGGCATGGCGCGGCAATTCTTTCCGGCGCAGATTGCGCCTGTTCTGTCAGATCCGCGTGTGCACATGCACTACGCGGATGGACGGTACTTTCTTCGGACCTATCTCAAGGCGGCTGGCGGCACATTCGACGTGATTATTCTGAATGTGCCCGACCCGCAGACCGCGCAGTTGAACCGCTTCTACACCGCCGAGTTCTTTCGCTCCGCTCGCGATCGCCTCGCGTCCGGCGGACTGCTCGCCTTGCAACTGCGCTCGTCGGAGGACTACGTCAGCCCCGACCTCGCGGAATTCCTGCGCTGCATTCACCACACCCTGCGGCAAGTCTTCCCTTACGTGGTCGCCGTCCCAGGCGAAACCATCCACTTCTTCGCCGCTACGCGACCTGATGTTCTCACGGACAATCCCAAAACGTTGATTAGAAGATTGCAGGAGCGGAATCTGAGGACGCAGTATGTTCGCGAATATTTCATCCCGTTCCGCATGATGCCGGATCGCATGGAGCAGGTTCGCGAGCAACTGCGGCCGCTGGCCTCGACGCCCGTCAATCGCGATTTCGAGCCGATTGCCTATTACTTCGACGTTGTGCTCTGGAGCACGCAGTTCAAGCTGGGCTATTCCCGCTGGTTCCGCGCCGCCGCGCACATCGCTTTCACCAGTGTCATCGATGCGGTCCTGGTTGTCTTGCTGTTTGTTGTGGTTCTCCTGGCGTATGTGCCCGCTCGCGAGAAGCGCGCCCGTTCTTCCGCAGCGTGCTGCATGGCTGCGACCGGATTTACCCTGATGGCTCTGCAGATTTTTCTGCTGCTGGCATTCCAGTCCGTTTACGGCTACGTTTACCACCAGCTTGCAATCCTCATCGCCATGTGCATGGCAGGCATTGCCTTCGGAAGTTGGCTGGGCATCCGCCGCATTCGTTCCGGCGATAGTCCACCCTGCCGCACCATGGCAACCACCCAGTTCCTGCTCGCCCTTTCTGGTCCTGCGCTGATATTTGCGGTTAGCCTGCTGTCGAAGATTTCTGGGATGGCGACAACCTGGCTGGCGGCGCAGTTTGTCTTCCCTGCTTTGGCGGCGCTCTGCGGAATACTGGGAGGCTATCAATTTCCGATCGCGACAGAGATCTACCTTTATAACGATGACGATGACAATAATGCCCGCAGCGGTCGATCACAGCTGGGTACACTCTATGCCCTCGATCTGCTGGGCGGATGCGTGGGCGCGCTTTTGTTGAGCAGTTATCTCATCCCGGTGTTTGGTTTCTGGAAAACTGCATGGCTCAGTGCGGCGGTAAACCTGGCGCCAACCCTCCTGGCGGCGCGGGTAAGCCTGGAGGCAAAGAGGTCTCGGGCGTAAGCGCTTGCGGCCTCTTTTCTCCGAACACCACTGCCGTAAACATAAAGATGTCTGTGTTCTCATCCTTCCAGCAACCGGAGTGCATACCAGCTTTCATGCAGGTTTCTTCCAGGAACTTCTGTCGATCCCATCGTTCGTCCACCGGCACCTGCGGAAGCAAAAGGCCCTCGTACGCGCCGTTTTTCATCAGCAAACCGTGCTGGCCAACCTTGATCTGACGAATGTCCAGCACGCGCCGAAGGGGCGACAACACGGAGACTTCATAATCGATTTGCGCCAATTCTGAGGCTGCTACCGGCTGGAATCGGGTATCGCGCAAAGCGGCCAGCGTGGCCGTGTCCCGCACGGTCATGTATAGAGGTTTCGCCGCGGAGGTATAGCCGATGCACCCTCGCAGTTCTCCCGATTTGCGCAGGGTCACGAACGCGCCGCGCTCCTGATTCAGCACTTCGCTTGCGCTGGCGGTTGGTTCATACGGCCTGTTCTCCCGTACCGCGTACTCCACCGACTTGCGAGCCAGTGCGAGCAGTTCGTTTTTCTCGTGGCCATTCAGTGAGAATTGCGGTTCCACCGTTTTTCCGCTTGGAGTTTTCAAAAAGACGTCCGCGCTGTATCCGACCACGCGCGAGCGATCGCCGGTAATGTCGCCTGAATTGGCGTACTTGAGCACCACAGCTTGGTTCGCTCCCATGCGCTCGGCGGCAATCATGGCAGCTACGATAGGCGCGCCGCCACAGGCTTCCCAGATCCGCGCCTCGAAGTTCCGCGACATGCTGAAGTAGTCCCATACCTGCAGTGCGCCCAGCGTTTTATGGTCGATCTTCACCGCTTCGTCGTAGGGGTGATAGTGCGATAGATCGGAACTGGCCACGATCAGCGTGTCTTTATTTTTATCTTTGCCCTGGATGAGCTTCGCCAGAGCCACACCCAGCGCGCGGCTGCTTTCGTAACTCTGATCTCCCATGACGATGGGCACGAGTTCGAAATCGCCCAGCACCCGCTGCAACCACGGCAACTCCACCTCGAGCGCATGCTCAGTGCCCTCTTTGGTGGGAGTGTGCCCCTGGCTGGAGAATTTGATAGTTGGACTCATCTGCACGAGTTGCTTTGCAAACGCCTTGTCGACTGGGACTGTCCCCAACGGCGTCGCATAAGCATCGCCGTCATAGACGGAAGTGAAATCAAAGGCCTCGTAGTGCGACGGCGCAATCACGACCACGCGCGAAAACTTCCGCCCTTTCAGCGCAGCGTAGGTGTAGGCAGCGACGGGGCCAGAGAACTGATAGCCGGCGTGAGGTGCAACCACAGCGAGGATAGGGTCGGTGATCGGCGGCTGAGACGAAGCGGCATGCGCCAACATGTCATCCATCATCGCCGAAAGTGTCTTTGCGTCGGCTGGATAGAAGCCACCGGCGACACCCGCTTGTCTCACGTTCTGAGGATCGGCCGCACGGACGTGCCGCAGTGCCGCAATCGCCGTGATCGCGATGAGTAGAGCCACCAGCCAATAGATTTTGGAGCGCATCTTTATGTTCGTATGCGAGATATTCATACGCGAAACCTCCTCTCGCCTTCTCATGCGTGCCAAACGCCGGGGATCGGCTGCCCGCAGAATGGGCAACTGCCCTTGCGGATCAGCATCTGACTCGCCGTGAACCCGACGCGTTCCACCAACATGCGGCGGCACTTCGGGCAGTAAGTGTTTTGCGCAGGATGTCCCGGCACATTGCCGATGTAGACATAGTGCAGCCCCTCGGCGTCGGCAATCGCCTTGGCACGCTCCAGCGTGGGCACCGGCGTGATGGGCAGGTTCTTCAACAGGTATTGCGGATGAAATTGCGTGAAATGCACCGGCACATCCACGCCCAGGTTTGTCTTGATCCAGCGCGCCAGGCCCCGGAATTCGGCATCGCTGTCGTTCATCGCCGGAACCACCAGGTAGACGATCTCGGTCCACTTGTTCATCTTCCGCAAGGTGACCAGCGAGTCCAACACCGGCTTCAACTCACCGACGACTACATCCTTGTAGTAGGACTCCGTAAACGCTTTCAGATCGATCTTGACTGCGTCCATCTTTCCGTAAGCTGCCTTCAGCGCCTCCTCTTGCATGTAGCCATTCGACACGACCACGCTGCGAACTCCGGCTTCGTGCCCGGCATCGGCTGCATCCATCAGGTATTCGCTGAATACCACCGGCTCGCTGTAGGTGTAGGCAATGGTCGGACAGTCGTGCTGTTTGGCCAGCTCGGCAACCAATTTCGGGGGCGCGTAATCGGCGGGGACCTGCTCCGGACGCACCTGGGAGATGTCCCAGTTCTGGCAAAATTTGCAGTCGACGTTGCAGCCAGCCGTGGCCAATGAGAAAGCCAGCGTCCCCGGCAGGTAGTGGAACAGAGGTTTCTTCTCGACGGGATCGATGTGCGCGGCGCACACCCGCGAGTGCACCAGCGTGTGGTAGGTTCCCCCGCGATTCTCGCGTACGCCGCAATAGCCGCGTTCCCGATCTCCCACCGTGCATTCGCGCGGACACAGCTTGCACTTGATCTTTTTGTTTGGGAGTTTCTGGTAAAACTTTGCTTCGACGGTGAAACGCGAATCATCCTGCTTTTGCGGACCCGCCCACGCGGGGGTCGCGACAAGGGGGGTGAATTCGCAAATGCCCAGAGCTGCTCCCGACGCCAGAGCGCACTGCAAGAACGCCCGCCGATCGACCGGGCGCGAGAACGGGCTCTGCTCACCGCGAACCGTGGCACTCTCGCCTTCTCGCGCATCGAACTCACGCGACATATTGCAGCCTCAATCGCGCACTCCCTACACCTCGACAACCGCGATTCTCCTGGGATCATTCGTGCCCAGTCGATGCTGGGCATCGGCGGCAGTCGCGATGTAGTTTGGCGCTCTTTTATCGCCTTCCAGCGTCTTCAATCCCTTTTCGGCCCGCTTGCGCTCGATGATTTGCCAGCCCGTGTAGTCGAGCGCAACTGGATCTTGCGAAACCATCAGGGCATTGTTCTTCCAACTGTATTCCGGCTTGTATCCCGGTCCACCTTCAAAGCAGGCCGTGGTCGCGTCGCAGATGGTCAATCGCATCTTGGTTCTGATTTCCGGCAGCATGTTCAAATCCGCGATGTACGGATTGCAACCGTTGGGGTGGTACTTGTTCGGGTTATGAATCACGCCATACATGTTCTTCAAAGCCATGGTTACGCCGGCGCCGTCATGGTCTTTCAGCACCGGAATATTGATCAGAACATTGCAGCGTTGCGTCAGGATCTTCGACAACCGGCTGCCCACGCTGCCATACATGGCCAGCTCCGGTTCGTAATCAACGCGATCCGTACCAAAGCACTGCACCCGGTTTCCGCCCGTCGATACATGGAATCCAACGTGTTCCATTTCGTCGCTGTCGCGGTCCCAGACCACGATATCGCTCGCCTTGATTCCGGCCTCCTGCAACCGCTCGCAAATGGCTTCGACGAGCTGAAGGTTGCTGGAGAGTCCGCGTCCTCCAAGTGCATTCACTTTCAGTCCCACCGTGTCGCCCGGGCGGACCAGTTTCTTCCACGTCTCGATCGGATTATCGTGATCGAAAAGAGCCTGCATGGCACGATCCAGAAGGCTCAGCATCCGGCGCGAATCTACCGTGCTGCCGCCGCCGCGCAGCATGGCATCGCGCGCGATTACCACCCTGGACTTCGCGAGAGCCGCTACTTGTTGTTGCTGTTGTTGTTCTGCTGCCGCGAGCAGTCCCATCCTGCCGCTTGCGCCCAGAACCGCGGCGCCGGTGAGGCACTTGCCAAGAAAATCCCGCCGACTGGTGCTGCGCGTTGCGCTCATAAGGGTTCTCCGGTGAACCCACGGCCAGCTCCGAAAATCCTCAAGCTACCTATACCTCAATCCGTCTGACTTTTCAGTGACGAACAGCACTTCTGCCGATCGTCACCGGGCAAGCCTCAGTTCGATGCCGTGCCCTAGTTGCAGAAGTGCCTGCTGTGTTTCCGCCGATTCCTCAAAGGCAACGATTCGCACCAGGTAAGCTCCCTTGCGGAAGACCAGGCTCTGGCTGGACAAGCGCGCGGTGTCTCCAAGTTGGATCGGTTTCCCATCGACACCCGGTTCCGATCTGAAAATCGCGTCGGCACCCTCCGCGTTTCCCATGGCATAGATGTCTGCTGTCGCTTCGACCTTGTTCTGGAACTTGTAGTCGGCCGTAGACACTCGCTGCACCCCAGCCTTCAAGTACCGTTCCGCCTCGCCGTCAATGTACTTCCAGAGGTCGGCAGCCTCGAAGGTCCGTGTATCTCCACTCTTCGTCCAGCCCGCAACCTGATTGGACGCGGGGAAGAATGACGGCCCAGTTCCCGGTTGACGTTTGCAACCGGCGTCCAGGAGTAGGGCAACACCGAGCATGATGAGCAGCAGTCCGCGGGCTTTCATCTCGGCCTCTCCTTGTCTTTGCCCCGGTTCAGCAGTATCTGGTTGGTTCGCGAGCGGCTCTCGCCGACGCTGGTCACGTAAACTGCCGGGCGATCCTGAACCGGGCAGGCGTATTCGCACGCCCCACAGCCCACGCAGAGATGGGGATCAACAAACGGTTGTTTTACCTGCTTCAGATGGCCCTCTGCATCCGCGACCTCGGCTGGCTGCAAATAGATGGCCTTGGGTGATGTCGGACACCACTCCTCGCAGACAATGCACGGGGTTGCCATGGCCCAAGGCAAACATCGTCCGCGATCTAAGAACGCTGTCCCGAGACTGATGGGTTTGGCGTCGCCGGCGACCCGCGCCTCCCAGCCCTTTTCTTTCGCCGTGATCTCCCAGATTGCCCCGGTAGGACAAACCTGGGAGCACAGCACGCAACTGCTCTCGCAATAGCCAATCCGCGGCACCATGACCGGCGTCCAGAGACCTTCCAACCCCGCCTCGTTCAACGCGGGATGCAGCGCGTTGTTGGGGCAGACCTTCATGCACTCGCCGCACCGTATGCAACGCGACAAGAAGTGCTCTTCGTCCAGCGCGCCCGGAGGACGCAGCAACCGCTCCTGGCGCTCGACTACGAATCCAGGCGTGCTTCGCAACAGGGGAACCACGGCGGCTCCCGCCGCCAATCCAGTGAGCACCTTGCGTCTCTGCAGGTTCACACCGATGGACTTTTGAGCGGGGAAAAACTTGAACTGCAGGCCGTGCTCCGGACACTCGTCAATGCAGTTCAGACAGAGATGACACTCCGGCTGACGCCACGGAACTCCGCCGATGGGATCGTCGCCGCCCTGGCAGCGCAGCAGGCACCGATTGCAGTCCTCGCAATGCTCTGGGCTCTTGACCAGTCCAAGAATCGACCAGCGCGATGCGACCCCGAGCAGAGCGCCCAGTGGGCAAAGCGCTCGGCACCAGAAGCGGGTCACGCGAAAATTCAGTGCCAGAAGAAATATGAAGATGATGCCGAGCCAAATCCCTTGCCGAAAATACGGCTGTTTAAAACCGAGCAGCAGCGCTCCGAAAATGAAATGCAACCCGCTGCCCACCATCTGTACCGATGCAAATCTGCTGTGTTCCAGCGCACGCAGCACGGCGTTCAGGGCATAGTCCGTTCCGGGCAGAATGGACAGGCCGAGTGAGCGCACCAGCAACGAGAAGGGATCCAGCCATCCGACGACCCCCGTGCCCAATACGGCAGCGATTAAGGCCGCGACTAAGAGGTAGTACTTCGTCGTCTGCCAGCGCTTGTAGCGGTTCGATTCAATCAGCTGCTTTCCACGTTTGCGCTCGGATTTCAGGCTGCTGAAGAAATGGTGAATCGAGCCCAGTGGACAAATCCAGCCGCAGAAGAAGCGTCCGAGCAGCATCGTCGGCAGCAGAATGACCAGGCTCCACAACAGGCCGCGGTATAGCGCGCGGCTGGAGAGCGCATTCGACAACGTCACCAGCGGATCAAATTGGAAAAACAACTGCACCGGATAGGGAAGCCTGATCTCACTCCCGCCGGCGTGCAGCGATCCGCGGAACTCCGTTCGTAGCAGAAGGAACAAGAACAGGGAGAAGAAGATAATCTGCGAAAGCCAGCGCCACCTTGTCGGTTTAATCCGCACCTCGTACTCCTTGCATCTCCGCCCAGTGGGTCGGCGCGGCGCACACCAAACCCTCGGCGCGTTCTGAGCGCCCAGCGCTGCCCACCCAATGTTCTGCCAGGCGCCTTCCGCTTTCTGTGACCAAGATCACTTGTTTTGGCCCGCATGGGCCGAGCTCAATCTGTGCGCTCCTGCTCATGATCGCATCTACTACAGTCAGAATAGAGGCGGAGGACCAGGCTCGCTGCGTCACAGCCATGATTGACGGGGGTCACTGCGCGCCGACATAGACAGGGGTACGGTGAAAATGGCTTTGTTTGCTCCGTAGCTGCTCTTTCCAAGTGTGTGGCTGGCTTAGTGGTGAACCTGAACGTTGCCCAACGCACACCAGGAGGGGACAAGCCCATGAGCCATCCACCCTCTTACGGTCTCCGTGTCTGCTCCAATACCATCGCCCATTCCCTAGGTAGGCTCCGAATTCTTCCCTGGGCGCCCCAGGGTGCCCGTCGCAGATTCACGGCTATTGGAACGGTGGCATCGGATACCGGGCCAAATTCATGGTGGCGCCAGTTCACGAGCTTCGTGCTTAACACTTTCATGAACGCAAAGGAGGACGTATGACAACCGCGACTCTGAAAGCAACCAAGGTCTTCAGCTATCTCCGACCGGAGGAGATCGATTTTCTCAGTAACTACGCAAGCACCGAGCAATACAAAGCCGGCGCAATCGTCTACCGCAAAGGACAGCCCGCCGCCCGTGCGTTCGTCTTACTCGAAGGGGAAGTCGTACTCCGCGCTCCCACTCCAGCGGGTCACGGCATTGTGATCGAAGAAGTGGGTTCCGGTACGATGATCGGGGCGAGCGTGCTGCTGGGGGAGACATATATGGTGACCGCCCAGTGTGTCACCGACTGCAAGATCATGACCCTCGGCAAAACGGCCTTGGAGCGGATCGTAGAAGCCAACCCGCAAATGGGATTGGTCATTGAGAAGTACCTGGCTGAGCATTACTACCAGAGAAGCCTCGACCTCATGCACATGCTGGAAGGCCTGATACGGGGAGAGCCGCCCGAGGAGTTGAAGCGGGGAGGACCTCTGCCCATCGTGTGAGACCCATGGCAAGATCGAGGTCTATGATCGGATCGATTGTTTCTTAGACGCGATGCCAATCTTCCCGCGTCAGCGGCAAACCGCTGCCGCCTTGCCGTGGCTTAGCGAGGAGTGTCTGGTATACGTTCAGGCGACCCGTGCGGAACCCATGAGCCGAGCCGGCCATGTAGAAGCGCCATATCCGGTAAGTTGTATCATCCGAGATTTCACGTGCCTGCTCTGCATGAGCCTCCAGACGTCGGACCCAGTGGTGGAGCGTTGATTCATAGCGCTCGCGCGAACTCTCAACGTCCCGGACCTCAAAGCCACTCAGTTCCGCCGCTCGAATGGTGGTACTGATTGGGACCATTTCGCCATCGGGAAACATCGTAGCGGTGGCTGAAAGACGGACCCCGCCGGTGGTAGGTGGCGGAATATGCAATCCCGTGGTTCAGAAATACTCCGCCCGGTCGCAATAGCTCGTACGCCCGGTTGGAGTATTCCCACGTGCTCGAACATCCCCACACTGACAACCTTGTCGTATAGCTGACCATGCTCAACAACTTGCAGACTGCGAAATCACCGGAATTTTTGGGAAGTGACGGAAGTCATATTGATCTATATGAACAAATATGCAAATATAACGATATAAAGATGCCTGAGTTATCACAGTTCACGGCCGAGTTTTTCAAAGCCTTGGCGCATCCGATGCGGATCCGGATACTGGACAGTCTGCGCTCCGGGGAAGTCGGCGTAAATGAGCTCAGCTCCCGCCTGAAAGTTGAACAAAGTACGCTTTCTCAACAACTTGCAGTCTTGCGCAAGAGCAGCATTGTAGTCGGCCGCAAAGAAGGCCAGAACGTCTACTACTCCGTGCCAGACCAAGCAATCTTTCGTCTACTTGACGATGCCCGGCAGGTCTTCAACAACCACCTGGTAGACATCAGGGACCTCCTTTCTCAACTTACGCCAGCGGGGGAAAAGTGAGGGGCACAGTCGACGTTGGGGTCCACCGCGCGATCTCACCGCGTTTGGAATTCACCGCCGCCCTATGCCGATTTAGGGGTCGGACGGACGGACAACGATTCCAATGACGCAAGTTCCTTTCAGTTTGTTCCTGGTGGCAATGATGTCGGTACCCGTTGTCACTCTGATCTCCCGCCGCTGGACGAAGGCGCGCGCCCTCCCTGCGGTACTGCTCATGGCATCGCTAGCCATCGGAATGATTGTTGCGTGGGCGGCGTTCTGGGGTGGGCAAAGGTTCACGCTTGATGTTTCTCGAGTGGCATCGTTCTCGTTCGCACTCGGCGTAGACCGGCTCAGCGCGTTCTTTCTATTGCTGATTTGCTCGGTCTCACTGCCCGTCATATTGTTTTCGAGTTCCTACATCCCGCGCCACTATTCGGGAGCGCATCGGGATTGGCTGTGGGTGCTCTTGCCTCTGTTCCTGATGTCGATGGTTCTGGTGGTAACCGCTTCCACGGCATTCGCGTTTCTATTCGGATGGGAACTGATGACCCTGTTCTCGGCCGGCCTGGTCGTGATTGACGGCGACTCAGAACAGCGGCGCCACAACATTTTTATCTATCTCCTGATGATGCATGCTGGCGCGGCCGCCGTCATCGGTGCGTTCCTGTTATTCCTGCCGCACGCGGGCAACTTCGCCGAGATGCGGGCCAGCGCAGCCCTGATGACGCCAGCGCTGCGCACGGCGGTCTTCTTGCTGGCGTTTGTAGGTTTCGGAACGAAAGCCGGAATTGTTCCGCTGCATTTATGGCTGCCCCGAGCGCATCCGATTGCGCCCAGTCCGGTGTCGGCCTTGATGTCGGGCATCATGCTCAAAACCTCGGTCTATGGATTGGTCCGGTTCGCTTTTGATTTTCTCGGCGGCGGCCCCAGTTGGTGGGGATATCTGGCGCTCCTGGCAGGCGGCGTGTCGGGCCTGCTGGGTGTGTTGTACGCGATCTCGGAACACGATCTGAAACGTTTGCTTGCTTATCATAGCGTCGAAAACATTGGCATCATCTATCTCGGCCTGGGGGCGGCGCTGGTGTTCATGGCAAACCATGCCCCGGTCTGGGCAGCTCTCGCGCTCACTGCGGCCCTGCTCCACTGCTTGAACCACGCGATTTTCAAGAGTCTTTTGTTTCTTGGGGCTGGCGCAATTTCCGACGCGGCTCACACCCTCGACCTGGAAGAACTCGGCGGGTTGCAAAAACGAATGCCTCTGACCGGCGCCGTATTCCTGATTGCCTGTTGTTCCATAGTTGGCTTGCCGTTGTTCAACGGTTTCGTCAGCGAGTGGCTCACCTTCCGCAGTTTTCTGGCGGGTTCGGAAATGACAGATCTCTCCGCCGCCATCATCTTGCCATTGGCTGCGGGCGTACTGGCGTTGATCGGCGGATTGGCAGCCGCGTGCTTCGCCAAGGTATACGGCGTCGCCTTCCTGGGGCGTCCCCGCAGTCACGAGGCGGGAAGTGCGAATGAAGTTTCTTTGCCAATGCAGGCAGGCATGTTGGCGCTGGCGACGGCGTGCGTCGTGATCGGAATTTTCCCCGGCTTGGTGTTGCGCAGCCTGGGCGCACTGACGGAGGAACTGATTCCCGGCGCTACCTTGCCGCCAGTGGCAACATCGCTCTCCAGCGTACTTCCCTGGATCGCGCTGTTCGTTCTTGTGTTGGCCGTCGGCATTGCCGCATTCAAGCGAGCAAAGAAGCTGACAGCGACCTGGGCCTGCGGACTTCCCGGCTTGGACGAGCGCATGCAATACACCTCCACCGCGTTCTCCAAGCCGCTGCGAAGAGTATTCTCGCAGGTGTACAAGGCGGATCGAACGCTCGACGTGGTCCCTGCGGACCAACCCTATTTCCCGGCTTCGATCTCGTACCGCTCGGTTCGCACCACCTCTTTTGAAAAGTATTTGTACCGGCCCGGGGTGGATGCCATCGTCGCAGCCGCGCTCCGTTTGCGACGGCTCCAGACCGGCAATATTCAGATCTACCTGCTCTATATCTTCGCCGCCCTGATCGCCCTGCTGATGTTCATGAGGTGGGTATGACACTGGCGATGAATGCGGTCCAGGTTTTGCTGCTTATTTTGCTGGCACCGCTGGTGCGCGGTGTGATTGCCCGGCTCAAAGCCAGAATTCAGAATCGGCGCGGCTCGAGCGTGTGGAGGCCGTACGCCGATCTGTTCAAGCTCCTTCGCAAAGAAGATCTCGTCCCAGCTTCGGCTTCCTTCGTTTTTCGCCTCGCCCCCATCGTCCTGTTCGCTACCACCCTGGTGGTCGCGGCGTTTGTTCCGCTGCTGCACGGCTCGGCGCTTCTGGGCGCGCGCGGCGATTTCATCCTTCTCGTTTACCTGCTGGCGCTGGGGCGCTTCTTCTTAATGCTGGGAGCGATGGATGGCGGCAGCTCTTTCGGAGGCATGGGGGCCAGCCGCGAGGCTCTGGTTTCGACTTTGGCGGAAGCTCCATTCTTGCTGGCGTTGATGTCCGTGGCCATCGCGGCGCATACCGGAACTATCGCGGGAATGGTGCAGTGGACCTTGGGCCAGAACTTCTTTCAGTTTTCGGCCGTTCACGCGTTGGCGTTTGTGGCCTTGGTCTTGGTGGCCATCGCGGAAACGGGGCGCATCCCGGTGGACAATCCCACCACGCATCTGGAACTGACCATGATTCACGAGGCGATGGTGCTGGAATACTCAGGACCGAGCCTCGCCCTGATTGAATGGGCAAGCGCAATCAAACTCACCGTGGTCATGGCGCTGCTGATCGCGCTGTTTGTCCCTTGGGGGATAGCGGGCAGCCTTTCGGCGCTGGCGCTCGCTATCGCAGGGCTAATGCTGTTCCTGAAAATCGCCGCACTCGTGGTGGCGCTCGCGTTGGTGGAAAGCAGTGTGGCGAAACTGCGGATGTATCTGGTTCCCGATTTCCTCGGCGTGGCGTCGGCGCTGGCGATCCTAGCTGTGGTTTTTACAGCGCTGATGAGGTGAGCGATGGGATTAGAGGTTAACGATGGGATTATTTGAGACCGCTGCGGCCAAAGCTCTGGCGTCGTCCGGGGTGTTCTTGTTCATGACGGTGCTGCTGATCGCGGCCGCCAAGCGGATTTCCACCTGCATCGGCTTATACAGCGTGCAATCGTTGGTCATCACCGCACAGATCGTTGCCGTGTCGCGCATGCATCATTCGACGGCGGGCTTCGTCGTCGCCGCCATGGTGTTAATCGTCAAGGCGGTCGCAATTCCTTACGTGCTGTACCGCATCGTCGAAGAATTGCAGGCACCGCGCGACGTCTCCTCTTCGACGTCGTCTTCCCAATCCGTGTTCATTGCCGCAGGACTCATTTTGCTTTCTTTCTTTGCGGTGCGGCCCTATGTCGGGGCCCTGGGCGGCGACCAAGCCATGCTCGCCGCCGCAGTCGCACTCGTGTTAACCGGCGGGTTCCTGATGGTGAGCCGCAAGAAGGCGCTGATGCAGGTGGTCGGCCTGCTGGTATTGGATAACGGCATCTTCCTCGCTGCTCTGACCACCACCTTCGGCATGCCGCTGGTCATCGAGATCGGAATTGTGTTCGACCTGCTGATGGGAGTCTTCTTGATGGGATTGTTTGTCTTTCGTATCCGCGACACCTTCGACCACTTGGACGTTTCCAAACTGCGGCGGCTGCGAGGCTGATGCATGGTCCTGCTTCTGCCATTGTTTATACCGCTGGCCGGCGCGCTTTGTGTGTTCCTGTGCCGGCAACCGCGCGTGGTGGTGCGCGCCGCCCTTACCACCGGCGCGCTGCAATTGGCCGCGATCTGTCTTACGGTCTACAAGATTCATTCCCAGGGCGTTCTGACGGCGGGACGTTATCTGCGCGCCGACGGCCTCACGTCGTTCTTCCTCATCAGTCTTGGACTCATCGCCGCGCTCGTGCTCGTCTATTCGTCGGGATACCTGCGGCATGTTCCGGAAGGAAGATTTTCTTCTCTGCGCTGGTTTTATGGGCTGGTGTTCTTGTTCCTGTTCACCATGGTGGCGGTGTACCTCTCGGCCAATCTCGGAATGATGTGGATTTTTGTTGAAGCCACCACTCTGGCGTCCGCGCTGCTGGTGGGCTTCTACAACACGGAAGGCGCGGTCGAGGCCGGGTGGAAATACTTGATCGTCTGCACTGTGGGCATCGCCTTCGCGCTGTTCGGAACTATCGCCCTTTACCTGGCGGCGGTGAAGGGCGGAGTCAGCCCCGAGTCCGCGCTCGATTGGGGCACGCTGATGGCCGCCGCTCCCGGTCTGGTGGGTGGACGCGAACTGCTGAAACTGGCGTTTGTTTTTGTCGCGGTGGGATACGGAACCAAAGTTGGCTTTGTGCCCATGCATAGCTGGCTGCCCGATGCCCACGCCGAGGCTCCTTCGCCCATCAGCGCGCTGTTGTCCGCGGTCCTGCTGAATTGCGCGATGTACGCGCTGCTGCGTTTTGACGCGATCACCTCGCGAGCCATCGGCAGCGGCTTCAGTCATACTCTGCTGCTGATCTTTGGTGGAGTCTCGCTCGCCGTGGCCAGCTTGCTGATGATTGTGCAACGCGATCTGAAACGCCTGCTCGCCTACAGCAGCATTGAGCACATGGGCATTGTCGCCATCGGCGTCGGTCTCGGTGGCGCACTGGGACTATTCGGCGCGTTGCTGCACACCTTCAATCACTCGATCGCCAAGACATTTCTGTTTTTCACCGCGGGAAATGTTCGAGAAAACTTCGGCACCCTCCGCATGGAGCGGATTCGCGGCATGGCCCGTTCCCTTCCCTGGACCGGCAGCGCCCTCATCCTAGGCGCGCTCGCCATCACTGGGATGCCACCCTTTGGGTTGTTTGTCAGTGAACTATTGATTCTCACGGCGGCTTTCTCGACGGCACACTATTTCATTGCCGTGCTGATGCTGGCAGCGATCTCCGTGGTGTTTGGCGCGCTGCTCCACCATTTCCAGTACATGCTCATGGGCAAGCCGGAGGATGTTCCCCTGCAGCAGCCGGCGTTGCAGGCTTCCTGGTTCGTCGTCATGGGCGTCTGCGCTCTGTGCCTGCTGGTGTTGGGCATCCATGTCCCGGCGGCTTTTACTGCTGTTTTACGTGGCGCGATGGAGGTATTGCAACCGGCGGTATTGCAACCATGACGGAGACTGTTTCCAACAGCGAATCGAGCGTGTCGCGAGCGCTGGATCTGCTGCGCTCGGCGAACACGCGGCTGGTCTCCATTTTTGGCAGCACCGATTTTGGCAGCAGCAACGAAAACCGCGTACGCCGCGTTCACTACCTCATCGACGTAAATGGCCGCGAATACCGCATGATCAGTGCGCCCGTCACCGGACCCATTCCGTCGGCCACCGAGGTCACGCCCGCGGCAGCCTGGTACGAACGCGAACTCCATGACCAGTACGGCATCGAATGCGATGGACATCCCGACCGGCGTCCGCTGTTGTTGCACGAGAATTGGCCGGGAAACGTCCATCCCATGATTGACGACGTTTCGCATGTGCCCTGGGCGGAAGGACAGTACCACTTTCTTAGAGTGCAAGGGGACGGGGTTTGCGAAGTGCCGGTCGGTCCCATACACGCCGGCATCATTGAGCCTGGGCATTTTCGTTTCAGTGTTGTCGGCGATACCGTCCT
>Ga0209517_10002579_pt1 | contig 25286 bp, 18 predicted proteins | sample PeaSoiMetSII2010_FD_187695 | JGI IMG/M metagenome (GOLD analysis project Ga0209517, IMG submission 187695) | Peat soil microbial communities from Weissenstadt, Germany - SII-2010 (SPAdes) (version 2) | ecosystem: Environmental > Terrestrial > Soil > Wetlands > Peat | place: Germany... | reverse complement strand
TACGAAAAACACCTTCAACGGGCGCGCGCCAAGGTCCATGGCCGCTTCCTCGAGCGCACCGTCGAAGCTGGCAAGCCGCGATTGCACCACTACCGTGACATAGGCCATCGAAAACGTCATGTGGCCGATGGTCATCGTCGTGATGCCGCGTCCCGCCGGCCAGCCTATCGTCTGCTCCAAGGCCACGAACAGCAGCAGCAGCGACAGACCGGTGATGACCTCGGGCATGACCAACGGCGCGGTGGTCATGGCGTTGAGCATGAAGCGGCCCCGGAACTTCGTGAACCGGGCCAGACCGAAGCCGGCAAGCGTACCCAAGATCACCGAGCCCGATGCGTTGATCACCGCAACCTTCAATGAAATCCACGCCGCGTCGAGAATCTCCTCGTTATGGAGCAGCGAGTAATACCACTTCAGAGTCGGGGAGTTGGCCGAATCCCAGACGGTCACCAACTTCGACGCATTGAAGGAAAATACCACCATCGACAGGATGGGAACGTATAGAAATGCAAAGCCGAAGGCGATGCAGGTGACGATGAAATACGAACGGCGATAATTCATCGTGCGCCTGCCGACTCCCGCGCCTGCACGCTTTGGTACCACATCATGAACGGCACGAGAATGGCCAACAACAAAATCGCCACCGCGCTTGCCACCGGCCACGCACGATTGGAGAAGAACTCGTCCCACAGCACGCGACCGATCATCAGCGCGTTCGGACCGCCGAGCAGCGCCGGAATCACGAACTCGCCCACCGCCGGAATGAACACCAACATGGAACCCGCCAGCATGCCGTTGCGCGACAAGGGCAGCGTGATCTTGTAAAACGCCTGGTAAGGCCGGCAGCCCAAGTCCTCGGCCGCCTCCAGCAGAGTCCAATCCATTTTTTCCAAGTTGGCATACAGCGGCAGGATCATGAACGGCAGATAGGAATAGACGATGCCGACGTACATGGCGAACGGCGTGTACAGCATGGTCAACGGCTCGTGAATCGCACCGGACCAGATCAACAGGTTGTTGATGACGCCATTGGCTTTCAGCAGCCCGATCCACGCATAGACGCGCAGCAGCAGCGAGGTCCAAAACGGGAGTATCACCAGCAACAAGAGGATGTTCCGGGTCGACGGCTTGGAGCGCGCAATGCCATAGGCCATCGGATATCCGATCAATAGACACAGGAGCGTGGAGATGAACGCGACCTTGACCGAGTTGAGCAGCGCGTTCAAATACAGCGAGTCGGTGAACAGAAACACGTAGTTGTTGAAGTTCAACTTGATGGCGAGCGAGTTCTTGCCGATCCACTCGATGAGCGGCTTGTAGGGCGGAATCGCCAGATCGACGTCGGAAAACGAAATCTTCAAGACGATGACGAACGGCACGACGAAGAATAGAAGCAGCCACAGATACGGGAGCGCCACCACGAGACCGCGTCCCGAAATGCCGAACCGCCGCAGGTATGAGGTCGTTTTCATCGAATCAGCGGGTCACAACCACCGGGCTCGACGGATCCCACGTCAGATACACTTGCTGGTCCCACGTAATGGCCTCGGCATGGCGCGACGTATTCGGCTGGGTTACGCGTACGACCTTGCCGGTGGCCAGCTTCACCAGGTAGATCGACAAATCTCCCAGATAGGCAATGTCCTGCACCGCGCCCCGCACTACGTTGTCGCTGCCTTCCGGCTGTGCCGTCGACATGAACACCTTTTCCGGCCTGACGGCGGCCCACACGACGGCCTCCGGCGCCGCACTGATGCCATGGCTGACGTAGATGGTGCCGCCGAGTTCCTCGGAGGCGATGCGCACGTATTCCGGTTCGTCCTCGATTAACTTGCCTTCGAAGATATTCACCGATCCCACGAAGTCCGCGACGAATTTGGAACTCGGAAATTCATAGATTTCAGACGGCGTGCCGGCCTGAACGATTTCACCGTAATTCATGACGCCGATACGGCTCGCCAGGGTCATCGCTTCCTCTTGATCGTGCGTGACGACCACGAAGGTGACGCCGAGTTGGTCCTGCAGGCTGATGAGTTCGAATTGCGTATGCTCACGCAATTTCTTGTCCAGTGCTCCCAACGGCTCGTCGAGCAGCAGGAGCTTCGGGCGTTTGACCAACGACCGTGCGAGCGCCACACGCTGTTTCTGGCCGCCGGACAGTTGATGCGGCTTGCGCTTGGCGAAACCGCCGAGTTTTACCAGATCCAGCATCGTTGCCACGCGTTCCGCAATCTGAGGCCTGGGCACGCGATCTTGCTTCAAGCCGAAGGCGACGTTCTGTTCCACGGTCATGTGCGGGAACAACGCGTATGACTGAAACATCATATTGACCGGCCGTTCATACGGAGGCACTCCCGTCATGTCTTCGCCGTCGATGAAGATGCGCCCCGAACTGGGCGTTTCGAAACCGCCCAACATGCGCAGCAACGTGGTCTTGCCGCAACCCGAAGCCCCGAGAAGGCAAAAGATCTCGCCCTTGTAGATCTTCAAGGAGACGTCATCGACCGCCTTGAAATCGCCGAAGGACTTGGAGACGCGTAGCACTTCAACATAGGGACGGGCGCTGGGATCATTCCAAGGAGCGGCTTTGACGGCGCCAGCGGAGGTCGCCATGGCCTATTGACCCGTCTTGAATTTTTGCCACATGCGCGTGATGGCGCGAGTCTGGTCGGGCGTATCCGACAATTGCACCGCGAGCTTTTGACGAACCTCGGGCGGCGGGTAAATGCCGGGGTCATTGAGCACCGCGGGGAGAACCAGCGGCTGCGCCGCGCCATTGGCAGTCGCATAGCGCTTGAAATTCGATATGTCCGCGCTGACCTGCGGCGTCATGATGTAATTCATGTAGGCATAGGCGCTGTCGGGATCCGGGGCATCCTTCGGCATGGCCAGCATGTCGAACCAAAGTATCGACCCTTCTTTCGGGACCATGTACTTGATTTCGATGCTCTTATTGGCGTCGTGGGCGCGATCCCGAGCCTGCAGCACGTCGCCGTTGTAGCCGACGGCGACGCACAGATCGCCATTCGCCAGCGCTTCGATGTACTCGGACGAATTGATGTTGCGGATATAAGGCCGGATCTTGAGCAGCGTGGTTTCCGCATCGGCCAAATCCTTGGGCTGCTGCGAGTTGGGATCCCTGCCCAAGTAGTTCAACACCGCGCGCATCATTTCCGCGGGCGAGTCCAGCACGCTGATGCCGCACTTGGCGATCTTCGAGGCCACCGCGGGATCAAACACCAGCCGCCAGCTATCGAGGGGCGCGTCGGGCATGAGTTGCTTGATCATCTTCTCGTTGTAGCCGATGCCGTTCGTGCCCCAGGTGTAAATCACGCCGTGGGCATTGTCCGGATCATGCAGAGCGACTTTCCTCATGAGCTGCGGGTCCATGTTCTTGAGGTTCGGCAGCTTCGACTTGTCGAGCGTGAGATACACGCCGGCCTTGATCTGACGCTCGAAATACGACGCGGTGGGCACGACGATGTCGAAGCCGCTATTGCCCGCGAGCAATCTCGTCTCCAGCGTTTCGTTGGTATCGAAGTAAGAGACGTGCACCTTGATGCCGGTCTGCTTCTCGAAATCGGAGAGCGTGTTGGGCGCTAGATAGTCGGACCAGATGTATAGATTGAGCACCTTCGCGCCGCCGCTCGACGGGGACTTTGCGCCGTCGGCGCTCGAGCCCGCCCCTCGGCCCGGCGCCCCCGGACCGGGCGTCTCCGTCGCGGGTTTGCCCCCGCCGCAAGCGCTCACCAAAAACGCTGTCCCCAGCGCCAGAATCGCCGCCCGACGAAAACTGAACATCAAACGAGTCCCCTTCATTTTGCTTCACTGACTTAAGGCCCGCGCGCGACGCATGCGGACCAGAGCCGGTAGTTATATCGCAGCCGCAGCCTCGGGGACAGAGCCAGACAGGTTAAACGTTCAGCAGCAGGTGCTCGCGCTCCCAAGAACTGATGACCTGCGCAAAGGTTTCGTACTCGGCTTCCTTGACAGCCGTGTACGCCAGAACGAAGCGATCGCCGAACAGATCGACCAGTGGTTTGGACTCGCGCAGGAGGCGCAGCGCCTCGGCCAAGGTGCGCGGCAGGGCGATCGCCAGATCGTAGGCGCTTCCGGAAATGGGCTCCGACGGCTTCAGCGCTTCCACCATTCCCAAATAACCGCAGGCCAACGAGGCTGCGATTGCGAGATAAGGATTCGCATCGGCGCCGCCGACGCGGTTTTCGACGCGGCGCGCTTCCGGGCCCGACATGGGCACGCGCAGGCCGGCGGTCCGATTGTCATAGCCCCAATGCACGTTGATGGGCGCGGACGAGTAGCGACTGATGCGCCGGTAGCTGTTCACATTGGGGGCGAACAGCGACATGGCGCCCGGGAGGTACTTTTGCAGCCCGGCGATATGCCCAAAGAACAGAGACGAGGGCGAGCCGTCGGGATTGCTGAAAATGTTCCTGCGGGTCTTTGCATCGACGATGCTTTGATGCAGGTGCATGGCGCTGCCAGGCTCTTTGGCCATGGGTTTGGCCATGAAAGTCGCATACATCTTGTGGCGCAGCGCCGCTTCGCGCGCCGTGCGCTTGAACAGAAACGCCTGGTCGGCCAGGCTCATGGGATAACCGTGCAGCAGGTTGATTTCCATTTGCGCCGCGCCGGACTCGTGGATCAACGTGTCGATCTCGATATCCTGCGCTTCGCAGAACGAATACATGTCGTCGAACAGCGGATCGAATTCGTTCACGGCCGCGATGCTGTACGCCTGTCGGCCAATTTCCGGCCTTCCCGAGCGCCCGATCGGGGGCTTCAGCGGATAGTCGGAATCGATGTTGGGTTCGACCAGGAAGAACTCGAGCTCCGGCGCCACCACCGGCTCCCAGCCGTGCGCTTCGTACAACTCCAGAACCCGGCGCAGGACATAGCGAGGCGCCATGGTGACCGGCCGACCATCGCCGTAGAAGCAATCGTGAATGACCTGCGCGGTGGGCTCGGCTGCCCAAGGGACCACGCGCACGGTCTTCGGATCGGCTTTCAGCACGATGTCGATGTCGGACGGATTCATCGCGCTCTGGTCGTCCGGATAGTCGCCCGTGACCGTTTGCAAAAAAATCGCCTCCGGAAGGCGCATGCCTTCTTCCTCGGCGAATTTCTCGGCGGGCATGAGCTTACCGCGCGCGACGCCCGCCATGTCCGGAATGATCGCCTCGACCTCCGAGATACCGTGTTCTCTCAGGAATTGTTGAATCGTACTGGCCATAAATCACCTTCGAATCGATGCGCGCCGACTAGCTTCACCGAATGCCGCAAACAACGCGCTGGAAAATGGATTCACTTCAAATTGCCATTCGGGATGCCACTGCAGGCCGAGCGCGAAATCTGCGGGGCCGGCCACGCTGAACGCCTCGACGACGCCGTCGGGTGCACGCGCCTCGACGGTCAAATCTTTGCCCAGCGTTTCTATCCCCTGCCAATGCAGTGAATTGACTTCCAAGCGATCCCGTCCGGCGATTTTCTGCAGCCTTCCTCCAGGCTCCAACAGGACTTCGTGCGCCGGCCCGTACTGCACGTCGAGCGTCGCCGCTTCATCTTCGCGATGATCGAGGTACCCGTCCACTTCATGCAGGCGTTGATGCAAGGTGCCGCCATAGGCGACGTTCATTTCCTGGAATCCGCGGCAGATGGCCAGCACCGGCAAGCCGGCGCTGACCGCGCGCGGAATCAGCGGAAGCGTCGTAGCATCCCGATTTGGATCATGTAATGTGCCCGGCGCGCTGGCCGGTCCTCCGTAGTGATGTGGTTCGACATTCGATGCGCTTCCGGTGAACAGCAGTCCGTCGCATGCATCCAGCAGGGATGACAAATCCAACTCGGACCCCAAAGCGGGTATGAGCACCGGTATCGCCTTCGCACCGACCGCGATGGCTTCGATGTATTTCTCGCCGACCATGTGGAAGTAATGCTTCCCATAGAGCCGGCGGTCGGCTGGAATTCCGATGAGCGGCAAGCGCGACATGTTTAATATATTAAACGCCCAGATGAACGACTAGGCTTTATTAACAGCCATATTACACCATACCGGCGTTGTTCCGTCCCGCCCCGCCGCGCAGATTTGGCTAAGAATTAAGCATATCCAGCACTTAGCAACGATTGCTGCAGCGCGTCAATCTTGCGCTTGGGGCGATTAACCCGTTAGGCTCTGGCGCCGAGCCTTTTGTCAATAGCAACAAGATTTTAAACACCAAACGGAAAAGAGCTGTCTTGCGACTATCGAATAAGCCCGCTCCGTCCTACTACGCCGCCACCGCACGGACTGCCGACGCGGACGATCGCCCGATGTTGCAGGGGGACCATCGAGCCGACGTCGCCGTGGTCGGCGGCGGCATCGCCGGATGCTCCGCCGCCCTGCATCTTGCAAAGCGCGGCTTCAAGGTGGCTTTGCTGGAGGCGCGCTTCGTGGGCTTCGGCGCGTCCGGGCGCAGCGGCGGACAGACCATTTTCGGACTCGCAGCCAGTCAAAGGGCGCTCAGCGCCCAAGTCGGCCGCGAGGACGCGCGGCGCCTATTCGATCTTTCCATCGAGGCCTTGGACTGCACTCAAGCGCTGATCAACACCTACCGCATCGACTGCGATTACCGACCCAACCATGTGCACGTCGCCACCAAACCGCGCCACCTACGCGAGCTGGAAGAGTGGGTCGACGAGTTGCACGGGGAATATGACTATCAGTCAGCGCGCCTGTTGAACCGCGACGAACTGCAGGCGCACGTCCGCAGCGAGCGTTATCTTGCGGGGCTGTTGGATTCGCGCAGTGGGCATTTGCATCCCCTCAAATACACGCAGGGCGTGGCACGGGCGGCGGAGCTGCAGGGCGCCAAGATTTTCCAGAATACGCAGGTACTGCGCTATGAGAGCGGCCGCGAAGTCACCGTCCACAGCGCGCATGGCACGGTGCGGTGCAAGCACTTGATTCTGTGCGGCAACGCGTATCTCAACGGCGTCTCACCGCCTTTGGCGCGGCGGATCCTGGCCGTGGGCACCTACATCATCGCCACCGAGCCATTGGATCCGGCACGGGCGCAAGCGCTGCTGCCGAGCGATGCAGCTGTCGCCGATATCAACTGGATCTTGGATTACTTGAGGCTCACGGCCGACCATCGACTCCTGTTCGGTGGCCGCGTGAGCTACAGCGCGATGCAACCGGCGAATCTCGCCGAATCGATGCGCAAACGCATGGTCCGGGTGTTTCCGCAGCTCGCCGGTGTCAAAGTGGACTACGCCTGGGGAGGCTATCTCGACATCACGATGAGCCGTGCCCCGGATTTCGGCAGGCTTGCACCCAATGTTTTCTATCTACAGGGATTCTCGGGGCACGGCATGTCCCTCACCGGCTTGGGCGGCAAGCTGGTCGCCGAAGCGGTGTCAGGCACGGCGGAACGTTTCGATGTCTTCGCGCGACTGCCGCATCGTGATTTTCCCGGCGGCGCGCTGCTGCGGCGGCCCTCGCTGATCTTGGCCATGCTCTACTATCGGCTGCGCGATTTGCTGTGATCGCGCGCTACTGCAAGCCAGGTTTCTCCTGAGCGCCGAAATTTGCCTGCAGCTTCTGACCGGTATCCATCAAGGTCACCGAATTCACGCCCCCACACCATGACCCAGATTCACGACATGCGGGTTGGTCCATTGGAATGTCTTGACGGTGCCCTTGACCGTGAGCAGTTTGGTCCGGTCGTAGACAGATGAGATTACCGCAAGCCGCGGTGCGGCTCACCCTCAATTGCAGCTACCGGTGCAAACGGGTGCAGCTCTTTGAGCCGCACCACGAAGCAGCGATGGATCTTCGCGTGACGCTCGAAGTCCTTGGGGATGGTTTGGGCGCTGATGTCCTCGATGTTCAAGTCCTCGAGGGCCGCCGCGTCGAGCTTGAAGCGCGTGTAGTTGGTCGAGAAGACCAGGCGCCCGTCCGGCCGCATCAGTTTCAAGGACCGGCGAATCATGCCCACATGGTCGCGCTGCACATCGAGCACCCCGTCCATGCGTTTGGAGTTCGAGAAGGTCGGGGGATCCACGAAGATCAGGTCGAAGCGCGGCCCCCACACCGCCTGACTTTCCAGCCACTGCAGGCAATCCGCGCGAACCAACTCATGGTTGGCGCCGCTGAACCCGTTGAGCAGCAAATTCTCGTGCGCCCACTCCAGATACGTGTTGGATAGATCCACGCTGGTGGTGCTGCGAGCGCCGCCGGCGGCCGCGTAGACGGTCGCGCTCCCCGTATAGCAGAACAGGTTCAGAAAATCCGCGTCCATGGCCCACTCGCGCAGCATCCGGCGCATGATGCGGTGATCGAGAAACAGTCCCGTGTCCAAGTAGTCGCGAAAGTTGACCCAGAACTTCAGGCCCCCCTCGCGCACGACGTGGCGCTCCGCGAAGTTTTCGCGCTTCTCGTATTGCTCGCTGCCCTTCTGCGGTTTTCGCACCCTGGAATGCACGTGCTGCAACGGCACCGAGAGCACGTCCGGCAACACCGCCAACACTTCGCGGCGGCGCTCGCGCGCGCTCTCCTGGTTCACGGTCTTGGGCGGTGCGTACTCCTGCACGTAGACGTGGCGACCTTCGCGGCCGTACAGATCGATGGCAAATGCGTATTCCGGCATGTCCGCGTCGTAGACGCGGTAGCAATCGATGTGTTCCCGCTCGGCCCACGCGTCCAGCAGCTTGAAGTTCTTGCGCAGGCGATTGGCGAACATTTGAGCGCCGGGCCGGGCCGACCAATCCGAGCGCACGGCCGAAGGCAGACGCTGTTCGCTGGCCTCGTCGAGATCGAAGCGCAGCAGCCGGCACTCGATGGTGCCGTTGTACACGCGATGCGTCCGCTTGGCGTAGATGCCTAAATTCCGGGCCAACGGCGGATTTCCGGTGAGAACCGCCGCCTGCCAGCCCCTGAAGCGCTCGCGCAAAATGCGGCCCAGTTCCGAATACAATTCGGACAACCCCGATTCGGCGCCGATGCGCTCCCCGTAGGGCGGATTGGTCACCACCAATCCTAAGTCGCTTTTCGGCCGCGTCACCTCGCCGAGCGCGCGCTTCTCCACATGGAGCCAATCGGAAACGCCGGCTTGGGTTGCGTTCAGGGTCGCCATGCGCACGGCATCCGCATCGACGTCGGATCCCAGAATACAGCGTCGTGCAACCGTCGCCGCGCGGCGCGCGCGGGCTTCGGCGCGCAATCGCTCCCAAAGTTCGGCGTCGTGGCCGCGCCAGCCCGTGAATCCGAAGTAGTCACGGGCCAGCGCCGGCGCGGCGTCGGCGGCAATCAACGCCGCTTCGATGAGAAACGTTCCGGATCCGCACATGGGATCCACCAACATGCCGCCGGCGTCGTTGATGGCCGGCCATCCGGCACGCAACAGCACGGCTGCGGCCACGTTCTCCTTCAGCGGTGCACGACCGCCCTCGATGCGATAGCCGCGCCGGTGCAAGCTTTCGCCGGAAAAGTCCACCGACACCAACGCGGTGGTCCCTTCCACGTGCAAATGCAACAGCACGTCGGGACGCTCGGGCCTGATGTTCGGACGTTCGCCGGTCGCATCGCGCAGGTTGTCGCACACCGCATCTTTGAGCAGCTGCGAACCATAAATGGTGTGACGAATCGACTCGTTGCCGCCGCTGCATTCGCACGCGAGCGTCGCGCCCGCCGCAAGATGTTCGCGCCAATCGATGCGCTTGACGGCTTCAAACAAGTTTTTCGAGCTGCTCGCGTCGATGGAGCCCACGCTCAGCAAGACCCGCGTCGCCGTGCGCGACCACAGGCAGGCGCGGTAGCCGACTTCGAGCGTGCCTTGAAACTTGACGTCATGGCTGCGCTCACGAATGTCGCTCGCGCCGAATTGCGCCAATTCCTCGGCCAGCACGGAGGCCGCCCCCACCGGGGCGGTCGCGATCCAATAGCGAACATTGTCGTTCATGTCACGAACACGGGTTGGGACTTGGCGCCGCGCAGGTCGTGCCAGTCCACGTGGGGATTTTTCGCCAAATAACGCACCAGGATGCGATAGACGTCGACGTCGAAGGCCGCGGGCGCTTCCGCGGCCGTGAGCGTCGCCAGCTCTTCCTCCGAGCGAGCGGTGCCCAGATAAACCCAGTGATCGAGAACGTGGCACTCGGAACGACCCTCTTTGAGCGCCACGCGCCCCGGAAACGGCCACGACTTCAAACGCAGCGCGGACAACGCCATCATGAGCCGGGCACCGTGCAGTATGAGAGGTTCCTTACCGATGCACGCTCCCTTGCACTTCCCGATCTGATAGGCGACACACGAACCCGCACTCTCCTCCAACCCCAAGATCTTGAGGCATAGCGAATGCGCACGCGCAATCTCCACGAGCGCCTTGCGCCCATCCTTCTGCGCATGAAATACGCCGAAACAATCGCCCAACTCGGCTGCGCCGAGATCTCCGATGGCCCTCAAGTGGACGCCGTGTCCATGGTCGGCCGCCTTCCAGGTGAAGTTGTCCGACTGGGGCTTGAGCCGCTTGTTGTAGAGGGGCTTCTGCGCTTTGATCCATTGCGCTTCTTTGAGCTGCGCGCCGAGATCACCCGCGGTCTCTAGCCAATCGATGCGGCGCGTTTGCCGGGCTTTCTTCTGTTCCTTGGCATCGGCATGCTCTGCGGCGAAGTGGCCGAGAATACGCGTGCGCAGGGAATGACTCTTGCCGATGTAGAGCAGCACATCGTCGTCGCCGAAGAATCGATACACACCGGGGCCCTCGGGAAGTTCGTCCGCCAAATCGGGCGGCAGATACGCCGGTAACTTATTCGCGCCGATCACGAGCCGTGCCGCGGCGGCAAGCTTTTCTTCGGGTATCTCGCCCAGCAGCTTGGACCAGAAGTCGCCGAGTACGCGCGCATCGCCCAGGGCCCGATGCCGTGCAGTGCACGTCAACCGATGCCGCTCCATCACGGCGTCCAAGCTGTGTCGCGGATACTCGGGAAACAGGCGTCTGGAGAGTTTCACCGTGCACATCACCTTGGCGGAGAAGTGCACGTCCAAGCGGCGGAATTCCGTCCTCAAGAAGGCGTAGTCGAAACGCGCGTTGTGCGCCACGAAAACCGGCGACCGCAGCTTCTCGAGAATCAGCGCCGCGATCTCGGCGAAACGCGGCGCGCCGGCGACCATCTCGTTGGTGATACCGGTAAATGATTCGATGTACGAGGGGATGCGGCATTCGGGATTGACGAGGGAACTCCACTCGTCCACCACCGCGCCCTTTTCCATCCGAACGATGCCGACCTCGGTGATGCGGTGATGGGCCGCGTTGCCGCCGGTGGTCTCCAAGTCCACGAACACCAGGTCTTGCGGAAGAATGAAAGCCGCCGCCGCGCAGGCCTCAGCCGCGTCCATCGAGCGACATGAGCGGGTAATACAGATCAGGGCGCCGGTCGCGGAACACGCCCCACGCCTGCCTGTAACGGCGCACCTCGTCCAGGTCGAACGCGGCGGTGAGAACCGTCTCGCTGCTGCGATCAGCCTCGGCGAGCTTCTCGCCCGTCGGGGAGGCAATGAACGAAGAGCCGTAGAACGTCATCGTGTATTTTTCGCCCTTTTCCGTGCCGATGCGGTTCGATGCCACCAACGGCACGATGTTGGCCGCAGCGTGGCCTTGCATGGTGCGCTGCCAATGCGCGCTCGAATCCAAATTCGGATCCTGCGGCTCAGACCCGATGGCGGTCGGATACAGCAATATTTCCGCGCCCATCAGTGCCATGCAGCGCGCCGTTTCCGGAAACCATTGATCCCAGCAGATCGCCACGCCGAGCTTCGCGAACTTCGTGTCGAAGACTTTGAAACCGGTGTCGCCGGGCGAGAAGTAAAATTTTTCGTGATATCCCGGCCCTTCGGGTATGTGCGACTTGCGATAGCTGCCGAGTACGGAGCCGTCCGCATCGACCATCACCAGCGAATTATAGAAGACGTTATTGGCATGCTCGAACACGCTGACCGGCAGCACCACGCCGAGTTCGCGCGCCAACTTGCGAAAATGTTCCACGGCCGGGTGACCGTCCAGGGGCTTGGCGAGTTCGAAATGCTGCGCCGAATGATCCTTGCAAAAATACGGGGTCTCGAACAACTCTTGAATCAAGACCACGTTCGCGCCGCGCGCCGCAGCCTCGCGGATCAATTTCTCGGCGCGCGCCACGTTGGCGTCGCGATCCCAACTGCACGCCATTTGCGTGGCGGCTACCGTTACCTTGCTCATGCGATCGTATGCTACCTGCTGCGGACTAAAACGTGGGTGGTGAACTGGCGCTCACGATCTCGCACTCTTCCCGCGCGGGATTGCGGAATCGGTGTGGAATGGAGCTCTTGAAATAGTACGCATCGCCGGCAGCGAGTATCCGGGAATCGCCGCCCACCGACAGTTCGATCTTGCCCTTGACGATCACTCCGCCCTCTTCCCCCGCGTGCGTCAGCATTTCCTCGCCGGTGTCCGCGTTGGCGGCATAGCGCTCATGCAAGATCGACATGCTGCGTTTGCCCAAGCGTCCGCCGACGAGACGCAATTCCACCGCGCCCGAGCCGATATCCGCGAGTTCCGCGCGCGGAAAAAACACCTGCGGCTTGCTGGCGAGATCCAAGGTAAAAAAGTCCGCAAGCGCCATCGGGATGCCGTCCAGCACCTTCTTCAGAGAGCTGACCGACGGGCTCACCCGATTCTGCTCGATCAGCGAGATCAAGCCGTTGGTGACGCCGGCGCGCTTCGCCAGCTCGCGCTGCGAAAGTCCGTACATCTGCCGGACCGACTTCAAATGGGCGCCGACATCCACGGTCATACTGTGCATTATATTAAACACCGGCGCTAAACAGCTAGCTAAAATTGAGGTTGGTGTCGATTTTCCTTATCATCCGGGGGGCGCCCTTGGACCAAAGCCCTTAGGATGCCCAACGGCTAGCCCCCCGGGACGCCCTACGGGACGCCCGAACCACACAAGGATTTTCTGCATGAACGCTCAGCCCACTCCCGCCCTGTCGCCTGCCGATCTCGACGCCTTTTGGATGCCGTTCACGGCCAACCGACAGTTCAAGGCCAATCCGCGACTCCTCGCGCGGGCCAAAGGCATGTACTACTGGACGGCGGACGGCCGAGAAGTGCTGGATGGCGTCGCCGGCCTATGGTGCGTGAACGCCGGGCACAGCCGGCCGGAAATCGCAGAGGCGGTGGCGCAGCAGCTCAACACCATGGAATACGCCCCCACGTTTCAAATGGGCCATCCCATGGCATTCGAACTGGCGAGTCGGCTCGCCAAACTCGCACCTCCGGGCATGGATCGCGTGTTCTTCACGAACTCCGGATCCGAGTCCGTCGACACGGCGCTGAAAATCGCGGTTGCCTATCATCGCGCTCGCGGCGCCGGTCAACGCACGCGCCTCATCGGCCGCGAGAAGGGCTATCACGGCGTTGGGTTCGGCGGCATGTCGGTGGGCGGCATGGTCAACAACCGCAAGGCGTTTGCCGGTTCGATGCTGCCCGGCGTCGATCACCTGCAGCACACCCTGGATCTTGGACACAACGCGTTTTCGCGCGGCCTGCCGCATTGGGGGGCGCACCTTGCGAACGAACTCGAGCGTCTGATTGCGCTGCATGACGCGTCGACCATTGCGGCCGTCATCGTCGAGCCGATTTCCGGCTCGGCGGGCGTGATATTGCCGCCCGTGGGCTACCTCAAGCGGCTGCGCGAGATCTGCGACAAGCATGACATCCTGCTGATATTCGACGAAGTCATCACGGGCTTCGGCCGCGTCGGCAAACCGTTCGCCGCCCTGGCATTCGACGTGACGCCCGATCTCATGACCACGGCCAAGGGCCTGACCAACGGATCCATCCCGATGGGCGCCGTGTTCGCACAGCGGAAGATCTACGACGCTTTCATGCAAGGTCCGGATAACGCGATCGAGTTGTTTCACGGCTACACGTACTCGGCGCACCCGGCCGCGTGCGCGGCCGCATTGGCGACGCTCGATATCTACGCCAAGGAGGGGTTGCTGACACGTGCCGCAACGCTCTCTGCCCAGTGGGAGGATGCCGTGCATTCGCTGCGCGGCGTGCCTGCGGTGATAGACGTGCGCAACTACGGCCTGATCGGAGCGGTCGAGCTGGAGCCGCGTGCGGGCAATCCCGGCGCGCGTGCATTCGATGTGTTCCTCAAGTGTTTCGAGCGTGGGGTGATGGTACGGCAGACCGGCGACGTGATCGCCATGTCGCCGCCCTTGATTATCGAACCGAAACAGATTGCGCGCATCGTGGAAACCTTGGCGGAAGTGATTCGCGGCATCGATTGAGGACGCGGCCGCCGCTCCGCAGGGCTCGCAAGCGGCGGTCGCGTTTGATTCCTATCGCGAGCGTTCAGGCTTCAGGTTTGCCCGGCGCGGGCCGCGCTTCGAACACGGCATACCATTTCTTGCACGGTTCGACGACCTCCCATATCCCCTCAAAGCCGGCCGGCACGACAAACGCGTCGCCCGCGCGCAAATCGTGCTTCTCGCCGCTGATGGATTCGATTCGCACGCGGCCCTCGATGAGCACGCAGAACTCATGCTCGGTGTAGCGTATTCGCCACTTTCCGCTGGTGCTGGTCCACAGGCCGCAGAAGAATTGCTGCGTGTTATCGGCATATTGATTCGACACGCGCGTCCGCGGAATGCCGGCGAGGATTTTCTCGGGAGAGGGATTTGCGGATTCGCCCGTTTGCAGGCGGTCCATCACCACGATTCTAGGCTGCTCACTCATGCCCTATCGTAGGCATGTGCCGACCGGGGATACAAGAGCGGCCCGGCACGTACCCGCACCGGGCCGCCGGGTCGCTACTCGTTTTCAGTCGCTTGCGGCGCCGTCCCCTGCCCGTCCACCAGCGGCGAAGTCCCCGCCGGGAGCGCACTGCCGCCGGTCTGCGCGACCTCTGCGGCCCCCTGGGCCTGCAAGGTCAAGCGCACTCGGCGCTCGAGTGCGTAACCGTCGCTGTCCGCCGCAACGCTTTGGCTCTTGCCGTAAGCGTTGATTTCGAGCGCCTCATCGCTGACGCCCGCGGCGAGAAACAAATCCCGAACCGCATTGGCCCGCGCCTCGGACAGCGCGAGGTTGACAGCCGCCGTGCCGCGCGGGTCCGCGTACCCGTCGACGCGCACTTTGAGCGCCGGCGATTTGGCCACCGCTTCGGCCAACACTTGGATGCCCTTCGTCATTTCCGGCGTGATGTCGGCGCTGCCGGTCCGAAACAAGACATCGCCTTGCAGCCCGTCGAGCACTTCGGCCGCCTCGTCCCGCGCCGCATCGTCCTTGGCGGTTTGCGCCGCTTCCACGCTGTGCGATAGCTGATCGAGCCGCCCCGTCAACGCCCGATTGGTCTGCGACAAATCGCCCGTCTCGGCAACCAGTGCAGCTTTTTCGGTCTGCAACTGCAGCTTATCGCTCTGCAGCGCCGCTACCTGAGCTTCTGCCTTTTTCGCATCGCTCGCACGATGTACTCGGTTGCCGAGCCAAGTGCCGAGCCCCGCCCCGATGACCGCACCCACGGGGCCGGCGGCCAGACCGCCGATCACGCCGCCCGTAATGAACCCGACCGGCTCCTGCGGCGGCGTGGTCTTAGGCTCTGAAGCCATGGCCGCCACGCTGACGCTCATCAATCCCACCGTCCAACCGACCTTGGAATATGCAGTTTTCATAACAGCTCCTCACAGAAGTTTCACCGCTTCAGGCGACGACCTTCGCCGCCCTTGTGAGAGCTATTTCAGACCGATATCCGGGCAGACCATGAGCGCATCAAGTGGCAAATAGTGGCAGCGCGGCGATCAATTGAGCCGTCGCGCGCCGGTTCAGGCTTTCAGCGAGAACGGACTGAAATTGGTGTGCGTGTCGTAGTAGTCCTCGTTTTCCGCTTTTTTCAAAAACGCCACGACTCGATACGTGAGCGGCGCGGCGATGATTTCCCAGCCGCTTTTCAACGCATATTGGGTGAACATAATCGCCACCACAGAATGCAGACATAAGCTGCCATCACGAAATGTAATAGCGGTATTTACGGGATTCTGGCGCTGGCGGCATGTTGAACTCGAAGCGTAGTCGCAACTGAAAAAAAATATTCCGACGATATGTCACGCCAGCTGTGCGTTAGTCAATCGACCGGATGGGCAGATGGACTGAGACGCGGTGTCGCATTTTGGGGACGACCATCACACCAACCTTGGTCACCGTCCTGTAGATATGTATCCTCACCCGAAAACGATTGGATCTATGGAGCAGGGCAAGCCTTTCAGCGCATCGGAAAGTCCGCTCGTCGACTTCGATGGCGTTTGCCAAAAGGTGCGTGCAGCGATCGACACAACTCGTGTCCACGCGGTATCGCTTCACGACGAAAAAGGCGACGTGTTGTGCCTGACCGAGAGCTCGATGGGGCCCGACGAGCATAACGCGGTCCGCGAGGCGTTCGACGCATTTTCCATCGCCAACGGCCGACCCATCGTAGCCTACGATCTTGGCGACTCACGGTCCGCGGTGCTGTTCCGTGCCGTGAACGGCGGACGGACCTTGGTGGGCGCGATCATGGTGGTCATGGACACCCGGGGCGTCCAGCGCGACGACCAGGGCTTGGCAAGATTGATGACGCCCAAGTTGCAGCATGTCCTGTCCGATTTCGCGGGCATGCGTGCCATCGCTGCAACGCCGCCGCCGGCGCCGCGTGCCGCCCAGGCCAAGCCGTCAGCGCCGCGCGCCGCCGGGCCCCGGTCCACCGGCATGGCGCCCGCCGAGCTGACTCTGGCGGATTCGATGCGCATCCCGAAGCCGGCCATACCGCCGCCGCCTTCCGCACCGCCTCTAACGGCGCCGCACAGGCGCCAGATACCGGCGGTTACTCCCGAAATCGATCGGTTGCACGCGGCCATGCGCCGCAGCCCCATCGCGCTTTACGTACAGCGCTTGGTGCCGCTTACCAAGGGCAGTCAACTCAGGCGCTATGAAGTGCTGCTGCGCTCCAAGTCCGAAGACGCGCCCAATGCCGCGCCCCAAGCGATGTTGAAAGCTGCGGTGGAAAACGGGCTCGGTTCCATGATCGACCGGCGCGTCCTGACCCAACTCATCGCATGGCTGGTGCATCACCCGGAGGTGTGGAAAACCCAAGCCGTGCTGTTCTCCGTTAATCTCACGAGCACCGCGCTGCGCGACGAGCACTTCATCAAATTCGTCGGGTTGTGCTTGGCGAAGTCGTCGCTGCCGAAATCGATGATCGGGTTTGAGATCGATGTACCGACGGCGGTCGTTCTTGGCGACAAGGTTGCCGAGGTAGCCGCTGCCCTGCATCAACTCGGTTGCCCGCTGGTGCTCGACGACTTCGGGCTGCGCACCGAGTGCTTCAACCTGCTGCGGCTGCCGGCGGTGCGCTACGTCAAATTGGCGGCCGAAATCACGGCAAAAATGCGGTCGGACAAGCTCTCGCAAGCGGCCATCACCGCCGTCGTGCAGATGGCAAGGGTTCTCGGTATGCATACCGTGGCCAAGCGGACCGAAACCGCGGCCGAACACGAATGGTTGACGGCACTCGGGGTGGACTTCGTGCAATCCAATGCGCTGTCGCCCGCAGTGCCGATCGACTCGTTGTTGAAAGCGCCGAAGCCGAAGAGCTAATTGCCGCGCGACGTGAGCTGACCGGCGGCGCTCAGTTCCTGCCAGCCGCCCCCCAGCGCCTTGACCAGATAGACGGCTGTCAGAAACTGCTGACCGTGGATCTGCACCGCTTGCCGTTGATTACCGAGCAACGTCTGCTGTGCCGTGAGAACATCCAGGTAGATGGCTACGCCGCCCCTGTAGCGCTCGTCGGCGATGTCGAAGGCGCGCTGTGCGCTTTGTACGCCGGCGTCAGCCTGCGTGGCAGCGCGTTCCAGGGAGGTCAGTCCGGTAATTCCGTTTTCCACCTCTTCCATCGCGCTGAGCACGGTTTGCCGATACGTCGCCACGGCGGCCGTATAATCTTGTTCCGCGATGCGTACGTTCGCGCGGGTCCTGCCGGCATCGAACAACGTTTGAGTGGCGGAAAGACCCGCTGCCCAGAGCTGGCTCGGCGCGTTGAACAAGGAAGCGACGGCGCTGCTTTCCCAACCGATGTTGGGTGCCAGAGGCGTCAATTGGATCGCCGGGAAATAAGCCGCACGCGCGACGCCGATGCGCGCATTCGCCGCGGCCATCGATCGTTCCGCCGAGGCCACATCCGGTCGGCGTTGCAACAGATCGGATGGCAGTCCGACGGGCGGCGCCGGCAGCGTGTCTTGCGCCGTCGTCGGCGCGAGGCGAAAGTCCGGCGCCGGTGTGCCCACCAGTGTCGCAATGGCATGCTCATTCTCGGAGCGCTGCACCTGCAGTAATTCCAGTTGCGCCGCGCTGTTTTGCACCAGCGCCTGTTGCTGCGCCAGGTCCAGCCCCGTTGCATAGCCCAGATCGTGCCGCGATGTGATGAACGTGAGCGCATCCCGCTCGAGATTCAAGCTGCTGTTCACCACGTCGATTTCGGCATCGAGTTCACGCAGCGTGAAGTAATCGCTGACCAACTGCGCAGTGAGCATCAAGCGTGTGTTTTCAAAATCCGCCGCCGCTTGTTCCGCCGCGGCACGGTAGCCTTCGACTTGCCGCCGCACTCGGCCGAACAGATCGAGTTCGTAATTGACGGTCGGACCCAGGATGAAGTCGTTCTGCACCGTCGTCTGATTGGGGACCGAATAGGCGGACAAGGGACGATTGGCGGAAGTCCTGCCGCGTGCCGCGGACGCCTGCAGGGCGATGCCGGGATAAAGGTAAGATCGCGCCACGGTCACCTCACTGCGGGCCTGGTCGAGCCGCGCGGCGGCCACGCGCAGATTTTCGTTGGCCAGCAACGCCCGCTCCACGAGGCTGCTTAGAGTGACGTCTTGGAACAGCTCCCACCAGTTGCCCTTGAGCGCCGCGTCGCTCGGCGCCGCCGCGTGCCACGGCTCTGCCGGCTCCCACGACGGCGGCACATCGGCCGCGGGCCGATGATAGTCCGGACCGACGGCGCAGCCGGCGGCCGACGCCAGCACGAGCCAACCCAACACCTTGAATTCGCGCCGGTGATTCAACCGCACCGCGATCAACCTGCGCTCTGCGCCGCGGCTAACGTCACGACGTCGCCGTCTGCGAGCGAATCCGCCGGATTCAGGACGATTCGGTCGCCCGAATTCAGGCCGCTCCGAACCTGCACCATCGTACCGAAATCCGTTCCCAGCTTGACCAGGTTCAAGCGCACGTGCCCGCCGCCGTCGACGACTGCGACATAGGTGCCTTGGGGTCTGAATAGCAACGCGTTGGTGGGCACGACCAAACCCGTGTTGTCACCCTTGATCGGCAGCAAGACCTGCACGTACGAACCGGCGATGAGTTCGCCTTTCGGGTTGGGCACGCGGACCTCCACCTGCATGGTGCGTGTCGTCGTATCGATCGCTCGAGCAGTGCGTGCAATGGTGCCCTGGTATTGCTCACCTCGGCGCTCGGCCAGAGTGACGGTAACGGGGTCGCCGATCTTGATCTGACTCGCATAGGTTTGCGGCACGTAGACGTACAATCGCAGCGGATCGACCTGCGCCACGGAAAAGAGCGCCCTTCCCGTGCCGCCGCCGTTGCCCGCGTCGACCAAGTCTCCGACATCGATATTGCGCCGGGTCACGACTCCATCGAAGGGTGCTACCACCCTGTTGAATCCCTGCAAGCTGCGTAAACGCAAGACGTTGGCTTCGGCGGCAGCGAGATCCGACTGCGCTTGCTTGTAGGCGCTCAAGCGTTCATCCAGGTCTTGCTGCGTGACCGCGTCCTTCTCGCGCAAACTCTGCCAGCGTTGCGCAGTGCTCTTTGCCAGCGCTTCGCTTGCGGCCGTCTGGGCCCGCGTAGCTTCCGCCTGGTGCAATTGCTGATCGATTTCCGGCGCGGTGATCTCCGCCAGGAGTTCGCCCTTCTTGACCGACGCGCCGATATCTTGGGTCCAGCGGACCACGTAGCCGCTGCTGCGTGCGTATAGCGTCGCTTCTATCACGCCTTGCAACGTCCCGGGCAGCGTAACCGGCAAACCGTCGCTATTCGTTTTGGGCGTCGTGGTCGCGACGTACAGTTTTGCGTGCAGTTCGGTGGCTCGCTCCAAAGCGCCGGCATGAAAACTGCGCAGCACCAGAACGACGATCGCGCTCACCACGAGAACCGCCACGATTCCCGTGGCGACATACTTGGCACGTTTCACGACCCGGGACGACTGGACATCGGACATGTAATTGATTTCCCTATGCACTCGGCATTGCCCCGGGCGAAGGCACGCCCTTGCGCTGAGCGAGGCGACTATGGATGCCGGCGAAAACCACCGGGACGAATAATAATGTTGAGACGGTGGCAAATAGCAAGCCGCCGATCACCGCCCGGCCCAGCGGCGCGTTCTGTTCCGCGCCTTCGCCCAACCCCAAGGCCATGGGAATCATGCCAATAATCATCGCCAGCGCCGTCATCAACACGGGCCGAATCCGAGTGGCGCCGGAATCCAGAGCGGCCTTGACGGCATCGAGCCCCTCGTCCATGCGCTGGCGGGCAAACGACACGATCAAAATGCTGTTCGCCGTCGCGACGCCCATGGTCATGATGGCCCCGGTCAGAGCGGGCACGCTCAGCGTGGTATTCGACAGCAGCAACATCCAACAGATCCCTGCCAGGGCCGCCGGCAGCGCCGTGATGATGATGAAGGCATCCATCCACGATTGGAAATTGACCACGATCAACAGGTACACCATAACGACGGCGAGAATCAGCCCGACACCGAGTTGCGTGAACGACGCGGCCATCGTCTGCACTTGTCCCAGAGTCGCAATCTGCGTGCCGCGCGGGAGCTCGAGCCGCAAGGCATCCACGAGTCGTTTGATGTCGTCCGCGACGCCGCCCGTGTCGCGGCCTTGTACGCTCACGTAGATATCGGTAGCCGGCGCCAAGTTGTACCGCGATGCCACCGCAATCTGTTCCGTGGGCGCGACGCTGACGAGATTGCTCAGAACTTGCGGACCGGCGGCAGCGGCGGCGGCGCTTCGCACCGGTGTCTGCAGCAGCGCATCGATGCTGTCCACGGCGTACTGGGGAGACTGCACCGTCACGTTGTACACCACATTATTGGCCGGATTGAGCCAAAAGCTGGGTGCCGTCTGCGAAGTTCCGGACGTCGACACCAATAGGTCCTGCGTCACGTCCGTAGCGGTCAGCCCCAACTGTTGCAACTGGGTTCGGTCCATGACCAACGCCAACGCCGGCAGGTTCAGCCGCTGATGGATGTGGGTATCGACGGTACCAGGCACCTTTTTGATCTGCTTCATGAGCTTCGCGGCAATCTCGTAGTTGCCCCGCAGGTCGGCACCGGTGATCTGCACGTCGAGCGCCGCCGGTAAGCCGAAATTCAAGATCTGCGTCACCATATCGGCGGGTTGGAAGAAAAACTCCACCCCCGGAAACCGCTTGGGCAGCTCGCGACGCATTTCCTCGATGTAAGACACGGTGGGCCGATGATTTTCGTTGAGAGATACTTGGATTTCGCCGTCCAGGGAGGAAATGGTGCCGGCGTTGCTGTAGGACAGATTGATGCCGCTGTTCGGCAGACCCAGGTTGTCCAGAATGGTGTTGAGGTCCCGTTGAGGAATGATGGTGCGGATGGCCGCATCCACTTCGTCCGCCACCCGCGCCGTCTCCTCGATGCGCGTGCCGGTCGGTAACCGCATGTGCAGGCGGATGAGCCCGGCGTCGACGCTCGGAAAAAAGTCCCTGCCGAGAATGAACACCAATCCGCACGACAGCAGACAAAAGCCCAGAAAGATGCCGGCGAACCACCCGCGGTTCGCCAACGCGGCGTCGAGAATGACCGTGTAATTGCCGCGCAGCCTCTCGAATTGCGCGTCGAAGGCGCGATTCAAGCGCTTCAGCAGGCTGGGCGCTGCATTTGCCGCGGGCGCGGCATGGTCCATCATCAGCATCACCAAGGTGGGGACGAGCGTACGCGACAGTAGGTAGGAGGCCAACATCGCGAACACGACGGCCTCGGCGAGCGGCGCAAACAGAAACCGCGCGACACCCGACAGAAAGAACATGGGAACGAACACGATGCAGATGCAGAGGGTGGAAACCAATGCCGGAACGGCGATTTCCCCGGCGCCCTCCAATATCGCCTTGTGCAAGTCGGAACCGAGATGCAGGTGGCGTTCGATGTTCTCAATGGTGACCGTCGCATCGTCGACCAAGATGCCCACCGCCAGCGCCAGACCGCCCAGCGTCATGATATTGAGCGTCTCGCCGGTGACGTACAAAGCGATGATCGACGTCAGGATGGATAACGGAATGGATACCGCAATGATGCAGGTACTGCGCCAGTTTCCGAGAAACAACAGGATCAGCGCGGCGGTGAGCGCCGCGGCGATCACCGCCTCCCGGACCACGCCGCTGATGGCGGCGCGAACGAACCTCGATTGGTCGAACAGGGGGGTGATCTTCAGATCCTTGGGCAAGATCTGCGAAACGATGGGCAATTGCGCGAACAGCCCGCTGACGATGTCCAGGGTCGACGCGCCGCCGTTCTTGATGACGGAGATCAGGACGCCGCGCTCGCCGTTCTGCCGCACGATGTTCGTTTGCGGCGAAAAACCGTCGCGCACGTGTGCAACTTCCGATAGAAGCGTGGTCGCGCCATTGCGGGTTGCGACCGGAATGCTGTTCAGCCCCGCAATCGTATCCGGCGAGCCGTTCGCGGCAAGAACGTACTCAGTGCTGCCGATCTTCGCCGTGCCGGACGGCAGCACGAGATTCTGCGTATTGACCGCGTTGACCACGTCGGTGGGCGTCAATCCCTTGGCGAGCAGTGCACTGGTGTCGAGATCGACCGAGATGAGTCGCTGCTTTCCGCCGTAGGGCCACGGAATCGCCACGCCGGGGATGGTCACCAAGCGCGGGCGCAGAAAATTTACCGCCGCGTCGAACACCGCCTGTTCCGTCATCGTCGTACTGGACAGTCCGAGTTGAATGATGGGGATGCTGGATGCCGAATACTTGATGACCAGGGGCGGGAGGATTCCCGGCGGCAACTGGCGCAAGATCGACTGTTCCTGCGACACCACTTGGGCGATGGCGGTGGCGATGTTCGCCGTGGGCTGGAAGAAAATCTTGATGACGGCGACGCCGGCCAAGGACTGTGATTCGATGTGCTCGATGTCGTTGACGGTCGTGGTCAGACTGCGCTCATTGACCGCCGTGATGCGGTTGCCGAATTCCTGCGCCGACAGTCCGCCGTAGTTCCAAACGATGCTGATCACCGGAATGTTGATTTCCGGGAAGATGTCGGTGGACATCTGGAACAAAACCAGCGGCGTCGCCAGGAGGATCAGCAGCGCCATCACCAAGAACGTATACGGCCGCCGCAGCGCTACTTGAACGATCCACATTACCTAGAGAACCTCTTTGCCGCCTTTAAAGCCGATTCCATTCGCGCAACGGATACCTGCCATCGGCCTGCACTCGCTCGAGGCCGCTCGCGGTAGGACATACACAATGGAGCCTTCCGCCAATGGAGCCTTCCGCCGAGCCGCAACGGCCGCGCGCAGGTGTTGATCGGATGACTCGGGAATTTTAAGCCCAGGACGAGCCAGTTAGAAGCTAATTCGAGACGTCTATGCCTGAAAAGTTCCGCATCCTTAAGGCGTTGCCTCGCGGACCAAACTCGTTGGTTCGCGGACCCACGCTGTTGAAGTATTGCATTTCCCGATTGGCGACGCTGGCCGCGTAACGTGACGGCAACCGCTTCACCAATGCCGTCCCGCTGCCAGGGAAATACATGACACGCCGCGGATGGCTATCGCCTAGCTTCTCCTCCACCAGCGGCAGGCCATGTTGTCGAAGGAACTGCCGCACGAAGGCGATGGTTTTGGCGGCCGCGTCGGTTACCCCTTAAGATGTTTCGGCCGCCGCCGAACATCTTTGCCTTCAGGCGGGTGCGGTTGGCGCCCAGCTTGATCACCTCGTCGATGAGTCGTTCCAACTCGAAGCGACCGTAACGCAGCGCCAGGCCGCCAGCGTCGGGTCGCGAATCGCCGCGCTCCTGCCCGGTCTGCGCGGGAAGCATGAAAAGGCTCATCCCGCCCACGCGCAGCACCGGATCTCGAATGCACACCGCAATGCAAGACCCGACGATCGCCGTAATGAACTCATCGTGACGTGTGACGAAAATCTCACCGGGGAGAATTCTCGCCGCCTAGCGTCGATACTCCCGATCCCAGAGGCGACGCACGCGTTCGCACCCCGGAATGGCCGGCGGCGCCGGTTCAGGCTCGCGATGCGCTCTATACATCGTGCGTGAAGTGGACATCGTGTGATTCTCCGCCCTATCGCCGGTTTATCGGCCACGCTTTCGCAGGGTTTAGTCCGGATGAGAACCGATGCGCTGCGATCCCTCGGGTTCGCAGCGCGCTTAAGTTTGCGTCATCTGCAACACAACACTTGCAAATGATCGCGATCGCAGCAAACAATAGGTTGTCTGCAACGAGACACCGGGACCGAGCTAAGTGTTTTGTTAGTCCCATGAGGTTCGGTTCCGGCTCCCGTTGGACTCATCGCCCATGACATTCAATGCACTGATCGTCGTCGCAGGGCTCACCGCTGTTCTCTTCTTGATCGCCGCGGTCCGCAACCTAAGCGGGCGGCACATCGCCGGCGGACTGTTGAAAGGCTCAATATCCGCAGTGCTTTTTCTGCTCGCGGTCTGCGCGGTTTTGGTGAGCGCAAATCTGCGCACGTATCAGCGATTGAGCGCGGAGCAGCCCGCCGGAGCGCTGCAGTTCACTCGCATCGGGTATCACCAGTTCAACTGCGTCTTCACATTCCCCGCCGGCGAAAGTACGGATTTCGAGCTGCGCGGCGACGAATGGCAGGTCGACGCGCGCCTCCTGAAGTGGCGGGGGTTGGCCAATCTACTGGGGTTCGACACGGCCTATCGGCTGGATCGAATCAGCGGACGCTACACGAGCATCGACGATGAACGGTCCCTGCCGCGCACCGTCTATTCCCTGAATCAGCCGGAGCGCGTGGACTTGTGGGAGCTGGCGCATCGCTATCGGTCTTTGGTGCCTTGGATCGATGCGCTCTATGGAAGCGCCACCTACCTGCCCATGGCGGACGGTGCGCGCTACGCGATCAGCGTCTCCCAAAGCGGCCTGATTGCTCGGCCGGTCAATCACAATC
>Ga0209517_10002578_pt1 | contig 25291 bp, 21 predicted proteins | sample PeaSoiMetSII2010_FD_187695 | JGI IMG/M metagenome (GOLD analysis project Ga0209517, IMG submission 187695) | Peat soil microbial communities from Weissenstadt, Germany - SII-2010 (SPAdes) (version 2) | ecosystem: Environmental > Terrestrial > Soil > Wetlands > Peat | place: Germany... | reverse complement strand
GCCCCTGAGGCCACGTGGCTTCAGGGCCTAAAGGCCCAACCCGTCACGCTCGCGAAGACGGCGGGGCTGAAGCCCCGCCCCTCCACAGCACCCCGTTATGACGGCGATTTCCGTCATTAAGTACTAGAGAGCCTGGCAGATAAGAAGAAGTAAGTTTGCTAAGCCGGGGCTGTCCATCGCACCGGACCAGCAGAACCGTTCCGACCGCAATATCGAACAACCAAGACCGTGATATCGTCGCTCTGAGGGGCGCCGCCCGCGAACTCCTCAACTTTCCTGATCATGGTTCCAGCGACCATTTCAGCGGCTACGCCATTGGAAAAGGAGCGGAGCGTCTCCTCGATGGCGGATACCTTGAACAACTGCCGGCTTGCGTTCATGGCCTCATTTACGCCGTCGGTATAAAGCAGCAGCGTATCGCCAGGGTCAAGCTGGATGGTTCCGCTGCGGAACTCGTAGTCCGGCATAAAGCCCAAGGCGACGCCTCCCTCTTTCTTAAGCATTTCTACTCCGCCGTTGTGGCGCACGATAAAAGGAGGTTCGTGTCCGCCGTCACTGTACTCAATAGCACCGGTGCGTAGGTCGAGGATGCACGCAAACATCGTCACGAACATCTGTGATTCGTTATGCTGGAACAGAAACCGGTTGAGCGTCCGAAGGATCCGAGCAATGGAGTCGCCGTGATCCGTAGCGGTAATCCTGACGGCCGTCAGGACCATCGCCATAAACAAGGCAGCCGGTATTCCTTTATCGGAGACATCTCCGATCAGGAAACAGATCCGGTTGTCGTCCAACCGGAAGAAGTCGTAAAGATCGCCGCCTACCTCAAGCGCCGGCTTCATCGTCGCGAAAATGTCCACTTCCAGCGCGTCGGGAAAGGCAGGGAATGTCTTCGGCAGCAAGCCCATCTGGATGGCTGCCGCCAGTTGCAGGACCTTCTGGGAGGAGATCCACTCTGCATTGAGCCTGTCGCGCTCTTGCAGACCGCCAGCCATTTCGTTCAGCGCAGTGCCCAAACGTCCGATCTCATCCTTTCCGCGGACGACGATGCGGTCTGAAAGTTGGCCGGCCTGCACCTTTTGCGCAAACTCATTCACCGATTGGATGGGGCGCTTGATCGACAGCGCAATGAAATAGGCTGACAAAACACCTAGAATCGCCAGCACGGCAGTGCCTGGCAGGAACTGCCGACGCGCCTGAGAAATCGCCTGCACGATCTCGTTCATGTCGATTTCTATCAACAGCACCCAGAATTTCGGGTCGATCGTGGCAGGGGACTTGAGAGGACGATACACGAAAAGCCTCTCGAGGCCGGATTCGTTACGGGCTTCGACCCAGCCCGTCTCGCCACGTAGCCCGCGCTGAACTGCCGGGTAGGAAGAGACATCGGCGTCCAGGCGATTGGCGTCGGGGTGGGCGACGATTCGTCCGTCACTGCTGACCAGCGCCGCGTAGCCGGTTCGCTGGAATTTTACCGAGTGAAAAAGGTCTTGGAAATCCCCCTGTAAGTCATACTGGCATCTGAGTACGGCGATAACGACATCCTTGTCGTCTCGAATCGGAGTCGCCAGATCAAGGACACGCTTTTTGAAAAAGAACGAGAAGTATGTATTGGAAACGAATTCCTTGCCTTCGAGCACATGCTCCAGTCCAACGCTACTCAGCGGCCTGCGCCCGGGCAGGTGGGGATCCGCTTCCGCATCCTTTGGCCGAGGCCCGCCGGTTGCCCTCTCCCCGCTGCTGCTGGCAAGAATTTTGCCATGGGCGTCGATTATATCCATTCCGAGAAATCGGTCGTTAGTTCTCCTGACCATGTCCAGATAGCGGGCCAGCTTCTCCGGCTTGCCGCCTGGGAACTGCGCCGTTAGCGTGCTGGCGACCTGGTTAAGATCGCCGAAGGCGAGAGTCACCACATCATGGAATTCTGCCTCTGCGACGTCGCCAACACTCGCCAAGCTGCTCTCGGCCTGCTGGAATAAGATCCGTCGACTGGTCACTTGTGCCCAGACACCCACCAGGAAGGCCGAGCCGAGCGCACTCCCAGCGACTGCCAAAATCAGAGTGATAAGAAAACCACTCTGCATTTTGGCAAGCCATCCGAAGCGCACCGCGCAGAGTAAAGCTCCCAGCGCGGCGAGTGCGATTAAAGCTGCGGACGCGATTACAAACATTCCGGCCCTCTTTTCAACTTGTCGAGTCGCCCAGTCCGTTTGAGTGATCGCTGGAAAGCGAACTCTTCGGGCTCGAGAAGGGGCGGCCTGCCCTACCTGCTCGGCACCGAGCGCTTCAAGGGCAGCCATTCCATGAGTTCCTATCACTCCATGGAGTTGTGCTTCCTTTCCGCGGTCTACACCAACCTGCTTATTACGCGTCAACCGATGATGCTCTATTTCAAACCCTATCCGGGTGGATTCCCAGATAACATTTTGCGCGTCTCACCCGACATCCTGCCCAAAGGCAGCATTCACATCGAAGCGTGCTGGATCGATGGAGAGCCTTATGACGACTTCGACGCCAGTGCTCTGGCTGTGAGACTGCCGGCTTCCGAAAAGCGTCAGACGGTGAAGGTGAAGATCTCGCCGACCCAATGGCTCAACGGTAATTGAGGTGATTTATGAACCTCCAAACATCGGAGGCAAACGGCATTGGCACGGCGCGGCTGGAAGGGAGTCTTGACGGCAAGACCGCTCCCGAAGTGCGGGAGCGGTTGCAACCCTTTTTGGCTGCGAACTCAAAGCTGATCCTCGACCTTGTCCGTGTCGATTATCTGTCCAGTGCCGGCTTGCGCCTGTTGCTGCTGCTGTATCGTGATCTGACGGGGAGAAAAGGCAAGCTCGTGCTGCTTGGAGTCTCCGAAGATATCCGGATGGTAATGTCCCACACGGGATTCCTGAACTTCTTCACTCTGGTGAATTCGGAGGCTGAGGCAGTGCTTGCGCTTTCATGAGCGTGAGAAAAAGGGTGAGCACGATCTCATAAGTACAATGGACGAACGCATCGATTTTTACCCGACTCACGAAGTGGGCGGCATCCGCTTCCGGCGTGGCCGACCGCTTCCTTTCGGTGCCACTATCGTTCCCAACGGGGTGAATTTTTCCATCTTCTCCAGCGCCGCCGATTCCTGCACTTTGGTACTGTTCCACAAGCGCGAAGCCGAGCCTTTCGTTGAGATTGAGTTTCCCCGGGAATTCCGCATCGGCGATGTCTACTCCATGATTGTGTTCGACCTGGATTACGAGAACCTGGAATATGGGTATCGCCTCTCCGGACCCTGGAATCCTGAGGCCGGACAGCGCTTTGATAAAGCGAAAATACTGTGCGATCCGTACGCCAAGGTGATCGGAGGCCGCGATGTTTGGCGCGCCAAGCCCGACTGGAGCGACCTCTATCAACATCGCGCCCGCCTTTCGTTCGACGACTTCGACTGGGAGGGGGACAGGCCCCTCGAGATTGCGACGAAGGATCTGATCATCTACGAGGCGCATGTTCGCGGTTTCACGGCGCATCCATCCTCGAAAGTCTCGGCCCCGGGAACGTTCGCGGGTCTTCGCGAAAAGATCCCGTATCTGAAGTCGCTCGGCATCAACTGTATCGAATTGCTCCCAATTTACGAGTTCGATGAGTGGGAGAACAACCGCCTGCACCCCGAAACCGGGGAACTGCTCCTCAACTACTGGGGATACAGCACGCTTGGTTTTTTTGCTCCGAAGGCTGGGTATGCAGCCACGGGCAGTCTCGGCATGCAGGTGGATGAGTTGAAGAATCTCATCAAGGAACTGCACCGCGCGGGAATTGAGGTGATGCTGGACGTCGTATTCAACCACACCGCCGAGGGCGACCAGCGCGGTCCGTACATCTCTTACCGGGGCATTGACAATCGCACTTACTACCTTCTGACGCCGGAAGGTTACTACTACAATTTCTCGGGGTGCGGCAACACGCTGAACTGCAACCATCCAGTGGTCCGTAACATGGTGCTTGACTGCCTCCGCTATTGGGCGTCGGAGTACCACGTTGATGGATTCCGCTTCGACCTTGCGTCCATTCTAGGCCGGGACCAGAACGGCGCCCCGCTCGCGAACCCTCCGTTGCTCGAATCGCTCGCCTACGATCCAGTCCTCAGCAAGTGTAAACTGGTCGCAGAAGCCTGGGATGCCGGCGGGTTGTATCAGGTCGGCTCATTTCCCGCTTACGGACGGTGGGCCGAATGGAATGGTAGGTACCGCGATTCCATTCGGCGTTTCATCAAGGGCGATGCAGGCATGCTTGGCGAGATCGGCAACCGAATCCAAGGCTCGCCGGATTTGTATTGGTACCGCGGTCCGACAGCGAGCCTCAACTTCATCACCTGCCACGATGGATTCACTCTCCGCGACATGGTCTCCTATAACGGCAAGCACAACGAGGCCAATGGCGAAAGGAATAACGATGGCGCCAACGATAACAACAGTTGGAATTGCGGTTGGGAAGGGGAGACTGACGATCCCGGAGTGAACGCCCTTCGTAGCCGCCAGATGAGGAACGCCGCCACGATCCTATTCCTGAGCCGCGGGGTTCCGATGTTGCTTATGGGTGACGAGCTCGGTCGCACCCAGGGAGGCAACAATAATGGCTATTGCCACGACGGCGCCCTGAGCTGGCTGGATTGGAATGATGTCAAACGCGAAACGGGACTGCTCCGCTTTTTCAGCAATCTGTTGGCATTCCGGCGCGCTCATTCTGTGCTCCGCGGCGACAGATTCTTCGAGCATCGCGACTATGTGGGAAGCGGAAAACCCGACATCAGCTTCCACGGCACTCGTGTCGGGCAGTTGGACTGGGGAGGCCGATGCCTTGCCTTTCTATTATGCGGGAAGCACGCGACCCCACAGGACGACGACCTATATGTTGCGATCAACATGTTCTGGGACGGCTTGCCGTTCCAGGTACCTCAGGCGCCCGAAGGAAAAAGATGGAGAGTTGCAATCAATACCTCGATGCCCTCTCCCGAGGATATCTATGACAGTAAGGGCGGTCCGCAAGTTGGCTCCGACGAAATTATAGTTGGCGGAAGATCCATCGTAGTTCTGGTCGCATAGCGAAGGCTTTGTTAAGGGAGTGAGCATCATGGCATTGGACATTCAATCGGCAGTGGACGCGAAAACAGCGCGAATTGCGCTCGCTGGGGAATTAGACGGCAGCAGCGCCCCGGCCCTGCGAGAGACCGTGGACCGAGTCTTGGGCGGGAAGCCCACTCAACTCGTTCTGCAGGTCGAGAAGCTGTCTTTCATGGCGTCAGCAGGCTTGCGGATCCTCATTTTCGCCAAACAGAAGCAGCCAGGCTTGAAAATATATCTTGTGAAACCACAACCGGGTGTCGTGGATACATTGCACAAGACCGGTTTCTACGACGGCGTTTACGTCACCGATGACGAACCCGCCCTGGCTTGACTCGGGAACCAGGCAAGGCTCATCTCCGGGTCGGGAAACCAGTGAATTCGCAACGCAGGAGTTGGCTACCCGCCAACTCAGTATGTTCAAATCTTAGGATGGCCCCAATGACGCTAACCCCAAAGCCCATCGTCTTTATTACTGGCGCAACCGGACAGACCGGAAAACTCATCATTGAGGGGTTTGCGAAGCAGCCCGACGCCGCCCAACTGCGGCTTGGAGTACGCTCACTTGCCGCCGTCGCCAGATTACAAGCGGAAGGTCATGACGCTGTTTACTTCGATTTGGACGAACCTCGTACGTTTGGACCGGCGCTGGCTGGTGTAGATCGCCTTTTTCTTCTTACCGGATACAGCGTCGCAATGGTCCATCAAAGCAAGACTCTCATCGACGCAGCCCGGAAGGCAGGAGTTCGCCACATTGTGAACCAGGGCGTGTTTGCACAATGGGATTGCACCGATCCTCACTTCGCATGGTTCTGTCTTGTAGAGAGTTACATCGAGGCGAGCGGGATTCCCTGGACGCACCTCCATCCCAATATGTTCATGGAGTACTTTTTGCGCAACGCGCCGCCAAAGGCGGGTGTGTTTTCCGTATTCTGGGGCAACCAGCGCGGAGGATGGATCGCCTTGCGGGATTTGGCGGACGTTGCTGCCAAAGTTCTTATCGAGGGCCCAGCCAGGCATGCTGGCCAGAATTACTGGATGAGCACGGAGGCTCTTTCTGGCACCGAGATCGCTACGATATTAAGTGAGGTCTTGGCGAAGCCGGTGCGTTGCGACATACGGAAGGCTGCGGAGTTCGAAGAGACGTATAAGGCGGGCGCATTGAAGATCGAATCCTGGTACGCAAAGAGTGCTGCCGATTTCTGCGTACAGCTTGAGGATGGCCGGATGGGGTACATCGGCTCAGTGCGAGATGAGGTTCCTCACTTGCTGGGCAGGCCTGCGATCACTTTTCGCGAATGGGCGAAAGAAAATAAGGCCGAGTTACTGAGATTTGTCGAAGAAGCCGCCTGAACAAACGAGTGGATTTCACGTCTAGATACGGCCACGCGCTCTATCGAGTGCACGAAGTGCGGCGAAGGCCAGCGTCCGGCAAAGTTGTGTTGCAATCCTGAATGCAAGGTCGATATCTCCCGCCTGAAAAACCCGCTTGTTGGTCTTCGATTCCACGACCAACGCCTCACCTGCGTTACCAAGTTAGCCGAGGGACAGGCGAGCGAGCAGACTATCATGGCAATCGCGGGCCACGTCGGCCCGAAGATGCTTGAGCACTATTCCCACCTCCGAATGGAAGCCAAGCGAGCCGCCTTAGACGCTCTCGCCGCCGGTCCCCGATCCGGCCCTTTTGGGGGCAGGGTCACACCAAAATCCACACCAAGTGTCAGAGAGTGAAAATCAGCAGGCTGCTATATCACTGAATTGATTGGTGGGCCTGGGTAGAGTTGAACTACCGACCTCACCCTTATCAGGGGTGCGCTCTAGCCACCTGAGCTACAGGCCCATGGGCAGTGCTTGCCCGCGAAGAGGCAAACTTCAGTATAGGGGGAGGAGCAAGTTCGCGCAAGCGGAATTGCTCGTTTTCGGGTTTTCCTATGCTTTTTGGCGGCCGTATGGTATAAATAAGCGCACGGGTGAATGCGTGTTGTTGGATCATCCGGCCGCAGGGCGAGTTCTCTCAAATTCAGCTAGGGCCTACTCATGTCGGAAGTTCGCAAAGTCGTTCTCTCCAATGGTCTCACCATTCTTACCGAGCGGATGACTTCCGTCCGTTCCGTCTCGATGGGCGTCTGGGTGAGGACCGGGTCGCGGCAGGAGAGCGAAGAAGAGAACGGCATCTCGCACTTCATCGAGCACATGGTTTTCAAGGGAACCAAGAATCGGAGTGCGGAGCAGATTGCCCGCGAGGCCGACTCGATCGGCGGCCACCTCGACGCCTTTACCGCCAAGGAGTGTACGAGTTTCTCCATGAAAGCCCTGGACGAGCACCTGCCGCGCGCTTTCGATATCGTTTCGGACCTCTTCCTTAATCCGCTTTTCCAGTCTGAAGACATCAGCAAGGAATCGAAGGTGATTCAGGAAGAGATCAAGATGGTTGAGGACACCCCGGACGACCTGGTGCACGAGATGTTCACGCAGAGTTATTGGCGCGGGCACGCCCTGGGCCGGCCCATCCTGGGCACTCGCCACACGGTGAGCAGCTTCGACCGCGAACGGCTGTGGGACTATTTCCAGCGCCATTACACTCCCAACCGCACGCTGATCGCCGCCGCAGGGAACCTCGACCCCGACCGTTTCGTCGACCTGGTCACACACTACTTTGGCGAGCGGCCCAGCGGCCCCGTGTCTGACGACGGTCCTCCGCCCATACCGCACCCCAGCATCCGGCACCGGCACAAGAAGGAACTCGAGCAGGTCCACCTCTGCGTGGGCGCGCCGTCCTATCCGCAACCGCATGAGAAGCGCTTCGCCTGCTACATCCTCAACACCGTACTCGGCGGCGGGATGAGTTCGCGCCTGTTCCAGAATATTCGCGAGAAACGCGGGCTCGCTTACTCGGTCTTCTCCGGCCTCTCAACTTTTCGCGACGCGGGTTGCCTGAGTGTTTACGCGGGCACCTCGATGGAAAATGCGCGCCAGGTGCTGAGCCTGATCCTCTCGGAGTTCCGGCAGTTGAAGGCCGCGGCCATCAGCGAGCAGGAACTTCAGCACGCCAAGGACTACTTGAAGGGGAATCTGCTGCTCAGCCTGGAAACCACCGGCAGCCGCATGTCGAATGCAGCCCGCCAGGAAATGTATTTTGGGCGCAACGTCTCGCTCGACGAGATCTCCCGGCACATCGAGGAGGTGACTTCCCCCCAGGTCCTGGAGGTGGCGCGCGAGTTCTTCCAAACCGACCGGCTGGCCGTTACTTTCCTCGGGCCCATCAATGACTTCCGGTTCACCCGCGCCGACCTGGCCTGCTAGCCACGAATTCCCGAGGTTTGCGCTCACCCCGTTGCCTGACTATGCTGGCGCCCGCGAAAACAACCTGTCAATTCCGAGCGAAGCGAGGAATCTCGCTGTGCGTGGGGCTCGCCCTGTAACAAAGAGCTGGGCGGGATTCCTCGCTTCGCTCGGAATGACACCCTAGATAGCGCGGATGCATCGTGGATAGCGCGGATGCACCCCAGATTCGCAGGAGGAACCGTGCTCATCGTTCACGTTCATATTCGAGTCAAAACGGAATCTATCGAAGCCTTCAAAGAAGCCAGCATCGAGAACGCGCGCCACAGCGTCGAAGAACCAGGCGTTGCGCGCTTTGATGTGATCCAGCAGGCCGACGACCCTTCCCGGTTTCTCTTGGTCGAGGTCTATCGCACTAACGAAGCCACAGTCCATCACAAGGAAACCACACACTACGCCGCCTGGCGCGACACCGTCGCATCCATGATGGCGGAAGTTCGTACAAGTGTTAAATACTCGAATATCTTTCCTCCCGATGAGGGCTGGTGAGGCGGCGGTGAGATTCGAATTCGCTACTTCGGGCCGCATCCTGTTTGGGCCGGGCGTAGTTCGAGAAGTCGTTCCCGCCGCAAAGCAGATGGGGCGAAGGCCGCTGCTGGTGGTGGGCCGGTCACCGCAACGCGGCGCTTTCCTGGCCGAGGAATTGAAGGCCGCTGGAATGGGCTGCGTTACCTGGACCACGCGGGGAGAGCCCTCGGTTTCCCTGGTTCGTGAGGCGGTGGAACTCGCCCGGCGCGAAGCGTGCGATCTGGTGATCGCTTTTGGCGGCGGCAGCGCTATCGACGCGGGAAAAGCGGTCGCCGCGCTTCTGACCAACGGCGGCGACGCCACCGATTACCTGGAAGTGATCGGCAAAGGGCAGCCGCTCCAGAATCCTCCCGTCCCCTTCATCGCCATTTCCACGACGGCCGGCACGGGATCCGAAGTGACGCGCAACGCCGTCCTGGCTTCCACTGAGCACCGGGTGAAGGTCAGTTTGAGGAGCCCGTTGATGCTGGCGCGCCTGGCGGTGGTGGATCCGGAATTGACGCGCGATTTGCCGCCCGCGGTGACCGCCAGCACGGGGCTCGATGCGCTCACGCAGTTGATTGAGCCCTACGTCTCGATCCGCGCGAATCCCCTCACGGACGGCTTTTGTCGCGAGGGCTTGCACCGCGTCACCCGCTCGCTGCGCCGCGCTTATCAGTCCGGGACCGACATGGCGGCTCGCGAGTTCATGTCGCTCGCAAGCTTGCTGGGCGGATTGGCGCTTGCTAATGCGGGCCTGGGCGTGGTGCACGGCTTTGCCGCACCCATCGGGGGAATGTTCGACGCCCCGCACGGCGCGGTTTGCGCCGCCCTGCTGCCCCACGGCATGGCCGTCAACATTCGAGCCGTCCGCGCCCGTGACCCGGGAGGTGAGACGCTACGCCGCTACGAGACCGTGGCGCGCCTGCTCACCGGCAAGCCGGACGCCCTCGCTGAGGAGGGCGTCGAATGGGTTAGACAGTTGTGCCGTGATTTGCGGATTCCACCTCTCGGTTCCTACGGCATCCAAGACGAGGATGTGCCCACCCTCGTCGAAAAAGCCTCTCAGGCCAGCAGCACCAAAGGCAATCCCATTGCTCTCACCATGGACGAACTGCAGGAAATCTTGACCCGCGCCTTGTAACAGATTGTCGATTGACGCTGGTCGATTGACGATTGAGATTGGCGATGGGTGATTTGCGATTGGTGATGGACGACCATCGATGGGTCGGTAGTTTTCAAATCTGGAATCTGCGATCTGTGATTGGTGATCGACGTGCGCCGATGGGAGGTCGACCGAGATGGCTAGGGGCACGCCATGGCGGGCCGGTACGGGAGATTCGGTAGTGTCCTAGTTTCGGCGTAGCGCTGGCCTTTAGGCCAGCATTTGCCGACCCTTCGCTCCGCTCAGGGCAGGCTCTGAAGGTCGGCGCTACGTCCAAACTAGGTCACTGCCACCGTCTTGGCAACCTTGTGTGATTTTCAACATTCGTTATATATTGGAAGGTTCAGCTTATGCCCATGGACCGGCCGGAGCGGTGCTCCGGCGAAGCGGGGCGGATGTGCCGCATTCTGAGTCCGGCTCTGGTGGCCGACCGCGCGGCACGAAATATTCTGCAGCGCAACTGCAACGGCCGCCCCTATTTCAGGAAGGACCTCTTATGATTGAAGTTGAAAATCTAACCAAGCGTTACGGGCCGACCCTGGCCGTTTCCGACGTAACTTTCCAGGCTCAGAAAGGCGAAGTTCTGGGTTTTCTGGGACCCAACGGGGCGGGGAAGACAACCACCATGCGTGTGATCACAGGCTACCTGCCGCCCAGCGCGGGGCGGGTGCGCGTGGCCGGATTCGATGTGGCGGAAGAGCCGCTGGAGGCCAAGCGCCGCACAGGCTATATGCCGGAATCCCCTCCCGTTTATCCGGACATGACGGTGACCGAGTACCTCGCTTTTGTGGGGCGAATCAAAGGTATATCGCGCCGCGATCTAAAACCCCGCTTGGACGAAATTCTGGGAAAATGCGCGATTGCCGACGTGAGCCACCGGCAGATCGGCAAGCTGTCGAAAGGATACCGGCAGCGCGTCGGCCTGGCCCAGGCATTGATCCACAACCCTGAGGTGCTGGTTCTCGATGAGCCTACCGCGGGTCTCGATCCCAAACAGATCATCGAGACGCGCGAGCTCATCAAGGGCCTGGCAGGGCAGCACACGGTTATCCTCAGCACCCACATCCTGCCCGAGGTTTCGAAGACCTGCCAGCGTGTGGTGGTGATCAACGCCGGCAAGATCGTGGCGGTGGGCACTCCGGACGAACTCACGCGCCGCTTGCAGGGGTTCGAGACGATTCTGATGACCATCGAGGGCGGTGCGGGAGAAGTCCCGGAAAAGCTGCAGCGCGTCGAGGGCGTGAACCTGGTGGAAGCGCGCGAAACCTCGGACGGGCACGTGACCTACGAGGTGCACGCGGAGAAAGGCAAGGACGTGCGCGCGGAGTTGGCGCGAGCGGTCGTGGAATCCGGTTGGAAGCTGTTCGAGCTCAAGGGCAGCGGGCTGAGCCTCGAGGACATCTTCCTCAAGCTAACGACGAAGGATCTGAGCGAAGAAAACGAGGAATCAGAAATTAGAAAGCAGAACTCGGCAGAAGTCAGAAAGTAACCCTCTCCCGTGGGGAGAGGGTGGCGAGCGTAGCGAGCCAGGTGAGGGGTTACTCCATGGTCCATCAACCTCAGCCTGGCTACGCAACCAACCCCTCACCCGTCCCGCTCCGGCTGATGAAGGCGCCGGCAGCGGGACACCCTCTCCCCAGGGAGAGGGGGAAGTGAATTCCCGTTTGTTCGGGTTTCTGCTTTTTTCGAAAGGATGATTTGACATGCGCAACATGCTAGCCGTTGCCGGCAAGGAACTGCGAGCTTATTTCCACTCGCCCATCGCTTACCTCGTCATGACCGTCTATGCCGTGATCTGCGGCTATGTTTTTTATAGCTCAACGGCGTTCTTCATGGTCCAGACGTTCCGCATGGAGTCGATGGGAGGCATGGGCGCGCCGCCCATGAGCTTGAACGAAAACATCATTCGTCCCATACTGGCGGGGGTCATGACGGTGGTTCTGCTGTTCTTGATACCACTCATCACCATGCGCCTGTTCGCGGAGGAGAAACGCTCCGGCACGATCGAACTGCTGCTGACCTCCCCCGTGACCGATCTCGAAATCATCCTGGGGAAGTACCTCGGGGCGCTGGCTCTCTTCGCCGTGCTGGAGGCGATCACTTTCCTCTATTTCACTGTGCTGTTCGTTTACGGCAACCCGAACGCCAAGCCGCTGATCGCGGGGGCGATGGGATTTCTACTTTACGGAGCCGCCTTGCTGGCGCTGGGCATGTGGTTTTCGACGCTTACCAAGAATCAGATCATCGCCGGAGCTGTCGGACTGGCGGTTTTCCTGCTGCTCTTTCTGCTCGATTGGGTCACGGCCTACTCCACCGGCACGGTTGGACGGGTGATGTCCTATCTGGCGCTCACCACACACTTTGACAATTTTTCGAAGGGCGTTATCAATCTGGGCGACTTGACTTATTACCTTTCCGTGATCATTTTCGGAATCTTCATGACCGCCCGTTCCGTCGATGCCCTGAAAGGGAGGCCCTAACCATGGCTCTCAAAGATCAGATCACAGGACGCAGCGGGCGGAAGATTTTAGAAGGGGCGAATTTTGCCGTTTATACGGTGATCGTTATCGCCATTCTTGCCGTCGGCAACTGGTTTGTGACCAATCACGATCACAGTTGGGACCTGACGCCGAGCAAGAAATACAGCTTGTCGCCGCAGACCGCGAAGTTGTTGAAGGACTTGAACCAGGATGTGACCATTTACATTTTCGACCGGGAGCGCAGCTTTGGGGAGCGGCGCGACTTGCTGAACATGTTCACTTCGGCGTCGCACCGGGTCACGGTGCGCTACGTGGACGTTGACCGCCAACCCTCCCTCGCCAAGGAATTCGGCGTGCGGAGTTATGGGACGATCGTGGTGGCTGCGGGCGGCCGCCACTTCGAGGCTCAGAGCGACTCGGAAGAAGCGATCAGCAACGCCATGATCCGGTTGTTCAAGGGACAGCGCACCGCCTGCTTCATCGGCGGCCACGGCGAGCACGACGTTGACAGCACCGAGCGCGTGGGCTATTCGAAAATCAAGAAGGAATTAGAGAACGAGAACTTCCAGACGAAATCGATCACCCTGTTGCAGAAGATGGAGATTCCTTCTGACTGTTCGATGGTGGTCGTGGCCGGGCCCAAGAATGACTACCTTCCGCAAGAGACCGACACCATCCGCAAGTATGTGACCGGAGGCGGCAGGGCCATGTTCATGCTCGACCCGGGCGTGCAGTTGCCCGAATTGACCAAGCTCTTGGCGGACTGGAACGTGACGGTCCGGAATGACCTGGTGATCGACGAAAATCCGGTGGCGCAGATTTTCGGGACGGAGCCCACCATGCCGCTCATCCTCAAGTACGGCTCGAGCCCCATTACGCAGCCCCTTTCAGGCCGCGCCTCGCTGTTTCCTTTCGCTCGCTCCTTTGAGATCGGGAAGGACTACAAAGCGGGCGTGAGCGATACGTCGCTCTGTGACACTTCCGATGCGAGCTTTGGCGTGGCGGATTTCAATCCCAGCATGCGCCAGGTTTCATTCCGCGCGGGAAAGGATATCAAGGGCCCGTTGACGGTTGCGCTGACAGGCACATTAAGCGGCGAGGGCGAGAAGAAGGCTGAAGGCCGCTTCATCGCACTGGGCACGTCGATGCTGCCCGCCAATGCTTTTCTGGGATTTCAGTCCAATCGCGACCTGTTCATGAACATGATCGACTGGCTTTCGGCGGACGTCGACCTGATTTCCGTTCGGCCCAAACCGCCCGAGTCCCAGCACCTGATGCTGAACGCTGCGCAGATGGGTAAGCTCCTGTGGTTGGGCGTGATTGGATTGCCGCTCCTGATCGTAGTGGCAGGTACTCTGGTTTGGTGGGAACGTCGATGAGAAAGAAATACATCAACACTCTGATCGCGCTGGTAATTCTTGGGGCGCTTTGGGGCGCCTTTACCTACTACAACAGGCGCCATGGTCGCGAAGCCTCGAAAATTGAACCCTCCAAAGAAGAGAAGCTCTTCACCCTGGATAGCAAGCATATCACGGCCATCACTTTCCGCCCGCGCTCGGGCGATGCGGTGACCTGCGAACACGCGGGAGGCTCCTGGGCGATTGCCGAACCCAAGAAGCTTTCCGCCGACCAGGGCACGCTTTCTACGGTGCTCAACAACCTGACGACGGCTACGGTAGACCAGGTGGTTGAGCCGCACGCTTCCGACGTGAAACAATTCGGCCTCGATCCTCCCGCCTACTCCATCGAAGTCTCGACAGACACCAATCCGCCCAAATTCACCCTGCTGCTCGGTGATGACACTCCCACCAGCAGCGGGCTGTACGCGCAGGTGGCGGGCAATCCGCGCGTGGTCACCGTGGCCAGCTACTTGAAATCCAATCTCGAGAAAACGCTCTTCGACCTTCGCGACCGGCGCGCCCTGACGTTCGAGGCCGACCAGCTTCGAAAGATGGAAGTGGAATCCAAGGGGAAGAAATACACGCTCGAAAAGAACCCTGAAGGGGTCTGGGACCTGGTTCTGCCGCCCCCGGTGCGCGCCGACAAATTCGCGGTGGACGGCCTCCTCAATCAGTTGCGCGGCCTCACCATGCAGTCCATTGCGGCGGAGGATAAGAAGAGCCAGGCGACTTATGGGCTGAGCTCTCCGGAACTGCGGCTCGAGTTGGCAGGGCCAAACGGCGGGCAGACCTTGTTGCTCGGCAAGAAAGACAAGGAGGGCGACCGTTACTTCGCTGTGAACTCCGCGCTCGCGCCTGTTTTCACGCTCAATTCCTCTTTCCTGACCGACTTCCAGAAAGATCCCTCGGACTTTCGCTCGAAAGACCTGTTCTCCTACTCGAGCTTTGATGTGAAGCACGTCGAGATCACTTCTCCCAAGGGCCACAGCGTTTTCGAGCAGCAAAAAGACAATCAGTGGAAGCAGACGGAGGGTGGATCGAAGACCGTGCCTTCCGCCAAGATGGACACCTTGCTCTCCCGCCTGCGGGATCTTCGCGCCACCACGTTTCCTAAGAGTTCCGATCCGGCGTCGTTGGGGCTGAACAAACCGCCCTATCAATTCACAGTGCGGTTCGGCGACAAGAACCAGACGGAGACGCTCGAGATCTCAAAAGTCGGCGACCATGTCTACGCCCGGCTTTCAACCGACCCCGCGCCCTGTGAGGTGTCGAAATCCGCCTTCGACGACATGGAGAAAGCGCTGGGGGACGTTGGCTTCTAGTCTGCCCGGAGCAGGGTAAATTCTTCTCCTTGTGGAGTCGCACTTCCCTTGAGCCAATGGTTTGCTGCCTCGGGGACACAGCTTGATATGTGATTATCTTGCCCGATGCGCTTTTGCGGCTCTGCCGCCCTGTCTTGCGGAAAGGCTTCGCCTTTCCGGTCCGCCCTACCTAATGGCTGGTTCTCCGGCGAGGCTGCGCCTCAACGGTTGGGGCCCAGCCTTGACCTGGAAATGACGGTAGTGGCTTACGCCGGAAAGGCGAAGCCTTTCCGCAAGACGGGGCGGCAGAGCCGCGAACCAGAGGAGACTATAACCGTGGCTTAAACAGGTAATCTGAAATGTAAAAGTCCCTTGGCCAGTCGCTAAGGAAGATAGAATCCTCGAAAGGAAACCCGCATGGCGCCTTACATCTCCAGATCAACTCTTAACTGGACCATCGTTCTGGTGTTCCTGCTTGTGGCCGTTGCCGGACCGTGGCTGGACGCTCCGCGCCAAATCTCTGCGACTGCGCTTGCAAGGCCGCTCCAGGCAAGGGCGCCCTCCGGCGGCGCGAGTTCAGCCGGATCAGTTCAAGACCTGCAAACGATCCCGGACTCCCGCGAGATCCCGCTGTCGGATAAGCAGAAGCGTGAAATGCTCAAGGCTAATTTTGACAGGATGAAGCGCGACGCCAAGGAGCTTGCAGACCTTGCCAAGGACCTCCAGGAACAGCTCGACAAGTCCAACGAGAATGTCCTCTCGCTGGGTATTGTCGACAAGGCGGACAAGATCGAAAAACTGGCCAGGAAGATCAAGGGCACGGCGCGAGGCTTCTAAAATGGTGAATAGTGAATGGTGAGTTCACTATTCACCATTCACTCACTATTCCGCTTTCTGCCCGCCAATGCGCATTCCGTAGAACGACCGATACACGAAAATATACGATACGATGAAGAATAGCGCGGCGAGGCCGTGTGCGAGAGTCTCGCCGCTGGTCGAAGTCAGTTGCACCGCCAGTTCGACAGCCAGCAAGCCGAACAGGGTGGTGAACTTGATGATGGGATTCAGAGACACCGAAGAAGTGTCTTTGAACGGATCGCCCACCGTGTCGCCAATAACCGTCGCGTCGTGAAGGGGCGTGCCCTTCTGCTTCAACTCGACTTCGACAATCTTTTTGGCGTTGTCCCACGCTGCGCCCGCGTCGGCCATGAAAATGGCCTGATAGAGCCCGAAAAGAGCGATCGAGATCAGATAGCCGATAAAGAAGAACGGGTCGACGAAAGCGAACGCCAGGGTGGCGAAGAAGACCGCGATGAAGATGTTCAACATGCCTTTCTGGGCATACTGCGTGCAGATTTCGACCACCTTCTTGCTGTCGGCAATCGACGCCTTTTCCGCGCTCTCCAGTTTGATATGCGCTTTGATGAACTCCACCGCACGGTACGCGCCGGTGGTTACCGCCTGGGTCGAAGCTCCGGTAAACCAATAAATAATGGCCCCACCGGTGACTAAGCCCAGAACGAACGGCGCGTGCAACAGCGATAGCTTGCCAATGTTCGTCGTGAGGCGGTCCGTGAGCAACATGATAATCGAGAAGATCATGGTGGTGGCTCCCACCACCGCCGTGCCGATCAGCACCGGCTTGGCTGTGGCCTTGAATGTGTTGCCTCCGCCGTCGGCGGCCTCGAGCATTTCTTTGGCGTGCTCGAAGTCCACGTCCACGTTGTAATCCTTCTTGATTTCCTGCACCACGGTGGGGTCCTGCTCGATGAGGGACAGCTCATAAATCGATTGGGCGTTGTCGGTCACGGGGCCGTAGGAATCCACTGCGATCGTCACTGGCCCCATGCCCAGAAATCCAAAGGCCACCAAACCAAAGGCGAATACCGGCGCCGCCAGCATGAAGTTTCCCAAACCCTGGAGGCTGACCCAGGAACCGATGGCCATGAGCACCATCATCGTCAGCCCCAAATAGTAGGCGGAGAAGTTACCGGCTACAAAGCCCGAGAGGATATCCAGCGACGCGCCGCCTTCCCTCGCCGAGGCCACCACCTCTTTGACGTGCCTCGACTCGGTAGAAGTGAACACTTTCACTAACTCAGGGATGAGGGCGCCGGCCAGAGTTCCGCAGGAGACGATCGTCGAGAGTTTCCACCACATCGAGGCATCGCCGCCCAAGCTGGGAATGATCAGGTAAGAGGTGATATAGGTCAGCCCGATCGAAACCAGGGAGGTAATCCAAACCAGCGTCGTCAGGGGCGTCTCGAAATTGAACTTCTTCACATTCCCGTACCGGGCCTTGGTGATGGCGCCGTTAATGAAGTAGGCCGTGGCGGCAGCCACCAGCATGATGACGCGGATTACGAAGATCCACACCAGCAATTGCACCTGGATGGTCGGATCCTTCACACCCAGCAGGATGAAGGTGATGAGCGCCACGCCTGTAACGCCGTAGGTTTCAAATCCGTCGGCGGTCGGTCCCACCGAATCGCCTGCGTTGTCGCCAGTGCAATCGGCGATCACGCCCGGGTTGCGCGCGTCGTCTTCCTTGATTTTGAAGACGATCTTCATCAGGTCAGAGCCGATATCGGCAATCTTGGTGAAGATGCCGCCGGCGATACGCAGGGCGGCTGCTCCCAGCGACTCGCCGATGGCGAAGCCGATGAAGCACGGTCCCGCATAATCTCCCGGAACGTAGAGCAGGATGATGAGCATCATCAGAAGTTCCACCGAGATCAGCATCATGCCGACGCTCATTCCGGACATCAGGGGGATCTGAAGGACGGGATAGGGCTTGCCCCGCAGGCTGGCAAACGCCGTCCGCGAATTGGCGAACGTGTTGACGCGAATGCCGTACCACGCGACCCCGTAGCTGCCGCAAATCCCGATCACGCTAAATGCCAGGATGACGACCACACGCAAGGCGTCGTATTTCAGCAGCAGGCCGAAGTACAGCAAAATAATGATGGCGATGAAAGCCCAGAGCAGCAGCAGAAACTTACCCTGCTGGATGATGTAGGTCTTGCACGTTTCCCAAATCAACTCGGACATCTCGCCCATTGCCCGGTGCACGGGCAGATTCTTCAAGCGCCCGTAACTGACCAAGCCAAAAAGCAGCCCGAAGATACAAAACAGAATCCCGATCATCAGCAGATTGTGGCCATTGACGCCCAGGAATTGGACCTGATGCAGGTCCGGAAGCTTCAAACTAGCCTCTCCGGCGGGAGCCGTCTCCTGGGGGCCCGCAAACGCCACGGCAGACCCGATCAACATCAGTACAAAAGCGGCCGCGATTTTACCGGCCCTTCGAGTATTCATAAGTACGCCATGCAACATCTATTTTCCTCCGTCAAATTGCTTCGAATTCGTATCATGCGCGAGGCTGGGACAGTTTTGTCCCGTGGCACTACTCCGGGTGAACTTCGCTAAGGGGAGCCTAAAAGTCCACTTGCAAGAGCCACACATTGTACCATCGGCAGAAAATTGGTCAAGAAGAGAACAATCGTCGGAATTCTTCGGAGGCCTTGCGCAGTTCGAGCCAGTCAAAAAACAGGTCCGGGGTCTCAAGCCAGATGCGGAACCACGTTGCTATCTCGGCCTTTTCCGCGCGCTTTTCGGGACTCACGCGCGGGTTTGCCGCCAGGCTCGAGGCGCGCAGTTTCCCCTTTTGAAGCAGGGTGCGCACCCAACGCACGCCGGCGCGGTCCGAGGCGTCACGGTATTCTCGATAAAGCGCGTCGAGTTTTCGGAGCGAAGCCTCGGCGCTCGCGAGGTCGTGGAACTCGAGGACATTCCGAAGGCGGCTCGCGTAAGGCTCCTCGATCGGCGGGTCCGCGAAGCGGTCGTAATACTCAACATTCTTCCCCGCCGCGCGCAGCACCCCGGCGATGTAAGATAGAGATGTTCTCGACCCCAACCGGGCCCGCAGCTCATTTTCGAAGGCGCGAATTTCCTGCAGGCCGATCCGGTCCAGCGCCTTGGCCCGGCAATATTCAAGGATGATTTGCTTTTTGGTCACGGGCATGGTTCTTCGCCCCGGCCGCGTCGCTCCAGCAGGCTGCGGAAAAACCTTGTCAGTCATGCTGAGCGGAGCGAAGCATCTGCAGTGTCCCCTTTACAAGAAGCAAATGCGGATCCTTCGCGCAGTTTACCCTGAGCGGGCAAACTGCAGACCCTTCGCTTCGCTCAAGGTGACAGCGAACGGGCTCAGGATGACAGCCTGTGTCACCTTTTTCGCGTCCTGCCGGACGCCGGCTTCGAATTCTTACCCGTAGTCCCCGGTGCTTTGCGTTGCGCCGTCGCCACTTCCCGGCGATATCGTGACACGTTGCGTTCGTGTTCGGCAAGAGTCCGTGCGAAGACGTGTCCGCCGTGGTTGTTGGCGACAAAGTAGAGCGCATCGCCGGCGGCAGGATGAAGCGCCGCGCGGATGGAGGCTTCGCCCGGGTTGGCAATTGGTCCGGGGGGCAGCCCCGCATGGCGGTAGGTGTTGTAAGGGGAATCGAGTTGGAGATCGGTCTGGGTAATCGTGCCTATCGGGCGCTCCTCGAGTTGTGCCGCGTAGACTACGGTAGGGTCGCACTGCAAAGGCATCCCCAGCTCGAGCCGCCTCTCGAAAACTCCGGCGACCTGCGGGCGCTCGGACGCTTCCGGCGTCTCCTTTTCAACCAGCGAAGCCAGGGTGATGACGTCGTGCCAGCTTTGAGTCACCCCACCCCTTTGTCCCCTCCCCGACTGGGGAGGGGAATCACTGGATAACGCACCTACTCCCCTCCCCATTTGGGGAGGGGCAGGGGTGGGGAAAGGCACTTGGCCAGCAAACCGCGTGGCAACAATGTGCCGGAATCGCGCCAGCATGGTTGTGATCACGGTTGCGGCGCTCACACCGCGTGGGAACCGGTAGGTGTCTGGGAAGAGGTAGCCCTCAAGCGACGGCGCTTTGGGGTCGAGATCACGTATCGGCATGGTATCGCGCGTGATGCGGAGGAACACCGTGGGATCGATGCCCAGCCGCTGGTTAAGAATCCGCGCAATGTCAAACCGGTCTGAGCCTTCCGGGATAACCACGGGATGAAGGTAGACCTCACCCAAGACCAGTTTCCGGTAAACGTCAACGGGGCGGAGCGGCCGGTCGAACATGTATTCGCCCGCCCGTAACGTGTGGCGAGGGCGGCCAACCAGGTAGCGAACGAGAAACGGCAAGCGATGCCTTAATACGCCGCGCGCGACCAGTGAATCTGTGATTTGAGAGGCCCGCGAGCCGGGTTCGAAATCGAGTATGACGCTGCCCGCGTACCCGCGATAGGGCGAGAGCAGATCGAAAGTCACCCAGGCGAGCCCCAGTGCGGCTGCGCCAAGCAACAGAAGGAGAATCCGCCTCATCATGGCGCCAACCCGGCGTCGCGGCTTCGCTCGTTAGAGAGGTAGTCGAGGTAGCTTTGCAAGAGCAGCGTTGCGGCCACGCGATCCACGGCCCGTTGGCGTTTGCCCAGGGTGAGCCCGGTCTCTCGCAAGGCGCGGTTGGCTTCGGCGGAGGTCAAACGTTCGTCCCGGAGTTCTACCGGGCAGCGGACGCGCCGGCGCAGCTTTTCCGCAAACTCCGCCGCCTTGCGCGACATGGCTGTTTCCCCCCCGCCATGCCCAATCGGATTGCCCACCAGCACGCGCTCGGTTGCGTACTCTTCCGTTAATTCCCGGATCTTCTCGAGATCATCGTCCAGGCGCGTGCGCTGAAGTGTGGGAAGTCCCTGAGCGGTGATGCCCAGGGCATCGGACACTGCCAAGCCCATGCGCTTCATGCCAAAGTCGATGGCCAACACTCGCACCCCCTTACCATAACAAGGATGCAAGCGTTGTCAAGCAGGGGTGCAAGTGCGGGGTCGCGTCAGAGTCGCGGCTGTGCCGGTTCTGGGTAGCGCGGACAGCCGATTTTGCGGTCCGCGGTTCTTGCGCGCGCCGTTGGGAACAGCCGCAGACCGCAAAACCGGCGGTCCGCGCTACCCGGCCGGACTTTGACGCGACCCTGGGTGCAGGGGGCAGCGCAGAATTGAAAGGCAGTAGACTAGCAGAGGTAGGGGCGGCCCTTGTGGCCGCCCGGCCGCGGCACAGGGGCAACCACAGGGTTGCCCCTACGATGCCAGGCAGGGTGAAGAGGCGGTGTGGCCGCGCATGACGGCTTACAAAGCTCTGATGTGCACACTTCCGCCGTTGGTGTGGACTCGCAGGGTTTCTCCGCCGGAACCCAGTGTGCCGTGGAGGCGCGACGAGGAGATCTCTCCCGTCACCGATAGATGGGGAAGGTTCGATGTCACTTCACCACTCGAGGTCGAAGCATCCAGGTCCAGGTTTATCGCCGGATCGAGCCGCAGATCGATGTCGCCGCCGGAGGTCTCAATTTCTCCGCCCTTGGCGTTTCCGCGGGCCAACGACGCCGTCACATCTCCGCCTGAGGTGCGGGCATCGACTCGCCCACGGGCGTTCTCCAGGGTAATGTCACCTCCCGAGGTTTTGATGAAGACGTCTCCCGTGAGGTCGCGCAACTCCATATCTCCGCCGGAAGTGCGCGCAGTCAGGTTACCCTTGAGCTCGGAAACTTTGACATCTCCGCCCATAGTTTCGAGGTTGGTTTCGCCTTCCAGGTGGGTGACCTTGACGTCGCCCCCGCCTGTGCGGATGTCGAGATTTGTTCTGGTGGGGACTTCCACTGCCATGCGCAGTTCCAGGTGCTTGGGCCAAAGCCCTATGTTGTGTTTGCGCATCTCGAGCCGGACCGCCCCGGGCTCCTCGCTGAAATTGAAGGTGAACAATTCCTCCAGGTCATCTCGATTGGAGGTCACCACGACATGGGCGCCTGATCCTGACCTGCCCGTCACAAACACGTCACTCGCGCCGGCGTCAACCACTAACTTGCCACCCGGTTCGAGCTTCAAATTTTTCTCGATGCGCGATGCGGAAAAGGCTAGAGACACTGAGGTGAGCAGAAATACTAATGTGCATAGACCCAGACCGATCTTGCGGTTCATCTTATCCTCCCTGGACTCGGGCGTGATTCCTCCCTCTGTTAGACGAGGATGAGGTAGTTTGGTAACTAAAGCAAGCGGTGTATGGGCAGCCTTCTTAGCATTAATCGACAGCCTCTCCCCAGCGTGAATTGACAACCCTCTCCCCTGGGGAGAGGGCTATGCAGTCACGGGGGTACGCGCCGCCTGCCCATTGCAGTTCAAAGGCGTTCGGCGTATCTTGCCAGTTTACCGAAGAACACGACGAAAGCTTCCGGTCAATTCAGATCAGGAGTCGCGAGTGTACAATTTCAGGAGTCCGTCGATGATGCGAATCAGAACCGTCGCTATTCCATTTGCATTGCTGCTGCTCGCGTCGACCGCCACAGCGCAATGGAATCCCCTGAACCCCGTTAAAAGCGAAGAGAAGCAGCCGGACGGCGTACTGCTCAGGATGCAGACCGGCCTCCTGCGGCTTCAGGTCTGCGCCGATTCCATCGTCCGGATTCTCTACACGCCCACGCCCTCGTTCCCGAAGGTGAAACATTACGCGGTCATCAAAACGAGTTGGCCCGCGACGCCCTTCTCCCTGGAATCCACGGGCAGCGATGTGACGCTGAACACCTCGCAGCTTAAGGTCACGGTGGCGCGCAAAGACGGAGCGATTGTTTTCAGCGACTCGACGGGCAATAAGCTGATGCAGTCGAGCGACCGCAGGATGAGCCCGGTCGTCGTGAATGGCGAACGAACCTATCACGCGGAAGAGTTTGTCACCACCTGGGGTTCGCCGGAAGGCTTCTTTGGCCTCGGCCAGCATCAGGCGGGCGTCTGGAACTACCGGGGAGAATCTGTGGACATCTCCCAGGACAACTCGAACATTTCCATCCCCATGCTGCTTTCGACCAACGGCTACGGCCTGTTCTGGGACAACCCTTCCCGCAGCCGATTCAACAACCGCTTCATGCAGTCGCTCTATATCAGCTCGGAAGTGGCCGAGCAGATTGATTACTACTTCATTTACGGCCCCGAATTCGACAAGATCGTCGCCGCGTACCGTGAGTTGACCGGCGCGGCACCGCTCTTCGGCCAATGGGCCTATGGCTTCTGGCAGTGCAAGAACCGCTACCAGTCGCAGCAGGAAGTCGTCGACGTGGCGCACAAGTACCGCGAACTGCACATCCCCGTCGATAACATCGTGCAGGACTGGTTCTGGTGGAAGAAGATGGGCGATTTTGAATTCAATAGCCACTTTCCCGACCCCAAGGCCATGATGGACGATCTGCATCAGAACCACTTTCACCTGATGATCTCAGTCTGGCCCTACTTCGACCCCGGCTCCCAGGTCTACCGGGAGATGGACCGGCTCGGCTACTTCATCGACCGCACCAAGGCGGCGGCGTTCCATCCCAAAGGAATGGCTCTCTACGACGCTTTCAACCCCGCCGCCCGCAAGTATTACTGGGGCTTGATGGAGAACGCGCTCTTCAACATCGGCGCCGACGCCTGGTGGCTCGACACCACCGAACCGGAAACCGAGGGCCGCGAAACCAACGTCCTGGCCTCGAGCAAAGTCGCTATCGGCAATGGCGCCCGCTACGCCAATCTCTTTCCCCTCATGACCACTCAGGCTGTTTACGACGGGCAGCGCGCCGCCACCAGCCACGCGCGCGTCTTCATCCTCTCCCGCTCGGCCTACGCGGGCATTCAGCGACACGCAACGGCGGCCTGGTCCGGCGATATCAATTCGGACTGGGAAACATTCAAGCGGCAGATTCCCGCCGGACTGAACTTGATGGTTTCCGGCGTTCCCTATTGGACGACCGATATCGGCGGGTTTACGGACGGCAATCCGGATGACCCCGCCTACCGCGAGCTGTTCATCCGCTGGTTCGAGTACGGCGCGTTCTGCCCCGTCTTCCGAGTGCACGGCAGCCGCTCGACTGAGTTGTGGTCGTACGGCGCCGAGGCGCAGGAAATCCTGACCCGCTACGACACGCTCCGCTACCGCCTGATGCCTTATATTTACTCGCTCGCCTGGCAGGTGACGAACGCCGGCTACACCTTGATGCGTCCGCTGGTGATGGACTATCGCGAGGATGTGACCGCCAGGAATATCGGCGATCAATTCATGTTCGGTCCGGCCCTGCTGGTCAGCCCCGTCACGGATCCCGGCGAGGTCCAAAGACGCGTGTACCTGCCTAACCCCAAATGGGCGAATTTCTGGACGGGCGAAACGCTGCCTGGGGCCCGCTTCGTCATGGCGGCGGCGCCGCTTGAAATCCTGCCGCTGTTTGTGCGTGCCGGTTCGATCGTGCCCATGGGGCCGGCGATGGAATACACCAGCCAAAGCGCCGCCAACCCCATCGAGTTGCGCGTCTACCCGGGAGCGGATGCCGACTTCACCCTCTACGAAGACGATGGCCTCACCTACGATTACGAAAAGGGCGCTGATTCGACCATTCCGATCCACTGGGACGACGCCGGGCAGGCACTTACCATTGGCGCGCGACACGGCAGTTTTCCGGGAATGCTTGAGAGCCGGATTTTCAATATCGTCTGGGTCGGCCCGGGCCACGGCGCGGGCGTGGACCCGTCCGGGACCATCGATAAGACAGTGTCCTACGACGGTACGGCGGTTACCGTGCAGCGCTGAGACTTCTGGTGGAGGCGGGTTAACCGGAATTCCGAGATGAGAGGCTCTATGAGAAGAAACCCCTCACCCGACTCGCTACTCTCGCCACCCTCCCCCCAGGGGAGAGGGCTGTAAAACAACCTTCGTTGATGGCCCTCTCCCGACGGAGTGGGCGGCTCATTCACTCCGTCGGGGCGCTTTGGCGGGCAACTCTGAATCTCGATAGGCCTTCAGAATTCCATCCAGAGACACGACGCCCTCGAGCTTGGTGAGATCGGCGCGATTCACGACGGGTATGTAGGGCGCGTCGCCGATGCGGCTTAGCGCGACATCCAGGGCATGGTCAGGATGGACGTGGGGAAGTGGCGGG
>Ga0209517_10002577_pt1 | contig 25301 bp, 18 predicted proteins | sample PeaSoiMetSII2010_FD_187695 | JGI IMG/M metagenome (GOLD analysis project Ga0209517, IMG submission 187695) | Peat soil microbial communities from Weissenstadt, Germany - SII-2010 (SPAdes) (version 2) | ecosystem: Environmental > Terrestrial > Soil > Wetlands > Peat | place: Germany... | reverse complement strand
AGCGCTTCCCCGAGGGCATGAGTTTCGATCGGGTCGCCGACGGCCGTGCCGGTGCCGTGGGCTTCGATGTAGTCGATCTGGGCCGGATCTATCCCCGCGGCGGCGTAGGCAGCCACGAGCAGGTCCGTTTGCGCCTTCGAATTGGGAACGGTGAGCCCCGATTTGCGACCGTCTGTGTTGACCGCGGAGTGGGCGACAACGGCCAGGATGGGGTCTCCGTCGGCCACGGCCAGGTCGTAATCCTTCAGAAAAAGCACGCCGCCACCCTCGGAGCGCACATAGCCGTCGCCGGAGGCATCGAAAACCTTACACCGGCCGTTCCTCGACAACATCGATGCCTTGGAAAACGAGATGAAACCGGTGGGATGCAGGTGCAGACTGATGCCGCCGGCGAATGCTTGGGTGCTTTCCCCCGAACTGATGGACCGGCATGCCTGGTGGAAGGCAACGAGCGCCGAGGAGCAGGCAGTGTCGATCGCCATGCTGGGACCGTGCAGGTCGTAGATATACGACAGACGGTTGGCAGCGATGCTGGCCGTGTTGCCGGTCGCGAACGAGGAGTCGATCGCAGCGAGGTCGTCGGCAAAACGATAGGAATAATCTGTGCTGGCAATGCCGATGAAGACCCCGCAGGCACTGCCACGCAGTTTCGAAGGCCGGATTCCGGCGTTTTCCAGGGCCTCCCAGGTCATCTCGAGCAGCAGGCGCTGCTGGGGGTCCATGAGGCCGGCTTCTCGGGGAGAAATGCCAAAGAACCCAGCATCGAACCCGGCGACGTCACCGAGACTGCCGGCAGCGATAGTGTACGTGGATCCGGAATGATTCCTGTTCGGATGCAAAAATGCGTCCAAAGCCCAGCGCTCGGGATCGATCTGGGTCACCAAATTCCGGCCGGCCAGCAGATCTTCCCAGAACCGGGCGACGCTGGTCCCCGGCAGTCGGAAGGACGTCCCAACAATTGCGACTTTTCGGATCACTGGTTCCGGATCTCTCGTCTGCCATACTTGATCGTAAAATCTATGCGGTTAAGCTGTTGCATTGCTAGACTCACGACATCTTGGCATTTTATTCTTTTCAAGCTCAATTTGAGCTGATCAGCGTCGGCAAAATTCGACAAAAACGCATCAGTTACCCGCGGCGATCATTAAGGATCTCGAACAGATACCTGGCGCAACAGCCAAATCGAGCAACTCGTCAGGTGCGGGCTTGCTGGACTGTTCTGATCGGCATCGAGGCGGATGAGGGAAAGGATGTCCTGCGCAGATTAGTTGTTCGGTACGAAATTCTCCGTATCCGGATTGTAGCCCTCGACGCCATCAACGAATGGTCGTTGCGCCTTCTTAGCCGACAACCAAGCCCATTGGTCCCCATCGTCGCCGGAATGCACGATTCGGAATCCCGCCGATTCCACCCAGTCATGAAACGCGCGACGATTCGGTATAAACCAGTTGTACTGGTCTCCAGTCTCGGTACCCTTCGTGAAATACGCCATGGGAAGGTTATGAACGATTGCACCCTCCTTTTCGATTCTCTGGCGCATGTCCTCGGTAATAGTTTTGTCGAACACGTGCCTATCTATAATTGGACCATCCACATACAAGTCTTTCTTTGAGATTTCAAATATCTTGTCCAGCGCGAGCAATGGATGTCGCAGATGATAAATCAGGCCCAGGAACAACACGATCTCGAATTTGCCGTGCTCTAGTGGAGACAGGTCGTAAACGCTGGCGCGGACATATCGGCAATTCTCGAGCTCAAGAAGCTGCTTCACCTTGTTGTAACCAGTCTTGTTCGGATCATCCGGGCCAAGTGACACGACCTCTGCCGCCCCGCGCCGAGCGCACTCAAATGAGAAGAATCCGTTCCACGGCGCGATGTCTAGGACTCTTTGGCCGGCCAAGTCTGCTGGTACCTTAAGCCGGTCCATAATCTGGCCGACATCTTTCATGCCGTTAGTCTTGATGCCCGGGAAAATTTCCCAATTCTGATAAGTAAATATCCCATCAAAAAAATGCGAAAGATCGAATCCCTCCGGTGCCGAGTAGCGCATGTGCGCCTCCCTTGCTTGTTGTCGGTGATTGTCTTGCTTTTAGAGGATTGCGGAAAATCGCCTTGAAGGGACGTCCATCGTTATCTGCCCCCTTCCCCCAACTCCGCATACCAATAGCGAAACCAACAGGAGTATGCGATGGCTCTTCCTATTTACATCGCTGGATTATAGAAGCTAGGCTTAGAACTCTAGCTTTTAGTCGGCGGAAGAGTTGATCTGCCGGGTTTTTTCGGACCACCGATGTTGAAATCAATGGAGTGCATTAATCGATCCGGGGAGCCTCCACCCCTAAAAAATGGTCCAGGCTTTCGGATCGTTGCGGTCCTTTCCGACAACTATCCGCGACAGGAGGCTGTACGCAACATTCAAGCGCGTTTTTCTATCGTCAAACACAACGCGCCGGGCATGAATCAAGACTCGGTCAAGGTGGACTCTCACTTTTTCTACCGCAAATCCGAGATCTTCCAGCATGCGCTGTAAGCAGATGGAGCTAAACCCCCAAAAATTACTTGAATCCGTGTTCAGTGGATCCTGCCCAGGGAAGCGCTCGGGGTCAGAAATAAATCGCATCACCGGCTCCGAGTTTAAAGGATGCGGCAGGAGCGCATCGATACAATTTGATTCAACTAGCAAGCGGTCCCGTGACAGCGCCGCGCAATTGGCTAAGGCCCGATACGGATCGGCAACGTGATATAACAAACCTAGCGCGAGCACAATATTAAATTGACCATACTTACTTGGAACTATGTCTAAGACATTGATGTTGTGGTGTTCAATATCGCTCAAGCCGTTAATGTACTGGGCCAGTCCAAAACCCGAATTGTCTTTATGCCGAAAATCAAACGCCACCACTCGCGCGCCACGCTTACGCGCCTCGAAACTAAAATAGCCATTGGAGGCGCCCACATCGGCCAAAGAAATGCCTTTCATGTCGACCGGTAACTGAAGCTCAAGCCACAAGTCGGCAGGCTTATAGGCTCCGTTGGTGCGAACGCCAGGGATGATTTCAAAGTCATGGTGCCAGGGTCTGCCCTCAATCAGTTTGAGCGCGAGGTTTTTGTCAATCATATTTACGCCTCCAATTGAAATTGGGCCTTAGTCAACGGCCTGCATTAATCACGGGGCACGCGGGTCCGACGATTTTTTAATTTGGAGATACCGCTCATTTCCGACCCCGTGTCTTCACGGTTTTTCACCATGTTGCGTACACACCGTTCAATTAGCAGCATATAAAAGGTTGATCCAGTTTTTTGGGGGGGTGGTTTACGCGTTCGCGTATCGTCTTCTGGAGGTGCGCGATGAGTGCGAAGCTTTGCTCGGCGTGAGGATCGTGGGGGGTGGAGCAGGTTAACATGGACGTTGGGCGGCAGGAAGTCACGGTGACGGTGGCACACCCCGCAGGGTCATTACGCCAGCGGCACCTTTGAGGGCGAACAAGGCATTAGCAAAGCGTTCAGCAAGCGAGCGCGCTTCTGGTAGAGTTGGCGCCGCGGTGCCGGGCCACCGTGAAGACGGCCGAGGTTTCGAGCTTGGCGGATTCGCTCCCTTTTGCACGGCTAGGCAGGTAAACCGTCACCATGATTAAGGGTCAAACCGCCCGAAGCCATTGTTCCGACACCTGATAGGAGTTCGTCCGAAATCTGGCTCGAACTCTTGCCGAGAAAAATCGCCGTTCGACCGTCAGGCAGCGGCGGAAGAATACTCGCAACCGCGTGATTGTGAATACAATTGTGCCGCCCCCGGCGCCACGGTGCCTATCGTACTCAGCACTTTAGGCTTGGTGGCACCGTTGACGATTACGACCACCACTGACCGATCCCGACCGTTTCAAATGCAGTCAAACTTGCCAATCAATTCGACCCGGGCTAACAGACTGGCCGGCGTCGGTAGGTTGTGGCAAATGGGGCGAAATCCTATCCCAGCGCCTATCATCTCGATGCGATGTGGGTAGCTGGATTAAATTGCCCTTTGGTGAAAGAGTAAGGCGCGTGATGGGTTCCTTCAATAGGAAGGGGGGTTTTATGCTAATTCGCGCACGTGCTCCGCTTCGACTCGGTCTCGCCGGCGGCGGTACCGATGTTGCGCCCTTCTGTGATATGCACGGTGGATTTGTGTTGAACGCCACGATTGATCGCTATGCATATGCCGTCATTAAGACTAGCAAAGACCCCAATATCCGGCTTGTTGCGACGGATCAGCAGCGAGAACTTATAGCGCCGGTTTCTGAGCCCTTTCAAAGTACTGACCCGCTAGCGTTACATAGGGCCGTGTACGACGAGATGATCAAACGCTACAACGGCGGCGAGCGCATTGCCTTGGAGTTAAGCACCTTTTGTGATGCGCCAGCTGGGTCTGGCCTTGGATCGTCGTCGACCTTGGTGGTGGTCATGATTCGTGCCTTTGCCGAACTGTTGAATTTGCCGCTTGATGACTACCATATTGCGCAGCTTGCGTTCCATATAGAGCGAGTTATTTGTGGACTCCAAGGGGGGAGACAGGATCAGTACTCGGCTACCTTTGGCGGTTTCAACTTTATGGAGTTTTACGCTGGAGAGCGTGCCGTGATTAATTCGCTGCGGGTCAAGAATTGGATCATCTGTGAATTGGAGGCCTCGCTCCTTCTGTTTTACACCGGCGTTTCGCGAGAATCCGCCAGAATCATCGCGGATCAAAGCAGCAACGTCGAGGCGGGGTCATCCGAGGCGATAGAGGCGATGCATTTGCTTAAGGCGTCGGCGCTTGCTATGAAGGAGTGCTTGCTGAAGGGCGATTTTTCGGGAATCGTCGATTCGATGCAGCAGGGCTGGGCGGGCAAGAAACGCACCGCCAAGACAGTATCCAATATAAGAATCAATGAAATCTATGATGCGGCTATTGAAGCTGGGGCGCTTGCCGGAAAAATATCCGGCGCGGGTGGTGGAGGATTCCTAATGATCTTTGTTCCACCGGAAAAACGTATGAGTGTTACGAGAGCGCTCAACAATTTCGAGGGGCAGGTGAGCAACTGTCATTTTACAAAGCACGGAACTCAGGCATGGAGAGTCCGATGAAGGACTATTATTTTTCCCAAATCGAGGAAACATGTAGGGTAACGGCTGCCACGCGGTCGGACGAGACATTGGTGTCCGCGATTCAGGGTGCCGCGCGGCCTTGCGTGGACTGCCTTCAGTCAAATGGGAAAGTCATGCTTGCCGGCAAGGGTGGTAGTGCGGCAGATGCGCAACATATCGCGGGCGAATTGGTTAGTCGGTTTGCTTTTGATCGCCCCGGTCTTTCCGCAGTTGCCCTGACCACGGACACGTCGATCTTGACGGCTATTGGAAACGACTATGGGTATGAGTGGTTATTTTCTCGGCAAGTGCAGGCACTCGGGAAAAAGGGAGATGTCTTCATCGGGTACTCGACCTCGGGAAAATCGCCGAATGTTTTGAATGCATTCAAAGAAGCACGTAGGCTTGGTTTAGTTTGCGTTGGATTTACCGGACACCGCGGTGGTCCGATGCTCCAGCTCTGCGACCACATTTTTGATGTTCCGTCTGGAGAAACGCCCAAGATTCAGGAAGGGCATTCGGTGCTTGGTCACATTTTGTGCGGGCTGATCGTGCGGGAACTATTTCAGAGTCGCGTCTGATGTTGCAGGCAATAGTGCTGGCTGGAGGTTTTGGTACCAGGCTAAAGGGTGTCGTCCCGGACCTACCAAAAGTAATGGCCAAAATTGCTGGCAGGCCGTTCCTGGAGATTTTGTTTGATGAATTTGCAAGAAAGGGATTTGGGAGGATTGTCCTGTCGCTCGGGTACATGGCAGAGAAAATCATTGCCCATTTTGGCAATGATTATGCTGGCATGCAGATTGCCTACTCGATTGAAGATCGCCCGTTGGGTACGGGTGGTGCGCTGCGACTGGCTTTAGGCATGTTCAATGGGGATCACGTGTTTGTCTTTAATGGCGACACATATCTCGATTTGGAAGTCGATGCCATCGAAAATCATTGGCAAGTCAATCGCCAACCAATCATTGTCTGCAGGTCGGTAGCGGATGCGTCGCGCTACGGTCGTGTCAATTTGGATGGGAGCGGGTTGCGGTTGGCAGGATTCTCAGAAAAGGGAACCACGGGTCCAGGGCTGATCAACGTCGGATGCTATGTCTTCAATCAGGGGCAATTAGACGCTTTCCCGGCGGGCTCGACTTTTTCACTTGAGGTGGATTATCTGGCCAAGGTTGTGCGCGAAACCCCGTTTGATGTCTTTATTACTTCCGGTTACTTTATCGATATTGGGATTCCTGAAGACTATGCAAGAGCACAAATCGAGCTTTGACCGCGCTTAGCCTTGAAGTAATGTAGCCGCAGGAACTGACGGTCAGGAAGCAAGGGGCCGCGCAGGCGTTGGCCGAAGTCGAGGAGGCGAGCGTCCGTCCACAACTTTGCCGACGTGCCGCCGACTCGCGTCGAGCAGATTTTGGCAGACAAAGGCATGTACGTCGCCAGAGAACCGACCTTTGCGGGCGAACTGCGTGAGCACGGTTAGAACTTGCACCTCGGCAGAGCCGAAGCAACCAGGGCCGTTCGGCCGCCGAGCTTCCATATCGCTATAGCGCCGCGCTAGGCTTGGTGCCAGGACAAGATCTTTTTGCCCGCGGGTCGACATAGCACAATTGCTTTACCTTTCCTTGAACCATGCTTGTCACGCGGACGTTGGCAACCATCCGCGCAACAACGATAGCGTCGGGAAAATAGGTCTTGATTGCTTCCGCGCCTCGATACGATTAAGGGCTGCTCCGTTCCTTTACGCGAGGCCGAGTTTCCGAAGCCGTGCTTCATATCTGGCGCCGATGATCCGTGGGTTGAAGTTCTCGTGAATGAATTCCTTCCCACGCGCACCTAAGTCACGTGCAAATAAATCATCAGCGTATAATTTCTTCATATACCAGGCAGCGTGTTCCACGTCTGCGTCGGCCCACTCCTGTCCGCTGTGGAATGGATATTGGCCCTCTTCGACTCTAATCAACGTAAAGTCGACTAAGCAAGAATTATTCTCCAAGGTGAAATCCGTATTGCCGGAGTAGTTGGTGACAACGACGGGCTTGCCGAGGTACATGGCTTCAGCCGGGCCGCGTCCGAAACCCTCAGACCTATGAAGAGATACAAAGCAATCGCTCGCGGCGAACAGTGCCAGAACCTCAGCCCTCGTTAACGTCCGATTGATAATAACGATACGTGGATCGCCATCAATTAGTTGCAACATCTTTTGCCAAAGTTGGGATTCTTCCTTCCCGTTCATTACCTTTAGGACAAGACAAACGTCCGAGCTTCTCTTTGGAAACGCTAGCTTAAATGCACGTATCGCAGCCAAAGGGTTCTTGCGATCTAGAAACGAGAAAAAGTCAAAAGTGTAGAGAAAAACAAACGCCCGATCGCGCAGCCCAAAAAATTCCCTCTTCAATGGTTTAAATTCTGGTAGCGAAACGCACTCTGGCATGTATTGAACGGGAATACTGGCGCTCTTCGCGAACGCCGCCTGAACAAAGCGAGATCCCGCCCAAATTTCGTCAACCATGTTCATTACGGGCAGAAACTCGGCGGGACAGTTGGGGAGTTCCCAAGCCCAGTAGCCAATGTTGTACCGGTTGGCGAAAAAGTCCCGCCCAAGGTGACAATACGCGACCAACATCTGGTCGGCGTTGATATTAAAAATGTTCGCCGCATAGGGATTGCCGGAGATGAAGCTTCCATGCTCGAGAAATGCTCCTTGGCGCGATGCGACACCTAACTTGAAGTTGTACACCCCAAATTGCACTGGTGTGCTGTCCATTGCAGCTGCTTGCATGCGAACATGTTCACCCATTCCAAGCTCGGCATGCGCATAGCCAATTAAATTTGCGCCCGGACGCGACGGCGCTGCTGTCGTCTGAAAGAGAGAGTTGTCAGCCAACTCATCGTGAGAATTGCGGACTGGCACCATACCTTCGATGCCATATTCGCGCTGCGCTGATGCCTCGAACCAACCAGCGAAGTCGTATTGGCCGGCAGGAGTGTCGAGATCGAAAATCCGCTGAAGATCCGGCCGAGAAGACCAGACCATATGCATCAGTTTGCTGATATAGCGGTCTCCGAGAAATTGTTGCAATGGCGCTGGGGTCTGCAGGCCTGCAATCCGTCCAGTGAGGGGCGGCTTGAATTTAGATTCGTGAGTTTGGTGGTTCTGCGTCAGAGATCTCAGCGTTACTTGAGTGTTTGATTGCGCGAGGATTTGGCTTACGACGGGCGCGAATCGACGTTTTATCGAAATTGGTAACCTTGCCCACGTACTGCTAATATTTACAGGGTCCTCGACCTTTAGGTTAGTGGTCGAGCGAGCAGCAATACTTCTGCCAAAGGGCGGCTTGAGGTCAGCGCATCCTGTTTCCGCAACGCCAGCGATCGTCTTTTGGTCACGTGATGACGGAGTATTGGCCTGCACGACGGGGACTTGAGGGATGAATTCTGGCGGCAGATTGTATTCCCGAAAAGCGGCCGAAACGTACCAAGTACGAAATCCGGTGCGTCCCTCGTGCGCGTTTAGATTGAATGTGACCTGCAGGTCGGGGCGTTGCCGATAGATGGTGTCCATCAGTCTAGTTATCGGACTCTTTGGGTCAAACGGTACGACGCCCGAGATGCCGTTGCAAAGGCTGAGCAATTGTTCCGTAACGTTCGCAGCGACGATGTTCTGTGAAGTCGGGAAGCTCTCCCGGTAGACCCGGCGAACGATGGCGGGTATAGGGAGGTCTTCCTTCGTTGCGGCATACGCATATTTCCAGCTCTTGGATTGCTCCCACCCTTCCTCAACCAAGGCCTCGCGGTAGGAGTCGAACAATGGCTTGCAGCTTGGTAATGCGTCCCAGTTGAACCGGTCTTGATGCTTGGAGATAACACTCTCCTTGCCTGCATCGATCCCACTGAAGTGGAAGAAAGCAAGCGGTTCACCGTTGGCTTGCCACTCCCCACGAATTTGGCGAATCTTTCGCTCCGCAAGATTCCAATATGCCACGTTGTAGCCAGGATTCTTCAAGACGTGCAATCGGTCTAGGAAACACGGCGCTAGGTCGCACCAGCGTTGGTCCGTGAACAAGTTGCGCGAGAAGTCAGCGCTTCCTTGCGTTTCGAGTCGACGTCCCCACCACTCAACGAATAGCCTGGCCTCGTTTTGTCGATTGATGGCAGCGAAGCCAAGGTTGAAGACGCCGGATTGGAGCATATGGTAGTCATTGGGATTCTTTCCGTCCTCGACTGGATGGGTAATGTGTGGAGTAAGGACAATTGACACATCCGAGTCCAGCACGGTTTCTAGGCGATCTAATCGAGAATATAGCTGTATGTCGGGATCGAGATAAATAATGCTGTCGAGATCGGTGTTATTCAGCAACCAACGGAACATGAACGGCTTTATCGCCGTATTGAGCTCCATTATGTCGTACCGCAAGGTCATGTCGACGAAGTGTGGTATCCCAATGGCGTCGCTTTGTATAATGTGAAAGGTCTCTGCGCCGGGATCGAACGCGCCGTCAATCGTATCGGCCAAGCATAGATAATTTGCATACTCGGGGTGCATGGCCGCAACAGACTTAAAAAGAACTCGGACATAGGCGAGATAATTCTTTGAGGCGATCGTAAAAACGCCGATCTTGCGCTTTTTCATACTTTCACTGCTCCCACGTACTGGACAGAGCTCTCTTGCTAACCAGCAACCTGACTGCCCAGTGTCGCCGCAACTCGGCCAGAGATCGTTCCAGTGCTGCAATTGAACTTTCGAGATTTTTACGCTCGTCCTGCCACTCAGCCTTCGAGCGTGCCTGATTTTCCAGTAAAGTTTCGAGCTTGGCACCAAGTGCATCGGCATTCGCCTCGGCCCGCTGTAAGCGCTCCATCAAGCCTTTCGCGTTGGCTTCAAACGTCCGGCGCTCATCTGACCACGCCACATCGGCCTTCCTTCGTTCAGTCTGCTCACGCTGCAGTGTTGACTTGAGTTCGGTCCCCATCGCAATAGTGTCCGCGAGTTCCCGCGAATGGGCTGCGATGCGCAACTGCAGCTGTTCGGCCCGATCCTTCGCATCGGCCTGCTCAATCGCTCGCGCCTCGCGCTCTTGGCAGAGTGCATCTTGCATGTTCGTCTGCTCGTCAAGGAGTAAAGTGACGTGTTCCTCGGCGCTGGTTGCCGAGGCGGTCAACTCTTGTATCGTTTTCCGCGACGATTCCTCTTCCGCGCTGCGCGTATCGACCTCTCTCTGCCATTTTTCTCGCCATTGTTCAAGCTCTGCGTTGAGCACTTTGCCGTAGGCATCGGCGGAGGTGGCCCATTCGGTCAATGCGCCGATTTGGCCACTTGCTTCCGCGCGTTCAGTCTCCCGTGCGTTATTGGCGGCCGTCAGAGTCGCTCGAAGGTTCTCGCATTCGATCGCGAGGGACTTCGCGTAGGCGTCCGCCGACGTAGCCCATTGGGTCAACGCATCGACTTGGCGAATTGCTTCTAACCGGTCGGCCTCTCGTGCGTCATTGGCGGCCGTCAGAGTCGCTCGAAGGTTCTCACATTCGGCCGCCAGGGACTTCGCGTAGGCGTCCGCCGACGTAGCCCATTGGGTTAATCCTTCGGCCTGGCGGGTCGCCTCCACGCGTTCAGTGGCACGCGCCTCGAGATGGGTTGCTAGTTCCTGCTTGAGTCCATCTCGCTCCCGTTCAAGGACTTTTGCGTAGGCCTCTGCGTCCTTGAGTGAGTTTTTGATCTCAGCCAGATTGCCTCCCTGCTCGCGCAGGAACACACTCTGTTTACGCAAGCTCCATTGCGCTTCGCGAAAAGCTCGCATTGCAAAGGCTTCAGAGGCCTTCATAAAGACGTCCCCTGAATTGACGGGCCGCGAAAATGCCTTCTTCAGCGCTTTCCTTTCGCGAGCCAGGTAATAACGATTCAGGCCATCGAAGAACACGAAGGAGTACTGGTGCTCCAACAACAATGACTCCCAGTCGCTAAAGGAGGGAATCTCCGTATTTGGCTCAGTCGCCTCTACGACGATTATCCAGGGGCGAGTCGCGGTCAAGTCTATCCCCAGCAGGACTTCCCGCTCCCAACCCTCCACGTCGATCTTTAGAAAGTGAATGTCAGTTCGTGGCGTCTCGGCGAGGATGGAACGCAGGGTGCGAACCGGAACGCTCGTCTCGATGACTTTGAAACCCTGGCTGCGGTGACGTTGGGCGACGCTGGCATCGAGCGTCGATAACCCAGTACCCGGGATTTCATAAAGCGTCTTTTGTGCTTCCGCCGCTCCAGCCGCTGCGTTGACGTTGACGTCTTCCGGCCGTTGCTTCACAAGCGCTTCGTACAGTGATGTAACGGGCTCAATATTGACGCCGCGCCAGCCCCGGTCGTAAAACGCTTTTGTCACCGAATCGCCTGACGGATCATTTGCGCCGACGTCAACGTAAGTACCCTGTCGAACATCTCGAAGGGCTCTGTATAGCAGCACATCCTCTGCATTTTGAGCATAGCTGATGAACGCATGCAATTGTGGATAGACAAACCGACCGCGCGCCCAATCGCGCTCAAAGCGCGATTTAGCGACTTGATATAGCTCGATGTCGGCTTCGTTGAGACGCTTTAAAAGTCGTAGATCCTCGCTCGGCAGATCCTTTGCTGACCTCGAGCGAGGATTGATGTTGTGTGATTCGATGGTGGCGGGTCTTGGCCAACCGAATACCTCGCAAAGCAAACCCAGAGAGTCATCGAATCGTTCCGTCACACCAACGAAGCACATCTGATCGAGCCGCGCTTGGGCGGTGCGCAATAGTTCCTCGATGGGTTGGGGGAGCGGCATCGTGTCAAGACGCTTCTCAAGTTCATGTGCTGTGGCTTGCTCTGTAGTCAAAGTCCTCGCAATATCAGCTGGCTCGAACGTAGCGCCCAAAGATCTCAAGTGGAAGTTTGCGACGGTTGGCTGGGTCCGCTCGTCGCGCAGATATGCCCCGAAGTTTCCTAGTTCAAGGGTGAGCGTATGAAAGTAGTGCAGTTTGTCGAGCAGTACGTGTTCGTAATGCGAAATCGCTCGTGCCAAGGGATCTCGAAGAAAAGTAAAGTACCGCAGTGGCAAAGGGTAGTGCATGAAAAGATACCCAGCGAAATGACCATTGATGATCCGGGAATGCTGCAGCTCCTCGGGCGTCAACTTGAGAAGATCTACCCAGTACCTGCCTCCCCCGCGATGCCAAAATTCCGACTCCAGAAAAAGGGTTTGGAGGAACGCAGAGAGTGTCGAGCCAGCCGTCTTCGGAATGCTTAAAAAGTAGACAGGCGCATCGATCCGCTCCGGTCCTACAGCGTTCGGGAAGGGATGCAAGGTCACCGACTTTTCCTTGGGGATCAGCTAATCCAACGAACACGCGCGCGCGCCAACAACCGAGCAGAAATACGCCCGCATCGTGCACAAGCACTGCCTCTGCAGCGTGAGGAGCGTTGCGGCACGCCTCTGACTCGCAAAATGATGGGCGTGTCCACCGTATCACGCTGGCCGGCTGTCGGCGAGTGCCTTTAACAAGCGTGCGACGTCGTCAACAGCAGAGTCCAAATCGCTGGACTCCCTCTCCCGCTCCTGGGTCATTCGCATCAGTGTGTTCTCGATGGCGCGGACACGGCATTCGAGGGGTGAGTCGCCGCCAGCTTGAGGGAAGGGCTGGTACCACCAGTCTGTGAGCCTGGTGCGAGAGATCCAGTATTGGAAAACGGCTCGCCAAAGGCCAGGCAACGAAGTCGCTCGTGCGCGCCCCTCCGCCGAAAAACGCATTTTCGTCACGATTCGCAGTTTGGATGCGCCCGAGCGGATGAGCTGGAGGTAATGGTCAAGGCTGGCGGCGACAGGAACCCGCTTGAGCAGCGTCTTGTAGGCGCAGTCGACGAAAGCAATGTCGTCGAGCGCGAGCAACTCCTCAATATCAATCGCGATCGGAAACAGGCCATTGCGAAGACGGCGACCAACCGCGTCTTCCAGACCCATGATCTCATAGGCAGCGGGACTGCCAGATTTTGCCTTTAACATTTCCATAAGGAGCTGCAGTTTGTGCGTGCCCGCGTTAAGCTTGGAGATAAAGCGCTGCCGAACAACTTGGTCGGGGCATTTCCCGAGTATGGCGAAGTAAGCTTGATCAACAAATATTGATCCGCTCATGCGAAGAAGATCCTCGGCGGACGCGTTCGAAAAAGCGCTGGCAGGAGGTGTTTGAGCGAGAAGTTCCAACAGTTCGGGAACATTCGCTCCGTACGCCTGACCCTCATTACTCGTACGAAGCTCAGCCAAAATCGAAAGTTTGCTTTTTCCAGTGCGCAACTGGGCGTCGTAATTGCGGAAACCATCGGGATCAATTGGCCGACCCAACATCAAAAGATAGGCTTGTCCCAGAAATTCCGGGCCCTCTAGCGCTAATACCTGTCTTAGTCGATGAACATTAGCTTCATTATCCGTAAGCTCATTCATGAATCTTTCTCAAGCGAAAATTAGAGATGAAAATTAGGTCCTTCCGGGTTTTGTGGGAGTCACCTACGCTGAGTATTCGACCTGGCAAAGTCCTTCAACTGCGTTGTCGAGTATCACCGCAATGCGGCTCGTCTTGTAGACACAGGTTTGGCTCGGCTTTCCGCCAAATAGCCAGCAAAGGAGTCGCGAAGCGCCTGTTTTAGGGAAAAAATGATCCCCCACCAAAGTCCAAAGGCCCGAAAATTAAAGGCTAAGCAACGTAGAGCGATTAAGAAACCTGAAAGTATATGAAAATGCCGAGCTCGCCTCCATGATCGCTAAATTCCGCATAAAAGCGCGTAACGCCGCGGCGCTGCATCAGAAATAATATCTCCGTCATGCCGTACGGGTTCATCTGCATTTCCGGATCTGTTCCCGGTAGCGGGAGTGTGGATTTGGCACGTTGGAATTTGTCTGCAGCAGCCAAGGGTCGTAGGCCGTGTGTATCGGAATAATGGCTTTTCGAATACAGAAAGTGGATTGCACCAATCCCGCCGGGACGTAGGCGTTGCAAAAGCTTGGAAAATATCTCTCTTCCGCGATCAAACGGAATGTGCTGGAACACGATGTAGGAATGAATCAGATCGAAAGTGCCCGAGAGGCCCGACAGGGAATCGTCTGAGCGAATGAAGCGCACGTTTGATAGTTTTCGCTCATCACAGACGCGCTTCGCTTCTTCAAGCATTGAGGGAGAGACATCGAGTCCGATTACTTCCTGCGCGACTTCCGCGAAAGGAATCAGTAGGCGTCCAACGCCACATCCGAAATCGAGAATGGTGAGTGGCGTGAAGTTGGAGTCGAGATGCCGACGAATGACTCTTAGTACATGGTCAAGATGCCACCGACCAGAATCAAAAAACTCCTGGCGGTCTTGGTCCGTCATTGCGACGCGCCGAAACTTTGGAACCGTAATTATCCCATAGTACGGGTCCCGACGTCCCCATTCTTCCCAGGCGGTATCTGTACTCAGGTCAGGGGAGCACTCATTCATATTGCAGCTTGTGACTGGAAGAGAAACGCCCGCCATTTTGGCAGGATCGCCTCATCGTCGTAGCGACAGGAAACCGAAGCACCTTTGGTTACGAGTTCCGCGCGGCGCGTCGGATGCGCTGCGTCGATTACGTCTTGAATAGCTCTCGAGAGGTCATCAACCGAATACGGATTAAAATACTCTGCCGCATCAGAATAGACTTCCCGGTGGACTGCGATATCAGATGCGATGACCACGCCGCCCGACTTCATGGCTTCCACTCCGGAGTAGCCGAAGCCTTCCCCGAAACTTGGACAGACCGTTGCGCGCGCGTGCTTGTACAGTACGCGCAACTCCGAGGGTGGCACATCCTGTAACAGGAGCACATCGCCGCGGTCCATCCAGGGGCGAAATTTGCGCACGATCTCCTTGTTATGCCAACCCAGCGTACCAACGATTACTAGTTTAAGGGCCGGATACTTTTCAACGCGTAGCCATTCCCATGCGGATAAGAGGGTCAGATGGTTCTTGCGTGGCTCGACTGTTGAGACTATCAAGAGATACTCGACTGATTTTGGCGGCGCGACGCCCTCAAACAGCCTGTGCCGAAGGGACGGATCTAGCGGCGGCTCGAAACCAGTATTTAGTCTCGTTTTGATGATCTCCGGGACGCGGATCGCGCTGGAGGCTTCATCGAAATAGTTATGGGAGACCATGTTGTGAATCGTGAGGGAACGGGCCTCTAATTGGGGAAATATCGACAAAAGGTCCTTGCGCGTCGCCTCGGAGACGCAAACGAACCAGGCCCCGCTCTGCACGTTTTTGCGCAATGTGTGGTAATGGGCTGCCTGATGGTAGCTCCTGTCGGAAATAGTGTGGGGCATCAGCAAAGGGATCGCGTCGTGGTAACGAACTATGAGCTTTGTACGCCGAGATACGCTGGCCGGATACGGCGTCTCGACAATCATGACGTCGAAGTCTGCAGTGTCGAGGCGCGGATATAGGGCATATCCTAATTTGGCGGTTAGCAGGCCGCAAATCTGCAGTGCGGTCCAGGGGAGATGCGCAATACGGAAGGCGGCGCTTGTGACGACATCGAAGTCAGCTGGTTGAAGCGTCCGAGCAAAAAAACGGTGCCAGAGAAAGTCGCGGAACTGGAGCGAGTCAAAAAGCGTGAGGCGCTCCTTTCCCCCTAGCAAATGCCATATCACCATTCCGATTGCATTGACTGCAGCGCGAATCGAGTCGTCCCACCGGCTCTGCTCGATCGTGATAACAACCTGCCCTAGGCGGTTCAGTTGCTGGTCGGTTGGCAATGGGGCGCGCCGACCAGCCTTCGCGGGCGGCAACCCCGGCGCGAGCACACGCCCACTCGTCTGCAGCAGACCCTCGACGTGCACGTTGTCGAGCAACGAGAGTCCTCGAAAGAGCAGTCTTGTTTCCTGCGGGATACCTGCGTGCCCGTCTAGGGCAGGGCGCATCTCCAGCAAAATTGTAAGGGGTCGTGTAGCCGTGGTCATGACTCTAATTGATCATTTGGCAAACTTCCTACACCTCGATTTCGTTCGGGCGCTCTGACATGGTGGCCTGATAGAAATCGTAGGCGGCCTCGACGTTCGGAAAGGGGAGCAGTCGGCCTTCATGCAATACGCAGGCATTCTCGCAATAAAGTTTTATGACGTGAGCCTCATGTGTCACGAGGATGAATGCGCGATCCTTGCGCTTCTGGAAGAGCTCAATGTGGCAGCGTTCGTGGAATCTTACGTCGCCCACCACCATCGCCTCGTCGATCAAGAAGCAATCGAATTCGATTGCCATGGAAAGTGCAAAGGCGAGTCGCGTCAGCATGCCACTGGAGTAATGTAATACCGGCTCGCGAAAGTAGACCCCGAGTTCGGTGAACTCTTCAACAAACGGCACCAGCGGCTTATAGTCGACGCCGTAAACTCGGCATACAAATTTCAGGTTATCGAGCCCGGTTAGGTGCACCTGAAATGCCCCACCGAACGCCAACGGCCACGAAACACTCATACCACGCTGGATGCGCCCGGACGTCGGCTGTTCCGCCCCGCTGATGAGACGGATCAGCGTTGACTTGCCTGCGCCATTGCGCCCGAGGATTCCAAGGTTTCGCCCCCGATCGAGTCGAAAGCTGACATCGTCGAGCACCCGGCGGCGTCCTTGTCGCGTCGAGTACACCTTTGAGACGTGTTCGATCGCGAGCATTAGAATTCGAGCCTTCGGGCGACCTCGCGAACTGCAAAGAGACCCGCCAACGTCAATACAAGACAACATGTTGCCATGTATCCTAGGTCGTAATGCGTGCGCACGACGTTGCCAAAATAACCCTGGCGCATGAATTCCACACCGTGCACCATCGGCAGAAACAAGACGAATTGTTGGAGCCTTGTGGGTAGCCACTCCACCATGAAGGCTGCTCCCGACATTGGAAAGAGCAGGTACGCCGCCGGGTGCCACAGGCGTTCTACAAGCTCCGAACCAGCCGAGGCCGCTCCCATGAGGAACGCGAGACTTGCGCCAAACCAGGCCAGCATCAGCCACCCGAGTACAACTTGCAGTAGGTCGACTGGCCCCGGCATCCAACCGATGAAAATAAAAAACAGGGAAAGAATCACGAAGGAGCCGGTCGCGCCTCCGATTTCGATTGCGATTCGCGTCAGTAGAACATCGCCCACTTGCACATTGCGGTGGTAAAGCAATGGCTTGTTTTGCTCAATCGCAGGGGTTGTCCGCGAGGTTGCGTTGCGCCACATCAGTACAGATGAGTAGCCGGTTATTGCGAATGCCACGATCGGTATTGCCGAGCCGTGGTTCATTCCCGCAGCGGTCCAAAGGGTGGCGATGCCGAGAGTGAAAATCATCGGCTCAACAACCAGCCACAGCACGCCCAGGTTCTCTCGTCCGAAGCGCGTGATGATCTCACGCATCAGCAGTGCGTACAGGACTCGACGCTGGATTGCTAGGCTTTGGAGTAGTGAGGCTGCGGAGTCCATTATTTGGGGACGAATCTATTCCAAATGATCACGAATGCTGGCTATGAGCAGGCTGACAACCCCCCAGGTAATCAACCCGAGCATGAAAACGGTAAAGATCGATCGGATCCTGCGTGGCTCTACCGCTTTGTCGGGCAAATTGGCTTGGACCAGGCGTTCTAGGTACAACTGTTTGCGGATTGCCTCGCTGCGTGCGGTTTCGAGCGTGGCCAGTGCGGCGCCGAGCTGCTTGTCCGCGAAAGTGGACTCAAGCGCAAGCCGTTCGAAATTTGGCGCCTGGGCGCTAAATGAGCCGCTTTTGCTCGTTACCTTGGAGGCCTCGGTCGCGATTGCCTTGCGCAGCGTCTCAGCACGGCTTTCGAGGGCACCGATTTGCGGATTATTCGGCGAGAGCTTCGTAAGTTGTGCGAGTTCGGCCTCCGTCCCGATCAATTCCTCCTGGATCTTCGCAACGCCCTCGAGTTGTATGGCGGCCTGCTTTTCTGGCTCGAAGATGGCATGCGTGCTGCGAAAGGCGAACAAGGCCGCTGACGCATCCTTCGCCTTGTCGGCAGCGACTTTGACTTCGTCCTCGGAGAATCGGATGAGGTCCTGGCGGCTGCGATCATTAAGTGCGTTGACCAGCCGTTCGCTCATCTGCAATAGCAGGTCGTTGATCTTCTTGGCGTCCTCGGCGGTATATGCGCGCACGGTCAGGATCGAGATCGACGACACCGGGTCGTAATCGACGCCGATGTGCTTGCCGTAGTAGTGGAAAAACTCTTCGAAGCTGTCGTCCCAGTCCAGCCCGGGAAAGCGGTTGATGAAATCGATCTTCTTGTTTTCAAAGGCATTACGTACTCCGAGCTTTTGGTCGAGCTCCTGCAGGGCGTCGCGCGAGAGAATGAAGTCGCGCACCGAGTAGGTGTCGTCCTGCGAGCGGGTGATGCCGGTGCCCTGCAGGATTTCGCCAAAGATCCCACTGGAGACCGGGCGCTGCGGGCTGCGCACGACAAAGCGCGATTCGGAGATGTAGACGTCCGAGGCGATAAACCCGTAGTAGACGACCGCCAAGAAGGTGGGCGCGAGCACGGTTACGGCGAAGACGAGGTTTCGCCTCAGCCATTCTTTGATTTGCGCAACGCGCCCGCCATTCGTCGGTTGAATCATCTTCTAAAAGCCAACTTGATGGGCGGTCAGCACGGGATATGCCACCGTGAAGAGCAAGTTCAGGAACTTCTGCAGCTCGGCCACGGGCGCGTTGGATACGTAGAGAATGTCCTTGTCGTGCAGCGCGAAGCTTTGCATCACGAAAAAGCTGCGCGGATCAAGGAGATCGATCCGGTACACCACTGGCACCATGCCCTCCGGCGTGGTCATGACGGGCTGGCGCGGCCAGTCGAGCGCGGACTTGGGTTCAAAGCGGAAGATGAAAACGCCCTGGGGGTTGGATCGCTGGTCGACCATTCCGCCCGAGCGGGCCAGCGCCTGCGCAAGCGAGATGCCCTGCGTCTCGAAATTGATCTCGTCGTTCTTGCCGGTGGCACCCAGGGCGGTAAAGCTAAACGGCTGGTAGAGCGCGGTGATGACGTCGCCGGGCTGAAGAGGCACATTTTGCTTCGGATCCTGGATGATGGTCTCCAGGGGCAACGAGTACACGTTTTCACCCCGCGTGACCTGGATCGTCATCTTGTTTACCGGCTGGCGCACCCCAGCCGCGGCGGCAAGGGCGTCGAGCAGTTTCTCCCGGGCTGGGCTCAGCGGTACGCGCGTGCTCGTTGTGACCTCTCCGACGACCGTAACGTTGGACGAGAGGTTGCGCGTGCGGCGTACGAGGACTTCGGGTTGGTTGGCCTTGCCGGTAAGGCGCTGCGTGATCTGTGCTTCGATCTGCGTCAGGGTTTGGCCTGCTGCCGTGATCTGGCCCGCGAACGGTACCGTGATGAAACCCTCGGTGTCCACCGGCTGCTCGGGCAGCGTGGTGGCGCGCGAGGCAACCTGCAGGGTCCGCGGATCAAGCGATCCGCTGGCAAAGAGCGTTGCCGGTGTCGCTTCCCAGATCGATACCTCCAGGTAGTCGCCGGCGCCGACGGGCTGCGGGTCAGTCGCGTTGTTACCCAAGGTTTCGGAAAACAGGTGCCGGGTGCGTTGCGCCAGCAGCCGCCGCGTTATCGCATCGTCGACATCGACTACCTGGATTGCCGCGGCCGCGGGCGGAGCCGCGGCATTCTCGATCTCGTTACGGCTTGGGCCTATTGTCGGAAAATACGTCGCACAGCCAGATACGAGAAGCGCGCTACAGATCAGATAAATCGACTTGGATGGGAAGTGCATGCCTCGGCTAGCGCGGATTTCGGTCGTTGTGCGGCGCAGTTTAGCAAGCGGGGCCGCTTTTCAGATGGGAACCGTTCTTGCGCGGTTTTCATGAGCCAGAATAAGTCCATCCTGGGACGCTAGCATAGCGAAGTCCCCATCGCGGCCACGCAGAGGATGGCGACAACGAATTCATAGGTGGCAACTTGGCCCAGCTGCTGCAAAGGCGTGATCCGCTTTGCGACATCGCCGGTCCCCACGATGGCTACTAGCAGGTTGCCCACGAAGAACAGCGACACGATTTCCGTCGGGGCCAAATCCCTTGAAGGTAATCCGTAAGGTGTTGCGCGCCTGGGCGGTAACCGCTATTGGCAGACCGACTGGCTAGGCAGGCTGCATTTGCTTCGCCTTCTTGGGTCGGCCTCCGAGCCTGCCGTTGCGCCGTGCGGCGGCGGCCTTGGCATCGGTCGAGGCCTTGCCGCCCATTTTCCCCATCTCTGATGCGAACCAGCGCTTGGAGCCGAGAAAGCGCTCCAGGACTGCGGGCAGGTAGAGTTCCGCGTTGATCTGCGGGAAACGCATTCCCAAGCCGGATGCTGTCATCTGGATCTTGCCGAGCTGATCAGGTTTGGCGTTTTCGAGGCCTTGGACATCGTGCGGGCGAAATGCGACTTCCAGGCCGCTGGATAATTGGATGACGATGCGTCCGGTTCGGCGGTCGTAGCGAGCGGAGGTGGCGATCGCGGCTGTTCGCAAGCGATCGGCAGCGCGCCTGCTCGCGGCTTCGAATTCGTCGTCACGGATCGCCATCGATTTTTCGGCGCTCACGACAGAGGAACGCTAGATCGATGGACCCGTTGGTCCGGATGCCGACGATTCCTTTCCTCGGGACGCATCGTTTCGCCGCAGCGCTGGCGGCCCGGCAACGCAGTGCAGATCGAAGATCGTTTCATTTCCGCTCCCGATCCTGTGCGCGCGCTTCTGCCGATGGCCGTTGGGGTAGCTCGTCCTCCTGAGGCCAGCGATCCTTTTGACGCGGGCATTCTAGCAGAACCCAAGCAGCTTCGGTTACATGGGCTATCTGAAGAGATTGCCGCCGACATCTCAATCGCGATCGCCTACCCGACCGCGGCGCCCGCCGTGCCTGGTACAGCCAGAGCTGGCGTCTGATCCAACCATCTTTCCATCGCTGCGAGACGCGGGACTTTTTATTCTTGGCGCCGATCGACCCGGACATCTTGCGCACGATCACGAAGATGTGGCGGGAGTTCAAAGCGGGCCAGTAGCTGGCCCGGGCGAGGGATCCGGCGCCCCATACCTGCCCCGCCCAAACGACGGGGTGCCGGGATGTGCGGTGGGCGCGCCGTGCAGCGTTTCGTGCAACGCCACATCTTGTTGAACGGGCATAAAGCAGATGAATATTGCGCGGACGGATCATACAATTGGCAGCGTTGCGCGGACGTTCCGTGTGCGTGAACCTGCAAACAAGTTCCGATGAGCATTCCAGAGCCAATCAGCAAGGAGCGCAAGCCCGCACGCGAACGCCATACGCGCGAGTCGCCCGAGGTTCGTCGCAAGTCGATCATCCAGGCAGCCATGCGGTCGATCGCCAAGTACGGCTACGCCGGTACGACGATCGGAAGGATATGTGCCGAGGCCCAGGTCTCACGGGGTCTGATCAACCATCATTTCGGCACCAAGGAGGAGCTGATCCGCCAGTCGTACAAGGCGCTGTGCGACGAATGGGCCTTTCAGACGCGCGACATGCTGCTCGAAACTCATCGCGATCCGGAAGAAAAGCTACGCGCGATGATTCGCGTCAGCTTCGGCCCGACGGTGTTCAAGCAAGATCATCTGGGCATATGGGTCGGATTCTGGAGCGTTATTGGCAAATCGCCAAGCTTGAAGAAACTCAACCGCCAGCTGTACATACAGGACCGCGAAACCTACCAAAAAGCATTCGATGAGATTGCCGCAAAGCGCGGCAAGACCATCGATTCGCGCCGCGCCGCAATTTCCCTGGGCGCACTGATGGACGGACTTTGGCTGGAGTGGTCTCTCGATCCGAAGGGCTTCACGCCGGAGGAGGCCGAGGCGGCCTGTCTGGATCTAGTGGTGCGTACCTTCGCCTGAAGCGCTCGGTGCATCCGCGATCCACAAAATCGGGTGCTATTGCGAGGCGCTACGGCTGCGCTGCCATTCGCCACCAAAAATCAGTAAACCCGCCGTCAGGATCAAGCTTCCGCCGACCAGCAAACCGGGCCGCGGCAGATCCCCCCAGATCAGATAGCCGAGCACGGCCGACCATATGAGCGAGAAAAATGCGATGGGTCCGGCAACCGCGACGGGTGCCCGCCGCACTCCGCTGATGTACAGGAAGTGGGCCGCCAAGCCGGCCACGGCAACGATCAGCAGGATGATGCCCTGATCGGTTGCAAACCCTTGCCAGCGCCAGGCCAGGGGCAATGAACTCAAAGTGCCGATGGCCACGTTGCTGTAGATCAGCAGTTCCATATTGCTGTTGCCGTGCACGTTGCGCCGATACAAGATGGAGGCCAAGGCCCACATCAGCGCTGCGCCGATGCCAAGCAGCGCGGGCACCAGGGCCGGTAGCGGCGAATGCACCGGTGCGGTCGTAATCAGCACCCCAACGAATCCCAACCCCGCGGCGATCCAGCTCGTTGCGCGGATGCGCTCCCCCAGCATCGGTCCGGCCAGCAAAGCGGCGATGATGGGCGAGAGGTAATAGGCTGTGTAGAGCTGCGGCAACGGAAGGTGCACTGCCGCCGAGTAATAGGCAGCCCAGCCGCCAAAATTCGCGAGATTCATGCTGAGCAGCCCGCGCTTTGCCGGCACCTGCTTGAGCGCGCCGAATGCGGCACGGCCTCCCAGCGCCAGGCACATCAGCAGACCCAGCCAGCTCTTAACAAAAAGCACTTCCCAAACGGACAGGGAGCCGACCAGCCACTTGGCCGCGGCGTCGCCCACCGCATACAGCAGATACGCGCCGAAGACGAAAGACACGCCTGCCATCTGCCCGCCACCGGCGTCGACCGATGGCTTGTCCGCTAGCCCCATGTGCTGCTGCCGGTTCAGCCCGCCCGGGAGGGCAGACGGACCTCGGCTTGCCTCGGCACCCCTGGCATTGCCGCGGTAGCATCCGGGCCGGTAGCGATGCAGATGAGTGCATCCACGGCCGTTGCTTCTTGCGCAGTGGCGATCAGTGGGTTCACGTCCAGCTCGACCAGGCGGTCCGCGTTGGCCTGGGCATAGGACGCGATGGCGGCAATCGCGTCGATGACGCCCTCGATGTTGGCCCGCGGCTTGCCACGATAGCCGTCCAACAGGGCAAAGCAGCGCAGGCCGCGCATCGCTTGCTCGATGTCCGCGCGCGTGGTTGGCAACAGGAGCGTGGCGGTGTCGGCCAGCAGCTCAACCAGTATCCCGCCGGCGCCGACAGTGAGCGAGAGGCCGAACTGGGCATCACGCGTCACGCCAACGATCAATTCGGCCAGGCCACCGGTCACCATTTTCTCGACCAGAAATCGGCCGAATCGAGGGCGCAAGGCCCCGACGGCTTCACGGACCTGTTGTGCACTGGCCAGGTTCAACCGCACCGCGCCCAGCTCGGTCTTGTGCGCCAGCTGTTCGGATACCGCCTTCAGCACTACCGGGTAGCCGATCGCCTCGGCCGCAGAAACGGCCTGCTCCGCATCCATTGCGGCTCCACCGCGCGGGATGCGCAGGCCAAAGGCCGCCAGCGCGGCCTTGGCGGCAATTTCGTCCAGCATGATCACGGGCCCGCCGGGCAGCGGGATCGGCCGAAGCAGCACCCCAACCAGGTCCAGCTCGCGGCGCCGTCTACCGATCATCGCGGCCGCCGCGATGGCCACGGCCGCTTCCCGCAGCCCCTGCATCGGTGCGATCCCGGCAGCAAACAGCCTCCGCGCCGCGCGCGCCGGCATGAGCTCTGGCATCGAGCTCACCAGGATGCCAGGGATGGGGCGAGAGGCGTGCGCGGCGATAAAGGCGTTCAGCACCTCGTCCCATCCCTCGATGGTCGCCGTATCGGTCCGCGGAAAATCAAGAACAATCAGGCAAACGTCGATGTCGGCTCCCATCACGGCACCAAAGCAGGCGGTCAGAGCCCGTTCGTCACCCCAGATGTACGTCTGGTAATCCAAGGGGTTGTTGATAGGCACCAAGGGTCCCAGGGTCGAGGTGAGCGAGTCCACGACCGTCGGATCCAGCTTCGGGAATTCCAGCCTGTGCGCCTGACCCACGTCGGCCACGAGCGAAGCATCCCCCCCCGAGCAGCTCAGGGAGCCAACGCGGGCTCCCGGCAAGGCTCCGCAGGCGTGCAGCAATTTGAGCGTTTCGAGGAGCTCGCCCAGATCGCTTACGCGCGCAATCCCGAGCCGGCGAAACAGCGCCTCGTAGAGCACCTCCGGCCCGGACAGGGAACGGGTGTGGCTCGCCGTAAGCTGCGCACCGATTTCGGAGGCACCGGCCTTGAGCACAACGATCGGTATTGCCTTGGCCAGGGCCTCGCGCGCCACCTGCGAGAAGGCCGCGATGTCGCCCAGGCCTTCCAGATGCAGGCCAATCGCCGTCACCCGGGTATCGTTTAGCAGGGCGCCGATGCAATCGTGGATGTCGGTCACCGCCTTGTTGCCGACCGCAATCATGTAGGCGATCGGCAGATGGTGGCGCTGCATCGTCAGGTTCAGGGCGATGTTGCCGCTTTGCGTGAGGATGGCGACGCCCCGCTCGACCCGCTCGCCTCCCTGGTGGTCGGGCCAAAGTGCGCAGCCGTCGAGGTAGTTGATCGCGCCGTAGCAATTGGGCCCGAGCAGCGCCATGGCGCCTGCGGCTGCCACGAGCTGCTGTTGCAGCGCAATGCCTTCACCGCCTACCTCGGCAAAGCCCGACGCGTAGCACACCGCGCCGCCCGCGCCGCGCCGGGCCAGGGCCTCGACGATTCGGATCGTCTCCTCGCGCCGCACGGCGACGAAGGCGGCGTCCGGTGCCGCGGGCAAGGCCTCGATGCTGGCGAACGTCGCGATCCCTTCGATCTGCGCCCGTTCGCGATTGACGGGCCAGATTTCGCCCGCGTAGCCGATCTTGCGGCACTGTCGAATCACCTCCGCGGCCACGTCGCCGCCGGCCACGGCAATGCTGGCCGGGTTGAGCAGCCGGTTCAGGCGCATCAACTTGTCGTCCTGCATCAGCGTGCCGTCCTTTTGCTACGGCCGTGATTCAAGCATGCCGCGCCGCAACGCAGGCCGCCGCTGGCCGACCGGCATTGCCTGCATGGGTCCGACTCCTGGCTGGCGGGCAAGCTCACGCGCGGCCAATCCCCAGCTGCTGCTCGACGTCGCGCATCGTGCGCAAGATCGCCTTGCGCAGGATGTCGAACATCCGATCGATCTCCTCGCGCGT
>Ga0209517_10002576_pt1 | contig 25301 bp, 24 predicted proteins | sample PeaSoiMetSII2010_FD_187695 | JGI IMG/M metagenome (GOLD analysis project Ga0209517, IMG submission 187695) | Peat soil microbial communities from Weissenstadt, Germany - SII-2010 (SPAdes) (version 2) | ecosystem: Environmental > Terrestrial > Soil > Wetlands > Peat | place: Germany... | reverse complement strand
TCTCGCGGCTCGGAATCGGTGGTCTGTGTTTACAGCGACTTACCGAGCCGCGACAGTGATGGAGCGGTTGTTCCACCGCGTTTTTCAGCAACCTCTTCAGCCTGCAACGGGTGCTTCAGCACCCGCGCCGACTCGGAGGCTCAAGCCTCCGTTGCAGGCTGAAGCCCGCTCCACGGTCTAGTCACGCGTGCCCTACGTGATCCCGTGCCGCCAGTGCTTCCAGCGCCGCCTGCTCCATCACAGCTTTCGGCGGGCGCTCGCCGGTAAAGATTTCGAATTGACGCCCAGCTTGTTCCAGGAACATTTCGAGCCCCGGGATCACTTCCGCGCCCTGGGCTTTAGCGCGGCGCAGCAACGTCGTCTCCCTGGGCGTGTACACCATGTCGAATACCAGTTGGGAAGGAATGCGGCCTTCGAAGAAGCACTTTTCGACATTCGGAGACATGCCGAGCGGCGTGGCGTGCACCAGCGCATCGAAGGTTCGAGCCGCGGCCTGGTCGCGCGAAAGCGCCTCGGCGCCGCAGGTGGAAGCCAGCGCGCGCACGCGATCCAGATTGCGTCCGGTCACCGCCAGCTTGCTGCCCGCGGCCGCCAGCGCGAAAACCGCTCCGCGAGCCGCACCGCCGTTGCCCACTACCAGAACCGTGGACTTGTTCAGGCGCACGTGACGCTCCAGCGGCGATGTGACGCCGGGAGCATCGGTGTTCGCTCCACGCCACTTACCGGCCTTGCGCCACACCGTATTCACCGCTCCGATGCGGCGCGCCACCGGGTCCACCCAATCCAGATACCGCAGGATCTTCTGCTTGTGCGGGATGGTCACGCTGAAGCCCGCCAGCGGCAGGTCCTCGGCCATCACGAAGAAATCCTTGAGCTGTCCGGGATGCACCAGAAAGGGCAGATAGACCGCATCCACGCGGCGCGCCTGGAAAGCCCGGTTGTGCACCGCGGGCGAAATGGAGTGCCCCACCGGATCGGCGATCACGCCGTAAATTTTCCCGTCGCGCGAGAGTTTTCCCACGCGATACATGCCCCGGAGCTTCTTCGCGGTCACTTGTCCCGAGGCAGTTCCGCCGGCCATGTTCGGCGCGGCGTAGGTGTACAAGCCGCCGAACGCGGGCGAAAGCACGCGCGTGGGGAATCCGGTTTCGCCCATCGCTAGCAGGACCGTGGGAATCTTCGGATGCGACCGGGCCAGCGACAGCACACGAGAATTGTCGGACGGTTTTCGCGCCGTGGTTACGATCTTGTACGCGTGCGCCGGGATGGCCGCCATGCGGCGCAGGACCGATTCCAGACGCGGCGGAGTGCCTCCGTAGTTGTGATAGGAGAGCACCAGGTGGGTTTCCGAGCGCAGATGCGCCAAGTGGTTCTCGCAGTTCTCCGCGCTCTCAATCTCGATATCCACGGCCTGCGCTCCCGCTTCGCGCGCGGCCTCCAGGATCTTGATCTGCTCCTCAATACTGCCGGTGAAACGCCCCTGGTTCTGTCTCCGGCGGCAGGTGGCCAGAACGGTGCAATCCGGATAGCGGGTCAGGAATTTCCGCAGCGCCGCCACGCCTCGCTCGGGAGAAGCCAGGTAATCCAGGCGGAATTCCAGGAACCGTTCCCCGCAGTCGTATTCGGCACGCGCATGCGCGAGCAACGACTCCACATCGGGGAATCCCAGCGCGATACAGACCGTCGGGAAGATAGTCTTCTGCCCCATTCGAGCGACAGAACAGCATATCATGCCGCCCCTGCATCGCGTCTGGGATGCGCTCGGCTACTTGGAGTTTTTGGTCACTTCAACGGGCTCATCCCGATCGCTGTTCGTCCGCTCGGCCAGAGCCAGCAAGTCCGACGGAAGTTCGTAGGTTTGCCGCCGGCCCTTGTCGTCCCAGCGAACGCGCGCCGCGGCCTGCATTCCAAACCGGTAACTCAGCACCAGCGTGATCATGCGCAGGCCCAGGCGGAACGCTCTCCACAGATCTCCGGTCACGCTGGATTCGCCTACGCGGCGGCGGTAGTTCACCGGGATTTCGATGAACGGAATCCCATGCGCGATCACTTCCATCAGCAGTTGCGGCCCGAAGTGCGAGCCGCCGATCGTCAGGTGCGGCCGGATTCTCTGCAACGCCTCGCGGTGAAATAGCCGGTAGGTGCAGCCCATGTCGGTCAGGATGGTGGTGTTGAACAGAAGCTCCGTCATCTTCGCCACCGCCCAGTTTCCCCAGCGCAGGAACGGTCCCATGTTGGCGCCCGCCCAGATGAACTCGCGGCTGGTGCGAGTGCCGAAAACCACCGGCACGTCTTCGGCATAGGCGAGCAATTTTAGAAGATCGTGCCCGCTGAAGGTGCCATCCGGCTCGGCCATGACGATGAGATCCGCGTTGGTGTGGTCGATACCACAGAGCAGCGCGTTCCCATAACCCTGTCGCGGCTCAAACAACTCCCGCGCACCCGACCCTGCGATTTCCTCCGAAGTCCCCGCCGCTGCGTTGTTGTTGACGACGATCACCTCGTCGGCCAGGCCGTCGTGCTGGAAGTCGAAGGCCGCCGCGCGGATCGAGTCTTTCTCGTTGTACGTCGGCAGGATGACCGCGACGGTTTTACCGCGCCACATATCTCCGTAGTTATCGGCAGAACAGGCCGGCGACTACAGAGAGGTACCCATCGCTGTCGCGGTTCGGCCTATTCCGAACCGCGCGAGTCCAGCGCGTCAGGAGACTTGTGAGCGGTTAGAAGAAAAAGGCGCTGAAAAGATCGGACATCACATTCACGTTGCTATCGCAGGCATGGTTCAGGCACGGTAGTCCCAGAGCCCCTTCGATCGATTTCAGCAAAGAAAAGTGATTATAGGGTGCTGCGCTCTGCAGTCCGTGGGTCCCGTAGTTGGTATCCACGATCACCAGAACCTTATTTGTCGTCGGCGAGACGCTGTAATCGTCTTCATCCCACAGAACAACAATTGCATTCTTGCCCAGCTTCCAGGTTGGGGATTCCCTGATGGCGGTGACGATTTGCTTCAGGGCCATGTCACCACGCTGCATCAGAGCCGGATTGAGACCGGCCTGAGTGCCGTTGTCGTTCGGATCGAAGTTGCAATAAGGGCCGGCATTGCCGCGCCCGTGCTGATCGTTGCATTGGTTAGGTGCGATGAAAGAGAACGTGGGAACGTTACCGGAGCGAAGGTCGGAGTAGAGGCCATTCCAACCATCGAAACCGGCCACATTCGTCAGATCGCTGCCAAACTCCTCGCCTTCCTGCACACTGCGAAAATAGGCAAAGGGGTTGTGCTTCACCGCATAGAGGAACACGATATCCGACGCCGATAACGGCGGGGTCAGGACCGGCGTAATTGCGCTGAAATTGGTGAGGTTGCTGTAGAAGCCGTCACTGTAGTTTACGCCGTCGGCGCCCTGGATCGGCAGGCTTTCCTGATAACTCTTCCACGTTCGTCCCATTTCCGCTAGCTGATCGGCGATGGTCTTGCCCGATATGTTGGTCGCGGCTGGAATGGATTGGGTTCCGTCAATGTTGTTTACGCCGGGAGGACCGGTGGTCTCATTAGTGGTATCCACTGCAGGTGTTGCGGCATCTGTTCCCATGCTTGCGATGGGGCAAATGATCGGAGACGGAGGATTGTCGGTTGAAACGGTTCCGGTAACCAGGTTGGGAAGACAGTTGAAGTTGTGCCAGTCCGGATAATTGTCGCTGTGCACACCGAAGTTCGAACCGCCGACGACCTCAAGATAATTCGTCAAGCTGGGATGAGCGATCGCGAAGTAGTTGGTCGCGATATTCGCGAGATTGGCCAAAGAGTTGGTATAGGGCAGGTTCGGGTTGCTGATGATCTGACCGTACCCGTGATTCTCCATCATGATGACAAATACGTGATCCAGGGGCTGCATGCCCGTGGGACTAGGGCCCTCGGCGGCGAAGCCGGAACTGGCCGCTGCAACGCCCAAAATGGCCCAAAGCGCGATTCTCGTTTTCACTGTTTTGTATTTCTCCTCCCAAGGAATGTTTGAAAGTCGGTCTCACACTGAAATCATGGGTGCGTGACTCAGGCGAATATAACAAGCAGTAACTTCTGCTTCGTTACGGACGAATCAATGCTCAGTGAATTCCTCTCGCTCTCGTGAACGGTTCCGAACCGCGAGAGTTAACGAGCGGCCACCACCAGGAACTGACCAGCCAGGGGCCGATAGGGCAATGCGAGATATAAGCTCACCAGCCACTCGGCAGTCGGGATGCGCGACTTCATCGTGAACGGCGTAAATCGCGCCTCGGCGTGCTCCACCCGCCAGCCGAGCGATCGCAGGAAGTCCTGAAACCCGGCGTCAGTGTAGGCCGTGCGATGCGTGTAATCGTCGAAATACCGGCGAGGCTCCAGCCGGAAGTTCGGCTGGATCGCGATGAATCGTCCGCCGGGTTTAAGTTTGCGTTGCACTTGGGTTAATATTTGCGCGCCTTCTTCCAGGGTGAAGTGCTCCAAAAAGTTGGACGCGAACACGGTGCCGAGACTCGCGTCGGGAATCTCCCAAGCGTCGAGCGCGGATTGAAACAGAGCTTTCACGGAAGGATCCCAATGGGTGGCCAGTGCCGGGTTCTGATCCAGCGCCCACTTGGAGGACGCCCGAATCTCGCGCGTGAACTCGCCGTAACCGGCTCCCAGTTCCAACAGCGGCTGCGCCGCGTCCACCCACGGCTGCAGATAGCGCGCGATGGCCCGCCACACGCCGGCCCGCCGCGGATCGTACGGAAATCGAATATTGTGATATTCCGCCTGGTCGAGAATGGTGGCCGCCTTCATTACAAAGTCTCTTTCACCGGCTGGTAGACGTAGACGCCGTCCAGGAACGGCCCGGGAACATGTTGGACCAGGCGATAGTGCCTTCTGACTTCGTCGAGCTGGTTAGCAGGTAGCGTTCCGATCTCCGCGCCGCCGAACTGCGGCGCCTGAAACACGTCTTCACTCAAGATGACGGTCGAGAATGCACCGCGCGCAAGATCGCGCCGGATTGGCTCGGGATCGATCACGTGAACCGAGACCAGCAAGTTGTAGATGAGCGGCTCGACGTCCATTCTCTGGCGCAGTCGCACCATCGCGTTGAAGTCGGTAGAGAGAACCAGCCCGCCCGATGGCTGGACGTAGGGCTTGAGCTGCTCGATCTCGGCACGGAACAGCTTCTCGTTCATCAGCCGGCCCAGCAGAACGTTAGCGGAAACGCGGTAGCCGATCGCCATGTGCAGAGCCAGCGGAATCAGCAGCAAGGTGATCCAGCTTTTGCTTCGTTCAAAGTACAGTTTGAAAAAATCGATCTGGTGTAGGCCGATGGCCGCGCACACCGCCAGCAGCAATGTCGACTCGATCTGATAATTTGTATCCGAGCCGACCTTGGCGGCGGTTCCCAGGAACACCAGCGCTGCCAGGATCAGATACACGCACGGTGCCAGAGCGCGCCCGCGCAGCATGCGGCCGAAAGAGATTACAACGATCGCCAGCATCCCAAACGAGATCGAAACAAAGTAGCGGAACTGAGCTAGAAACTTCGCCGCGCTAAAGGGATTCATGTTCGCGAACACCGTGTTCGCGAGGAACCGGCCGTCCAGGGCAGTGTTGATGGCCAGCGCCACGGCAGCCACGCCACCTCCAAGAATCCCGGCGAACCAAAGGGCTTTCTTACGGTCCCGCGTCAACAGGCAGAAGAAGATCGCCACCGGTGCGGCGATCATGGTCTGCTTGGTGAAGATCGCCAGCGCGGCGTATACCACTGCAATCCACAGCGAGTTCGCGCCGCGAACTTCAAATCGCGAATAGTTGTAGAAGGCCGCCAGCGCGAAGAACGCCGCCAGTGCGTCCACTTGGCCGATGGTTCCCCACGATCCCAGCAAGGAGCTCGATGCCACGGCCAGCGATGCAACCCAGGCTGCATTGCGGTCGCCGGTGTAGAGAAGCGCGATGCGTCCGCAGAGGACGATCAATCCCAACAGAGCCGCGAAACTGATCCAGCGGCCCGCGTGGAACGCGGACAGTCCCGCGCGAATCAATCCGGATTCGAGCCAATAAAACGACGGCATGTAGGCGCACACCGTGTAGGGATAGTGTTTCAGGTCGTAGTACAGTGTTCCGTCATGCGCCAGCATCAGCGATTGCGCCGCGACTACCGATTCGGGCGGAGACAGTTCGTTGGCGGCCCACCACATGGTCGCGACGTAGCACAGGAGCAGGATGGCGGCCATCGCGGAGGCCACCCACAAGCCTCGCCGGAACCAATGCTCTACCTGTGAAACGACAGGCGCCACCACATCCGCGGCCGGGAGCTCGGTTGTGGACGCAAGAGCCATTGCTTCCTATAGGATCGGCAGAATTCGGTCGATACTCCAGGTTGGATTAACGTGTCGATTAATGTGCTGGATTAAAGTGCCGTGAATCGTCCCCTCGCAACCCTCTTCCTGCTGGTGTCGCTGGCGCCGTCCGCAGTGTTCCTGTGGCAGCATAGCGACCTTCCGCGCTTTGGCGATCTGCACGACGACAGCATCTACTACGTCTCCGCGAAATCGCTCGCGGACGGCGGCGGTTACCGCGTCGAAAGTCTTCCCGGCGAACCGTCGCAGACCAAGTATCCGCCGCTGTACCCGCTGCTGCTCTCGATCGCCTGGCATATGGACCCCCAGTTCCCCCATAACCTGCCGATCGCCGCTTGGATCTCCTGGCTGGCTCTGCCCGCCATCATGATTCAACTGCTGTGGGTGTTTCCGCGCCTCGGAATCACCGACTGGCGAGCCTGGCTGCTGATGACGCTGGTCGCCCTGAATCCATACATGCTGGTGTTCAGTTCGACGCTGGTTTCCGAGCTGGCGTATACGGCATTAATGCTTGCAGCGCTGCTGCTAACCGAGCGCGCTACTCGCAACACCGCCATCGTCGCTGGTGCGATAGCTGGACTCGCGTATCTGACGCGTTCCGCGGGCATTGTTTTTCTGGCCGCCGGGCCGCTGTATCTCTGGATGCGCCACAAACGCCGCGAGGCGATTCTTTGGGGTTGCGCGATGCTGCCGTTCGTCGCGGGCTGGACCCTCTGGACGCATTTGCACCAGGTTCCCACCAGCGATCCCGCGCTGATCTATTACACCGACTACTTTCGCTACGAGCTTTATTCGATCTCCCTGCGCGACCTGCCTCTGTTCCTTTGGAGGAACATCGACGGTCTGTTGTTAGGAATCGGATCGCTCGCACTGCCCAATGTCGTCAGCTCGTTTGTCGCCAAGACCGTGGCGCAGGTAATCGCCATCGCCATGATTTCCGGCGTAGTTCGCATGGTCCGGCGTGGACAGGGACAACTCTACGCGCTTCTCGCCGCGGGCAGCTGCGCGCAACTGGTCGTCTGGCACTTCCCTCCCAACGAACGCTTCGTCCTGCCGTTTCTGCCGCTGGCGTTGGCCGGGCTGATGACCGAGATGGAACATCTCGCCTCCATGCTGCGCAAGGGACTCTCGCATCGCGACGCCAGTCAGCGTGTGGTGGCTGCGGGCATGCTCCTGGCTGTGGCCAGCGTGCTGATCGGCGCCGTTGCGCTCCAGGTTTATGTCGGGCAAGTCCTGCTGCCGGAGCAAGAGACCGCGCGTCGCGTTGCGAATGCGGACCGCGTCGCAGCCTATGACTGGATCCGGACGAAGCTTCCGCGGGATGCGACGCTACTAAGCAGCGAAGACGCTCTGCTGTTCCTGAATACTGGCCGTCACGCCATGCGCCGGACGCTGCCTCCGCCCTACTGGTATCGCGAAGACCACGCGCGAATCATCGATTGGATGAGCAACTTCCGGGCATTCACCCAGGAGCATGGGCTCACGTACTTCGTCTTCTCCGGAATCGATTTCCGGCAGGGCATCACCAGTGATGACGGATACGCCATCCAGGAAGCCATAAGATCAAGCCCGGATCTCAGTCCGCTGTATCAGGCTGAAACCGCCACGGTATATAAGTTGCGCTAGCGCCGGCGCACTCCGGCATACACAACTGCTCCCGCCAGCACGATCACCAGACCCGGCCAAGTAGTCGCGGGCCTGTAGGCGAACAGGATCACCAGAACCACGGCGGCGCCCAGGATGTAAAGCGCCGGCGTCACGGGGTAGCCCGGCACGCGATAGCTGCGCTCCACATCGGGCATCTTGTGCCGCAAGCGGAACACCGCGGCAATGGTCAGGATGTAGAAGATCAAGGCCGCCGAGATCACATAGTCGAGCAGATTCCCGTACAGATTGCCGTATTGGCCCGTCACCGTATTGTAGGTGCGCGGCAGCACCAGGGCGGCGGCCCAGACTCCCTGGATCCACAACGACCATGCCGGCACCTGGAAGCGGTTCAGCCTCCCTGCTTGCACGAAGAACAACCGGTCCTTGGCCATGGCGTAATAGGCTCGCGCGCCGGAAAGCACCAGGCTGTTGACACAGCCGAAGGTCGAGATCATGATCGCGATCGCCATCAATAAAGAACCGTAGCTCGGGAAAATCCGTTCCAAAACGGCGGTGGCGACGCGATCCGACGCCGCGTGCTGGATCGCAGGCATCGGCAGTACCAGCAGGTAGATCACGTTGGTCAGCAGGTACAGCAATACCACTGCTGTGCAGCCGATGACCAACGCGGCCGGAAGGTGCTTCTTGGGATCTCGCACTTCTCCGGCGACGAACGTCACGTCATGCCACGCGTCCGCTGAAAATAGCGAGCCCGATTGCGCCACGCCGATCGCGACGATGAGCCCGAATACCGTCCCCGCCGCGACGCCCAGGGCAGGATCAAAAGCACCCAAAGAGAAAGGATTCGAGAAATTGGTCTGAATCGCCTCCGCATTGCGGCCCAGGAACAGGCCCGCCAGGATCAGCGCCGCGATGGCGGAGACTTTCGCCGTCGTGAACACGTTCTGCACGATCTTGCCGTATTCCAACCCGCGCGAGTTGGTCCAGGTGAGCAGCATGATCACGGTCACGCCGACCAGTTGCGCGGTCGAGAGAGAAAACGCGTAACCCGTGGAAACGTGGATCGGCGGAATCAGGTAGCTGTTCTCCGAAATGGAGGGCACCAGAACGGACAAGAATCGCGCGAACCCCACGGCGACCGCCGCAATCGTCCCAGTCTGGATCACTGCGAACAGAGTCCAGCCGTAGAGGAATCCCCATAGGGGCGAATACGCCTCGCGCAGGAATATGTAGACGCCACCCGCGTGCGGCAGCATGGCTGCCAACTCTCCGTAAGAGAGCGCCGCGAGAATCGTCAGTGCGGCGGTGACGCCCCAGGCGACCAGCAGCCAGCCGGGGCTGTTGATCAAGCGCGCCATGTCGGCCGAGACGATGAAGATCCCCGACCCGATCATGGTGCCGATCACGATCATGGTCGCGTCGAACAAGTTCAGTCCGCGGACGAATCCGGTTTCAGTAGCGGTCGGTTGAGTCATCGAAGGTTTAAGGCGAAGTTAGGGCAATTGTAGCGGATAGCCCCACAGGATTTGCAGAAAGCCGGTTGCCGGCGATTTCCTGGTCAGCCTGTCAGGATCTCGAAACCAGCCGCTCGAAAGTGATCGTCGAAAGTGAATGCACGGCGGATGCCCATCCGCTTCATCATCGCGAAGCTGACGCAGTCCACTGCATTCGCTCCCGAACTACCCCATTCGCCGAACAAATCCCAGGCTTCCTGCTGAAGAACGGCATCGGCGTAGAGGATCTGCACGTCTGCGCTCTGCCGAATGCGGTCCAGAAACGTCAGCGCGGCGGAAAAATGCCCTCGCGCCTGTAACAGCGAAATGGTTTCATTGATCACAAGCGATGATGTAAAAAACATCATCCCTGGCCGAGCCGCCTTGACGGCGGTCCTATGCCATTGGTCCCGCGGCATCACACGGGCGATGTAGTACGCCGTGTCTACAAAGACCCGCATTTGTAGAGGATTTCATCGACGCGCGCCGCCAGGTCGGTCTCATCGGAGCGAACCAGCCCGTCTATGACCTCAAAGGGATCCCCCCTGGGCGTCCGTCTCCGCTTGCGAAGCCGGTCGACCATTGTCTGCCGGATCAACTCGGCAACCGATATGCCCGCCTTCTCCGATTCCCGTTTTAGTTCCGCCATTAGCGGTTCAGGAAGGGTTACTTGGAACTTAACGCTCACGCTATCATTATATGGCAAGACATATCATTAGGCCGGCTCGTCAGTATGCCTTAGCGACTACCACGCGGCGATCGACGATCTCCCCGGTAACGATGCATTTGCCCGGTCCATCATATTCGTCGACTTGAGGAATATTGCGGACAGTCGCTTTGAACGACTTCAGCCGCGCGTCGCAAGCCGGATCGTCCTTCAGATGCGTCATAACGAACTTGCCCCCGCCTTTCTCAGCGGTCGCGTCGCGCAGGATCGATTCGATTTCTTCCATCGAATTCGCCACCACGGTATTGGCCTTTAGGCGCTGCTTGGCCGCAGCGTAGAGGTCTCTCTGCACCGCGTCCAACGTGGCTTCGACCCGGGTTTTCAGTTCCGATTGCGGAACGGGTTCCTTCGTGCCGGTGTCGCGGCGCTTCAGAACGATGGTCCCCGCAGCCAGGTCGCGCGGACCGAGTTCCAGCACGATCGGAACGCCGCGGCGCTCCCAGTGGAAAAACTTCGCGCCCGGCGAATGTCCCTCGCGATCGTCCACTTCCGCGCCCACGTCCTTCGCCATGCGATGAGCAGCCTCGAGCACCGCGCCCCTCTCCTCGTCTTTTCGATAAATGGGCACCAGAACGCTCTTGACCGGCGCAAGCTTGGGCGGAATCACCAGGCCTTTGTCGTCGGAGTGGCTCATCACCAGTCCCCCGATCAGTCGAGTGCTCACGCCCCAACTGGTTTGCCACACATAATCGAGCTGGCCTTCCTTGTTCTGAAACTTCACGTCGAACGCCTTGCCGAAGTTCTGGCCCAGGTCGTGGCTGGTTCCCGCCTGCAGCGCGAGCCCGTTCTGCATCATCGCCTCGATCGAGTAGCTGTGCAGCGCCCCAGCGAATTTTTCAGAATGCGTTTTCTTGCCCTTGATTACGGGCATCGCCATCACGTCTTCGGCGACCTCGGCATAGATGTCGAGCATCCGCAGCACTTCTTCTTGCGCTTCGTCGTGAGTCGCGTGCGCGGTATGGCCTTCCTGCCACAGGAACTCGGTCGTGCGAAGGAACATGCGCGTGCGCAGCTCCCAGCGGATCACGTTGGCCCACTGATTCACCAGCATGGGAAGGTCGCGCCAGCTCTGGATCCACTTGGCGAAGAAGTGCCCGATGATGGTCTCCGATGTGGGACGAATCACGTAGGGCTCTTCGAGCTCCTTGCCGCCGGCAATGGTGACCACCGCCAGCTCGGGAGAAAACCCTTCCACGTGCTCGGCTTCCTTCTTCAAGAAACTCTGCGGGATCAGCAGAGGGAAATACATGTTCTTGTGGCCGGTCGCTTTGAAGCGATTGTCCAGCTCGCGCTGCAGCAGCTCCCAGATGGCGTAGCCGTTGGGCTTGATAACCATGCAGCCTTTGACGATTTCCGCCGGTTCCGCCAGGTCGCCTTGGAGAACCACGTCCTGATACCAGGCCGCAAAATCGGCGCTGCGAAGAGTGATAGGTGATTGAGCCATTGATTAAGAATCTTAGGTTACCAGTCCAAACCACAGCGGTACACTGAGGGCAGAATGGGAGTCCGCCCTTTTTCGAATGAACCCGTGGTCGATTTTCGACGCGAAGATAACGCGAATGCGATGCGCGCGGCGATCCAGAAGGTCCGCGGCGAGCTGGGCCGCGAGTATGATCTGGTGATCGGCGGCCGCCGCAGCAGAACGTCTGACAAGATCCGTTCACTCAATCCCGCGCGTCCATCCGAAGTCGTTGGCGTGCATCAAAAAGCCGGCCGCGAGCATGTCGAACCGGCCATGCAGTCTGCGCTCGCGGCGTTCGAATCCTGGAAGAACGTCGCGGTTCACGAACGCGCGGGACTTTTGTTGCAGACAGCCGAAATCATCCGCAAGCGCAAACCCGAATTCAATGCATGGATGGTCCTGGAAGTCGGCAAGAACTGGGACGAAGCCGAAGCCGACACCTGCGAAGCCATCGATTTCCTGGAGTTTTACGCTCGTTTAGCCCTGCACATGGCGGAAGCCGAGCCGGCGGTGCAGCTTCCGGGCGAACGCGATCAGCTTCGCTACATCGCGCTGGGCGTGGGCGCGGTGATCCCGCCGTGGAATTTTCCCCTGGCGATCATGTGCGGCATGACGGTGGCATCGGTGGTTTGCGGCAACACCGTGGTGCTAAAACCGTCCAGCGATTCTCCCACCATCGCCGCCAAGTTTTTCGAAGCTTTAGAAGAAGCCGGCCTCCCGCCCGGCGTAGTCAACTTCTGCCCCGGTTCCGGCGCGACGTTCGGCAACGGACTGGTGGAGCACCCGCGAACCCGCTTCATCGCCTTTACGGGATCGCGCGACGTGGGACTCGATATCAATGTGCGCGCCGCGCAGCATCGGCCCGGCCAGCTTTGGATCAAGCGCACCATTCTGGAGATGGGCGGCAAGGACTCGATCCTGGTGGCCGCGGATGCCGATCTCGATGCTGCCGTCGAAGGCGTGGCGGCTTCGGCGTTCGGATTTCAAGGGCAAAAGTGTTCGGCCTGTTCACGGGCGATCGTCGATGCCAGCCTGTACGATCGTTTCCTCGAGCAGCTCCACGCCCGCGTGGCCAAGATTCGCATCGGAGACCCGGCAGAAAATGCTCCCGCGGGTCCAGTGATCAACGCGGGTGCGCTGAAATCGATTTCCAGCTACATCGAAATCGGCGCGAAAGAAGGCCGCATCATCGCTGGCGGCAAACGAGCACCTGTCGCTAATCAAAGTGACGGATACTTTCTTGAGCCCACGGTGGTCGCCGATATCGCACCCACGGCCCGCCTCGCGCAAGAGGAGATTTTCGGACCGGTGCTGGCCGTGATCCGCGCCCGCGGCTTCGACGACGCGTTAGCCATTGCCAACAACACCGAGTACGGCTTGACGGGCGCGATCTATAGCGCTTCCCCCCAGCAAATCGAACGGGCCCGCAACGAATTCCATGTCGGGAATCTCTACATCAACCGCAAATGTACGGGAGCCATCGTGGGCGCGCATCCCTTTGGCGGATTTAACATGTCGGGAACGGATTCGAAGGCGGGCGGATCGGACTACCTGTTCTTGTTCAGCCAGGCGAAATCGATTGCCGAAAAAGTGCGATAGACCTACTGCTTAGTCGGCGGAATCTCGTACAGATAGATCGGATGCTCACGGCGGCCCTCGATCTTCTCCGTCCGTGTGGCCTTCCAGCCCGGGATGGGATAGTCGTATGACACCACGCGGGCGCCGTGTTTCAGAAACTTCTCGAGCCGCGGCTTCAGTTTTGCGTTCGACTGCGTGTCCAGATAGATGGTCACCACGTCCGCTCCGGTCAGGTCGGCCTGAAATACGTCGCCTTGCACCACGCGCGCCTGGTCGGATAACTTCGCCCGTTCGATTTCGGCCGTAGCCGAAGCCACCAGCTTGGGGGAAATCTCGATACCCATCGCTTTGGCTTTATACTTCCCCGCCGCCGCGATCACGATGCGGCCATCCCCGCTCCCCAGATCATAGACCGTCTCTCCCGGTTTGATCTTGGCCATCTCCAACATCAAATCGACCGCCTTGGCCGGCGAGGCCACATACGGCGACAGCTTGTTGGTGTAGGCCCGAGGATCCTGGGAAAACGCCGGTACTGCGGCTATCGCGAGAAGAAGACCGACCGAAGCACGCATATTTAAAAACCCCTACCTCACAGGAACCAGAGCGTTCCCTGCCTGATTCGATTTTACTATACGCGAAACCACCTCTGATACGGCGAACCATAGATCGCGCGGGCGGCTGATGCTGAACTCAACACCCCGGAAGTTCCGGATCGCCTTTCCGATAGCGTCCCTCCAGGGGATGGCTTGCGGATTCAGGTTGTAATTCATATAAAACACCGGGAAGGTTACGTCGGTCGCCAGCGGCTTCAACTCCTCTTCCGGGACCGCATCGTCCAGCAACACCTTGGGACCGGCGAAGATCACCGCGTCGGGATGGTCGTTGGCGATCTCCCTTTTTATCAGGTCCGCCAGGAAACTCACCTCACCGTGCTTTTGGGAGAGCTGTTTCAGATCCACTTTCCCGGGCTCCACGCCCTGGATGGCCCGGCCCAGGGCGGGAAAATCGATTCTTTCGGCGCTCGATTGGCGATACAGCACCCGCTGCTCCTGAACGTTGAACGCCACCACCGAAAACCTGCCGAACTGCGGTTCCCGCGACAGCCGCCGCAGCACCGTCACCAGCGCCAGAGTATCGATGGGCCGAAGACTCGAAAGGCTCGAATTCTGGGGAGCGAAGTTGACCAGGATTTTGATGTTCAGCGGCTTGCCGGGAGCGCGCTCGACCGGCGGCTCCTCGTTGAACTGCTCGTACTCGGCCCGCTCCACCGCGCCGGCGGCGATGGCGGGCTGAATTTCTTTATCGCGGTCGGCCAAGGCTGCTTCCGCGTCCCAATAAAACGAGCACACCCGTTCGGAGCGATCTTTCATGAGGAGATCGACGTGGTACTTGCCTTCCCCGAGATCGAACAATCCACCCAGGACGGCCTCGCCTTTGGCGTCGTCGGGAAGCTTCGGCACGCTGATGCGCTGGACGAAGTAAATAGGCTCGTTTTTTCGGGTGTCCGGAGTCACGCGAACCAGAATGGAGAGCAGATTCTCGTTACCCGCCACATCGTGCAGGGGCACGTTGATGTCGTAGCCGCCGTGGAAGCGCAGGTCGAAACCCAGAGCGGGCTTCACTGGCTCCACCGTACAGGCCAGATCCTTGCGAACTTCTTGAGCTTCGAGAACCGCCGTGTCGGAGTTGTTGAGCTGGAGTTGTGTTCCGACGCCGGCCAGCGGCATCTGCGCCCAGGCAACCCCCAGCAAGCACGAATTAAGAATGAATGCGCGGGCCACGGCACGCTGTCTTGCGCGCGCCGACTTGTGAGAGGACCGGGCCACGGTCAGCACTCCGTAACTCATTAGAGCACTAAACGGACGGGGTTGCTTACCGCCCCCATTCGGTCAACTGCTGGAGAACGCTCTCCGCTGCCTTCTGGCCCGCCGATTTTTTCGAAAGACCTTGCGCCTGGCCGGCCCATTCCTTACCGACGCGGACTTCCACGGTGAAAGTCTTGGAGTGCTCCGGGCCCTCTTCCCCCACGATGAAATAGCGTGGAGGAGGCAGCTTCAGCGCCTGCGCCATTTCCTGAAGCGCGCTTTTATAATCCGCCACGGCGCCGTCTACGCTTCCGTCGGCCACCGCAAAGGCCCCGACCACGTGATTCTCGATAAAGGTCCTGGCAGGTTCCATGCCGCCGTCCAGATAAATCGCGGCGATCAGCGCTTCCATGGCGTCCGCCAGCAGAGCTTTCTTGGAGCGCCCTCCGCTCATCTCCTCGCCACGGCCGAGGAACAGGAAATCGCCCAGCGCCAGAGTTTGCGCCACTTCGTACAGCCGGGCGGCGCTCACCAGGTGCGCCTTGAGCTTCGATAAACGCCCCTCCGGCGCCGCGGCAAAGCGGCGCACCAGGCATTCGCTGACTACGAACCCCAGGATGGCGTCGCCCAGGAACTCCAGTTGCTCGTTATCGCCCGCGGACGGGACCTCGCCCGGCCGCTCGTGCATTCGGGATTTGTGGGTGAGCGCTCGCTGGAACAGTTCCCGGTCGCGGAACACGTGCCCGATGGCCGCTTCGAGAACTCCCAGTTCGGCCGGCATAGACTCTTACAGTAACAGCCCGCAAAACGGAGCGCGGCGGCAGCTTCGTAACCTAATCCAGGATCCCGCCGCGCCCTTTGCGGGCAAGCCGTTTACTGCTTGGCGGTTTTGGCTTTTTCGGCTCGATCCTTTTCAGACTGCGCCACTTTCTTGTACGCATCGGGAAGATTCGGCATGGCCAGAACCTTGTCCAGGGCGGCGATGGCCTGATCCGGTTTGCCGGAATCGGTGTACGCGGCTCCCATGCGGATGAACGTGGCCGGCTGAGGCTGGCTGGAGGTCTCCGTGGCCGTCTTGTATTCGCTGGCGGCGACATCGTACTTCTTCCGCGCTGCTGCGATCAACCCCAGGGCTTCATGCCCGCGAGCCAGATCGTCCTTCTTCAAGGCCTCCCACTGCGCATCGGTGGCCTGCGGATTCGGCTTGATCGCACCAGGGATGAGCGCCATTCCGTCCTTGGCGTATTTCTCCGCCTTGGCGAGCTTCTCTTCCTTGTCCAGATCGAACTCCCGCGTGGTGCGCGCGGTCTCGGCAGCCAGCATGAGCATGGCGTTGTAGTCTTTGGGATTCGCTTCCAGCGCCTGCTGATAGTACACGATGGCCTTGGTCGGGTTCCCGCCCGCCTCGTAGGCCTCGGCTGCCATGGTCATGGCGAAGCTTCGGTATTCACTTTTGGGAAAAGCCTTCACGAAATTGTCGACGGCGGCCACCCGGGCTTCCACGGTAGTTGTATTGACGATCTCCTGGAACGCCTTCGCTTCCTCCGGCGTGGGCGGTTTCTGCGCGCTCAACATCAGCGCTCCCAATGCCAGCAGCGTCACTGCGGTAAAAACACTCTTCATCGTTCCTGCTCCTTTGATTTAGGATTTCTTGCGAAGGCGCCGGTCAGGCCCCTTTGCGCCTCCTGCCGCGCCAGGTCAGAGATACCCTGAACCGCGAGCGCGGCTTTATAATTCTCCTGGGCGGATTCCTTTTCGCCCTGCGAATCGGCCAGCTTGCCGATATACACCAGCGCCCAAGCTTTGGTGGCAGGATCCGGTTCCAGCTCCAATATTTTCCGGAAAAACCTGTCGGCCGTCTCCGGATCGCGGTCCAGCAAAGCGATCCGCGCCAAACCATAATACGCCTTGGCGTGCATGGATTTCTGGTCGGTTTCCTGCATCGACTTCAGGTACAGCTCCTTAGCCTGGGAAACATTTCCCGCCGACTTCTCGCGATCCAGGAACAACTGCTCGGCGTCATCCAGCGTCTTGGCGGCGCCGGACAGATCGGGACCTTTGACTTCCGAGGTGACCCGGTAGGTCCGCACCGGACGCTCCTTCAGAAAATCGATGCGCGCGATCTGTTGCTGCGCTTTCTTCATGTCGATCTGGCCGACCATATCGGGGAAGTATAGCCGCATGGCCACTTCCTGGCGCTCGTATAGCTGCAGCAACTCCTCGAAGATCGGCGCGAGAACGAAGCCTTCGCGAGCGGCTTGCTCCGCCAGCGCGGGCTGCCGGTCGAGGCGGCTTTCCACCGCCTTGATGAAGCACTCCGTGGCCAGTCGCACGAAATCGATGCGGAACTGCTCGCCGAGCAGAGGCGAGTCATAGGCATGCTCGCCCAAACGGGCTTTCTTCTGCAGGTCGTCGGCGAACCGCGCGCCCAGCGGATCCACCTGATAACGCAGGTACGCGTGGCGGATGTCGAAGATCGGCTGCTCCACGGCCGGCGTGACTACGATGAAGTAGTCGTCGATATAATTCCGGAACTGGACCTGATTGGGAGCGCCCAGTAGGTCGACCAGAATCTGAAAGCGTCCGCGCCGGACACTACCGGTGCTCACGGTGCGCAGGTACGTGTTCACCTGCTGCACGGCGGCGATGACCGGCTCGTGGAACTGCACCAGGGCGCGCTGATAATCGGGCTGGGCGTCCCGCCAGAGCACCCCCAGTTTGGCTTCCTGGTAGAACGCGGCGAGCACCGGCGGAAACTCGTAGAGCGCGTCGGCGTCGGCCGGCTGCGGCAGATCCGGATTGGCGGGGGTGAAATCGGGCTTGCCCTTGCTCGCCAGGGCGAAGGAAATGTACTGGCCCAATTCCGCGGCGGCGTTCCGGGCCTTATGATCCCGCACGAACCGGCGCAAAGGCGTTAGGCTCTGGAGATTCTGCTTCGCCAGATACTCGCGCACTCTGGCGCGCAGCGGATTGTTGGTGGACGAATCGGCCTGTTCATCGTAGCCCGCCGCATTGATCGCGGCCAGGACGTAGAACAGAGTCTCACTCGAATCGAGCTGGTTGTAGGGCTCGGGAGGCGGCGGTTCAGGGCGCTGGAGAGTGCGCGTTTGCGGCCACACGGCGGACGCCGTCAGCAAGCAGATCGACAGAAAATGCGCAAAGCGGCGCAACAAAACCTCTTAGTCTCCCAGTATATCCAGGGCTGCCTGGAGTTCGCTCAACGCGTGCGGATCGCGCGTCGCGGCGATCCCCCGGCGGTACAAATCGCGGGCCTCGTCCAGCTTGCCCAGCTTTTCGAGGGCCTGACCGCCATGGTAGTACGCGGCAGAGTACTTAGGATCGGTTATGAGGACCGCCTCGAACTCCTGAACCGCGCCGTCAAGATCTCCAGAGCGGACATGCTCCATTGCCAGGCCATAACGGGCGAAGGTATTCGCGGGATTATCGGCCAGCAGCCGCCGCAACGTTTCTACCCGTGGGTTGTTTTGGTCCAATCTGCTAGGATACAGCAGTTCCCGTGGCTTGCCCTTTTTTTGCACCTTCCCGGCGTTTGGAAAATCGCGATTGGGTCCGTCCTCCGCGATACCCGCTAGGCGATCTGTTTAGCGGAACCTGCCACGCGATTGCGTCCGATCCCGCCGAAGGCCATCAGGATGAGTGTTGCAATTTCGGTTACGCTCGCGGGTGCTGCGATCGCTTTCCGGGCGATAGCGCGGCGGACGCCGTGCGGTTCTCGATTACCGAAGATACCGCCAACCGGGTGCGGGTGATCTATGTGGTCGAAAAGGATCACGCTCCTGTCGAGCACGGGACCCTCGAATACCTGGTCGACGACGCCCGCCTGGAGGGGCCGGTCATCAGCGATGTTCTGGTTCAGCAGGCGCGCGCGTTTCTCGAAAGCTACTTCAGAAGAAAAAGGGGACAGGTCGCGAGTTCGGGACACTTGTAGGACCCAGTAAACAAGGGCCTGTCCCCTTTTTCTGTGGATCTCCCCCGGCAGCTCACCCAACGCCGGATTATCGGAAGCTCGCTGCGTTCACTCTACACTGTGCGACTTTTCGCGATCTATCGCGGGGCCGGAGAATTAGGTGGTACTGGTCAACAATTCTGGTGAAGTGCAGTCGCTCATTGTAGGTTGTCGTATTCCGCCTTGGCTTGCTTGAGGATCGGGATATCTGGGTCGGCATCCTTCCAAGATGTAAGAAAGTCCTGGTAGGCGGATCTTGCTTTTGTTTTGTCTCCCGCAAGTTCCAACGCCCGTGCTAGCTGCCGCCGAGCCGCGGCGTCCACCGGATCGCCCGCCGCCAAGCCGGGGTGCGCCAGCAGCCTGCTGAACTCGACCGCTGCTTCCTCGGCCTTACCCATCTTCAGATACACAAGGCCGCGAACATAGATCGGGTACATGTTGCCGTAGAAATGGATGAACGCGAGCGGAGGAATACCGAATTCGTAGGGCCGGTTCGCCTCCAGCAGATCGATCGCTTTCTTCGCGTCATTTCTGTCCAGCGCCACCAGAGCCCGCAGCGTCGGTACATAGGTCGCCTGAACCTGCGTGTCTTCCGGGTATTCTTTGTCGAGTTTGTCTGCGAGAGCTTCGGCTTTGGCTGTCTCGCCCGCCAGCGCTGAAGCAAATCCGGCGGCGTAGGCGACTTCCCGCCCTTCAGCTTCGCGCCCTTCAAAGGTCTTGAGCGCCTTCGCCGCTGCTTCCCGCGCGACACCTTTGTTCTCGTAAAGCGCGTTCCACACAGCCGGTGCCGCCTGGAAGACAGCAGTTCGCTCCTGGAGTCTGGCGCTTTTGGCCATCACAACGGCACTTCGGGAGTACCCCTCCGCCTCCGTCAGGTGACCATCGCGAGCCGCGGCAAGAGCCTGAACCTGCGCCAGAACCATTTCGCTTTCGTTATTCCCACGACTCTGCGCCAACTGTCTCTCCATCCCCGCTTTATCCCTTTTCAGCAACGCGAGACGGTAGCGGAGCGCCAGCGTGTCCGGCGACATCGCGTGATGTGCGTCAGCGACGGCAAATGCTTTTTCCGCCTCATCAAATCGCCCCAGACGAAAAAGGGCGCCTGCCAGATTGGTATATCCATACAGCTGGTCAGGTTCTAGCGCTATAGACTTCGCCGCCATCTCCACGACTGCGTCCAATCGTCCAGTACCGTTGGCCGCGTAGCCGCCAGACAGGCTGAATGCCTTGAAATCGCGCGGATAAGTCTGCCGCCACAAGGAGATGGATTGCCACGCCTTCTCGAGGTTTCCGGTAACGTTGCGGTGGTAGGAATATTCGATGTTGAACTTTTCCGGTCCACTGGCCCGTTCCCTTGCCTGATAGGCCCGGATGGCGCTCTGTCGCGAAAGGGCGGTCTCTCCGCTGTATTGGATTGCCAGCTCACTCCACGCCACAGCGAATTCCGGATCCAGTTCCGTGGCGCGCCGGAGCTGAGAAGCGGCTGCGTCACCACTTTCATATGTTGCCGCGGTGAACGCCTTCAACGCTTCGAGTGACGGAGTGGTTGCCTCCGCCAAGGGAACGTTGTGTTCCCGAATCGCGGCTAGCGATTCGCCCGCGCGTGCGCGAAACTTGCCTGCAATGTCGTCCAACGCGCTCAGAACCTGCTCCTTGCCGGATGCTTGCGCCTGCTGACTATCCAGCGCCTCGCCGTTGGCGCAGCCTTCCGCACGCAGACTTATGACATATTGGCTACCGAGGCTTGAGATCGCTCCCGTAAGCATGGCTCTCGCGCCCACGCGTTCGCAAACCTCCCGCGCCGTCTCCCCGGTCAGAGCAGACCCAACCGGCTTGCCCATCAGTTTGAGCGTTGCCCGGATCTTCTGATCTGGAATGAGGCTCAAATACGGAGACTGCTGCAACTGAAAAATCAGACCTTGCCGCAGCGTGTCGTCGAACACCGGATCGCCTGTTTTATTTTCGAAGTCGGCGAGAACAATGGTGTCCTTGTCGGTGAGCGGCCTTGTACGGCCGCGCTGCTGCCACAGGAAGAATCCGCCCGCGATCAGAACTACGGTCGCCGCCGCGGCGGCGTATCTCAACAAAGGATTACTCTTGCCGCTTTTGACGGCTGGGCTCAAACCCGCTTGCAACCGCTCCAGGTCACCGCGCAGTTCCGCGGCGGATGGGTATCGCAACGCACGATCCTTTTCGAGAAGCTCACCAATGATCCGTTCCAGTTCGGTCGGCACCTGCGGATTCCGCTCGCGAGCCGGTTGAGGCGCCTTGTTCAGGAGAGCGTCAAAGATAATCGGGGATGTCGGGCCGTCAAACGGCCGCGCCCCCGTGACCATCTCATACAAAACCACACCGAACGACCAGAGATCGCTCCGAGCATCCACAGTCTCGCCGCGCGCCTGTTCCGGCGACATGTAGGCGACCGTGCCCATCGCCGTGCCGGGCTCCGTGAGCATGTCCACAGTCAGCGCATCCGTGTCCGTCGGCTGATTGTGCTTGTCGTTGTGCTTCGCCAACCCGAAATCGAGCACCTTCGCGTCGCCGCGTTCGGTGACAAAAATGTTGGCAGGCTTGATATCGCGATGAACGATCCCTTTGGCGTGGGCTGCTTCCAAGGCGTCGGCCACTTCAATGCTCAGCGCCAGCGCTGTAGAGATATCCAGCGGCTTGCCATCAAGGTATTCGCGAAGAGTTTTGCCCTCCAGTAGTTCCATCACCAGAAAAGGATGGCCCGCCGCTTCGCCGACGTCGTGAACCGCGCAAATGTTTGGATGATTCAGCGCCGAAGCGGCGCGCGCTTCGCGCTGGAAGCGCTCCCGCGCAACCTCAGTCGCAAAGGCTTGCGGCAGCACTTTAATGGCGACGTCGCGATTCAGCCGCGGGTCACGGGCGCGATACACCTCGCCCATGCCGCCCTTGCCGATGGGGGCAAGGATTTCGTACGGGCCGAGTTTGTCGCCTGGCTTAAGAGGCATCTGGATGACAGAGCTAAGTTTAGCCGATCAGGAAGCCGATAAGTCCCGAGTGACCGCATACGGAAGTTATCGTAACGCGCTTTTCAGGATCGAACCCACCTGGTGGCGATGTTGTCCGCCATCAAGCGACCGGGTGAAGGCATACCCGAAGACGAGCTCGACGCCCATCTGGATAGGCTGAAAGCCGAACTTGAGTGAGGCGTTACGCTCTCGCCCCTGCCGCGGCTCGTGACTTGGTAGAGATCTGGCGCTACATCAGGAAAGAGAGTTCGCAAAGCACAGCGGAGCACGTGGAGACAATTATTCGCGAAAAGATCGTTCTCCTGGCTGGCGAGCAGCGCGTCAGCTTGAAACTCGGACAAAAAAGTCCGCGCCGGTGTTTCTCGCGGCGAAGCCGCGCAGCGTTTTTTGAAAGGTTACTCTGAAGGAAGGAGCGCAGAGCATGACAACCCTTGATTGGTCACAATGCCCCGTCGTGGAGAGCATCCCCGGGAAGCGTGGCGGCGCATGGGTATTCCGGGGAACCCGGACGCCGGTTTCGACGGTGTTCGAGAACCTTGAGGACATGAGCGTGGACGAACTGATTGAGGAATTCGGCGTCACGCGCGAGCAGGTTCAAGCCGTTCTGGAATTTGCGGCGCACAGCGCGGAAGCGCCGCATCTGCGTCCCTGATGCTGGTTCTTTTCGACAACGGCATACCGCGTACGCTGGCCCGCTACCTGATCGATCGCCACGCGGTCACGGAGGCCCGGGCCCGTGGATGGGAAGAACTGGAAAACGGAGAGCTACTTGCGCCGGCGGGCGCTTAGCGCGCGCACGTAATGCCGGACTATCGGAATCGGAAGCGGCAAACGCTACGCTAACCGTGTCCCGAAAAGGGTGACTTTCGCTTCAGATCGTCCAACCGGTACCGGAGCGTCCGAAGGTTGGGTTCTAACGTTATATGCGCCGTGTGATATTAACCGGAACGTTTTTGCTAGCGATGTCTTCTCCATGCTCTCCACAGACCGTTGTGGCCTCGGCAAGCGTGCTGTGCGGTGTTGGGCGACCGTGGGAGACTACCAGTGGCCCAATCGTTGGGGCGATCATCAACCAGACAAACACGACCATAACCGACATGGAAGTGGAACTCTCGATCGTCACGCGTGATAAAAAGGGCAGTCTCAAGAGGCAGCGCGATACCCGATTTATAGTGGTGCCATCTCTCAACCAAACCGGCATGGTCACTAAGCTGGAACACAACGGTGATGTGTATTTCAGTATTCCGGGCAAAGAGAATGGGTTAGTTCAGGGCGAGTTGGACAGTGACATGACTTGCGGCTTTGGGGCCGCCAACCTGCGGCACGCCTCAGTTCTTAACGTGGCTGCCATTGCTATTACACGCATCAACGGTAAGTCCGTGCTTCCGACCGGCAAGGACGGAAAACCCTTGAAGCAAGCACCACTGGACCTCATGCTTCAGGTTCCGCATTTCACGCCAGAACACCAGCCCACGCTACGGGAACTGTCCGAAGCGATAAGAGAGAAAAACGCACTTCTCCAATCGACCATCATCAACAACCAGCTTCAGGACTGCCTATCGCGTGGAACTTGGGCCTGCACTTTTAACAACAACACAAACATCAACGTCGTCATTTCACAGAAGTGACCCCTAACACAAGTTCGGCTGGCCTCAGAAGTCAGTCGCACGAATGAAGGCATACCCCCCGTGTTTCTCGCGGCGAAGCCGAGCAGCGGTTTTCGCGGGGGCTATATCCTTTAGGCGATCTTGTAGGGCTTGAAATCAGAAACGGAATACTGCGCCGTTCCCGGCTTCTCGGAACATCCAAGGGTGACATCTCCGATGGGTATTCCGGCCAACGCTTGACCGCTCCAGTATGGTGCTATCGGCTCGGGTACTTCATGGTCCTTTCCGCAGAGCTTGCAGACAAAGAGCCATCCATCAGATTGTTCCATTGGTTTTATTGTATCGAGCGGCGCTGGCTCCGATCTGCCTCCAGCAATTCTGTGTAATCTGTACTCATGTCAGACATCCATACTCCGCAAGGTGAGCGACTTGGCCCGACTGATCCACTAGGTGTGGCTTCTACGGTTGGTGAACTAATAGCACATTTCGCACGGCTGAACCCCGACCTTCCTGTATTTTCGGGCCGGAATAACCAGCGCGGCATAGCCCTGCACCATCATGCGTTTATTGATCCATCCAAGGATTTCGTGTCCTTCACACACGTAGAACACGCGGGCGAGCCCTCTCAAAAGGGTTCGTTGGGTCCAGTTCAATAGCCGGTCGGAAGAGCCGCGCCGCGCCGCGACCTCCCCGCCCGTACGCGTCTCACAAAGGGTAAGTTTCGCCCTTTTCCACTCCAGTTGAATCGGCGCGAGCGCCAATCTGTGCGCGTGGCCATGTGCTCCTGTTCAGGTGCGGGCCACTCGTTTGGCTGACGCCCCACGGATGCCACCGAAGGAAAACGGCCAAGCTGCTAGAATCGTTCTTGACATGCGCCACGTGTCAGGTTACGGTACCGGATGATACGGACCATCCGCCACAAGGGACTGAAGCGGCTTTTTGAACAGGACGACCCAAGGGGGATCAATCCTGAACATGCCCAGACGCTGCGGGATATTTTGGCGACCATTCATGCCGCCCCTACCCTTGCTCACTTGAACCAGCCGGGGTTGCGGTTGCATCCGCTTAAAGGCCAAATGAAAGGCTTTTGGTCTATTACCGTACGGGCCAACTGGCGGGTGATTTTCCGTTTTGACGACGGCGCGGAGGATGTTGATTATGTCGATTACCACTGAAAGGAACCAGCCCATGACCATGAAAAATCCACCACACCCCGGAGGCGTTGTCTTGCGTCAGTGCATCGAGCCTTTGGGCTTGACGATTACGGAAGCCGCCGAGGCCCTTGGCGTTACGCGTAACACGCTTTCTGAACTGGTAAACGGGAAGCGCGGCATATCTCCCGAAATGGCCGTGAGGCTGTCCAAGGTGTTCGGAGGCACCGAAGACGGCTGGCTTGTGCAACAGGCTCAGTACGAGCTCGCGCAAGTCCGCCGCGGCAATCTAATAAAGCTGAAACGGCTGCAACCGGCTTAAGGGAAAAGCGTCACACCATTTTCGTGCGCATAGACATCGCGCGCTCAATAACTTCAAGGCTCACCCCGACTATTCGCCGGCACGCCCGGATTAACCTCGAACCAAGGAATTCGCGGGCTCTTCCATTGGAGAGCCGAATCGGCCAGGCGCCAACATTCTAGACACTGTGGTGCAAGGCCTGCGTATCAGTGGATGTCGCCGGTACAGTCTCCGGACTCCCGCCGTGGGGAG
>Ga0209517_10002575_pt1 | contig 25309 bp, 22 predicted proteins | sample PeaSoiMetSII2010_FD_187695 | JGI IMG/M metagenome (GOLD analysis project Ga0209517, IMG submission 187695) | Peat soil microbial communities from Weissenstadt, Germany - SII-2010 (SPAdes) (version 2) | ecosystem: Environmental > Terrestrial > Soil > Wetlands > Peat | place: Germany... | reverse complement strand
ATGGGATTCATGGAACCCTTCACCAAAGAACTACCAATGGAATACGCCATCGAACTAAACCGACTAATCCAAATGGAAATGGCCGGATCAGTCGGCTAAAAAAACCAGGCAACCCTTCAACGTTCAACCCATTCCCGGACTCATCGTCAATGTCAGAGCTAACGGTAACACAAGCGACAGGCGAAAGTATCGAGTCCTTTTCAAAAGCCCGACAAGAACCGACGTGGCTGCAGGAATTCAGAGCTAAATCTCTGAAGCTCTTCCTAGAACTTCCTGTTGAGCTGTCCAGCCTCTACACGAAATATGCTGACCTAACAGGAGTAAACCTCGAATCTATCAACACCGTTCTACCCGAACCGAAACCGTCGGAGATCGAAGCAATCCGAAATAAACTTGAAACAAAAGCAGCCCTCACAATATACCAAGTCGGTCCGAAGACAATCTGTCCAGTCCTACCTGAGGCGTTGAAGAAAGAAGGCGTCATATTCACAGACATTGGAACAGCCATACGCAACGATCCTGAATCCTTCAGAACTCACTTTCTCGAAAAAGCGATTCTACCGGAAGATGACAAGTTTGGTGCACTCAACAACGCACTATTCACATCAGGTTTCTACCTATATGTTCCCAAAGGCATAGAGATAATCGTCCCTTTCCGTCACGTCACAATGCTAGACGCAGAAGGCTGCGGTCTCTTCTCACAAAACATCGTAATCGCCGACAACCGAAGTAAATTCACCGTAATAGAAGAATTATACTCCAAACAGTTGACCGGGCAAACAAAGAAATCAATGTACAGCGGACTATCCGAAGTCCACTTACGCGAAAGCGCGGAAGTCACTTACGCATCAATAAACAACCTAGCTTCAAACGTAAACATCTTCTCAAACAAGAAATCCGTAGGAGCGAAGGATAGCAAGATTATTTGGTCCTCCGGTCTCCTCGGCGGAGCATACATCAGATCCAGACTTGAAAGCGTAATGAAAGGCTCAGGAGCGACATCAGAGAACATAGAAGTAGTCTTCGGCGCAGGCACCCAACGATTCGACACAGTCTCAAATATAACACACATAGGCGAAAACACGACCGGACACGCCATCTCAAAAGGTGTAGTGAAAGACCAAGCTCGAGCCCTCTTCAAGGGCATGATAAGAATCGAAAAAAATGCTAAGAACTCACGCGCCTACCTAGCAGAACACGGCATGATCCTAGGCAAAGACGCATTAGCAGACGCTATCCCTGGACTTGAAATTGAAACAAACGAGGTCAAGGCTACACATGCAGCGTCTGTCGCCCAGATCAACGACGAAGAAACATTCTACCTCATGTCACGAGGCATCCCAGAAAACGACGCTAAGAAACTAATTATCGTTGGATTCTTCGAACCAGTGGTGGAACGCATACATGTTCCCGAAATCGCGCGTCGAATCAGAAGAATCATAGACCTCAAATGGACTGGAATATACGACTTCGATGCATCACTCACTATCCCAGCAATAGATGACGAATATTACGAAGAAGGGCAAAAACCGAGAGACATATTCGAAGGACACTACAAGTATCGTTAACGAGCAAGGGTCGAACAGATCAATCCGAAGGCATACGTCGAGTTTCTTTCCCGCACTCCTTATCCAGATATGTTGAACTGCAACCATACTCCCCACGAAGCTTGAAGTTTCCAAATCAAATTTTGCTGCCAACCTATAAAAGCGGCAATATCCCTAGCAGGCACGAATGATCCTACTCGCCACGACAATCCAGCGCTAGAAGTTTCTTGAGTAGTCCCAGCTGATTTTGGTGGTTGGAGTTATTTCGATGACTACGTGTTCTAAGTTTGCGAGTTGCCGCGGGATTATTCAGATCGCCAAGATATTTCAGCAGAATCTTCTTGCCCATCTCATGATTGAACTTGGTGTCAGTTAGAATTCGTGCCGTTCCTTTCCCGACAACCGCTTTCAGGTCGTAAAATTTTTCCCCAACATCAATGGAGAAAGCGACCGTACTGTTTGCTCTGATATTCCCAGTTTTACGGCTGCGAGGACCCGTCTGAACGTAGAACTTACCATTTTCGTATACGTACCAGATGGGAGCGATGTGCGGTGCACCGTCAGCTCCAATTGATGCTATTCTCAATATCCTGCCGCTGCTCAGGAAATTATTCGATTCCTGATCACTCATGCCCATTGATTGATCGCCGTGAAGATTTCGGAGATCCCACAGCGTACTCGACGCTAAATACCTTGTGTGTACTTGGCAGTAGTTTTCATTGGTTCAGACATTAGCTGAGAATAATTCTGTTCCGCGGATTAGTGGTGGCGGTAGTTCAAGAGATCATGCGTGCGACTTCTTCATAATCGGTACAGATGCCGTGTCGACACATTTCAAGTGGAACAGCCCCCACGATATTTTGGCTGGTGCACTCTCAGCGGCGGTCATCGACTAAACTGGAACTCGACTTGGATAAATAGGCGCAAACAATTATCAGGTCAGACCACAGTATTATCTCATGGGGCGCCGTGTTAGGACAACTAATGTGGAGAGCTGAGAATCGTTGCCTGACGTATTCGAAGAGATCGCAAAAATAAGACGAGAGGGGATTACGGCTGCGTTGGCTACTGTAGTTTTAGGAGAAAAAGGAAGCCCGGGGAAAAGCGGCTTCAGAATGGTCGTCTACTCGACCGGAAGGACTTCAGGAACAGTTGGAGGTGGACTGCTTGAAGCAAAGGTACGCGAACAAGCTCTCAGATGTATCCTCGACAAGAAATCTAAGTTACTAGAGTTTACGCTGGATGAAGAGAGCGCTGACAATATCGGAGCGCTATGCGGAGGTACAGTCAAGATCTTCATCGAACCAATACAAGGCATTTCGACTATCTACGTATTCGGTGGCGGCCACATCGCAGTTCCACTCGTTCAGTTCGCGAAGGCTCTAGATTTTTCTGTTGTCGTCGCGGACGATCGGCAGCAGTTTGCCAACAAGGACAGATTCTCACTTGCTGACGAAGTAAAATCAGGTGAGTTCGATGAAGTAATCAAAACCATCGAGTTTCATGAAGACGATTATGTTGTAATCATAACTCGCGGACACGAGCATGATGAGGAAGTTCTGAAAGCATGCCTCTCTAAAGTAAAGCTCCCACGCTATATTGGGATGATTGGTAGTAGAGAAAAGATTGCCATCACTTATTCTCACTTGAAGGATCAGGGAATCCAAGAGCAGCTGCTTAGAAAAGTTAAGGCTCCGATTGGCCTTAACATTGGCTCACAAACTCCTGCAGAGATCGCTATCAGCATAGCGGCTGAGATTGTCGCTTACCGCCACGAAAAACTCAGTCAATGAACTTGGCGAATATAGTCAGGTCGTTGTTCCTAGCCTGAGTTACGCTCTCCGTTTTCTAGCCTTCTCTATGATCAATCGTTCGCCGTCTATTCGAATTGGCATAGACGATCAACTCGAGACGTTTAGAAAAATAGATACCAAAAACGCGATCTTAAGGACACTATAAATATCGTTAATGATCTTATAGTCCGCCCGATTACATGCAAATGCACTACAAATGTCGCAGCAACGCGTAAGTATGCCGAGTCTACGAACACTCGCTTTACTAGCCGTACTCGTTCTAGTAGTCTTATTCTCTTTCGTTGCATTTCCCCTTAGTCCCACACTGAGAGCCAGCTTTAGAATCACGACGCCGCCTCAATCACCACCAACTATGGAAATCGTTGATGCTTCTTACAGCAAGACGTCATTACTAACAAGCACAAGCTCAAATCTGGGAAACATTACAGTTTCATCTCTGCAAGGGACACAAGGGTACTATTCATTGACGATTGTGATCACTTACGGGGGGACAGTTCTAAGTTCTGGAAGTTACGGTTCCTTAGGAGATGGACTGTATGAGATGTCCGTTGTCTATTTCCCGCGAACAGGCGAGCAGGCTGCTACTCCATACTCTGTCACATTCAGTTTGTCCTATTCAAACGGAATAGCGATAGGAGATCTGACATTACCTATCTATCCTGCCTGACAAGAAAATACAAAAGTCAGAGATACGACGATCTAAGAGGAAAGCACCGATAGTGTATCGTTAGGCTTAAAGTCGGAGTTCAGTATCCACCATAAGCACGGACGAGTTTGAAATGGTATTTGACGAAGAAGCAATTGAGATACTTGAAGGCAAGAATTTTGCTTATTTAGCAACCTCGATGGCTGACGGTTCTCCTCATGTTGCTCCCGTTTGGATTGACAGAAGCGGAGATACAATTTTGATAAACACGGTCCCAGGGAGGCTGAAACAGAAGAATGTTACCAGAGACCCGAGAGTAACCATCAGCATAACCCAGCAGAAGAACCCCTACAGGCATCTGTTCATAAAAGGAAGGGTTATCGAACAGACGAAAGACGGCGCCCTAGATCACATAAACCGCTTATCGAGGAAGTATCTAGGTAAGGATTATCCGTGGAATGATAGAAATAGAATAATAATAAAAATCGCTCCAGAATCTGCCAAGATCTTAGATTAGCAGCCAAAATTGCTCCACGTAATATGTCGATTCCGACAGTAGCGAATAAGTAACACGAGACACATTATCTGGGTGAGCGTTGAACTTTAGAGATTTTTTCAGATTCCGCAAGCGAGTTCCAGTCTTAATTATCGAACGAATTCAGGTGGGTAAACGGTTATTCTTGTTCAAGAAATATACGAATAAGACTCTGTTCGTAGGCAACTTATCAGTACTGAGTGTTTTGATGGTTGGACTCTGGAGCTACATGTACTACTTCAGTGGTCATCAATATTCACTCGTACAGAACGAGCTGATCAGTATCTGCTCAAACGCGAAACTCGATGATGTGCCCTACCAGGTGGTTGACTTCTTCCAAAAGAAAGGCCATCTCGTCATTTACGTGATGACAAACCGACTACAGTAAATCCGCGGTAATTTCACTTTCCTTGGTTAAATACCTGGTCAGTTATATTTTCGTCAGATAGTCATGGCATTTCATAATCTTAGGCAACTGGACCGACCAGGGCGTTCGCAATCCGAAGGACGTGTCGAAACAGGTTGAGGCTTCAAAACAAATGTTGGAACAGACGGGTGGAAAACAGCAAGTGTACTTCACCATGGGTGAGTATGATTTCGTAGTGATCGCCGAAACTCCCAACGACGAGGCCGTGGCGAAGTTTCTTCTCTCCGTCGGAAAACAAGGCAATGTTCGAACTAAGACTTTGAAAGCTTGGACTGATGCCGACGCCGCAAAAATCTTAACCCAACTTCAATAGCAAACACAAATCCTTACTCGCACCTTCCCAAACCGCGACGTCCATATACAGACTTGCAACTCTCTAGTGTACCTTGTGAAGACTATTTCAGCGTCTCTTCAAAAGCATGAAACCAAGAAGGATGTTGGGCTGCGTAATCGACTAATTGCGTAACTCGGTCTAGAGTACTCTTGTGGACATGATGCTCGATTCCCTCCGCGTCAGCCTTCGCAATTCTCTCATCGACATGGAGGATGCGAAGGAACTTTAGGATAGTCAGATGCCTCTGTTGAACAGATTTAGCTAGGCGCTCTCCGCTAGCGGTGAGAATTAGACCTCGGTAGCGCTCGTAGACAATTAGCCCCATCGTATGTAATTTCTGAAGCATGACGGTAACGCTTGAAGACTTTACACCGAGACGTTTAGCAATGTCCGCCGACCTGGCGTAGCCTTTCTTCTGTATTAGTTCGTAAACGACTTCCAAGTAATCCTCGACACGCGTAAGATCTGAAGCAGGGTTAGGTCGCGATACCAGAACTACCGTATTCTTTGCCGGATTGCTCATACGTTTCACCAAGTCTGTCGCGTCTCATAACTATCATACCGTTCCTAATATACTGCTTCATGAAATAAACGCATGATAATAGTCCAGTCTTTAAATATTAGAGGAGACTAACTTTCATATGTGCTTCCAAATAGTCCAAGGATTTTCGCTGGCGATCGGTTCTTTTGGCGGTGACAGACTCTCCATCTAGGCTAGGTGCGGTTAGGGCCGCTTTGAGGAGTTCTGCGGCAACTGGTTTCATTCGCTATATTGGTCCGGCTCTGATTGTTAGCACGGCTTACATTGATCCGGGGAATTTTGGGACGGATATTTCAGGAGGAGCACAGTTCGCTTACCAACTTCTATGGGTCGTTTGGCTTGCGAACATCATGGCTATGGTTCTCCAATACCTTTCCGGTAAGTTGGGCCTTGCGACAAGTCTTTCTCTCGCAGAGATAATTCGCGGGAAGTTGAAGACCAAGTGGAAGATCGTACCTTATTGGTTGGCTTGCGAAATCTTCGCTGTATTTACGGACCTGGCGGAATTTCTCGGAGTCACAATCGGTCTGTATCTGCTTTTCGGCATCCCGCTAATCATATCGGCGTTGATATCCGCCTTCGACATCGTAATCATATTCCTTCTGACAGGGAGTAAGTTTCGGCGGATGGAGCTCATCATAGCAAATTTCGTTACCGTGATCGGTTTAGGGTATCTTTACGAAGTCTTCATAACTAAACCGAACCCGGTTCCGATTGTGGTGGGCTCGGTTCTACCATTAATTCCGGGCACGGGTGCGGCAGTGATTTGTGTTGGTGTTATTGGCGCAACTGTCATGCCGCACGCCCTTGTGTTGCATTCCTACCTGGCTAAAAATAAACTCCAGGAAGGGGATTTGAACGAGCGGAGAAGATTGCTTCGGTATCATCGGAATGAGACGTTATCCATGCTAACCATGGCTGGGTGCGTTAATGCAGCGATTTTGATCATGGCATCTGCGGCCTTCAACACGCACGGAATCCAAGTGGCCACAATTCAACAGGCATATTGGACACTGCTGCCCCTCTTCGGATTTCTAGCAGGTACTGTTTTTGCTATAACCCTTCTATGCTCCGGTTGGTCATCCTCCTGCTGTGGAGTTCTGGCTGGGCAGGCTATCCTCGAAGGCATGTTGGGAAGTCACATCAATCCTTGGGTCAGAAGGATCATAATCCGAGTCATCAATGTCGCACCCACGACGGTAATGATCGTGTTGGGATTTAATCCGCTGGCCCTTCTAGTCTACAGTCAAGTTGTCCTTAGCTTCCTAATACCGCTCCCTCTGATTCCACTGATAATCTTCACGATGGACAGGAAGCTGATGGGCGTCTTCGTCAACCGAAAATCACTCACGGCAGTAGCACTCCTCTTCTGCGGAATCATTATTGCATTTAACATCTACATCTTAGTTCTCACACTCTGACCGGTTGGTAACAGTAAGATTTGAGGCGTTTCGCAACATTAACGTGACCTTGAGCAATCAGCCATTTAGTATACGCATGGTTGCTTCCGGATAACGTTCTCCGGCAGCGGCTCCTGGAGGCATCGTTTCGTCTATTCTGCGGAGATCCTCTGACGTTAGTCTCACGTCAACCGCGGCTACGTTTTCTTCTAGATACTTTCTTCGTTTGGTGCCTGGTATAGGAACGATGTGTTCACTCTTGGTCAGCGTCCAGGCCAGAGCAAGCTGAGAGGACGTACATCCTTTTTCTTGAGCAATCGTTTCAATGCGTCGAATCAACTCTAGATTTTTCGGTAGAGTGTCTTGTTGGAAGCGTGGTGCGCTACGGCGCCAATCATTTTCTGGTAATTCTGCCAGGTTTTTGATTTGGCCGGTTAGGAAACCGCGCCCAAGAGGGCTGTATGCAACGAAAGTGATGCCGAGGTCTCGACAGGTGTTGAGCAGCTCATGTTCTGGATCCCGACTCCAAAGTGAATATTCCGTTTGTAGAGCCGTGATCGGATGGACGGCATTTGCACGACGCAGTGTTTGAGGTGAAGCTTCTGAAAGGCCCAAGTATCTAACTTTACCCTCCTTGACGAGTTGTGCCATTGCCCTAACGGTTTCTTCGATTGGAGTATTTGGGTCAACTCGATGTTGATAATAGAGGTCGATTGTTTTTACGCCGAGACGGCGAAGGCTTGCCTCGCAACAGGAACGGACGTACTCGGGTTTTCCGTTTACTCCACGGAGGTTCGGATTTGTTTCACTGCGGACGATTCCGAACTTTGTAGCCAAGATGACTTCATCGCGCCGATCGCGGATAGCACGCCCTACAAGTACCTCATTCGTAAAAGGACCGTAGATATCAGCGGTGTCAAGAAAATTCACTCCAAGATCTAGGGCTCGATGGATGGTAGCGATTGATTCATCATCATCACGTTTACCGTAAAATTCGGACATGCCCATACAACCTAATCCGATAGCCGAGACTTTCAAACCAGATTTACCTAACTCTCGCATCTTCATGTTGCAACGCCGCCTACTCCATTTCCTGACTATCCTTATTCTTTTCGCTTGTCCGTTTTGGATCAATTCGGACCGCAAGTTATCGGCGATACGTGGTAGCGGAGATGACGGAATCGATTAAATCCATCACGAGGTGATTCAGAAGGGTGAGGCTTGGCATAATTTTTCTTATCGGATGGAGGACTGATTTGGTTTGAGTAACGAACGAATAAACTTGGATAAGGATCGGTTGTATTTTGGTATCATAGTAGGTCTTACGATTACCGTGATCGTGCTAGCAGTCATATTAGGTGCGGGGTTTAATTCCCGTACAGTCTTCGTGACGCAGAATAATTATGTCACTGCTACGAGCACGGTGACGGAGAGCGTATGGTCAATCGTCACTCAATCGCAAATGCAGTTCTCTGTTAGCACGGCTACGAATGTTGTTGAGCCTCCGGTCGGTGGTAATTATCAAATGCCCAACTTGAGTAATCCAGCTTGTCAGTATCCCTTCAACCCTTACGGTTGCAACGAGGGACCTCCGGTAACGATCACGGGTTCCCTTTCAACCAGCGGATCCTGCACATTCCTCTCCCCAGGAAATGGCCCGACCTACACGGTGTGGAATTTGCCGTCAAACTACACTACGCCAAGTTTTTCGGGCGTAGTTCAAGTGTATGGGTTCATCTATCCCAACTGGCCAGCTCAGCAACCGTTCCCCCCATACCCGTTTCAGAGAACGGTCTGTATGGGTACTCCGATGTGGGCGATCTACCCGTACATTCAAACTGGGGTCTAAGCCGGAGTATCCACCGAGCAGATCAATGATCTACTCAGGTGGAATGCGGTTGTAGACGTATCTGAGATCTATGCCCTGTTTCGCTCGAACGTATTTGGCTGCAAAGAAGACAATCACGCCTGCTACTACGACGCTCAAGAAGAATTCTACCACTGACGAGGTAACATATCCTCCCACCGCTGGGTAGGCGTAACTTGCGTAGATCATCCAAATCAAGTAGCCGAGAGTGATGCAGCCGAAAAATGATATAATCGGAATCCCAGCGACTTTCCTGTTAACAAGTGATGGGGCCTGATCGTAAGCCTGTTTGTTCTTCCAAGGCAGAATTATGGCAGAGATCACTGGAATGAGCATTGTAAGGACGGCAAATAGTGTGAAGTTCAGCTGAACGAAGATTGTGGTGTATATACTCAGAGCTAATCCTACCTCTGCGAGGACCGTGATAATTAACACCGAGACCCATGGTGCTCCGTTCGATCTTACTTCTGCAAGTTTGGATGGAGCGAGTCGATCGAATGACCACGCAAACAGGTTTCGGCTGACGTAGTAGAAATATGTTACAGCCAATCCGATTAAAGACAATAGGAAGCCAATGAACACTACAACTGCTAGAGCGATGTTAGGCATTGCTACCGCAGCGTAGAAAGAAATAAACGGCATCGCGGTCATTGCGCTCGGTGCAGCGTAGAACAAGTATCCTTCTGCTCCTAGCCAAGTCGTCGGAACTAGTCTCGTCAAGAAGACTGTACCAACTGCAAAGAGTGCCCACATGAAAACCAAGGAGCCTACACTTCCAAGGAACAGGGTTCTAGGTGCCTGCTTTACTTCACCCGCGAAGAATGTTGGAATGTAGTATCCGTAGTAAATCCAGAAACCCATGATAAGACCTGCAACTGAAGCCACAGCGGGTGAATATTGATACGTCAACCCGTTCGCTTGAGCCGTCGCGATGACTTTTTCGAAGTTGCCTGCACCCATGAATGTGTCCCAGTTTGTAGTGAACGAATTCGGATTAGACATCGCCAGCGAAACTAGAATAATTACCCATGAGAGCATGGCAAGGTAGAACGAATATTTCAGGTACGCCACGGTCTTATCTGGCGAGATTAACATTAGTGCGAGCGTAACCAATGTGGCTACGCTGCCGATTACGAACACCAGAGCTCCTGAGGTCAGCGCAGTGCCCCAAGCCATCAGGTATGGCTGGTTGGTGAGCACGCCCATCTCGAAGAAGTAGCTTGACATTAATGTGCTCGGTATCCAAGCAAGAAGTGACCCGGCGACCAATCCACTGAAGATGCTTAGAGTAAAGTTCGAAGCAAACGCGCCTACTGGCGATAGTGTTCTACTAGCGAAAACATAGTCTGCCCCACTTCTTGGGTAGACGCTTCCAATCTGGCTGTAGGTTACTGCGTGAACCAGCGAAAATATCATCCCAAGAGTCAAGATTGTCAAAATATCTGAACCTGGCCAGAGATAGGGGAGCCAAGCATAGGTTATGAAACCTGACGAAGGCGGACTAATGCACTGAGCTCCGAAGAGGAATGCGGCTAATGGGCCGATGGCTTTCACTAGACCAGTAGCGTCGCGGATAAAAACAGGTTTGCTTGCCAAAAGATGTACACCACAAGCAATGAAAGTTGCGGGTTTCCGCGCTCTTAATTGTTTCCATTACGAGTCATGGACGATAATGAGTCGAACGTATGTGGGATTAGCCGACGGGGATACCTTCCTTCGGATCGGCGATGTATTTGCGGAACTGATTGAGGATAGATTTGAAGCGTGGACCAACTTCTCCGTTACCGACGATCCGCCCACTTATCTTTACAATTGGCACGATCTCAGCTGCGGTACCGGTAACGAAGATTTCGTCTGCGTTGTATAATTCATGCACCGTGATGCTTCTCTCTTCAAGTTGATAATTCAGTTCCTTCAATGCACGAATGATAACGTCTCGTGTTATTCCTTTTAGAACTCCTAGTGAAGGATGTGGTGTCGAGACGACGTCGTTCTTTACGATGAAGATGTTCTCGGTCGAGGTCTCCGCCACGTAGCCTTGTTCGTTGAGCATGATTGCTTCTTCGACTCCAGCATCAATTGCTTCCATTTTCGCTAAGATGTTGTTGAGGTAATTCAGGGTCTTGATTCTGGGATCAAGAGACCAAGAAGGAGTCCTTCTCAGGGATGAGATTATGGCCGAGATTCCTTTTACGCTTTCCCCGAACAGTGGCTCTCTGGACTCAGCCATAACCACAACAGTAGCTCTCGGACAGTTTCGTGGGTCGACTCCCATTCTTCCAACGCCGCGGGTGAGAACTATTCGAACGTAACCATTTTTGAGCTTGTTCTTCTTAAGGACGTCAACGACTACACGACTTAATTCTTCTTTGTTGAGCGGTACGGTCAGTTTGATGGATTTTGCGGATTCATAGAGTCTATCTAGATGTTCCATGAGCTTGAAGACGATTCCGTTGTAACATCTTATGGCTTCGTAGACACCATCGCCGTAGAGGAACCCATGATCATAGATTGAGATGGATGCCTCCTCCTTCGGTACGTACTGTCCGTTAACGTAAGCGTACAATGCATTTTGTGAACTAGACAAGGTTGACGCAGTTTTGGCATGCTTGCGCTGCTTTAATCTTTTCAGGCTGATTTTCTTACCCAATTACGAGAACGATCTACCGCACGCTTCCATTCTTCGAAAAGATACGTACGTTCATTCTCCGACATTCGCGGAGTGTAAGTATGTGTACGTTGCAATTTGATGAGTTCGGAGGGATCACTCCAGAAATCAACCCCGAGTCCTGCCAGGAACGCCGCGCCCTGAGCGGTTACTTCACTTACTTGAGGTACCTCGACGGGAATTCCACTAATGTCCGCTTGAAATTGCATTAGGAAGCGATTCCCAGTCGGACCACCATCAACTTTGAGTTTATCAACTTTCAATCTAGAATCAGCTTCCATACAGGCTAGAACCTGGTTGACCTGGAAGGCTATTGACTCTAGTGTCGCTCGCACGATGTGGGCTCTGGTTGTGCTGTCCGTAATTCCCACTATTGTACCACGGGCATACGAGTCCCAATATGGTGCGGCTAATCCAACGAACGCTGGAACTAAGAAGACACCCTCATTGTTAGGGATAGAGGAGGCGAGCTCACTTGTCTCTTCGGGTCTCTTGATGATACCGAGTCCTCGAATTAACCAATCAATCGCCGACCCAGCAACGTAAACTCCGCCATCTAAAGCATAACTTCGCGTCCCGTCGATAACCCATGCGACAGTCGTTAAGAGACCGTTCCGGGAGACTCTTGGAGTACGACCTGTATTCATGAGCATGAAGCAGCCAGTCCCGTACGTATTCTTCGACTCGCCCTCAGTGAAACATCCGTGTCCGAATAGTGCGGCTTGCTGATCAACTATTATGCCAGAAATCGGAGCATCAATCCCGAGGAACGCGTCTGGCTCAGTATGTGCGATATCTCCTGAATTAGGGTGGACTTCTGAAAGAACACTGTCAGGTACAGAGAAGATGCGAAGCAGTTCGGAATCCCATTTCATGGCGTGAATGTTGAATAGCAGTGTTCGTGAGGCAGTCGCGCAATCTGTTACGAAATAGTGACCGCGGCTCATCTTCCACACTAACCATGTGTCGGTTGTTCCGAAGCGTGCTTCATCATGCCTTACAAGATTCGCAACGCCCTTGACGTTGTCTAAAATCCAGCGTATCTTTGTTGCAGAGAAATATGGATCAATAATTAACCCAGTTCTCTTGGTGATCTCAGCCTCCAAACCTTGCTTCTTCAGTTTTTCACATTCATTGCTCGTTCGTCGACACTGCCAGACAATTGCATTATACACCGGTTTACTGGAGCGCTTGTTCCACATGACAACCGTCTCACCCTGGTCATCAATGCCGACTGCCACAATCTGTTTAGGTGAACATGATGCTTCCCGCATCGCCTTCTTAGTAGCAGAAAGAACTGAACGCCAGATCGCTTCCGGATCTTGTTCCACCCAACCAGGATGCGGAAAAGTTCGGGGTACGGGGCTAACGCCATATCCGCGTACCGAGCCTTTTCGATCGAAGAGAACTGCCTTCGTTCTCGTCGTACCCTGATCTACAGCAAGAACAAGTTTCGCTGTTGACAATGGAAGTCGATTATCCTGCCCTACTCAATCGTAGTCAGTTTTTGCGTTTTAGGTTGCGTTCTCTTCTGCCTTTAGCAGTGAGACTGTAGCTGGTTGGTGCGATTAAGTCTCTGTCGGCCAAGAATTCTATGGCTTGAAGAACCACTTCGTATGATGCTTGCTTTTCGAATTTCTTGTACAAGTCTGCCATGTGAACTTCGAGGTGTCCCCGTGATTCATCTTCTCCGTGTAAGAATTCGAGAATCTTTTCCGCCAGTTCTCTAATTTCGACCATCATAAGCCTCCCGAGCGAATACAACACTGTAGTAGTTGCCCCGTGAACAATCTAACGGTTTTGTATGATTTTCAACGCTGTCGATTACCCTACTTATCTCGTTCTCAGGCAAATTTGAAATATCGCACGTAGTAGTCTCGCACTGATCCAAGTGCCTAATCTTCCGATGAAGATTCTAACCATCTGCATTCTTCTACTAACATTGTCATCCCTTGGTACAAGTACGGTTTCAGGAAGCGGACAGGCACTGTACAAGCTTCATCCACTTCTGATTGATCGTTTAAACGGCAAGATAACAGCGCAATTACGGACTGATGGGCAAGGGATCTACGTCTTCGTCGCGTTACGCCCAGGTACCGATCCGACCACTACGGATGGGTTTATGATCAGTAAGTGTTTTCTTGGGCCTCAAAATGATCCGATGCTCATCTACGGAGAGACGCGATTAGATTCCTTGGTAGGGCTGGCTTCACGTCCGGGAGTTGCTTACATCTATCCGGATCTGAGAGTTGATCTTGACCGCGTTAAACCGGACGCTGATGTTTACCGACAGGGATTGGCTTCAGACATGTTTCGGGTGAGGCAGATTATTGGAGCCGACAGAGTGAACGGGCTCGGGATAAAAGGGGATGGTGTGACGATAGCGATCGTCGATACAGGTACGGATTTCAATGTTCCAGATTTGACCGATGCAATTGCTCGCGATAGTGCTGGAAGAGCAATTTCTTTCGACGCTGATGGGCAGGGTTTCGTGATAACAAGCCTTGTTGTGCAACGTGTGGGAAATGTTCTGAATACAGCAGGAAAGTATGTAGATGTTTGGAATGCGCAGAGCTACACACAGACTACTACAGCTCAGGCGTCAGTTGTGAAAGTCAAGATTGGTGAGGATTACGGAGCACCCTCCGAGCTTTCGAAGTCGGGAAACTATCATTTCGGAGTTTTGCGTGAGAGTATTCAAGATGGTGTCTCAGGAGAAACGGTTACAATTAATTTTCCAGTGGTCGTCATAGATGCGCATCAAGCGAACGTTTACGATACTGTCGTAGTTGATACCTCCACGGCATACTACTCGTTCCTCAAACAGTACGCGATCAAGCTTAACTCCGAAGCTTCACAGTCACTCAACATCAGCTTGAAGTGGCCTACCCCGAATCCAGCATGGAACGACCACAGTTTCGCTGATGAACAACCACATAACGCAACGCCAGGTAACGATCTGATCAGCTTCAAAACTGCGGATGGTGTGCCAGTCTTCAGCGCGGGACTTCTCAGCTTCGGTATCGATCTAGGAGGATTAACGGGACATCCATTCGCATTAGTTCCCCCTGTCGACACAAATGGGAATTTCATTAACGTTTTCTTTGATTTTGAAAGCCACGGAACAAGCACCGCATCAAATGCCGCATCGCGTGGAGTAATGGAACGTAACATCTACGGAAACGGAACGTTGTATACATTGCCAGGGATAGCTCCGGACGCTAAAATTATCGGCGTCAAGGCTCTTTGGTTGGGTGATATAACGTTCGGTTGGTATTACGCGGCAGGATTCGATTGGGACCCGGCAAATTTCGCGTTCAAGTATACCGGACAACATCGTGCTGATATCATCAGCAATAGTTGGGGTGACTCGAATCCTATAGGTGATCTAGCCTCAACGTTTGGAGCGGATTATATGAGTCAACTCGCAGATGCTTTCAGTTTGCCCAGATTTCTTGATCCATCCTATCCTGGAACTATTATGGTGATGGCCGCTGGAAACGGCGGCTTCGGATATGGCACCACCACTTCCCCTGCTGCCGCCACACTTGTGATAACCGTAGGCGCCTCAACCAGCTATTCCTACCGAGCAAATGCGGCTTATCGTATTTCATCACATGAAGTGGGAGGCGGTTACGATGAAGTGATCCCGTGGAGCGCGCGTGGTCCGACTTCATTAGGAGAACCAAAGCCGGACATCGTCGACATCGGCGCGTTTGGATTCACAGACCAACCCATCTTCACTGGGTATGGGAATGAAACGAAAGCGTATGATATTTTCGGGGGAACAAGTATGGCTACGCCGGTCACTTCAGGCGCCATCGCACTGGTAGTTCAAGAGTATAGACGAACACACGAAGGCATGACCCCGTCACCCGACCGTGTTAAAGCGATCCTTTCAAGTACAGCGATCGATTTGTCCTACGATGCGTACACCCAGGGATCTGGTCGAGTCGATATATTTGAAGCAGTAGCCGCAGCTGCTGAAGGGTTTGACAGCAACTTTCCGAATAGATACTACGTTTACTCGACCACAAGTTGGCAGACTGTGCAGACCTTGCTCGCCAATTCGTGGGCACTGAACTTACAGTCTTCCATGCCGAACACTCCGATGATGTCAACAAACTGGTATGCCGGAATCTTAACGGCTGGCGGATCAACTACAGCGGAGTTTACTTTGAGCGGCGCACTTAACCCGCAAACAGAAGCAGTCCACTACAATTTGATTCAGGTCAGATACGTTCAGAATGTTACAAGCGGGAACGTAACGTGGGTGACGCTTCCTAAGGCCCAGTTTCCGTCCAACGCGGATATGATGAAGGTGACTTTAGTTTATCATTTCTCAGACTTCGTAAACGCAACCGCATGGACCTACAAGGATTTGCTGATTGCATCGCTTTACGACACACAGATAGATTCTCAAGGTGACCTAAGAAGAATTACCAATGCCGCTCCGACGGGAACGACATCAGAGCTTGTAGTAGGCAAACCGTTGGAGAAGTTTGAAGGGATCCCGAAAGTGCGCATTGTTCTAGAACATAATGGAGGAACTGGCAATATTCCATTCGAATTGGTCATAAGATTCTACCAACGTGTTCAGTGGTCTTGGATCAGCCAACTGAACACCAGTGGGGACAAGATTATCGCAACGCTTACTGTTCCGAACGGAACTGAGCCGGGAGCGTATAGCGGGTTGATTTTGGTGTCGGTCAATCAAACCGAGACATTAGTACCTGTCTCAGTATTTGTACCGATTCTTGCAGCGGGCAATTATAGCGGCGGCCTTGTGCAAAGTCCTTATGAGGATTATGCGGTCTTCGGAGCGTTCGATTGGGCCTGGCGTTATGAAGCGGGTGACTGGAGAACCTTTGCAATAGTGGTTCCAACGGCCGTCACTAAAATAACGGTCACGCTATCTTGGTCCGACAATGGTACAAACATTCAGGAGCATCTGACGGGACCACTTGGTTATCTGGTAGCATCTTCAGAATTCCCGACGACCCAATATGAGGGCGATGGAAAATTCGCATGGTCAACATCCACGGGTGGACCGTCCACCGTTATCTCAGCCGAAAACGTAGCTCCAGGCATCTATCTCCTCGTGCTACATAACACATTGTTTGGAGCCTCCAGCTTCAGCCAGTACCCAGAAAATTTCACAATCAACATTGAATTTTCATAGACGGCGAACATCACAATTGAAAACTACTGCTGCAGCACTTCTGCTACTGCTCCTCATAATGCTCATACCGACCCTTCTATGGTTCACTCCTCATCCGAACCAAAATTCCTTAACGCTCAGACCTTATGCCACTCCAGATGACGCCATCAAAGGCCTGTTAAATGGCGACATAAACCTCCTACCCCTTAGCGAAGTAACACCAGAAATCATAACTCAACTGAATAGTTCTACTGTGAATCTCGTACCGATCTCAAATTTCGGATTCACATACATCGGATTGAACTTAAGAAATTCGCCACTAAACGATACGAATTTACGCGAAGCGATGCTATACGGATTTGACCGAGAAAAATTGGTGAACACAACCCTAGACGGTTATGGTGATACATTGAATGGCGGACTCTTCTCCCCGGCATATGGAAAGTTGGGCTGGTGGAACAACACCGCGAATTCCTACAATTACGACCCTGACATGGCCAAGCAACTGCTAGATAACGCTGGATACAATATGTCTTCAGGCCCATATCGCATTGACCCGGCCACTGGCAAAGTAATGCGGACCATGTTCATTCTCAGTCGACTCTCGGACACAGCTGATGCAGCAGCCGCGGCTTCATTTGCGAGTGATATGCAAGCTATCGGACTGCCCATCATAAATTTCCCCTTGTCTGATTTTGACTTTGACTTCCAAGTCAAACACACATATCTCTTTGACATTTACATCGACACCGTATCAGCCGACTCAGGTCCTAGTTGGTTATACGACCTCTTCGCGAGTAGCAACAACATTGCACCTGTCCCTCTAGGAACAAATCTCGTCGGGTACAATAGTACCAATTTCGATTCCTGCGTAAATCAACTCATGTCCACTTCAAATCAGAACATCATTAAGGAGCAACTACTGGAATGCCAGGGAATTCTAAGTAGAGATTTACCCGCGTTACCGGTCTACACGAAATATTCGATAATTGCAACCAAGCTCAATCCGTCAATGATCGTACCAGTAACGGGCAGTTTGGCGGCAACCCTAAAACAAACTATACAGGCGATTGAGTATACGCCTAATTTTGGAAAACTTACCGTAGGAATCGTAGGCACATACGGTGATCTCGATCCAACCTCGACCTCAAGTCCCCTGGACTGGACACTTCTCAACCTCGTGCTCGAACCCCTTCTAAGCGTGAGTCCGGATGGCACACCGACAGCCGGATTGGCTGAAAGGTGGAATCTGAGCGAAAATGGGCAAACCATAACGTTCGTGTTACGCAATAACCTAAACTTCAGCGACGGCGATCCAATCACAATTGACGACCTGAGTGCTACTATTAATTGGCTCATGAGTAACGTTAAGCCCTCTTCACCATTCTATGACATCTTGAAACAAATTCAGAACATAACAATCCTCGATACCTCAACGTTGGAAATCACGTTGCGAAAACCGAACGCATTCGCCGCATACTCACTAGGGCAGTTATTTGCTCTCCCTCAGAACAGGCTTGAATTCGCCAATAACCTAGCAGACCCGTTCGGTTTTCTTAGAAGTCGAACCCTCGTCTCTTCGGGACCATTCGATCTCTCGGCTTTCGATCAAGGAAACGGTGCAGATCTTGAAATCAACAATTCATACCTCAACGCGATTCAGATAACTCCAATCGGAACGGAAAATACGATCTTCGCAGATCGAGGACTAAACTTGCTCAACTTGGGCAATAATCAAATTGGCATCGGAACACCAGCGATGACCTATGGATCACAGCCAATCAGCAATGCTACCTACGCAGTTTACATTTACGACCAAACCAACAATTTAGCAATCGCTTTGAACGGAACCTACATCGGCCACGGCACTTACAGCACAATGTTGAGTGTCGGTAGCCCAGCATTAACTGAAGGGCAATACCAAGTTGTAGGACAACTTTTCGGAATCCTTCCGACAGGGATGTTCATTATTTTCCATCGAGAGACACTCATCGTTCGAACAAGTCTACCTTTAGACACATTCTCGGTGGCGGTCACAATACTAGTTGCCATCATCATAATATCGCAGAAACGTCGCTTAGAATCAACAGAGAAGCCACGAACGAAGAAACCTAGAACTCGTACTACAAGGAAACAATAATAATCCGTCAAATTCAACGTTTCCTTCATTCGCGAGAATAGAACTGAAAGAGAACAAATCATCGTCACGCTGGTTATCAAAATAAACCAATTCGTCAAAGCGTGTGAACTCTCAGATGTACCTCCCGGAATTATCTTCCCCGTCGATATCGGCGAAAAGAATTTGATGATCGTAAACCTTGAAGGAACAATCTACGCCTTGGATCGAACGTGTACGCATGAAACCGCAGATCTATCCAATGGATTCCTAACCAACTCTGAAGTCACTTGCCCATTACATCTCTCAAGATTCAATTTGAAGACAGGGGACGTACAGAATCCACCAGCCACAATTCCCCTAAAGACATACAAGGTAAAAATTGAGGGAACAACCGTTTACATACTAGTTTGAGCATTGAATAGAAAGTCATGCACTCACTCAAAAAACTGACATATCAGTCCTAACCGGCTACCAAATCTACCACAACTATGTAGGACCACACTGGACGGAAAAACACCGGCGGATAAAGCGGGCATAGAAATCAAAGGTAGAGATATTAGTGCTCACATCTGGTTTCTGGTGAAAACTGTTATCTCTTGGTAATTCGATGGAGGACACGATTGAGTTGATCGACCTCTTCCCTCTGACGTTACTTCTTGCAGCAATAATCCTCATAGCAGCTGCCGTAATAGGCCTCATCTCTAACTCGATTTTCGGAAACTGACCAAACAGTTTGCCGCGCATATCCGACGCGAGCTACCACCCAAAAAAATCCAACGACAAGTTACCAGAGCCTCGCAATGGGAGCTGTAAAGTTGTTGTTTGGATCGACCGATCGACTTGACAGCACCTCGCAATGGTGCCTTTATATGATTATGACATATGTAATATGCCGAATACGTGTGGGTCCCCAGTCTTGGTTGAGACGCTAAGAACATTCAACACTTCTAAAATTCGGGAAGATTTCCCCATTCTCAGACGCGAGGTAAATGGGAATACCCTCGTTTACTTCGACAATGCATCCACGTCACAGAAGCCTACTGTTGTAATCGAGGCCATCGCATCCTATTATCGTCAATACAACGCAAACATCCATCGAGGCATCCATAAACTGGCCGAAGAAGCCACACTGGCGTATGAAGAAGCACGAGAGAAGACCGCAAGGTTCACGAACGCTGCTCATCCTGAAGAAATAATCTTCGTAAGGAACGCAACGGAGGCAATCAATCTTGTCGCTAATTCTTGGGGAAGAAATAACGTTGGCAAAGGCGACAAAATAGTAATCACAATCATGGAACATCACAGCAACATAGTGCCCTGGCAACTACTTGCTCAGCACACCGGTGCCGAGATTGTGTTTATCGAAATCACAGAGGATGGCGCACTCCGACAAGAGCAATTAGAACAGGCTATCGATCAGAAGACAAAACTGGTAGCAGTCAGTCATGCCTCGAATGTTCTAGGTACAATAAACTCAGTCAACGCTATCGGCAGGATGGCTCATCGGCAAGGGGCACTATTTTTGGTTGATGCAGCACAATCAATCCCACACATGAAGGTGGATGTGGCTGAGATTGATTGTGACTTCATGGCGTTCTCGGGCCATAAAATGATGGGTCCAACCGGGATCGGCGTTCTATACGGCAAGAAGAAACATCTGGAAGAGATGCCTCCGTTCCTAGGTGGTGGTGAAATGATCAAAGAGGTTCACACCACCAGCGCCTCATGGAATGAACTTCCTTACAAGTTCGAAGCCGGAACGCCCGACATCGCAGGAGCCATAGGCCTAGGGGCAGCGATCGACTATCTTAGCAGTTTAGGAATCGAAAATGTTCATGATCACGAACAAGAACTAACTAGCTACGCTCTCAACAAGATGAGCGCAGTCAAAGGGATCAAGATTTATGGGCCGAGATCTTCAAATGACCGGGTCGGAGTAATTTCATTCAACTTGGGAGACATTCATGCTCACGATCTCGCCTCCATACTTGATGAGGAAGGAATAGCGATCAGATCAGGACATCATTGCGCACAACCACTCATGGAATTCATAGGAGTCCCAGCAATGGCGCGAATAAGTTTCTACGCATACAACACCAAGGAAGAAATTGACCGATTCATAGAAGCACTTGAAGTAGCTAGGAGGCTGTTCAATCTATGAGTTCGGATATTTACAAGGACATCATCTTAGATTATTACAGGAATCCACGCAACTTCGGAGTACTACCAAATGCGGACATCCGCGTTAAGGACGCCAATCCACTGTGTGGCGACGTAATCGAGATGCAACTCAAAGTGAAAGACGGTAGAGTTGATGACATTCGCTTCCAAGGCAAAGGGTGCGCGATTAGTCAGGCTTCAGCCTCCATGTTAACAGAAGCGGTGAAAGGTAAAACGCTTGACGAAACAAAGGCCTTAGGAAAACAGGATGTCCTGAACTTACTAGGAATCGATCCGGGCCCAACACGAATAAAATGCGCCCTCCTAGGGTTGAAAGTTATGAAACTGGCAGTTTATGGATATCTCGGCCAATCTGTAGGTGACGAAGTTAAACAACTCGTCTAGGCCATAGACGAGTTCGATGAAAGGTTTATGTTACCTACAGCCTAGGTTGTTGAAACATGTCAAACAAATACGTTCTCCCAGATCTGCCCTACAAGTACAATGCACTCGAACCAGTCATTTCCGAGCAAATAATGACACTCCACCACGACAAACATCACGCGGCATACGTGAACGGCGCTAATGCTGCACTAGAGAAACTTGACAAAGGAAGAGCCGCAGGCCTCCAAGGCGTCGATGTGAAAGCGATCCTCAGAGACCTAGCATTCAACGCTTCCGGACATTCGATGCATACAATATTCTGGCCAAACATGAAACCAAACGGAGGAGGAAAACCTGGCAGCAAACTCGCAGACCAAATCAACAAAGACTTTGGAAGCTTCGACTCCTTCAAGCTACAGTTCGGCAATGCAGCGAAGACAGTGGAAGGATCCGGTTGGGGAATTCTAGCATACGACCCACTCTCTGACCAACTCCTTACGCTGCAAGCTGAAAAACATCAGAACCTAACTGCACAAGCAACAGTGCCCATACTCGTATTGGACGTGTGGGAACACGCATACTACCTTCAGTACAAGAACGACCGTGCAACCTACGTCGACAAGTGGTGGGACGTAGTCAACTGGTCTGACGTCGAGACTCGTTTCGACAAAGCAAAGCGCTAGATCTATACCCGATAACACGCCCGGGTCTGAGCATCAGACCCCACTTTCTTTTTTCCTAAATATTGATCGAAAAGATCAAGAATTCCTAGAAGTCATAACACCGATTGCTGAATCAGTAATAGCAAAAGTTGCTTTAGCGTAAGCAAAAGATCACGATTAGGCAGTTAAGGTTAAAGAATTTCGGCTAGCACCGGCATACGCGGACACTAAACTTCCAATTTACTACTAAACGAAGTCAAGCCATTTTGAGAACTTATCATTTCGTCCTCTCACTACGGCTTCAAATGACGACTGAAGTTTCTTGGTGATCGGAAAATTGCCATCACCAATTGTTCTTCCGTCAACTTCACGGATAGGTGTAATTTCGGCCGCTGTGCCCGAGAAGAATAATTCATCAGCAGTGTAGAGTTCTTCTCTCAAAACTTCACTCAATCTGCATTCGATACCTGAATCAGCTGCAAGTTCGATTACGCTTTCACGAGTTATCCCTCTCAATATTGCAGCCGACGTTGGTGGAGTTGAGATGATTCCATCATTCACGACGAAAATATTCTCACCCGTTCCCTCTGCAACGTTTCCGTTTGAGTTTAGGAGGATAGCTTCATCATAACCGGCTTTCACCGCTTCTATCTTGGCTAATCCGGAATTGGCGTAGTTCGCCGAGCATTTCGCCTGTGGCGGTAAGGATTCCGCACTGATTCGACGCCATGATGATACCATACATCGGACTCCGTTCGACAAAGCGTCTTTCCCGAGATATGCGCCCCAACGCCAAACCGCAATAGACATCTCAGTTTTATTCGGTAGTGGGTTTACGCCCATCTCTCCGAAACTGACGTAAGCTATCGGCCTGATGTAACAGTCTTCAAAACCATTGGCCTTCACAGTAGCCTTTACTGCTTGACTGATCTGGTCTGGGGTGTATCGCAGATCCATAAGGTACGTCTTACTGCTTCTCACCAATCGTGCGATGTGGTCACGGAGTCTGAAGACTGCTGGACCCTTGGTGGTTTTGTAACACCTCATTCCTTCGAAAACGGCGGTTCCGTAATGTAACGCGTGGGTTAGAACATGTACTCTAGCGTTATCCCAGTCAACAAGTTCACCGTTCAACCAGATCTTAGTTGCCTTGTCCATTCCAGCAAACCTCGATTGGATCTCAGAGTATCAGTATTTGTTTTAAGTTATTCGAAGGAAAATTTATTCAGAGTAGTAATGTGCGAACATACAACTGGCGTTAGGGAATAACACTAAATTTTCAGGCGATTTGTACGTGGTCGATTTGATAATATCGTTTGGCGAGCATTCGTGTTTTATCTATAGTTCGACCATTCTTACCTATTGCTAATGCCTTATCTTTGGGGTCAACTTCTACTACCACGATTTTCCGATCTGGGCGTTCAGTAATACGGATCTCTTTTACTTTTGCAGGGGCTAGACAATTCTTTACGAGCCCGTCTACGGTATCGCCAAACTCTACGACTTCTATTGGTTTGCCGGTCATTTTTCTCAGCATGTTGATGTTCTTGCCCCCTTTGCCTATGGCTAACCCCATCTCGCCGGGTTTGGCTACGAAAATAATTCGGTCGCTATCGATTATGCAATCATTGGCGGTTGCTCCGGTAATATTCTCGAATAGTGCGATTAGGCGCATATCTTCTCCTGTGAGTTTAATTCTTGAAGTGGACATTGATCACTGCACTGCCAGCTTCAGTATCTCTGAGTCGCCGGGTTCCTTTACCGCTAGGGCAGCTATTACGTGCGGCTTGTTGCAGGCGGAGCCTAGGTCTCGACTTGTGCCTTGATAGTTGTAGATTGGAACCGAGGATTGTTGGGCGTAATGGCGGATGTTGCTCTTGTCGGGTTCTGGGCAGTTTGCGGTTAGTATGATTAGCTTGGCTTTGGCAAGCCTGGCTGCGTCTGTTGCTTCTTTGACTCCGAAGGAGAGTTTGCCGGTCCTTACGGCGATTTGTAGTTGTTTGTTGACGTCTATCTTGGTTGATTGCATTACTTCGCCTTCTCTGGCATTGACATGTAGACCTCTATAAGGCCTGTTCCCATTGGAACTTGTTGTCCGACTATTACGTTCTCCGCCACTCCTCGTAATGTATCTCTGGTTCCTTTGATTGCTGCATCGACAATTGTGGGTATGGTGATTTCGAAGGCTGCTTTGGCGAGTGTGCTCGCTTTTTCTCCGCTGACTCCATGCCTTCCCACTTGTAGGACCTCTCCGGAAGCGGTCATTGCGTCGGCTACAAGCATTACATGTCGTACGTCTACGTCGAGTCCTTGTTCTTCGAGAACTGATGACGCTTCTTTGATTATGACGTTTCGAGCCGCCTCGATTCCAAGTACTTCTGCGACTTCATGCATGTTGTTTGAGGTGGTGCGTGCTGGGTCGACCCCTTCGGTGTCAAGTGTTAGCTCGAGGTTTGATCCTTCTGTTCGGATGACCCATTCGCTTTTTTCGCCTGACTTTTCCTCCATGACGAGTCCTCGTTTGACTTGCGGTATGCCTTTGACGTGCATTAGCGGGAGTCTGAGTACGAGCCTATTGAATTGAGCTATGTCCATTTCTTGTGGTGCGATCTCTACGGTGTTTCGTTCTACTTCGACTTTGCATCCGCCTGGTGTTACGGCGGTTTTAATGTCTTTGAGTGACACGTCTCTGTCTTTCATGGCGTCTCCGTTTAGAGTGACTACGATCTTCATTTTCGTGATGTCGGATTCGATGCTTGTTGCAATATCACCTAGGGTTGTGTGAGTGATGTTGGTCGCTACTTCTTGAGCCTTTTCGCGGCTTGTTCGATGTTTCTTGTCGAGGTATACGACCATCATGGGGGTTGATGGTATTTTTCGAGCATCGACAATTTCTATTAGTCTTGGAAGTCCGAGAGTGACGTTTTGTTCTCTGACTCCTGCGAAGTGGAATGTTCGAAGTGTCATCTGGGTTCCGGGTTCACCGATGGATTGTGCTGAGACTATGCCGGCAGCTTCGCCGGGTTCGATCATTGATCTTCGGT
>Ga0209517_10002574_pt1 | contig 25312 bp, 17 predicted proteins | sample PeaSoiMetSII2010_FD_187695 | JGI IMG/M metagenome (GOLD analysis project Ga0209517, IMG submission 187695) | Peat soil microbial communities from Weissenstadt, Germany - SII-2010 (SPAdes) (version 2) | ecosystem: Environmental > Terrestrial > Soil > Wetlands > Peat | place: Germany... | reverse complement strand
CATCATCGAATTCAACCAGACCCACGACACGGTTCGCGAAACCAGCGACCACGGCCCCTTCAATGCGTGGGGACGCGATCGTGGGTGGGCGCTGGCTCAATCCCACGCGCCCTACACCGCGGACCGCAGTTTGGATGTATGGGAAGCTTTGGTTGATGCCATGGAACCCGTGGTCGTTCGCAACAACTTCTTCAACGAGAAATCCGGCTGGGGCCTCGACCTCGACGATGGAGCCTCTAACTATGAAATCTACAACAATATCTCGGTCGGTGGCGTGAGCATGAAGTTGCGGGAAGGAGCCTATCGCAAGGTCTATAACAATATTTGGTACCTGTCGAAAGGCGCCCCCTGCTTCCATGTGGGAAACAATTACAATCACGACCAGTACTTCAACAACATCACGGTGATGGATCCGGGAAATACGAAGTGGCCTGATGGCTCGCCTTGGTGGCCGCAGATGATCTATTCGGTAATTGCCCCGCCGCTCTTGGGACCCTGGCTGGAAAAAATCGATAATAACTGCTTCTACTGCGCTGGCGGAGAATTCCAAGCTGTGGTCGATGAGTTGCGGTCAGAAGGGGGTAAACGCAACCCACAGCGTTACGACCTTGCAGCATGGCAAGAGCTTGGCTTCGATCAGCATTCTGTTTTTGCCGACCCGCTTTTTGTCGATCCCAAGAATCACAACTTCCAGGTTAGACCTGAATCGCCAGCCCTAAAAATAGGCTTCAAGAACTTCGAAATGGGCGAATGGGGATTGACCGACAAGTTCCCTGAGCAATGGCGCGAGCCGAAAAGCTAACGCCGTGCACACAGCAAAGAGGATCTATGAAGAAAATCACACTTGTAATACTCGTCGTCGTTACCACAGTTTGCGTGGCAGGACTCTACGCGCACAGTCAGGCCCCGCATGTACAGCGCATCGGCATGGTCATCGGAATCAAGCCTGACCGGGTCAGCGCCTACGAGGCTTTGCACGCGGCTTCGAACCCCGGGGTGCGTGATTTGCTGACGAAATATCACATGCATAACTTCTCAATTTTTATTCATCAGTTAGACGACGGGAGGTACTACCTGTTTGGCTATTACGAGTACACGGGCACGGACTACAAAGCGGACATGGAAAAGCTGGGCGCGGAACCTCGCAACAAAAAGTGGCTCTCGGTAACGGGTCCGATGCAAGTTCCGCTTGCCGGAGAACAGTCTTGGGCGACGATGAAAGAGGTCTATCACAATCCTTAGGGATGAGGGTTCGGACACAACTCACTGCGCCTCACACTTTTTCGCGTACAGCAAGGCGAGAGCCTTGAGCTTGTGGAATGTCATGCTTTTTGAGCGGTTGCCGCCACCAGTCCAACGCCCGAACGCCATATGATCCAACCAATCACAGCCCGGACCTCGGGCCACTCTCCCTACCTTTCTCAAGCTGATTTAGCGCTCCGGAGGCAGGAATGTGAAAGTACTTGACAGTGAAAATGGGGTAATGCTAGCGTTCCTGATCGTCATGTGGCTGGACCAATCGTCGTATGCCTCTGGAGCAGGGACCTGCGGAAACAGAAGGGGGTAGGAAAATGAGACCACTGAATCGCGCATTCTTCAATGCTCTGCTGGTGGTGTTTTTCTCGACTGGCTTGTTTGGTCAAACATTCACTGGTCACGTCACGGACAGCAGCGGCGCTGCCGTGGCAGGGGCAACCGTCACAATCCACAACCAACTGACCAACGTCGACATTCCAACCAAGACGACAGACGCCGGGACCTATACTGCCCCCTACCTGAAGCCCGGTCTGTACTCTGTGAGTGCGGAGATGAAAGGGTTTCAAAAGCAAATTCGGACAGATATTACACTTGACGCGGACAGCACAGTAGCCGTCGACTTCACACTGAAGGTGGGCGCCGTCGGAGAAACTGTGACAGTCACAGCCGATCAAGTGTTGCTGAACACCGACAACGCGAGCCGTAACGAGACTTTCGCAAGCAAGACGGTCACCGAGGTCCCAAACAACGGCCGCGACGTTAACATGACGGCAATGTTGAGCACCAGTGTGAACTTTTTTGATACCAACGACTATACGATAACGGGTACGGAATCCGGCAATGCGGCTTTTGGTGGCGGATGGTTCACCATGTCGGTCAATGGGGGGCAATACTCTGGCGCCATAGTTCTGATGGACGGTTTGCCTAACGATTCTGCGGCGGGGAGCGGGCCAGCGCTGCAACAGACGTTGACAACTGCCCCTATGGAATCCGTCCAGGACTTTAAGGTCATAGCCAGCGCCTACGATGCCCGGTATGGCAATGGGTCGGGCGGCGGCTTTGACACAATCATAAAGACCGGCACCAACACGCTGCACGGGTCCGTGTACGAATTTGCGCGACGCTCATGGTTGAATGCGAATCCCTGGGTAACGGATTACTACGCGAACACACCCAGCGCTTCGGCGAACGCGGCGCCGCAGAGTTCCGAAGATTTTTATGGGTTCGCTCTGGACGGGCCGGTTGTTATACCGCACGTTTACAATGGCAAAAATAAGACGTTCTTCTTTATTCAATACGACGACCATAAACAGAAAACTCCCGGTACTACGACCGACTCTGTTCCGGACTGCAGCACATGGAACGCCACTGGACAACCCTGCGATTTTTCCAATCCCAGCACGATCGGTGACTTCAGCAAGTTGTATGCTCTTGGCCCCGACGGCGTGTCGCATGTGCCGATAATCCTCTATGATCCTCTAAGCGGTACTCCGACCAACCGCACTCCATTCCCCGGTAACATAATTCCTCCGTGTGTGGGTTCCACCAACCGCAGCACAACGGGAGGAAGTTGCCTCAACCCGGTAGCGATGACAATCCTGTCGTATTTTCCCGCCCCGAACGTTACTCCGCCTGCCGGGACCAATCCCTATAACAGCAACTACTTCGCGCCGTGGACATCTAACACCATCGTGCGCAATGTATTGGCGAAGTTTGACGAGAACCTCTCAAATGCCGATCGCTTCAGCTTTCGCGGTAGCTGGTTTGTGAATACCAATAGCTTTGCCAATCTCTTCGGCGGCACCTTTTTCCCGGGACCGGCCGGAAACGGGGAAGGCGGCTATAGCAAGGGTTGGTCCGTCAACCCAGACTGGGTTCACACCTTCAGCCCCACTCTCTTGCTCGACGTCCGGGCCAGCGGCGGCTATGCTGACACGTTCCAGTATTATCAGCCGTTTTTCAACCCAGCTACCCTCGGCGGGGGCTGGACCCAATCGTTAGTTTCGCAGCTTGGATCTTTCGGCAACATATTCCCGGCTGTTTATTTTACTGCGGACGGATTTTCCTGCCTCGCGTGCAATCCTCTTCCCCCAAATTGGATAAGTGGTACTAACTTTAACTTCTTTCCGGACCTGACTTGGGTCAAAGGCAAGCACACGATTCATGTCGGCTTCGATATGCGTTATCGAATGCAGGGCTACATTGGGACACCCGGGGGGTTAGGATTTGTATCGCCCAATTTTAATGTGGGGAACGGATGGACCCAGCAGGATTATCAAAACAGCGGGCTGGCGTTCCAGGGTTTTGACCTGTCCTCGGCCTTGTTGGGCTATGCAGATAGCGGGAATACCCAGCCAGTAGTCAACCGTACTTATTCGTCGTATTACTACGCTCCATTCGTGCAAGACGACTGGAAGGTGACTCCGAAGCTAACCCTCAACCTGGGTGTGCGTTACGACTTGTCCCCTGCGCCGACGGAACGCCACAACTCAGCGAACTACGCTTTCGATACCACCACTTTCAACCCAATCAACTCGCAAGTACAGGCCAACGCCGCATCTCTGGGAATTACGGTGCCGCCGATTCTCGGCCGCTTCACTTTTGCCGGCGTCAACGGTAACCCACGTTCGCCGTTCAAGCTGGGTAAGTTAGGCTTCCAACCTCGATTTGGCTTCGCCTATGCGGTTAATCCCAAGACGGTTGTGCGCGGCGGTTTGGAGGAGATGCTAACGGGATTTATGCTCGGCTATTTGGGTCCGGTCACCGATGGCCTGACGGGTTTCTCCGCGTATAGCCCCTACATTGCCAGCTTAGATAATGGCCAGACGCCTAATCCTAACCTCAACCTCGGGAATCCGTTTCCGCAGGGGTTGACTCCCATCAGCGGTGCGTCGGCAGGGGCACTGACGGCGTTGGGTCAAGGCGCGAATTTCTATGATCCGAACTACAAAGCAGCAAATTATTGGGGTTATTCGCTTGGCGTTCAGCGTCAACTCTCCAGTCACGACGTATTGGAAGTCAGCTATGTGGGGAGCCGAACCTACAACCTGTTCACAACCACCAACCTTAACCAGATGAGCCCGGCCTGGTCAAAGCAGTGCGATCTGGGGTTTGGAGGCAACCCGGCGATCTGCAATAACGACTTAGTCACGAGCCCGTTCTACAACATCAGCGCCTTCAATAATGCGAGTGCTTTCTCCAACACGGCGCAGACGATCTCAGGTGGACAGATGACTCGTCCCCTCCCCGCATTTGGCGACGTCTTTGAAGAGGTCAACAATGGCAGGTCTTGGTACAACTCCCTTCAAATGACAGTAAATCACAAATGGAATAACTCTCTCACTCTGCGCGGTGGCTTGACTTGGCAAAAAACCATGGACGCGGGCGCTTGGGTCGATCAAAGATACGCCATTCAACAGAGAGTGATCGATCAGTTCGATATGCCGGTCAAGATTTCGGTTTCAGGGGTCTATAATCTGCCGGTGGGACGGGGGCGCACGTTCCTGGGAAGCGCTAATCGACTTGTAGATGGCGCCGTGGGCGGATGGGAATTGGGCAGTTCCTATACCTTTATTACCGGCATGCCGGTCACTATTGGCGGCGTGTCCCTGAACAGCCCGCCTAAGGTTCCGCTGCAGACGCAAGACCCTGTATTAACCCGCGCTTTCGCGCCTTGTACCAACCAGTGGGTCCAGGCGAACGACGGCAGTTGGTCTCTGCAACCCGTCACGGGCTATGTCTATTCGGGATCCTGCAATCAGGCAGATTTCACACTGATACCTCAATACGGGTTGAATCCCAACATCGAATACACCGGTATCCGTTCGCGACCCACCCAGCTGTTTGACGTCAACTTGTCGAAGTTCTTTGCCATCACGGAAAGGTTGAAGTTCCAACTTCGCCTCAATGCATTCAACGTACTCAATCACCCGGAGTTTGGCACGGTCCCGTTTGAATACGACACTGGAGCCACTGATCCGAACTTTGGCACTTACAGCAAACTTGCGGGGAATAATCCACCACGTAATGTGGAGTTAGCCCTAAAATTGCTCTGGTAACTAAGTCTCCGCCCGGAGACAGTCACAAGGTCGAAGACAGTGTGCGGTCGCCCGGGCCGCTTCTACGGCCAGTCTCCGGGGTATTCAAGTGAGACTTTCTGCCGAAACTTGGTGCCTCTTGCCATCCTGAAGCGAGCTAGGATTCACGCAATTGAAGCTTTCACTCTAAGAAATCGGCAGAAAATGGCTTACCGTGGGTTGGATCTGAAGGGTAGGACCGCAGTTGTAGTTGGCGGCACATCTGGCATAGGCCAGGCAATCGGCTTGGGACTGGCGCACGCGGGTGCTGATGTCATCGCAACCGGTCGCCGACCTGAACAGGTAAAGACAATTGCTGCCGAAATCGAAGCCGTGGGTTGCCGCAGCCTGTCCATCACTGTTGATGTCAACGATAGGGCTTCACTGGAACGCCTGCTCTCTGCTGTTCTGGGTGCATTCGGAAAAGTGGATATCCTCGTTAATTCCGCCGGGCGCATACGACGGGAACCCACGATCGACTCGTCTGAGAGTGACTGGCGTGAGATTCTGGACACAAACCTGATGGGCGTGCTTCGCGCCTGCCAGATTTTCGGTCGACACATGCTGCAAAGAGGAGACGGACGAATCATCAACATTACATCGCTCAATGCATTCGTCGCACTGCATGAGGTGGCGGCCTACGCGGCGAGTAAAGCGGCGGTCCAATCGCTGACGAGGTCTTTAGCTATTGAATGGGCAGGCCGTGGAGTCTGCGTCAATGCAATTGCGCCTGGTGTGTTTCCAACCGCCCTGAATTCGGAGTTATTGCATGGCACGGCCCGAGGGCAGGAATTGCTGATGCGCACACCGATGAAAAGGTTTGGAAATGCGGAAGAAGTAGTTGGAGCGGCAATTCTTCTCGCTTCAGATGCGGCAAGCTTTATGACGGGTTCCGTAGTGATTGTCGACGGAGGTTGTTTGGCTAGCGGTGTGAATCAGTAACCCGCAGTGTCTTTATCCGCGTGAATGCGGTTACACCTGATTGGGACGAATGATCGGGAGGAGTGGTGAAATCAAAGGCTGGACGCTGGATCTGTTTGGTGTGTGCCTTGTCGTCCGTCGCTTTCCTTGAGGCACAAAAAACTTCGCCACTTCCTGCGGCTGATGCCGTCACACAATTTGACGGCAAGTTCCGCGCATCGAGCGCAAAGGGATTTGAAGAGGCCTACCTTGAGAAATTGTTCGGAACCTCACATGCCGCTAATCTAGTCAGGTTGGACAACGGCGATCTGCTCTGCTTTTGGTTTTCGGGGACGTGGGAGGGAGAGTCCAACGTAGCAATCGTGATGTCTCGACTGCCGAAGGGCTCGGAGCAGTGGAGCAGGACTGTCGAGATCGATCATCAGGAAGGAAGATCATTCCAGAATCCGGTCGCGTTTCAGGTCGCCGACGGTCGCCTTTGGCTGCTACATATTTCGCAGCCTGCACGACAGGGGCAGGCTAACGCCGAGGTTTTGTACCTAAAGTCCGACGATGCCGGACAAACATGGACAAATCCCCGACCGTTGTTTACAGAGCCGGGCTCGTTTATCCGGCACCCTCCTGTATTGATCAGCAAGAACAACTGGCTGCTGCCCATGTATTACACTCCGAGCCGCAGCATCATAGATGGCGCGGAGTCGCACTATTCAGCGGTAAGGATCACCAGCGACGCCGGGAAAAGCTGGAGGGAATGTGGAGTTCCGCAGTCGAACGGCTTGGTGCAGCAAAGCATCCTCAGACTCGCGACTGGGCGGTTCGTGGGATTCTTCAGGAGCCGCTATGCCGACTTCATCTACAAGGACACTTCAGAGGATGGATGCGATTGGACTGTCCCCGCTCCAACTCACTTGCCCAACAATAACTCTTCGATTCAGCTGGCAATGCTGAAGGATGGGTCTCTGGTCATTGCATTCAATAACAACAGTGCAGGCGTAACCCGTGACAAGACTAGCGTCAGCGTGCGCAGACCACTTTCGATTGCACTTTCCCAAGACAGCGGTGAGACCTGGCCGTGGATCAGGGATCTCGAAACGGGCAGATCTGCAGGCCAAGATAGTGGAGCCCCTGTAGACATAGTAACGGACGATGAATATTCCTATCCATCCGTCCTGCAAGATGCAAATGGGAAAATTGTCATTGCCTACACCTATCGTCGCGAGACGATAAAAGTTGTGCGGTTCGACGAAGAATGGATTAAGCAGAATAACACCGTTGGTAAGTTCAAAGGCGACAGCCGGAGGCAATCGGCCTCACAAGTCGCGGCAGACCACCACTACGAGGAGATTAAATACGATGAGCTACACACGACGAGATATCTTGACGACCGGTTTGGCGGCTTCTGCAGCGTCTCTGCTTGCCAACACCCCCTTGGCGGCGAGCGCAACCAGTGCAGCAAGAAAGACGAAGGCAGATGCGGCTGGCAAGCCTGTTCAGCCAACCTGGAACTCCTTGAGAACGCTGAACACACCCCCCCAGTGGCTCAGGGATGGGAAATTCGGGATTTATACCCATTGGGGCGTATATTCCGTCCCGGCTTTTGGGAAGAATGGCACCTGGTACGCCCACAATATATATACCAATCCGGATTCTGAGGAGAGAAAGCATCAGGAAGCCACCTACGGACCGCTGGATAAATTCGGATACAAGGATTTCATTCCCATGTTTACGGGCAGCCATTTCAATGCAGATGAGTGGGCCGAGCTGTTCAAGAAGGCTGGCGCCCGCTTTGCCGGTCCAGTCGCTGAGCATCATGATGGCTTCGCCATGTGGAATACGAAATATTCCGAGTGGAATGCCGCGAAAATGGGACCCAAGCGCGACGTTCTTGGAGAACTCTCGAAGTCCATCAAACAGCAGGGGATGAAGTTCCTCACGGCGTTTCATCATGCGGAGCACTGGTTCTACTTTCCGACCGGGGACAAACAGTATGACGTATCCGATCCTCGTTACGCCGGGCTGTACGGAGTGAGTCACGAGCGAGGCGCCCTGCCAACGAAGGAATTCCTCGACGTCTGGATTGGGAAGTTGAAAGAGGTTGTGGACAACTACGGGCCAGATGTGGTTTGGTTCGACTACGGGCTGCGCCTGATTCAGCAGTCCTACAAAACGGATTTCCTGGCTTACTACTTCAACAAGGCTGCAGCTGCAGGCAAGGAAGTTGCAGTCACCTACAAGAACCACGATCTTACCCCTGGCGTCGGCATTGATGACCTGGAACTGGGCCGCGAAAGCAACGTGACTTACTACGAGTGGATTACCGACACCACGATCGACAGTGGAAGCGCGTGGGGATACGTGGAAAGTGTCGGATTTAAGTCCGTGGCTCAGCTGGTGACCGGGTTGGTGGATCGCGTCAGCAAGAATGGATTTCTTCTTCTGAATGTAGGGCCAAAGCCAGACGGCACAATTCCGGAGCCGGCGAAAGAGCGCCTGCTTGCCATGGGAGAGTGGTTGCGCATCAATGGAGAAGCGATTTACGGCACAAGTCCATGGCTCATAGCCGCCGAGGGACCAACCCAGTTCAAGAAGAGCGGCGCATTTAACGAGGATAACGATATTCACTTTACGCCCGAGGATATTCGGTTCACCTGCCGAGATAACTTTCTATACGTGACGGTGTTAGCTTGGCCAGGGGACAAAGTTTTCATCAAGAGTTTGGTTCCGAAGGGCGACACCTGGGCCGGACTCTATCCGTCAGAAATAGATTCCATCAAGATGCTGGGAAGCGACGAACCCCTCCGCTGGGAGTTTACAAAGGAAGCTCTGGCGGTGACGACGCCAAGCGTGAAGCCCTGCGATAACGCTTTTGTGTTCAAGTTCACCTTAAAGAAGCCGTTCTGACCTTGAAGGGAGCGGGGTTCGTTTGTCCATCATCGTTCTCAATCAGATTGTCTTCTAAAGGAGGTGGTCGGCGTGAATCTTGTGAAGTCGATATTTCCAGCGCTGATTCTCGGCTCTGTCTTTTTGTATTCAGCAAGTATGTTCGCCGGCGAAGGTTCCGACACTCCCACGGCATCGGAAAGTCCCCAATCGATCGATCAAGTTTGGAGACAGGCTAGCGCCAAGTACGACTCCGAGCGCGCAGCCATCCTGGGACAGGTGGACAGTACCATTCAGCAGGGTCCGTTTCGTGCTGACTGGGAGTCGCTTCAAAAATACGAAGTGCCCCAGTGGTATAGGGACGCGAAGTTCGGAATCTTCATTCATTGGGGCCTCTATTCCGTTCCTGCCTTCGGCAGCGAATGGTATCCGCGGGATATGTATAGAGGGGGCTCGGATGAGTACAAGCACCACATCGCTACCTATGGCCCGCAGGATAAGTTCGGATATAAGGATTTCATCCCTTTATTCAAGGCGGAGAAGTTCAATCCCGTGGCCTGGGCCCGCCTTTTCAAAGAGGCCGGCGCAAAGTATGTCGTGCCGGTTTTTGAGCACCACGATGGTTTTGCCATGTACGACAGCGGCCTTTCCGACTGGACCGCCGCAAAAATGGGGCCGCATCGCGATTTAGTCGGGGATCTCGCGAGAGCAGTACGAGCAGAGGGTCTACATCTAGGCGCATCTTCCCACCGAGTGGAACATAACTTCTACCTTGGAGTCGGACGTACGATTCCTTCTGATGTCAATGATCCGAATTACGCAGCTTTTTATGGACCTGCGCATCGCTGGCTTGAAGCCAAACCCGGAACGCCGCTTTCCAGCGACTTTACTTTCGTTTCAAAGGCTTGGACTGATGATTGGCTCGCCCGCTCCGCGGAAATTGTCCAAAAGTATCACCCCGAGATCATGTGGTTCGATTGGTGGATCGGACAACCCTCGGTTCGCGAGGATCTCACTCGCTTCGCGGCGTTTTATTACAACGCATCACTCAAGTACGGCGATCATGTCGGCGTAATCAATTACAAATACTTCGCGATGGAAGAACACTCCGCTGTTCTCGACCTGGAACGCGGTCAACTGGCAGACATTCGGCCCCTCCCTTGGCAGACCGATACCTCGGTTGGCAACAAATCCTGGGGCTACATCCAGGACGATACGTTCAAATCGCCGGAATTCATCGTTCAGCAACTTGCTGACATCGTCAGCAAGAATGGGAATCTGCTGTTGAATATCGGTCCACGCGCCGACGGCACCATCCCCGACGAGGTGCAGCGCACACTTCTAGACGTGGGAGCGTGGCTGAAGGTAAATGGAGAGGCTATCTACGGAACTCGCCCCTGGAAGCTGTACGGTGAAGGTCCAACTAAGGTTGCTGCAGGTGCATTTCACGATACCGCCATCCAGCCCTATACGGCGGAGGACTTCCGGTTTACTGAGAAGGACGGCGTGCTGTATGCAATCGAGCTAGGATGGCCTTCAAACCACGAAGCGGTCATTCATTCCCTAAGCTCTGCGACGCTGGGGGACGGAAAACAGATCCAGTCCATTCAGCTGCTAGGCTCAGCAGGAACCTTGTCTTTCGAGGAGCGTCCCGACGGTCTGCGTGTCCGGCTACCCGAGCAACCGGTCGGCAAGTATGCTTACGCCATTCGCATCGCGTTAGTGAATCCCCGATAGACGAAGTCCAGGCTTCCCAGCACGTGGGAGGAGTGACCCCAATCTCCTACCAGTACGTGAGGACGTTGATCGGAGTGCAAGGCGGGGAGTTGGTCAGTGGAGGCGTAGATTTATGAAGAACGGCCGTTTTGCCGACGTCGTTCCAGCCGTATTTCTGCTGTGATCCCTAGCTTGATCAAACTGCAGTCGAGGACGGAAGTGACAATGAGAGGTTCACTCCATGAGTGGCGCCCTGAAGTTTTCCACAGCGATCATCTTGACAGATCTCTACGATAAGGCGTACAAAACGTCCAATTCATGGACAACCGTACCACCTCTTGAACTGGGCGGGCGACACAGTTCAACCTGCACCCCAATCCCGCAACGGGGGTTGTATCTGGTTTAATTTACGGCAATAACCAGATTTCTTGTGGTGGTGGGGCAAGCACGATGTGGCTAGTCACGCTCTACAAGGCCAGCGACCAGATCGGCATCCCCGCGCAGCATTCATTGCTTGACGGCGCCGAACGAGACCTGACCCCTGTTCACCGACAACCCGTAACGTCAACGCACGGAAAAAGTACGGAAATTTATCGCCCGGAAATTAGCCCTCCGCAGCCTGATTGTGGCCCAATCGAATCAGTGTCCGTTACGGTGTCCCGTAACTGCCGAATGAGGTCACATTAGGTGAGTTTTGGTGCTTGAGCGCGACTGTAAGTGATTGAGATTGCTTGGCGTCGCATCGAAGAAGAGAATTGCTAAACCGTTGTACGGGCTAACACCTGTACCGAGGGTTCGAATCCCTCCCTCTCCGCCATGTTTTCAAGCACTTGCAGTGCATCAAATCACTTCACAAATCAGTTAAGCCCGTGCCAGCGCCAGTCGCACGATTTTTGCGTGCGCCTGCCGCATGTCCGCCGTGGCTGCTGTGCCGTACACGTTCATCGTAGTTCGGATGTCCGTGTGGCGCATGAGCCGTTGCTGCACACCGATCGGAGTGCCGACGGCATCCAGCCAGGAACGGTGTGTGTGCCGAAACGTGTGCGAACTAAGGTGACCGATCTCTGCTTTCACCGCTGCTCGCCGGAGTGCCCGCCATACTCCCGGATAGGAGAATGGCAGCCGTCCGATCTGCACCGGTGAAGCGAACATCCAATCGCCCGAGCTGGAGAACTGACTTCTCTGCTTCCAGGCTTTGAGCACTTCCAGCATGTCGCCGTCAATGCACATTGAACGCTGTGACTCAGGAGTTTTCACGTCATCCACCACCTGATGCACAATGCCGCGTTCAACCGAAAGCATACCGTTCAGCCAATCCACGTCCGACCACTTCAGGGCTAAACACTCACTGATCCGAAGGCCAAAGCAAACGCAAACCAGAGCCATCGTGCGGAAAGGCTCTTCCAAGTGCTCAATGAGCCGCTGGAATTCTTCCACCGTCAGGCTGCGAGTTCTCCTTACAAGTTTAGTTGCGCCTTTGATCGTGACCAGTTCCATCGGATTTCGTTGTGTGGGCACGTCACCGCGCCACATCGCGAACTCCCATAGAGCACGAACAAGCCCACGAATATGAACCTTGCTCTTTGGTGCCAGGGCGAGCGACTGCAACCACAGGTCCACAGGACGAGGTTGCATATCCTGCAAAGTGCAGTTGCCCCACTTTGGCAGAATGTAGTTGTTCAACCAAGTGTTATATCCCTGCTTGGTCATCGCTCTCCGGGGCATTCGTTCCGCTCGGTACCGTTCGATTAGAGTCCGAACGGTCAGCGCGGGTTCATCACTTTGCACCGTCTCGTCTAACTGTCTTCGTAGTGGTTCTGCTGCTCGCCATGCGGTTGCTTTTGTCGGGAATTGCTGCGTTGTGCCGATCACCTTCGAACGTCTGCGACCGTTTTCGCACCACAGAAAATTCCACGTACCAAAGCGCTTGTTAAACACGACACTACCTAGATTTACCCGTGCTGCTCTTTTCAAGACATCCTCCTTTCAGAGCGCACGGACAGCGGAATGGATGGTAGCACGGGAGATTCCAAAAGGGCAGCGTCCAAGTCTTGCTTGCGGAAACGCCAGACGTGACGTTTGACGCCTGAGAGAGCAAAAGCTTGCAGCTTGCCCTGTCGTACCCAGAGCAGAAGAGTGCGTACCTTCACCCTTAAATACTGGGCAGCCTCACTGGCGCTGAGCCATTCACTAGCTGGGGTTGATAGGTTGCTCATCGGTTTTCCCTATTCCATTCGTGCCCTGTCCGACGGTGAAAACGATAAGACCAAGCAGCAAGAAGCCAGCGATTACGATCAGGACTCCCATGACGGTGATTTTCATTTTGCCCCCTCTCCCCACAAAGCAACTCCGTCGCAGCCTCGCTCCGGGCAGCGGAAACCCTTCACTGTGCCATCGAATATGCTCGTCTTAATCAGCTTGGGCGTGATCCAGAATTTGTGTCCGCAGTCTGGGCACGTCAGCCGATAGCGCTGCTCCATCTGAGTCAGCCTTGCTAACAATGACTCTTCGCTTGTGCTCTGGAGCAGCCGGGCGAATTCCTTGATCCCGGTAGGCCCGCGCACGAAGACTTGGACTCCGCACGGATCGCACGTGAGATATGGTTTGTCCTTTTTTGTCATTAGCACTTCTCTTGGTCCCGTACATACGGGACAAGGAAACATCTGCTTCCCGCTCATATCAGTACCCCCGGTCTCCACTGAGTCCATCAATGGAAATGGCCGTCTGGCACGTAGTCTAAGGCCGGTTTTCAGAAAGTCGCTGTTTGGCCGCATCGAGGGAAAGCAAAGGGCGGGGCGATTTTCCGCTGAATTCAGCAGCATTTCTTGGGAACTTTCCGTAAAATCTGAACCGCGCTATGGAGAGAACTTCCGCAGAAGTCGTTAAGCAGAAACAGGCACGAAAAACAGCCAAGATTTTACTTGACAATGTTTCGGAAAAACGGCGTAGGGGCCGCACCCCGAAGATTCCAGCGTCATGGGTGCGCGGGCGAGCGGACAACTACAGATGGATACTCGCACAGATTTGGGACCACGTCTGGCCCGGACTTTCCAAAGCGGGAACAAGACAAGATGTCGTGAACTCGTTCAGTGGCACCGAGGTGGGCGGATATTCCTTAGAGTTTGTTACGCTGGCTGACCTAATTCTCAGAGTAGTTAAAGACCCGAAATTCCCAAAACACAAACAAGAGGCTCAAATCAATTTTCTCGCGGACTCAATTGCTGGCTACGGGATGTTTACACCGAGATCTTCCCGTGACATTTGTGAAAGGGAACGTGCGCGGATTAAGCAGGTGCATTGCATCCTTTATTATGAGTTCTATATTGAATGTTCTTGCGGCTATCAAGGCCATTCTAAGAATCATGCTTGTCCGATGTGTGAAGCCGAAATTCGCTTCAAGACCGATTCGCCGTTTGATTGACGGTTCCTCGCCCAATTCTTGATCGGCTGCGTAACGTACGTGCGTAACGTTGCATTCGTCGAGCTTGAAAATGTTTATCCCGGTGCACATCTGCACCGTCCGGTGCCGCAAGAGTTGCCGCACATCTCCCGAGCATTTGGCCGGATGGCACCACCAAAGCTCACTTGGGCGTGGAAGCCGACATTGTCATGGAATCAATAGCGCAAATTGACCGGCGGTCAACTTCTGCTATCGCGACGTAGCGTCAACCGTGTCCCGCCCATGTGCAAATTCATCCACATCGGCTGTCCGTGGTCATTTTTCTTCGCCTTTCTTCGCCGCCGCGGGCCTTCGCGCCAAAACCCGCGCCGGAAGCTGATTTTGATCACATCGGGGTGTGACCGAGCGCACAGACAAAACCGCTGACCGGTAGTCTGCTGTTGGGCGCATATCAGAGTTCGCACGAGCGACAGACGGGTCTTGCGGACCTGGAGACAGCCGATAGCAGTTCTCTGCTGCTTCAAGACCCGTCGCTTTCCACTTTCCTCAAAATCGACGCCAGTCACCTGGCTTCCCTGTGGAGGTCGTCATGTCCCTTTCCTATTCTCCTACTTGGAGTGGTGGTCTCGTATCTCGCCTGCACCTGGCTGCTTCGCAAAACGCCGGCACCGCCCGCGTCTGGGTGGTAGCGCCGGTTCTCGCTTGCCTGCTGGGCAGCCTTGCTCCGCGCCAAGTTCTGGCACAGAACATCACTTTGCTTCCTGTGATCACTACAGTGGCGGGCACCGGAACGGCGGGTTACACGGGCGACGGCGGCCCGGCTATCAAGGCGGAACTCGATACCCCGGGCGCGCTTTTGGACCAGTGGGGAAACCTCTACATCAGCAACGGTCCCGACAACGTCATCCGCGAGGTAGACAGCAGCGGGAACATCACCACGATCGTGGGGGGCGGCACCGGCTGCGGCAACGGAAACGCCATCGGTGACGGCTGCCCGGCTACCAGCGCAATCCTGAATTCTCCCCATGGTCTGGCCTTCGACGGTGCGGGCGACATATACATCTCGGATGGCGGCAACAACCGAATCCGCGTGGTGAACAGGCAGTCGGTCTCGATTACGGTGCTGGGGGTACCCATAGCAGCGGGGACCATCGCCACAATCGTGGGGACTGGCGCAGCCTGCAGCGTCAGCCCGTGCGGAGATGGTGGTTCTGCCCTGACGGCACAATTGAACTCTCCTTACAGTCTGGCCTTTGACGGCAATTTTCTCTACATCGCAGATACCTTTAACCACCGGATTCGCATCGTGAACATGACCACGCTCCCGGGCATAGTGGTGGGAATGACGGTCCAGCCGGGAAACATAGCCACCCTAGCGGGCGATGGCACAGCAGCCTATTCCGGCGATGGGGGTTCCCCACTCAGCGCAGAACTGAACACCCCCTATGCCATATTCCTGAGCAGTTCAAACGGCGCTTACTACAACCTGTACATTGCGGATACCAACAACAACCGCATCCGGGTGATCAACATGGAGACGTGGTCGACCACGGTGGCAGGTGTGACCATCTTAGGCCGGCAGATAAACACCGTGGCAGGTACCGGCACGCCAGGCTACCTTGGCGACGGCGGTCCTGCCACTGCAGCCGAGCTGGACACTCCTCACGGTATGGCCGTGGATAACGACACCAACCTCTACTTCGCGGATGCGACTAATAACGTCGTCCGCGAGGTAAACACTGGCGGCACCATCTCTACATTTGCCGGCAATTACGCGTTGGGGGGCGGCTACAACGGCGACGGTGGCGCAGCCGTCAGTGCGCAACTAAATTTCCCCGTTACCGTGGCACTCGACCATGTGGGCAACCTCTACATTGGCGACTACCACAACAATCGTGTCCGCAAGGTGATCAGCGGCCCGGTGAATTTCGGGCAGGTGACGGTCGGCGCAAACAGCAAGCAGAATGCCTATCTGTCCGTCAACACCCCGCTAAGTGTCCAGGGGGCCCAGGCCAGCGGGGACTATTCTGTGGTTGAGGGCTCGTGCCCTGCAGCTCCAACCGTGATCTCCGCTGGTACTGTGTGCTCCTGGGAAGTGCAGTTCACGCCCACCAAGCCTGGACTGCGCTGGTCCCCACTCGTGGTGACTGACGGCAACGGGAAGAAGTACAGCTTCGGTCTCGAAGGCTCGGGAGTAGGCTCGGCCATGGCAATTACGCCCGGCATCATTACCACCGTAGCTGGGAGCGGCACTGCAGGCTATAGCGGGGACGGAGGCTCTGCCACCGGAGCGCAAATCAGCTATCCCCAGGGCGTGACGATGGACAACGTGGGCAACCTCTACATCTCGGACAGTAACAGCCATACTGTCCGCAAGGTGGACACCAGCGGCAAGATCTCCACGGTCGCCGGCAATTACGCTTTGGGCCCCGGCAATACCGGGAACGGTGGTCAGGCCACCGGTGCGCAGCTCTATACTCCCGCGGGCCTGGCGGTGGACAGCGCGGGCAATCTCTACATCGCCGACGCCACAAGTTTAGTCATCCGGAAAGTGGACGTGAACGGCATCATCACCACGGTGGCCGGGGGCGGCACGGGCGCGGGGTCATGCCCCATGGCAACGGACACGTTTGGCGACGGATGCCCGGCAACAGTAGTGAACCTCAGCGGTCCGTTCGGCGTGGCGCTGGACGGCCTCGGCAACTTGTATTTCTCGGATGAGAACTTGCAGCAAATTCGCAAGGTGGATATCAACGGCATTATCAGCCTCGTGGCCGGTGACGGGAACTGCAGCTACAGCGGCGATAACTTCTGGGCCATCGACGCGGAGGTGTGCTATCCGGGTGGAATAGCGGTCGACGCAATGGGCAACGTTTACATTGCGGACTCCTCCAACGCTCGCGTTCGCGTGGTGAATACACAACTGGCGCCGATTACCGTGGCAGGGGTGACCATTTGGCCTGGGGGGATCAATACCGTGGCAGGAAATGGTACACCAGGATACGGCGGCGACGGCAATCAAGCCACCAGCGCCAGCGCGGAACTCTACAATCCCTTTGGCGTGACAGTGGACGCCGCGGGGAACATATACATTGCGGACTATAGCAACTTCGTCCTGCGCAAGGTGGATACGAATGGAATCATCACCACGATAGTGGGCAACCAAAACCAGGGTTACAACGGGGATAACGGCTCGGCCACCAATGCGGAACTTAACAGCCCGATCGCGATCGCGACGGACAGCGCAGACAACCTCTACATCGCGGACTATGGCAGCAGCGTCATCCGCAAGGTCAACGTGGGTACAAGCACCCTGGCGTTCGGCAGCTTGAATCTTGGGCAGACCAGCAGCGCACAGAGCGTCGCCGTTTCGGATGTGGGCAACGCCAACCTGAACTTCACGGCGATCACTCCCGGCACAGACTTTGAACATCAATCTGTAGACAATGGCTGTGCCGTTGGAACTCCGGTCGGGATTGGCCAGACTTGCGAACTGGGGGTCGCATTTGCGCCTTTGACTGCTGGAAACAAGAGCGAGACCATCGCGCTCACTGATGATGCATTCAACAGCCCGCAAGTCGTCAATCTATCAGGGAGCGGCATTGCGACGCCGGCTTTCAGCAATCTGACTCCATCGCAATCGGTGCCCTACGGGACCAGTTCGATCACTCTTTCGGGCACGATTTCCGCTCCGGGTCCGGTGTATCCACCAAGCGGCGAGACGGTTTCCATCGGGATCGGCGCCCTCGTACAGAACGCCACGATTGGGGTTAATGGATCCTTCTCGACGGTATTCAACATATTCAACGTCGGCCCCTTATCACTGACGCCCGCAGGATACGCGATCGCGTACAGATACCCGGGAGACAGCAGCTTCAACAGCGCCAGCGACTTCAGTAAGAGTTTAATAGTCACCGAGTCAGTGGTGTACGTTCCGCTGACTTTGACGGAACTGGGGACCGGCAGTGGCACCGTGACGGACAACCAGTCGTCTCAGCAGATTAATTGCAGCGAAGTGAACGGCCAGTACGTGACTGGAACCACCTGCACAGGCACCTATACATACGGGACAGCGGTCACTTTGACGGCGACCGTGAGTCCAGGGACGACATTCGCGGGCTGGGGTGGTGCTTGCGCGTCGTCGGGAACAGTACCAACTTGCAGCCTGACCGCAACCGAAAGCTACGGGCTGTCCGCATCTGCGGATTTTATTCCGACTCCCACTCCCGTCCTTTTATCGGCCTTCAGTTCGCCCGGGACGAATGTGTCGGGGACAGCCACATACTGCCCGAACGGCAGCTCTCCTTGCAACGACCCGAACGGGTACTCGTTGCAGGTGATGATCCCGCAGGTGACTTCGGGGTTCCCCCTCTATGTCACTGCAACGGAATTTCAGGCTACCGGGCTTTGCACGTACCCGCCACCTAATACTTCGCAACAGGTCCAGGATGATCCTGATTGCCGCTTCGCCAGCTTCTTCAACTATGGAACCGACCCGAATGGCAACACCATCGTGCCGCTGTGCTACCCCTACGCCAACGGGAACTGCGTCCACTATGACGTGTTCTCCGGAACGTCGGGGAATGAGCCACCTACCAGTTCGTATAGCGGTGGCGTTTTCTGGAAAATTGGACTGAACAACTCCTCATTCTTGCCAGCATCCTATTGGCTGAATAGCCTGCCGCGGATACTCGACGATCCGGACGCCGATGAGTTCACTCCTCCTGGCGTTTTGCCCTACGGCACCAATTGCAACGATGCCATGGTGGTGGGGCCTCTGCCCGGCCAGCCTTACTCGTCCACGATTTACTGCCAGTTCGTCGCGGATATCACGTTGTTCTACAACCCTTCGTCGGGCCTCGACAAGACGGTCGGCGGAAAGACCCAGCAAGCCAATGACGTGGTGGTAGCGTTCCTGCCGACCTCGGCGCCAGTCCCCCCTCCTCCGACGACTGCTCCCGCCATCACCGGCGTTTGCGTCAATGGATGCTCGGTCAGCGGCACCACGCTTACGTTCAGCGAGGGCACGGGAGGAACATTCCAGGTCTCGGTCACGGCAGGTTACCCGTCACCAACTCTGACCGAAGTCGGTACGCTGCCGGCCGGACTGGCGTTCAACACGGCAACCGGATTGATCAGCGGTACGCCCGCAGACGGCACGTACGGTAATTACCTCATCAGCTTCACTGCCGCCAACGGTGTGTTGCCCAATGCCACGCTGAGCTACACTCTGGCGGTGAACCCGGCGGGGACGCTGACCATCACCGCCAGCAGTCCCTCGATGATTTATGGGGGGACCGTTCCGACGATCACGCCGAGCTACACGGGGTTTGTGAATGGGGACACGGCCGCGAGCTTGACCACCCAGCCAAAGTGCTCAACCACAGCGACCAGCAGCAGCCCGGTAATCGGGAGTCCGTATTATCCGAGCACCTGCTCGGGAGCGGCGGATCCAAACTACAGCATGATCACGAATGTGCCCGGCACGGTGACGGTGAACCCGGCGCCGCTGAGCATCACCGCCAGCAATGGCACGATGACCTATGGCGAGGCCCCTCCTACCATCACCCCCATCTTCGCGGGGCTGGTGAATAATGACAACGCCACGACCCTGGGCGTAACCTGCACGCCCGGAGCAACCAGCACGAGCGCGCCGGGTAGCTACTTAAGCTCGTGCACGGCCTCGAAGGGTGGGAATTACGCGATCACCCCCGCGTCCGGCACGGTGACCGTGAGCGCAGCACCGGTAGTCGTCACCGCTGGCAGTGCTACGATGACCTATGGCGGACCCGTGCCGAACATCACGCCCAGCTACGCCTACCCAGTCGGGACTGTGAGTAGCCACGCTCCAACGACCCCGCCAATGTGCTCGACCACAGCGACCGTCACGAGCCTACCGGGCACCTACCCAAGCACTTGCGTGAACGCGGCGGATCCGGACTACACGTTCACCTATGTGCCCGGCACGGTGACGGTGGTCGGGTTAGAAGTTTCGCCACTGAGCGTGAACTTTGGCACATTGTACCTAAACGGAGTCGGCGCTCAGTTGATCACTCTAACTAACAAGGGGACTACTCCGATCACGATTTCGAGCGTCAAGATCGCGGGGGGCACCGCACCCGGCGATTATGGCGACCTAACCTTCTGTCCTCCCATGATTTTGTCCCTACCGGCCAGATTACCTGCGGGAAAGAGCTGTCCGATTGGTGTGGGCATCGCCGCCACGGCGAAGGTCTTCAGCACAACCGCCTCGACCGCCACTCTCACCATTACCGACAGCGCGGCAAGCCAAACGGTGCTGCTGACGGCCCAGGTGATCAATCCGCAAGCAAGCTTCAGCTCAACCTACTTGAGCTCGGGCAAGCTCACCTTCCAAACAACAACAGTGGGGAAGAGTAACCCGCAGACGGTCACGGTGACGAACCCGGGAAATACGCCGCTGACTCTCGGGAATCCGGCGATCAGCATCAGGAGCAGCAGCGGCGATTTCGCGCTGACCAGCACGACTTGCAATGGTGCAACCGTCTACACCGCAGCCGAGGGCGGGACGACGAGCTGCGTGATCAGTCTCACGTTTACTCCAAAGATGACGGGGACTTTCACTGGCACCTTGACAATTAAGGACAATGCGCAGAACAGTCCGCAAACCATCACACTGTCGGGCACCACATAGCACTGATGGGGATTGAGGCGCAGGCAACTGCGCCCAGTTCTCTCACACAGAAGCGGTCACGGGCTCCTGTTGATGTGCGGACCTCAGGAGCTTGTGGCCGGCCGAATGAAAAGGAACCTTTCGGGAGAACTAGCTGGCGGGGTGAGTGTAGATAGGGCTGAGATCGCTTCGCTTCACAATGCTATCGGTCTTCGCTTCGCTCTTGATCTCATCCAGAATTTGGCGGGCCTGTTGATAGTGTTCGGGGGCGTCAGCCGCTTTGCCGGAGAGTTCCAGATCACGCGCCAGCAGGTAATGGGTTTGTGCGAGCAGAACCCGCAGGCCGAGTTTCTGGCTTCGGATGAGAGCGCTCTCCAGTTCTTTTCTCGCCGGCTCGTAGTTCTTGAGATTCATCAGAGCTTCGGCGTGATAAATCGAACACTCGGCGGATACATACTTCGATCCCATGCTGTCCGCTTCCTCGGACAACTTGCCGAGCACACTTGCGGCTAACTGAAAGCGACCAAGTCCGACCGCAGCCTTTGCGACATTGAATTTGGAGACGAGGATCAGACCCAAATCGCTGGTGTGGGACGCCGTTCTGAGCGCCTCATCGTAAAGGGAAGCCGCAGATTTGTATTCTGCGCGGTAGAAGGCGTTGTCGCCCTGGTAGCCCAGGATTTCAGCGGTTGTGGCATCATTTTTCAACCCGCGGGCTACATTCAATGCTTCCTCGAGACTTTTCTGCGCATCATCGTTGCGCCCGATCTGTGCAAGAGCGTGGCCGTAATAGCCGAGGACTTCTGCCAGCCACGTCGGGTCCTGCACTTCCCGGAAAGTCTTGACCGCGTCCTCTTCCGAGCTCAGTGACGCGCCATAGCGGCCCTGATAACCGAACAAAATGCCGATGCTGGAGGACTCAATGGCAGCGCTGCGCTTGTCTCCGGTGCTGCGCCGCAAATCCAGCGCGCGCAGATATTGCTCGATCGCCAGATCGTACTGACCCATCTCGGTGGAAGTGTCAGCCAGGTTGTGAAGAGTGTCGGCAATCTTACTGGGGACCTTGAGCGTTTCGCGCAGCTGCAGGGCCTGCTCGAAATAGGTGCGCGCATTCTGGTAGTCGCCCTTCATGAAGTAGGCGTTGCCGATGTTGTTCAAAACCAATCCCTGATTGTTCTGATTCCCTACGTCGATTTCCGCCTGCAGAGACTCCTTAAACAATTTCAATCCCTGGTCATACTGGCCGTGATCGACATAAAACTGAGCCAGGTCACTGAGTACATCACCGGTCCCGGCTTTATCGCCCAGCTCGCGCCATAAAGCGAGCGCCTCTTTGTAATCTTTGAGTGCCTGCTCCGGCTTGCCTAGCACATCTTCAGACGATGCCATCGCGTCCAGACTCATGGCGACACCCTTCTTGAGCCCCAGCCTGCGTTTGATTTCCAGCGAGTCCCGCAGATTGCGAAGGGCGTCCTGGTGTTTGTTCAGATCGGCGTAGGCCACGCCCGTCGCCTGAAGAATGTCGGCTCTTTCTTCGTCGTTGCCGAACTCGACTGTCAGCGCTTGAGCACGCGTCAGGTATTCGAGCGCTTTTTCCGGGTTGCCGTCATAGATTTCGACGCGTCCCATCGCGAACAGAGCGTCCACGCGCTTGGGATCGAGCGCCAGCACCTGGGTGTAGGCGTCGCGCGCTTTCTCGTAAGCGCTGGAATTCTCATATAGGCCGCCGAGTTCGAGGAGCACGTCGGCATTGCCGGGCGCAGCCTTGGCGAGATTGTCGTAGGCTTCGATGGCCTTGGGATAATCTTTCTGGATGCTGTCGAAGCTGGCCTGAATCAGATACTTTTCCTGCGAAGGAAGCTGGTCGCTCAATTCGACTGCCTTCTGAGCAGCCTTTTCCGCTTCGTTGTCTTGGCCAAGGCTGGCATAAGCTCTGGCCAGTTCGGAGTAAGCCAGCGCAAACCTGGGATCCTCTTTGGTGGAAGCTTCGAATCGGCGGGCCGCATCAAGGAAACTTCCACTGCGTTCGAATTGCAGCCCATCGTTGTAATCGCGCATGGCCGGAAGCGAGTTGGTCGACGGTTTGAAGGACTGCTCCTGAAGTTGTTTGACGATGCTTCGCGAGAGGGCCAGGTTCGAACGAATACCGGTGGCAAGACGGTCGACGGCGGCAAGCACATCGTTCTCAGTCGCGGACTCCGACAGAGTGGTGGTTTGTCCGCGCTTCATATCCTGGAGAGTCGCGTCAATGCGAATCTGGTGGCCGAATCTGGCGTACTGGCCCCATACCACACGATCGGCGCTGGTAAACTCCGCGATGCGGCCGATGGTCGGGGGATCAAGGATGGTCGCAGGCGAAATCTTCAGATCGCTGAAGATCTGGTGCAGACGGTTGGGGCTGACCATGCGCAGTTGCGCGGACTGCCCGACGTCGGTGCTCAGAATCTCTGCCAGGCTGGAACCCAGCCAATCAAGCGACGCATCACCCGACGCATTATGGAAAGGCACGATGGCGAGCGAAAGCTGCGCCGCAGCGGGAACGGAAGGCTGTGCGGAGGGCGTTCCCAGAGTTTTCCAAACTGCCAGGCCGGCGGCCAGCACGGCGAGCACTGCCGCCGCAGCTAGCCATACCTTTCTTGGCCGCCTTCCCGCGAATGTGGTCGTCGCTGCCGCGACCCAACTGCGATGTGCGTGTTGTGGTGCGTGGCCCGCGTCCAAATCCGCGAGAATCTCACCTGCGCTCTGATAACGCAGGCTCACATCCCGCTCCAGGCATTTCTGGATGATCCGGGCCAGATACTCGGGCAGATCGGGATTGAGCCGCGTCGGATCCTTTGGCGGTTCGTGTACCCGCTGGTACAACATCTGCATCGTCGAGTGGGTATGCTCGAACGGCAGATTGCCGGTCAGCATCTCGCACAAGATCAACCCGAACGCGTATAGATCGCTGCGATGGTCGACCGGCCTGATTTCCGCTTGCTCGGGAGACATGTAGCGGGGCGTGCCTAGAAATTGACCCGTCTGCGTCATTCCCAGGTCAGACTCCAGCGATTTCGCCAGGCCAAAGTCGGAAACATAAATGTGATCATGCTGATCGATCAGGATGTTCTGCGGCTTCAGGTCGCGATGGACCACTCCTTCAGCGTGGGCGGCATCGAGCGCGGCGGCGAGCTGGCGCGCAATGTTCAGTGCGCGATCGAGCGGCAACTTCCCCTCTTTGCGCAACGGGTAGCTGAGGTCATGACCTTCGACGTAGGCCATGGAGATGAACTTCGTGTCTCCGGGGCCGTCGCCCAGATCGTGAATGCGCAGAACGTTGCGATGAGAAATCTTGCTGGCGAGCAGTAGTTCCTGTTTGAAGCGTTGCGAAATGTTGGGATCGCGAGTGAGATCACGGCGGACCAACTTCAGCGCCACCGTGCGCTCCAGTTCTTTGTCCCATGCCTTGTAGACCGTCCCCATGCCCCCTTCGCCCAGGATATGTTCCACGCGGTAGCGCGGCCCGAAATCGGGAATTCGGCTGGATGATTCGGATGGCTGCGCCTGGGGTTGAACCGGATGCGGCTGGACGGGGAATGAGCTGTCGACGGTCACCGCCGAAGATGGAGAAGCTATGGTGGCAGCCGCTGACGTTGCGGCAGTGGCCGGGGCGGTGGAGGAGACGGCAGTTCCGGCGTCGGAATGATCCAGTCCAGTGCCACACTGGCTGCATGTCAGAGCAGGGCCGGGGTTATGGACTCCACATTTTGGGCAGAGGTTCGCAGCTTCAGCTTCTGGCGCCGGAGGTTTGGCACGCGCTGGCACGGGATGAATCCACAGGCTACCGAAGAAAGGATGCCGCCGAAAGATAGGTCATCCTCCCCTAACTAAGACAAGCACGCGGAGAAACACTTGTCTGTGATGCCACGCACAATTTGACCAGGTTCTAGGTGGCCGCCAGTTCAAGACTCAGTAAACCAGAATCGGGCGGCTTCGTGGGCTGCGCGTCTAACTGCTGGTTGGTGTTTGCGGCGAGGCCGCGCGGGTGCCAGGTACATGCCGCAGCGAACAAACAGGATGCGGTTGAAGGCCAGGCAAGGCTAGGAGCGGGCAACGAACTGATCGCCATAGCGTATGCGTAAACACGCACGGGCCGGCGACCTGAGGATCCCGTCCCATTGCTAAAGGGGCGTATGGGTTTGGCCGCATTGGCCGGCCGCAGACCCTGCAAAAAATCACCTGCAAATCAGATCGCTGGTTTTTCATGCACTTACGTGTACCAAGTTTGCTGTCCGTGCGCGGTTAAGTGTGCCACGTCAGCGGAAATGGGACAGTTTGAGACCGGAAGTTAAGCTACACATCTGAGATTCAGTTCACCCAAAACAGGGAGTAGACTGGCGGCGACAGCGGGGCCCCAGCCAGCCCGCTTTT
>Ga0209517_10002573_pt1 | contig 25313 bp, 22 predicted proteins | sample PeaSoiMetSII2010_FD_187695 | JGI IMG/M metagenome (GOLD analysis project Ga0209517, IMG submission 187695) | Peat soil microbial communities from Weissenstadt, Germany - SII-2010 (SPAdes) (version 2) | ecosystem: Environmental > Terrestrial > Soil > Wetlands > Peat | place: Germany... | reverse complement strand
TCTTGGCCAAATCGCTGGTCTGCGCCAGCATTTCCAACCCCAGCATTTCCAACCCCAGCAGACCGATCCCCATCAACAGCGCGAACTTTATCGCCTTCTTCATACCTTCTCCGTGGAGCTCACGACGCTCCGTATCCTTCAAACCCAATTTGCTTCAATTTGTAGAGCAACGCCTTGTAGCTGATCTGCAACTCCTCGGCGGCCCGCCTGCGGTTCCAGCGGGTACGGGTGAGCGTGTTGAGGATCAATTCCTTTTCCGCCTCGCGCGACGCGGCTTTCGACGCCGCCTTCAGCGAGATTCCGGCTTCATTGCCGCCCGCTTCCGGCTTGCGCAACAGGGCTCGCAGCCCTCCCAAAGCCACTTGTTCGTCTCCCAGCGCCACCAGCACGCGCGCGGCATCTTCCAGTTCCCGCAAATTTCCCGGCCAGGCATAATCCAAAAACAAACGCAGAGTTTCGGCGCTCAAGTCGGGGACCGGATGGCGAAAATCCCGTGCGTACTTCCGCAGGAAGTGGCCCATCAGGAACGGAATGTCTTCTTTCCTCTGGCGCAAGGGAGGCAGTCGCAGACAGACGCCGCTGATCCGGTAGTAAAGATCCTCGCGCAGCCGCCCCCGTTTGACTTCCACTCCAAGGTCGCGCGCAGTGCCGCAGATCAGCCGGGCTCCCTCGCCCCCGTCGGAGCGGCTTCCCGATTCGGGCAGCGCTTCCAGAAGGCGCGCCTGGCAGTCGGCACTCAAATCGCCGAGTTCCTCCAGATAGATGGTGCCCCCTTCATTCTGCCGTAAAACCTTCAGATCCTCCGGCTTCAGGCCCAAACACTGAAACCAACGGAAGGGCTGCGCACTCCGCTGGGACATCTGGTGGATGCGTTGCGAAGTGGCATGTTTACCCGCGCCCGGCTCGGCCAGCACCAGCACGGGAACGTCGGTCTGCGCCAACTCCCGAATCACCGCCTCCACCGAGCGCATGCTCGCGCTTACGCCCTCTACAAAGGCGAGGCCGGCGGGCTCTGCGGGAGCGTCCTCCGCGAGGTATTTTTCACTTTTAGGCAATAAGTTGCCCACATTTACCTTTCGTTCGAAGCCGCCCCAAAGCCAGAGTCTGGCGCAATGTCTCAGCCTCTCGGAGCACGAGGATTGCCATTGTCATGGCTTCAGCCGACAAAGTCACACCTTACAATATATTTCCTATTTTCAATAGTTTACACAAGCATTAGCCACAGGTTAGGGAATTCACCGAGGCCTAGTCAAGACCCCCATGAACCTAGGATCTGGGACTTGTAGGAAAACTCTTGCTCACTGTGGGCTCCATCTTCGCCGCGGGCCGACCCCAGTTTCGTCGCAATAGCCCATTCTGCTCGGAGCTCGACCCACGCAGCTGGAATCTGTTTCACACAGTATCTCACGCGTTCTCCTTCCATCGCCCGCAGACAGCCGCTTAAAGACGTGAAATTAATGCTGCTGTAATCATGGCCACGACCTCCTTAGCTGGTACAATACCTCTCACCTGCAACACGCTGGGGAGGACATAACATGAACCGAAAGAATTCGTTATTGGATCGCGTCGCCGTGCTGGCGATCATGGGACTTCTGGCAGGAGCGATCGGGGGCCTCGGAATCGGAATTGTCACCCAAAAGAGTGCGTCAACTGCCTCAACCAGTTCGGCTCCCCCATCCAAATAGCACCGCGGCAGCCTCCAGTTTGCATTTTGCGTCGTTAAACGGCCGGAGATCCTTGCGGCGAAAAAGGGCGACCGTTCTCCTCCAATGCAACCCATGAGTTTGACGTTGCATGATGCGTCGGCCCTCGCTTATGCTAGGGTTTCCCCGGAAATGACAGGCTTCTGCTTCTGGATCAACAGACGCAAATCGAGAGTGTCGCCGAAAGTGTCGGCGGGAGTGTCGGAAAACGTGTCGGCGAATATCCGGGCTGGGGGTTACAGGGCGTCGCCTGGTGGCTTCAGCTTGCGGCACTCGCGGCGTTGTCGCTGTGGCTCTATAGTTCCACTCTCGCCCACCTGGTCGGCCAGTGGTACCACGATCCGGATTTCTCGCACGGCTTCTTCGTACCGATGTTCTCCGCCTACGTGGTCTGGCAGGAGCGGCGGCGGCTGGCGCGCATCGCGGTGCAGCCGTCGTGGTCTGGTTTGGCGTTGCTGGCCCTCGGACTGGGCGTGTTTGTTGTCGGTCAAATGGGAGCTGAGCTGTTTCTGGCGCGCTCGTCGCTGCTGCTTGTTCTCGCCGGTTTGATCGTGCTCTTTCTGGGATGGACTTATTTCCGCGCCCTTCTGTTCCCTCTGGCGTTTCTGATTCTGATGGTCCCCATACCCGCCATCATCTTCAATCAGATCACTTTCCCGCTCCAGTTGCTGGACTCGCATCTGGCTGCCATGGTCTTGCCTTGGTTCGGCGTGCCCGTCTACCGCGAAGGCAATGTCATCAATTTACCGGGCATCCAATTAAATGTGGCTGAAGCCTGCAGTGGCATCCGCTCGCTGATGTCCCTTTCTACGATGTCGATCATCTATGGCTACTTGATGGATCGCCGGAACGTCGTGCGCATCCTGCTGTTGGTTGCCTCGATCCCGATCGCGGTAGCCGCCAACAGCCTGCGCATTATCGGCACTGGCCTCCTTGTGCAGTACTGGAATAAGGACAAAGCAGAAGGATTGTTCCATGCTTCATGGGGAGTGTTCATCTTTGTGATTGCGCTGATCATGTTGTATCTTCTGCACCAAGGCATCTGCCTGTTGTGGCCGGACAGGCCAGAAGGGAAGGAGAAACCTTGAACCTGCGTTTCGTCTGCGCGGCCATGTTGCTCGGACTCACGGCGTTCGTGCTCCGCGACCGCAAAGAAATCATCCCCGAACATCGGCCCCTTGATTCCTTCCCGAGCCAGCTGGGCGCATGGACAGGTTCCGACCGGGAGATCGACCCGGAGACCAGGGACAAACTGGGCGCCGGTGAGTTCCTTTTGCGAGAATATTCCCCGCAGGTCGACACGGAGCCGGAAGTAAATCTCTACATCGCGTACTTTCCCACTCAACGCTCCGGCGATACCATTCATTCTCCTAAGAATTGTCTACCGGGCGCGGGATGGCTTCCGGTCGAGAACGAGCGGGTCACGCTATCTCTGCCCGGCCATGCGCCCTTCCCCGCCAACCGTTACGTCGTCACCAATGGAGAGTCCCGCGTGCTGGTCTTGTACTGGTATTGGGCCCACGATCGCGGAGTTGCCAGCGAATATTGGGCCAAGTATTATCTGGTGGCCGACGCCATCCGCATGAACCGCAGCGACGGCGCTCTGGTGCGGATCATGGCTTCCATGAATCCCGGAGAAACTTCTGCAGCGGCACAACGGCGCATCATGCCCTTCTGCAGCCGGGTTGTTCCGTTGCTCGATGACTATATCCCCCGCTGAAACAATCGCCGTTGCAGCCCTTTGCATTCCGCCGGCACGAAGGTAACTGGAATCGGTTTTGCCGCGCTGCTGGCTTGCGGTATGCAGTATGATGAATCGTTTCGCGGCGCTGCCCTAATTCCTCCGTGCTGGCCCTGGGAGAAACTCGATGAGTCGTTCCACTTCCGTGCGCTTGTTATTGACCTGCTCGCTGCTCGCTGCTTTTTTCTCTGGATGCTCGCGGGATCCCAACGTTCGCAAGCAGAAATATCTCGAGAGCGGCGACAAGTATTTTGCCGAGAGTAAATATCGCGAGGCAATCATTCAGTACTCCAATGCCATCCAGGTCGATTCCCGTTTTGCTCAGGCCCATTTCAAACTCGGCGAGTCGTATCTCAAACTGGATGACAAGAAGCGGGCCTTCGAGGAATTAAGCCGCACCGTTGACCTTGATCCCGACAACTTTCGCGCCCGGATCGATCTGGCCAATCTGCTTGTAATAGTGCGGAATCCCGACGGTACGCCGCAGTTGGACGCTCTCAAACAGGCGAAGGTGCATCTCGACATTCTTCGCAACCGACAGCCCAATAACCCGGAAACCTACCAGGCGTGGGCCAGCTATTACGCGGTGCAAGACAATCTCGATGCCGCGATCGGCGAGATGGACAAGGCCATCGCCGCGGATCCAAACCGCTCCGAATCCTACCTACAGCGCGCCCTCTTTCGGTCGGGAAAGAACTTGCCGGATAAGGCCGAAGAAGATTTCAAGAAGGCGGCAGAAATCGACCCCAAAGCCATGAACGCCCAACTGGCCCTGGGCGGTTTCTATCAATCGCGCAACCGCCTCCCGGAGGCCGAACAGCAGTTCAAGCACGCCATCGACGTGGATCCAAAGGACCCGGCTCCCCGCGCCGCACTGGTTCGACTGCTGATGCAGGAAGGCAAGCGGGACGAAACCGAATCTTTTCTCCGTCAAACCAAGAAAGATCTTCCCGACAATCCGGAAGGCTACCGCATGCTCGGCGACTACTACTTCGTTAGCGGCGATCTCGACCGGGCCACCACCGAGTACGGTTCGCTCTACAGCGATCATCCCAATGATCATAAGGTCAAGAAGAATTACATCCAGCTCCTGATTCTGAAAAACCGCCTCGACGAAGCCGCCAAGCTGAATGACGCGATCCTCAAAGTCAACCCTCGCGATGTGGAGGCGTTGGTGTACAAAGGCCAGATCCAACTGCGGCGCAACGACGCGGGCGGGGCCATCGCCTCGTTGCGCAGCGCGCTGCAGAACGATCCCGACAACCCCGTCGCGCACTACCAGTTGGGGCTGGCCTTGGCACAGCAAAACAATGCAGGCCAAGCCGAGTCGGAATGGCGCGAAGCGGTTCGCCTTGACCCTGGCCAGACCGACGCCTTGCGCGCTCTGGCTGGCTTGGCAGGGCGGCGCGGCGATGTCAACGGCCTGTTGCAGATTGCCCAGCAGATTATTACGAGTCAGCCTTACGCGGCGGACGGCTACTTGCTCAAGGGGGTGGCCGAAATCTCCCGCCAGAAATATAGCGATGCCGAGCAGGATGCCCAGCAGGCGATGCAGAGGGCTCCTCAGAGTCCCGCGCCCCTGGTGCAGATGGGAAACATCCAGCTGGCCCAGAAGCACTACGCCGACGCTGAGAAGTTTTACCGGGAGGCGCTCGATAAGGACCCCTCGTCCACCGAAGGTCTGAGCGGTCTGATGAACACCTACTTCGTGCAGAAACAGGTTGACAAGGCAATCGCCGCCGCCAACGCTCAAATTGCCAAGTCACCCAACAACGCCAATTTCTATGATCTGCTGGGCACGGCGCTGTTCAACGGCAAGAAAGACTTGCCGGGCGCCGAAGCCGCCCTGCGCAAGGCCGTCGACCTCGACAAGAACAACGCCGACGCCCTCGAAAAGCTCGGTAAGGTTCAGGTCCAGGAGGGCACTTCGGATAAGGCTCTCGCTCTCTACCTGCAGTCCATCAAGGACAATCCGCGAGACGTCGGTTTCTACATTCTTTCCGGTGAACTCTATGAAGCGAAGAAAGACTGGGATGATGCCAAGAAGATGTACCAGCAAGCGCTCAGCATTGTTCCCGATCATCCTCTGGCTTCCAACAATCTCGCCTATGTGATGCTCGAGCAGGGCGGCAACGTCGACGTAGCCATGGGCTTGGCGCAAACCGCCCGCAGTGGTATGCCCAACTCGCCTTACGCCGCCGACACGCTGGGCTGGGCCTACTATCACAAAGGCATCTACCAGTCCGCCATCGATCAGTTTCGGGAGGCCTTGCGGCTGAGCGAAAAATTGGGCCAGCCCGATGATGCGGATTTTCATTACCACCTCGGTCTGGCCTATCAGAAAGCCAACCAGAACGGGCTCGCCCGCCAGCAACTGGAGAAGGCCGTCAGGTTACGCCCCGACGACGCCGATGCCCGCAAGGCCTTGTCAGAACTCCACGGCTAGCTGCCGAATTGCACACCAGCAAAACGAAAACCCCGCCTGGCGGCGGGGTTCGGTGGGTTGGCGACGAGCCAACAAATTCTTAGTTCTTGAGTTTGTGACGGACTAATCCAGCCAGGCCGATGAGCGCGGTTCCCAGCAGGCTCAACGAACTCGGTTCCGCCACCACGGCGTTAGTGTTAGCGTTCATGTCCCCGCTGGAAATCGTGGAACGCCTGGTCAGCGCTCCCGTCGTGAAGCTTGCGTTGCCCAGATCGGAACCCGTGAGCAAACTTCCCCCGTTCCGCCCATTGACTGCAATCAAGACGGACCCGTTCAACGAAAGTCTCGCGCTCGAACCCGACAGCGTACCTCCGCTGTTGGTGTAGTCTACGCTGCTGCCGGCAAACATCGCGGTTGGCAAGGCCAGCACAGCCAGCAAGAGGATCTTCCTCATAGTTTCGTTCTCCTAGGTGTCTTTATGGTTAAAACGACGCCTGATTGGCCGTCCGATTGGGGAGAACTGCGTGAGACGCTTATGGCCCTAAAGTGCACCCCGATTGCCAAAGTCGCCTTCTCGGTAAGCAATAGCGGAATAAGCGCTTATGGGAGACTCGCGAACGGAGTACCGACTCGAGGTGAAAACATCTGCGCAACAAGGCAAGAATGCGGCATCGAGTAAACCCTGTAGAAACCGGGCTGGGCACGGCACGCGGAGAAGGCCGGACTGAAGCTCAGTCGGCGGCGATGCCCGACTTGGGATTGTCGGCTCCCCGCTGTTTGACGACCCGGTTGGAGGGCAGTCCGGCGTCGCGAATCTTGTAAAGCAACGCCCGGTAGCTGATGCTTAAAGCGCGCGCCGCCTGCTTGCGGTTCCAGTGGCAATTCTGCAGCACTTTGAGGATGACTTTCCGCTCTAGTTCGCGCACCGCCTGGCGGGTCAGCTTCTTCAGATTCACCTGGCCGTCGACCGGAATTTCAGCGTTGAAGAAGTCGGTGGGCGGCGGCGTCAGATCGGCCGAAATCACTTCTTCGTTGCCCAGAATCACGTAGCGTTTGACCAGATTTTCCAGTTCCCGGATGTTGCCCGGCCAATGATACTTGCGCAGCTGCGTCATCATCTCGCTGGAGAGAGCGCGCGCCCGGCAATTGTATTTCCGGTTGTGATAGTCGAGGAAATAGGTCGCCAGGTCGGGAATGTCATTCGCCCGTTCGCGCAGCGGAGGCAGGTGCAGGTTCACCACGTTGATGCGGTAAAACAGGTCGGCGCGGAACGTGCCGTTTTCAATCTCCTGCTCCAGCTTGCGGTTGGTCGCGCACACCACCCGCACTTCGACTTTCTTGTCTTCCTGGGCGCCGATGCGGCAGAACTGTCCGTCCTGCAGCAGTTGCAGCAGCTTCGACTGCAGCGACATATCCAGCTCGGAAATCTCGTCCAGAAACAGCGTGCCGCGATGTGCCATCTCCACGCGCCCCGGCTTCATTCCATACGCTCCGGTGAACGCACCCTTTTCGTAACCAAACAGTTCGCTTTCGAGCAGCGTGCCGGGAATCGCCGGGCAATTCACTTTCACCCAGGGCCCGGTGCGCCACGGCGAAGCGGCATGGATCATGCGCGCGATGATGTCTTTGCCCGTCCCGCTCTCTCCCTGGATCAGCACCGGAACGTTCGCGCTGGCCAATTTCATCAGGCGGTCGCGTACGGCTTGCATGGCCTCGCCACGCCCGAAAACAATGGCGTCGGGTGGCATCTCCCCCAAGGGCTGGGCCAGCGTATTGACACTGCTAGTTGTCATGGCGGATTTTTACCAATTCTGGGGAGAGACCTTAAACCAGCACCCGGAGAGCCAAAGGTGTCCTGGACTTAGCGCGAACTACTCAAATCTAGCTTATGTAGTTGAAGGGTATCAACTTACCAAAGAACCAAGCGGGCATGCCCCGGTAGTCAGGGAATTGGGACTACAGTAACACTCTGGGCAGGATTATGCGCAAACATTTTCACACGGCAGAAGCAGTTTTCCTGCCCCGGGGAGCGGGGCCGTCCGCAAGTAGCAGCGGGCGCGTGAACTTGAGGCCCAGCAAATAGTAGCCGTCTGCGGGCGTGCTGCGCAGTGCCTTGGCGCGCAGGGTGCGAGAGGCTCTCGGTAACCGGGCTAACGACGCCACCGGCGCGCTGGGGATTTCCAGCCGCAATTGGGCGATTGCAGGGAGAGTCCGGCGGATCGCGACCAGCATTCCCCCAGCGCCCACGTTCAGGGCAGTGGCAAACTCCAGGAATTCCGTGCCCTTCCCGTCGCGGCCGCGAACAAAAACGGGAATCGCCAGCGGCAATCGGGGCCACTTCCGCCGCTCAGTTTCCGTTCTCGCACCGCTCATGCAGGCTTCTCCATCGTTCTCGACCAGGCCTCAGGGAGCACCTGAGGGGCCAAAGGTCCGGCAAAGACCCGGCGAAACCGGCAGAGAAAACCGAGCTCCGGCCGTCTCGGACTGCAAAACCGGCAAAGCAGCAGGGGTTTTCGGTTCCTTTATTCGCCAGGCATTCGCTTTCCAAAAACCCGGCTTCTGCGGGCGTTAGCCGGGAAAAGTGCAAGCTTTTGCTACACTTGGGTAATTCCCGTGCATTTTCCGTTGACAACAAATTGGGTCTGAAATAGGATTTTGTTATCAGCACTCGGCCAGAGTTCCGAGCGCGGTTCTCCTCTCCCCGTCAACCTGTGGTAGTTCCGCAATGGCCTCTGCTCACAAGAACACGTGTGTTTCTGACGCGGGAGGATCACAACCCATGCCAGCCGCTGCTGTCTGTCCTGCCGGCGATGTACCCAGCCCGGAAAACCTGCTGCAGGAGTACAAAGAGCTGCGCGAACGTTTTCAGCGCACCACCAACGCTCTGGCCTCCGCAGCCCACGATCTGAAAACGCCGCTGTCGATTCTGAACGGCTACGTTGAATTGCTGCAGAACGAGAAACTCGGTTCGCTCAACGACCGCCAGCGCGAAGTGCTGCGCGATATGCAGGCCAGCGGCAAACGTCTGCAACAGTTCATTCAGGATTTCCTCACCTACAGCGCCCTCGAAACCGGTGGCCTGCGCATGCAGTTCGAGGCTGGCAACGTTAACGATTGCCTGTCCGAGGTCTGCCGCATGTGGTCGAATCGGTTTCAGGAAAAAGGGCTGGCGCTTTATTTTCTGGCGAACGAGAAGCTTCCGGTTTTTCCCTTCGATTCCCCGAAGGTAGAGCGCATCATTTCGAACCTGCTGGAAAATTCATTTAAGTTCACGCCGCAAGGCGGAACGGTGTGGCTGCACGCTGAGCCGCACATGTGGGAGCGCCGCGCCGCAGCTCAGCCTTCGACCGCCGAGCGCCGCCGCCAGAATGTAACTCATCCCAACTCCGTCAAAGTCAGCGTTTCCGATACCGGGCCCGGAATCCCCGCGGAGTTTCACCTGGAAGTGTTTGACGATTTCTTCCGCCTCCCCAACACCGCTAGTCAGGAAGGCATGGGCTTAGGTCTGGCCATCGCGCGCCGACTGATCCAGGGCATGGGAGGAAAAATCTGGGTTGAGAGCGATCCCGGCGCGGGTTGCAAGTTTTCTTTCCTCATTCCATATAAGCCCGTTGTCGCTGCCAGCAAGGGGAAAAACCGATGAAGCCAACCGCCAAGATCCTGCTGGTCGACGACGAACCCGGCATGCTCCGTTACATCAAGACGCTGCTCGAAGTGGACGACTATAAAGTCGAAACCGCGACCACCGGCGAAGAAGCGCTGCAACGTGTGGAAAAGGGCATGCAGCCCGACCTGGTACTGCTCGACGTGCTTATGCCCGGCATCGACGGCCTGGAGACTCTCGAGCAACTGCGCCGCATCCAACCCGGCGTCAAGGTCGTCATGTTGTCCTGCGTCAACGACACCCGCAAAGTTGTACACGCCATGAAACTGGGCGCGCAGGACTATCTGACCAAGCCGTTTCAGAAAGCTGAACTCGACGCCGTCATCGATCTCAGCCTCGGCCAGGGAAAACAGACTTACAGCGGAGAAGTCGAAGAACTTTCCGAAGACGTTTTCTTTATCGCGGCCAGCCCGCAGATGCGCAAGATCCGCTCCCAGGCCGCGCTCGTCGCCAATGTCGACATTCCCGTGCTCCTGCTCGGAGAGAGTGGCACCGGCAAGGAAGTTCTAGGCCGCTTGATCCACAAGCTTTCGCCGCGCGCCCACCGCACGTTCCTCAAGGTTAATTGCGCCGCCGTTCCCGGCGACCTGCTGGAGAGCGAATTGTTCGGCTACGAGCCCGGCGCCTTCACCGGCGCGACCCACGCCAAACCAGGCAAGTTCGAGCTCTGCAACAAAGGCACGATTCTGCTCGACGAGATCGGAGAAATGCCGCCGGGGTTGCAGGCGAAACTCCTGCATGTGCTGCAGGACCAGACGTTCTCGCGCCTCGGCAGTCGTTCCATCATCAAGGTCGATGTGCGCATTCTGGCCGCCACCAACATCAACATTCCGGAAGCGCTCGCCAGCAAGCGCCTGCGCGAGGATCTCTATTACCGCCTCAATGCCTTCACGATGCAGATTCCGCCGCTGCGCGAGCGCAAGGAAGAAATTCCCATCCTGCTGAAGCACTCCATGACGCGCATGGCCGAGCGTTACGCGCGCGCCCCGCTGCCGCTCTCTCCGGCGTTGCTGCAGGCCTGTCAGAATCATTCCTGGCCCGGCAATCTTCGCGAACTGAATAACTTCCTGAAGCGCTACTTAATTCTTGGGGATGAGAACCTGGCGGTCAGCGAACTGATTCCCAGAAACGACGGCAATGGCGGAGTGCTCGGCGATTCGTCGGCCCGCGCAGCGGAGCCGGGCGGCTTGAAGTCTCTGGCCCGCACCGCGAAGGACGAAGCCGAAGCTCAGGCCATCACGCAAGCGCTGGAACAGACCAACTGGAACCGCAAGCAGGCGGCCGCAATTCTCCAGATCAGCTACAAAGCTCTGCTCTACAAAATCCGGCAGTATGGGATTGCCGAGTCCAAAGGACACCACAAGCTCTCAGCGGGAGCTTCGTCCTAGGTTCGCTCACGAAACCTGGCTCCAAACTCGCGGTCGTCACGCGGGATCCGCCTACTGAAACATTCTCCTACTGAACATTCAGTGTGACACTGCTGCTCTTGGTGTCACTCCCGGAGACCGCCGTCACCGTGATCGTGTATTTACCGGCTTGGGTTCCGCTGACCGGGAGTTGCGTGTTGCTGCTGCTGCACGCCGGTTGCAGCAGGAGCACGCCAAACAGCGCGCAGAACAACAAGATTCCCAGGATGCGCCGCCGGCGCCGGGTGCTTCCGGCTCCCACGCCCAGCAGAGCCAATCCCGGTAGTGCCAGCCACACCGCATAAAAGTGTCGCGTCAGCAAACTCGTGGTGGTCGGGATGATCGGCCGAGCCGTGGTAGTGATGTTAAGCGTGGAAGACCCGGGACCCCCGAGCAGGGTGACCGGGGTGTTGGTGAAGTTGCACGCCGCTCCGGTCGGCAGGCCGCTGCAGGCCAGTGTAATCTTCGAGGAATAGACCGGATGGGGCGACAACACCACTTGATACTGGGCCGTTTGCCCGGCGGGCACGCTGCGATTCGCAGGATTGGTTGCGATCGTGTAGTCGCCCATCTCCGCCCCTACCAGGGCATGCGCCAGCACATTGTTGCCTGTCCCCATGACCTGCACCGAGCCGCCGTTAAAGTTGGCTGGAGTCCCACTGCTGTTCGGTGTAGGGGTGAGCACAATGGTGACGGTTGCCGTCGCGCCCGACTGCAGTGTGGGCAGGCTGCAGCTTACGCTGGCATTGGTCGAGCCTCCGCCGCAGGTTCCGGCACTCGCGCTGGCCGATACGAAGTTGAGCGGCACACCCGTAGTGCTAGAGCGCAGATCGTCCACTACCGTGATATTGCTGGCCTGATCGGGACCGTTGTTGGTGATGGTGTAAGTGAAGGTGGCTTGATTTCCGGCATCGACGAAGGACTGGTTCGGCCCCAACGTCAGCACCCCGCTAATCGACAAGCTCAACGCCGACGACAGTTGGGTGGCAAACGCGTCGTAGCCACCGTTGTACCCGGTCGGGGCAGTTGCTGGTGTAACTAACTGACCCTGGACCTGCAAAGTGGTGGAATTGGTGTCGCCTGCGAAGTAGGAGTTTTGGTTCACATCGAGCGCAACGCCTGTGCCCTCGGTAAACACCGTATTCCCGTCGGTGGGTTCTCCAGCGTAGTAAGTGGCCCAGGAACCGTTGGTCTGCCCCAGCTGCGCGGCCGTGTTCAGCCGCGCCATGAACGCATCCTGGAATCCGGTAAGCGTGCTCTGAATGGTCGCTGTCGGGAAGACCGGGAAGGCCGTGGCCGAGCCAGCGGCGCCTGAGGACTGCGTCCACCCGGTCACTATGGCGCCGCTAGCGGAGTCCACGGCGATCGCCAGTCCGGCTTCATCGGCGCTCCCACCGAGATAGGACAAATAGTTGAGCGACACGTTGCTCTGACCCGAACCGGTGGTCGGAGTCGGGTTGCTCAAGCGCGCCACAAAGGCGTCGTTCGGGTACGGCCCAGGCCCCGTAAGTGGACAGGTAGCGGGTGGAACCGGATTTACCGGCGTGTCCAGGCACTGTTGATACGCCGAAGAGTTGTTCAGCGTCTCGCTCTTCCGGATGTCCCAGGAGTTCGTGGTTCCGACCAGATAGACGTTGGCCGCTCCGGTATCGACCGCGACGCCCGTTCCAGAGTCCGTTCCCGCGCCCCCCACGTAGGTCGACCACAGCAACTGCGCTCCCTGAGGAGCGTTGGGATTGAGCTTGGCCACGAAAGCATCGGAAGCCTGGGGTGCCGGGTTTGCCGAGGAATACAGGCACGTCTGAGGGCTAATGACAGGGGTAAGAGGCACCAGATCCAGACACGGCTGGTAGGCGTTTAGGATGGGAAAATCGGTGGCGCTGGCGTTCCCCGTGTAGAGGAAGTTCGTCGTGCCGCTGAAGTAGACATTGCCATTGGTATCGACGGCAATGCCACCGCCGACGACCGTCGGTGTCTGCGGCGCCGGGAGAGGAGGAGGAACGAAGTCACCCCCGCCAAAGTAGGTCGAGTAGGCGATGCTGCCGATACCGGGCGCGTTCGTATATACCTTGGTCACGAAAAACTGAATGGGCCCTTTCGGCGAAATCTGAAACGGCAACGCCTCGGGCAGCGTGCTGGCCGGAAATTGATCGGTATTGTTGGCCACTGTCGACGTGGTCGTTCCCGTGACGTAAACGTAGCCCGATTGGTCAATAGCCATCCCGCTGGCTACGTCGGTGCCGTTGCCGGAAAGATACGACGAATACTGCAACGTGGCAGCGCTGGACAGCAACTCGGTCACAAATACGTGGGTGCCGGGCACCTCAGGCGAGGCCTGATACGCGTTGCTCGCGGTGGTCGGAAAGTTGGAGGACGAAGTGGTACCCGCCACGAAGGGATCGCCCGCGCTGTCGACTTCAATTCCCACCGGCGTATCTTTACCGTCACCTCCGAGATAAGTCACATAGTCGAGCGTCGCGGGAGTCTGGCCCAGGGGCGGAGTGATCTTGGCGATGTAAACGTTCTGCGTCGCCCCGGCGGCGAGGGCTGTCTGAAAAACGTTGACGGCGGGAAGATTGGGCGAAGTGGTCGAGCCCGCAAGATAAATATCGAAGCTGCCGTCGACCGCAATCGAAGTCGCACGCTCGTCTCCGCTGCCGCCGAAATACGTGGCGAAGGTCAGAATCGGATCGATGACCAACTCGCGCGAGTGGTCATATTGCCCGATCGCGAATCCGGCGCGGTTGGCGCCCCGCAGAACGAAGCGGCCTTCCACCGGCTGCTCCCGCCCCGCTACCACCTGGTAGACGCGCGGAGCGTCCAGCTGCACGCTGCCACCTTCGCTGCGGTCGTTACTGCGGTCGTTACTACGAATGACCAGGGCGCCGTCTTTCAACTGCAACTGTTTCGCGCCATTGAATTCCAGTTCAGCCTGCGCCGGATCGGCGCCGGGCTCGACCTGGAAGTCATACTCCAGCCGTCCCTGATTTCCGTAGAACACCAGATTGATTCCGGGATAAATATTTTCGTAACGCACGCGGGCAAATTGCGGCACGCTGCGCCGCCACTTCGAGGGATCGTTGCCCAGGAAATAATTGCTCTTGCCCGGCAGCAGATCCGCCCCGGTCACGTTGGCATTCGCATGCGCTCCCGCCAGCTTCATCTGCAACGAACTCACGCGGGCGACGGAGGCGGCCTTCGAACGATCCTGCGAAACCGTGCTCAAGATCGCGCCTTCCGGCCCCAGAAACAGGCTGTATCCCGGGCCGCGGGTCACAAACTTCACCCGCCGGTCGGCGGCGTCGAGGCGCCCCTGTCCCACGTTCGGCTCGAAGATCAGCGGCAGGCCGTCAACGACCGAGCGCGCACGAGACTTCACTGCGGCGCTGACCGTACTCGGCAACCCCTGCGTCGTCGCCGGAGCTTCGAACCCTGCCATCCCCATCGCGGCCGGGCGCGCCGTGGCGTTCGCCATATCATTCGAGACAATGCCAGCGGCGGTTTGGCCTGTGCGGGAACCCCACCCGAGAACTGCGCATCCTGCCCCGAGCACCACCAGCCCAGCAGTCAGGACACGAACTCGTACCACGGATGTTCCCAACCAACGGCGATCAACCATCACTCGTTCCTCCGATGCAGTGCAGCCAGTATTCTTGCGATCGATTATTCTTGCGATCGATCTTGTTCAGGATTGTTTTCCGCCCAGCCCGGCGTCCGCCCAGAATCCCTTCTGAGCTAACATCATTTCTAGCCCAGATCCTACTAACTAAGATCAGTGGAGAGATTCGTTACGGCGCACAAGTCAACCCGACCTCGCGCCGGTGAACTTTCCCGGGGCGACCGGCCCGCGGCTTGCTTGTCACTGAAACTGGCGGAAAAATTAAATAACTACTTAAACATCTGACGGATAGACAAGTCAAGCGACCCTCCGCCCTGCCCCTCGCTCCAAGTTCTGTCAGATGCGCGCGCAGGAGTGGAAAGATGCCGCGCCACGGCACAAAAGTGGGATGAAACAAGCACTGCTCCTTCCCTATCGCCCAAACCGTGAAGGGCCCCGGAAAAGGCAAAGCTGAAGAAAGGTAGAAAAAGACGGTGGAAAAAGAATGGTCCACTCCCCGCAATCGCTTGCACGCGGTCCCGGCCATCGTCGCCCAGCTGCTTCGGCAACTCGCTCATTCTTCGCGGAAAACTTCCGGCTCGTCCGCTCCCGAGATGGCAGCAGGATTGCTCCCTCTCCGGTCGAGCCCTGCGCGTACCTGCGTCCCTCCGCGGCTCCCGGACGGATTCTGTTCCAAATTCCGGACAGATTAACCGAATCAGTTCGAACCGGCATTTTGCTGTTGCAAACTGTCGACATTTCTATACATTGAGGGCGTGCGCCCTCAGTTTGGGGTGGGGCATTTGACGTCTGCAGTGGCCTTTCTGGAAAAGATACGCTCCCGGCGAGAGAGCTCAGGCATGCAACCGAATTCACAGGAACGGCGGATGATGCGGCGCTTTGACATGCGTCTGCCCGCCGTTGTCCGCGTCGAAGGCACCGGCGAAGTTCAAACCGAAACCCAGAACGTGAGCGCCCGTGGCGTTTTCTTTTACCTCGACCGCGCGGTCGAGGCCGGCACCAAGCTTGAAGTCACTCTGACCTTCCCGCCCCACATCACGCTGACCGATGCGGTCCGCGTCCGTTTCACCGCCCGCGTCATCCGCGTCGAACATCCTCTGCCCTCGGCCCGCATCGGCACCGCTGCCATGATCGAGGACTACGAATTCCTCCGCTCCAACGGCAGTCCCGACTTCCTCGCCGCCCTGCAGTCGGAGTGGAAGTCTTCGAACTAGAAGGCAGCCGTTAGCCGTTGGCAATTAGCATTTAGCCGCTGATGCCATTGCAGAACCTGATTAGGGTCGGGTACTGCTGTCGCCGGCTAGTTGCTCGAAGGTTCGTATCAGGGCATGGCTTTAGCCATGCCGTCAGCAGCCCAGAATTCGACGGGCTTCAGCCCCTGCGGCGCCGCATCGAGTTCGAATCCTGCGTGAGCCGACGAATAACGGAACTCGGGGGCCTCGGACACTAAATGTTTCGCCGCAGGATTGTCCCGAATGTATTCCGACACGCCCCGATAGGCCTCGGCGTCCAGAATGCGGACCTCTGAGAATCCCTTCTGCCAGACCGGCGCCATGAACCCAAGTTCTCGCCCGGCCCGAAACGCGAATCCCCCCTTTATGAATTGCACAGCTTTCTCGATGGTCATATCGCAGTCGACCGTCAACAGCACGTGGAAATGATCGGGCATGACCACGAATTCATGGAGACAAAATTTCCCCTGCACACGATAGTCGTAGAGAACCTGAACGAATAATCCCGCGGATCGGTCAGACTGCAGAAGATTTCTCTTCCCGGCGATCGAGGACGTTACAAAGAAAGTCCGCGCGCCTGCCGCGACTCGCGAGGCTTCAGAGTGTCGAATGGGGATGGCCATACCCAGCGGCTAAAGCCGATTCCTTTTGTTCGGGGATCGGCGGCACGCCTTGAAGGCGTGCCCTGATACGAGTCTCTAGTTAAAGTGACCGGACTGGATGTGACAAGTGTGAAGGCGCAATTTTTCTCGATGCGGGTTTCAAACTGGGAATTCGCGGGATCGGCCATTTCCTCCCGACTTCCCCGCCACGGCGGAGTCATCGGAGGGTTCGTCGGAGGGTTCGTATCAGGGTTCGTATCACGGCATGGCTTCAGCCATGCCGTTCAGCCGCCCGAGATTCGACGGGCTTTAGCCCCTGCGGCAGCTACTTCCCCTTCCCCACTTCCTTCAACTCCCGCCGCAGCTTCCCGAATCTTCGCACTAGGCTCCCGAGATACACGCCATGAATCACCCAGGTAGCAATGTAAGCGGCGAAGAGGAATTTGATGCCGTTCATCGGGGGCCCCGATTCAGCGGGAGGCTAGCCTTGGCGGCCACTCCCTCTCCGGCCAGAGATTCCATGGCGTGAGCCTCTTCCACTTCGCGGTGCAGCAGTTCCAGACGGAAGCGCGACCAGCACACCAGAAACGCAAAGCAGAGAAACGCCATCCAGCTGATCAGCAGCACGTGCAGCATGCGCGGATCCATCGACCCGCCCCCGCCAATCACCGGCTGCGGATGTTGGGTGCGGAAATACCAAATCGAAAGATAAACCAGCGGCACATCGAGCGCTCCAAACACCGCCAGCGCCGCGGCCAGCATCTGCGTCTGCGCGCTGCTCGAAAACCGCCGCAGCACCAGATAACTCACATAAATCAGCCACAACACCAGCGTCGAAGTCAGCCGGATATCGCCCGGCGCCCACCAGATGCCCCACACCGGCCGCGCCCAGATCGGCCCCGTGACCAGCACGATGGTGCAGAAAACCACGCCCACTTCCGCGGTCGTCACCGCCAGCACGTCCAAGCGATCTCCAGGAAATAGCCACCCGATCAGGAAATAAAAGATCGGAATCAACAGCACCGTCGTCGCCACCGCGCTCGGACGCATGCCCGCCGGAATCAACCGCTGCACTGCCGGCAGAAAACAGGCGACAACGCCCACCACCCCGATCGCGAGCACAACCCATTTCGCGGCAGCTTGCGTGGAAGGCTTCCGGCTGACCAAGTATTGAATCGACGCTATGAAGTTAACGAAGAACAGCAGAAACGCCGTCCACGCCGAGGGCACGTGGTAATAAATGATGCGGTAAACCTCGCCCTGCTGCGCATCGGTGGGCGTGCTTTTTCCCAAGGCGAGGTGCAAGGCGTACGCCAGGAACACCGCCGTAAGAATCGAGAGGATGGGGAAAAGACGTTTCATTCCGCGTGCAAAATCATCCCAAACAGCGCCAGACAAGCTGTAGTAAACACCACATCGTAGGTGAGAAGCAACACGATCCAGAAGTGCGCCGACTCTTCTCCGGTCAGAATCGAGGTCGTGGCCGCCACCATGGAGAGCACGGCAGGAATGGAAATCGGAAACAACAGCAGCGGCAGCATGAGCTCGCGGCTGCGCGTGCGCAGCGACATCGCCGCGAAAAATGTTCCGTTCACCACCAGCGCCCAGGTTCCCAGCACCGCGACCGGAATCAACTGCCACGCCGGACCCAGCACCCGCAGGTTGTAAAAAATTACGAACAGCGGCGTCATCAGCGCTTCCAGCACGCTCACGAAAATAAAATTACCCAGCGCCTTGGCCAGAAACAACGCATTGGCCGGAGCCGGAGAGACGCGGTAGGCATCCAGCACCTGATTGCGCAACTCGCGCGCCCAGGTCTGGTTGAGCGCGACCACCGCGGCAAACAGAAACGCCACCCAGATCAATCCGCCCACAATGTGCCGCGATTCTTCTGCCAGAGGATCGAACGAGAAGCTGAAGATCACCACCACCAGCAGCGAAAAAAACAGCATGGAATTGAGCGCGTCTTTCGAGCGCCACTCCAGCCGGATATCCTTCACCAGCGTCGCCAGCGTCACCGCCCAAAGCGAATTCGTAGGTGATTTTATCGGGCTCGTCACTGAACGCCCTCACCCGCGGGAACGGCCGCGCGAGCCAGACTGGCCGTCCGATCGACAATCTGCCCCGCCTGCATCCACACAAACTCATCGGCCACGCCTTCGAGCAGCTGCGCCTGGTGCGTGATCACGAAAACCGTCTTCCCTGCATCACGCATGCCGCGCAGCAACTCCACCATGGCGCGTGCCGAATGCACGTCCACGTTCGAGAACGGTTCATCCAGCAGCAGCACTCGCGGATCATGCAGAATCGCCCGCGCCAGCGACATCCGCTGCCGCATCCCTTGAGAATATTGCCCCACCGGGCGCATCAACTCCGGATCGAGCCCGACCTTTCGAATCACTTCGCGAATCACGTCTTCTTCCATGCAGTGCGCGTCTTTATTACGCCCGTCTTTCTTGCCTCGGTTGCCTCCAATGCCGTAAAGCCGCGCGAAGTAGCGCAGGTTCTCCATCCCGCTCATCTCGTCATAAAGCAGCGACGGATGAGCCATGTAGCCAATCTCGCGGCAGGCTTCCTGCGGAGACTTGCCAAGAATTGAGATTTCGCCGCGCGTGGGCTGCGCCAGCCCGGCCAGCGCCCGCAACAATGTCGTCTTCCCCGCTCCGTTCTCGCCGAGGATGGCGTGAAAGCGTCCCGCATCAAACTCGGCGGTCACGCCGCGCAGCGCGGCAAAACGTCCAAACTGCTTGATGACGTTGAGGACCGTGATGATGGGAGTTGCCGAATCGGTCACAGGCGTAGGGCGATCACGAGCGATCTCAGTCCAGTTCTGAGTTTACTGGAGGCCACGAATCCGTGCACTCGCATAAAGCGAGTACAGAGGTCCTTCGCTTCGCTCAGGATGACAAGGCTGCCTGTCGGAAAGATGCGTTCAGTTCGAAACGCCACCCGCGCCCGCAGGCTGCACCTGCGTCATGGTCTTGGCTGGTTCGGCCGATGGCGTGGCGCCCGGCGTGCCCGGCTGCTGCGGAGCATACTTCGACGCGCACTTGGCCTGTAGCTGCTTGGCATGGAACACGCCATCGCGATCGAAGCGCCCGTCGGCCAAGGCCTGCGAATCGTCTTTGAATGTGTCGGGCGGCGCTTCCGTCCCGGTATAGTCCACGTGGAGCGTCTGATCTTCTTCCATCAGCACAAACTGCACATGCGTTCCCACGCGCTTGATCGAGCCTGGCTGGACATTTCCCGCAACTCGCAGGCGTTTCGAGTAAGCCCCGTCGCCCATCTTGTGCAGCTCTTTAATGGTGACGTAGTAACTCTTGCTGTCCTGCACGCCGCTGTAAGCCAGGTAGCCGAGCAGCACCAGAATCACCGCCGTCACTCCGCCGAACTTGAGATAGATATTAGCCTGATTCGACATAGAATTGCCCGCCATCCAAGCGCCCCGATTGGAGGAACCCCACAGCTAGACTCTACGCGTCGCCGAGGCGGGAATCAAGATTCGAAGGGCCAATGAGTGTAATGGCGATGTTACGACAACGACGCGAGTAAGCTAGTGACGGACTCGGATTAGAAGCAAGGTCTGATCGTCCTGCTGCAAGCCGTGCTGGCGCACATGCTCCATGATCCGTTCCCAGATTTGCGGTAAAGGTTCCGCCGAGTGCTGCGTCAACAATTGCTCCAAACGGTCCAGGCCAAACTCTTCGTCCCTATCATTGGGTACTTCCGATATGCCGTCGGTAAGCATCAGGAATAGATCACCCGATAAGTAAGCGACGCGCCGGCTCGCGTAGCAGCCTCCGGGGATCAGTCCCAGAGGAAACTGTTCCATGGAGAACCGGGCGGTGTCTCGGCTGCGATCGCGATAGTGCAGGATAGGAACGTGACCGGCCAACGCATATTCCGCCTGCGACGAACCGTCGAACTGGAGCAGCGCCAGGGTGGCGTACATATCGAGTTTCTTGACGGCAGGGAGCACGCGATCCGCACTTTCAAGCAGAGCCGTGGGGGTCTGCCGGAATTGAAGCGAAACCCGCATAGCGGTCTTCAACATTCCCATCAACTGGCCCGCAGCCAAACCGTGGCCAGAGACGTCGGCAATATAGACCAGTAAATTTCCGTCGCTCTCGATTACGTCGATTAAGTCGCCCCCCATCTCGTCACTGGGCAGTGATTTGCCGTAAATCTCAAGGTCTGTGTTGTGAAAAGAGATGGTAGGCACCAGGGTAGCCTGGATGGCGTGGGCCAGAGACAGTTGGGTCAGCATGCGAACACTGTCCAGCCCCTCCGTGGTCACAAACGACAGCACGAATCTGAAGCCGATCCCCACGCCCAACCAAATGCCGACGGCGTCGAACCCAACGCGACGGTTCAACCTACCGGGGAACGAGCCCCCTGAGGTACTCGCAATTCTGAAAGCAATCACGGAAAGAACGACCATGAGCAACCACGCAACGAGGGCGAGACGAGGGCCCTTAATTCTGGCTGCGAAAACACTGGCTGCCATGACACCCAGGAAGAGGGGCCAGAACCAACCGTGTGCCAAAGGGGGATGATCGATCAGGAACAGATCGACAGCAAAACCAACGCCCCCCGTGATGAAGAATACTCCCACCAGGAGTTTCTTCATGCGTCCCAGGGGTAGCGTGCGCCAGTAGGGACTGGAGAAGTTCGGATACCCTGAAAGCAAACCTGCCCACTTATCACTCCTGCTGTTCATGCGCGGTCCTTCTTTGTAAACGGAGAACGCTGCGATGAGTATATTCGTCCGCCGGGGTTTAACCGCGAGGGGGATCAACAAATGGGTCCGGATTCTTGACGGAGCCAGGCGTTTACATCATCGACCTCCTCGCGCGTCACGGAGAATCCCGCCGCCAAAGTCAGAGCGGGGGGATCTTGCCGTCTATATGTACCTCCTCCGCCTTGCCCCGCTGCTCGCTTCCCGCTACACTTCCCATTCGCCGGACAAATCCATGAAAACTCTATTTCCGTTCCTCCTCCTTGCCGCCGTCCTTACCGCGTCAGCGCAAAACGAAAAGCCGCTGACCTCGTTCCCCTACACGCCCGGAGTCGACCTCACCGCCATGGACAAGACCGCAGACCCGTGCGCCGACTTCTACCAGTACACTTGCGGCGGCTGGAGGAAGAACAATCCCATCCCCGCCGACCAGGCGCGCTGGAGTGTCTACGGCAAGCTCTATCAGGACAACCAGCAGTTTCTGTGGGGCATTCTCGACCAGCTGTCGAAGCAGACCGGCGGCCGCAACGCGAACCAGCAGAAAATCGGCGACTACTTCGGCGCCTGCATGGACGAAGCCTCCGTCAACCGCCTCGGCGCCAAACCGCTGCAGCCCTATCTCGACCGGATCGCGGCGTTGCAATCCACAAAGGACCTGCCCGCGCTGCTCGCTGGCCTGCACACCTCGCTGCAATCCGGAGGACTTTTCTTCAACTTCGGTTCCAATCAGGATTTCGAGAACTCACAGAACGTAATCGCCTTCGCCAATGCCGGTGGCCTCGGCCTGCCCGACCGCGATTACTACACCAACACCGACGAGAAGTCAGTCGACATTCGCAACAAGTACGTCCTGCATGTGCAGAAAATGTTTGAGTTGCTCGGCGACGCGCCCGACCGCGCCAAGGCCGAAGCTGCCAAAGTGCTGGAGATTGAAACCGTGCTCGCCAAGGCATCGCTGACTCGCGTGGAACGCCGCGATCCTTACAAGCTGTTTCACAAAGTCGACTTCAAGGGCTTGCAGGCGATGACGCCCGATTTCGATTGGTCGATTTATGTCAAAGGCGTCGGACTGGCTCCGCAGAATGTGTTCAACGTCGATCAACCCGCGTTCTACACCGAACTCGACAAACAGTTCAAGACGCTCAGCCTCGACGACGTTAAGACTTTCCTGCGCTGGCACACTGCTCACGCCGTCGCCCCATATCTCTCTGACGACTTCGTGAACGAGAATTTCAATTTCTTCAGCAAGACGCTGCGCGGAGTTCCTCAGCTTCGTCCGCGTTGGAAGCGTTGCGTCACCCTGGTGGACCAGCAGCTGGGTGAGGCGCTCGGCCAGGAATTCGTGGCTCGCGCCTTCAGCCCCGAACTGAAAGAGAAAACCAGCCTCATGGCCCGGCAAATCGAGCACTCCATGGAAGAGGACATTGAAACTCTCGCGTGGATGAGCCCGGCCACGCGCCAGCAGGCGCTCGAAAAGCTGCACACCATCGTCAACAAAATTGGATATCCCGACAAATGGCGCGACTACAGTTCGGTCGATATCAAGGCCAACGACTTTGTCGGCAACGTGCAGCGGGCCACTATTTTTGAATCGAAACGCGATTTAAACAAGATCGGCAAACCGCTCGACCGTGGCGAGTGGGGCATGACTCCGCCGACGGTCAATGCCTACTTCGATCCGCAAATGAACGACATCAATTTTCCCGCCGGGGTGCTGCAACCTCCGCTATACGACCCGAAGATGGACGACGCGCCCAACTACGGCAACACCGGTGGCACCATCGGCCACGAACTCACCCACGGCTTCGACGATGAAGGCCGCCAGTTCGACGCGCGCGGCAACCTGAAAGATTGGTGGACCAAGGACGACGCCAAGAACTTCACCGACCGCGCCCAGTGCATCGTCGACCAGTACGCGCAATACACCATCATCGACGACATCAAGATCAACTCCAAGCTCACCGAAGGCGAAGACATTGCCGACCTCGGCGGCCTCATCCTGGCCTGGATGGCCTGGAAAGATCAGACCAAGAACATGACCCTGGAGTCGCGCGACGGATTCTCGCCCGAACAGCGTTTCTTCGTCGGATACGCGCAGTGGGCCTGCGAGAACGATCGCCCTGAGAACCTGCGCGTTTCCGCCATCACCGATCCTCATTCCCCCGGCAAGTACCGCGTAAACGGATTGATGGTGAACATGGACCAATTCCAGAAAGCTTTCGGCTGCAAAGCCGGACAGCCGATGGTCCGCGAAAACCGCTGTCGCGTCTGGTAAGCCCAGTGTAGGGTCGCGCCCTAGAATGGAGCCCCGGACGCCCTCGTCCGGGGAGCCGCGCGACGTTGTCCGCCCATCCGCTAAAATAAAAGCGTCACCCTTCATCTTCCTATGATTCATCCGTGGCACGACGTAACTCCCGGCGACAAACTTCCCCACGAGTTCGACTGCGTGGTCGAGATTCCTTTCGGCTCCAGCGTGAAGTATGAACTGGACAAGTCGAGCGGCCTGATTCGCCTCGACCGCATCCTCTATTCGGCCGTCTACTATCCAGCCAACTACGGTTTCATTCCGCAGACCCTCGCCGAAGATGACGACCCGCTCGACGTATTGGTTCTCTGCCAGGAGACGGTGGTGCCGCTCACCATCATCCACGCCCGCACCATCGGCCTGATGACCATGATCGACGCCGGCAAGCAAGACCACAAAATCATCGCCGTCGCCACCGAGGATCCTGAGTTCAACTCCTACCGCCAGGCCTCGGAAATGCCGCCGCATCGCCTGCTCATGCTGCGCCGTTTTTTTCAGGATTACAAACAGCTCGAAGGCAAGGCCGTCGAGGTCGACGAGATCCGTCCCCCATCAGAAGCGTATCCCATCATCCTCGACGCCCTCCACCGCTACAGCGAACAGCGCCGCAAAGGCTTCAAGAGTCCAGAGAAGCACTGAGGCTCGACAGGGCTGAAGCCCGCGAGTTTAGCCGCTCTCGACGGCACGGCTAAAGCCGCGCCCTGATACGAACCCGGAACGAGCGCGAGGATTCGTATCAGCGGGTGCCCACCGGGATTTGTATCGGCGCATGAGCACAAGATTCGTATCGGGGTATGCCTTCAGGCGTGCCGAAACGCCACATTACCCGACGCGCCTTCAGGCGCTGCGCGAGTGAACCGGCAAATCAGTTCCAAATTCCTTCGAACACGAAGTCGATCTCTTTCGTCTCGCTCGCGCCGATTCCGAGCTAGGCACTGGCATGGACCGAAGTAACCTTTGCTATCCATGGCGTGCCGCCCTAGAATTGGGCGAGTCAAAAACTGCACGCTCGGGTTATTACCTACGAAGCAAATTTCTGCCGAAAGGCCACAACCAGAAGCACAATGAGGAGCCTATGAAAACTGTACGACATTGCGCCGTACTCGTGTTTTTTGTCGCCATCTGCACCGCTCTGACTTTCGCCGACGAACCGGGAAGACATCCGGCTTACCTGCACGCGCTCACCGACCTGCGGCACGCGCGCGCCCACCTCGGCCAGTTGGCGGCGACCGAGCATATGGACCGCGAAGAACAGCACGCCATCGAAGAGATCGACAAAGCCATCTGGGAAATCAAGAACGCCGCGATTGATGACGGCAAGAACCTTGAAGACCATCCGCCGGTCGACGCCCACATGGAGCGCCGAGGCCGCTTTCACCGCGCGCTGGAACTGCTCGACAAGGCGCACAACGATATTGCCCGCGAAGAAGATGACCCTTCCGTCCGCGGTTTGCGCGATCGCGCCATCCATCACATCGACGAGGCCCACCGCATCGTCGACCACCTGATCCGGCAGAATAACTGGTAACAACATTTCGCCTTTCGCGGAGAAAGCCCGGCTGGGAGCCGGGCTTTTTCTTTTGGAGGAAGAGCTGCATTTTTCTCTTGACATAATGTACTAGCATTGTAGTACACTGACACACATGGGAAGGAATACCCACTCCGCGCCGCCCCGCTTCTCACTCTCCATCGACCTGCACAGCGGCGTCCCGGTGTACCGCCAGCTCATCGACCAGGTACGGAGCGGCATCGCCTCCGGCTCGTTGAACCCGGGAGACCAGCTGCCCACCGTGCGCCAGCTCGCCGTCGACCTCGCCATCAATCCCAACACCGTAATGCGCGCCTATCGCGAACTGGAACTCGGCGGCCTGCTCGAAA
>Ga0209517_10002570_pt1 | contig 25348 bp, 13 predicted proteins | sample PeaSoiMetSII2010_FD_187695 | JGI IMG/M metagenome (GOLD analysis project Ga0209517, IMG submission 187695) | Peat soil microbial communities from Weissenstadt, Germany - SII-2010 (SPAdes) (version 2) | ecosystem: Environmental > Terrestrial > Soil > Wetlands > Peat | place: Germany... | reverse complement strand
ACTTCGGGTTATATGCGCTGTAGGGTTCCGTGGTATTGGCAGGATTACTGCTGTTGGGGTCATTGAAGTCAAAGGTCTTGAGAGCGTCGAAGGTGCCGAGCTCATCGATGGCGATCTTGGTGTTCGGCGAGAGTTGGTCGCGCACCTTGATCACGTCGCGAAGCACCCCGGCAAAGGCGAGGGCCGGGGCGCCAAAGTCCTTTTCATCCAAGGGCGCAGTGAAGAACGCGGCCTGCCACGCCTTCGGATCGTTCGTGCTCATCACATAGTTATGGAAGCTGAACCACTGCACCGGGGGCGCGCTGGGGTTGTGGTTCTTCGGATTCAGGAAATAGCGGGCAAAAGGAAGAACATATTGAGCGCCCACAATCTCCGGGCCCATGAATTGGACGTTCGGATCGATCTTGTGAATCGCGGTCGCAACCGCATCGAAGATGGCGGTGTACTCCTCGACGGAGATGTGATTCTCAAGCGAAGGCTCGTTCAGAACGCCCCAGTAGTCGATCTTGAAGTGGTAGCCGGACTTGTGGTACCTCCCGATTTCGTCGGTGAATCCGCCCTGCGTATACCACTGGAAGATTCTCGCCTGGAAATCGGCGAACTGCTTTCCTGTAGGATCCTTGAGCAGGTCCCCCGTCGTGTCCTTGGTATACGGGTAGAAGGATGCCGCGGGATCCGTGGGTACGTCGACGGGCGGCACTTTGAACATCCAGCGGGGAATGGTGCCGATGTTGACGTGGCGCCGGCCGGAGGTGTTCTTGAAGAAGTCGATGACCACCGGATCCATGTACTTGAAGTCCCAGAAGGTCTCGGTGGCCGTGGGTTCCTTGAGTTCCGCAACCACCTGGTTGGGAACCGAGAACCACAATTGAAGCCGCGTATCGTTGGTGTGGAGATCACGCAGATCCTCGAGCAATTGCTTGTTCAGCGGGCTGCTGCGCAGGGTAAAGGCGTTAGCCAGATGTTGCGTTGTGGGGACGGTTTCAGACGTGCGCACAACGTTGTCCCACTTGGCGCCAACCGTCACCGAATCTCCGGCGGGCTGCGTGCTCTGAGCACTGAGCGGAACGGCTATCAGCGCGGCTGAAATTGCAATCAGACTAACGACTCGCATTGTCATTTCTCCTGACTTCCTCGAAAACTCCAGGCCATTCTGATGGGTCCGGCCCTGACGACGAAACCTGTTTGTAGGTCAAAGAAACCATTTATCTTACGACCTCGGCCATGTTGAATTGAGGTCTTGGTCTCGAAGTAGTGAGACGTCTCAATTGAGAATGAAACTTGTATACTCCTGCTCGATATTCGTTGTCAAATCGAATTCTGGAAGGGTGATGTCAAGCCGCTTGTATAAAAGCGCGTTGGAGCGAAGCCGGACCCGTACCCGCAAAGATTGTCAGCTGCGTAGGATGCGGGCAGGCCCAAGCCTTCTGGGGCTCAGGCGCTTTTCGGTACTTGGGAGCGGTGCGGCAGACCGGAGGACCCACGCACCACGAGCGAAGGCGGCAAATAGATCTTCTTACGTTCTCCCATCGCGTCGCCCTCGGTGATGCGGTCGAGCAACACCTCGACGGCGCGACAGCCCATCTCGAATGTCGGCTGAATCACAGTTGTGATTGCCGGCTGGAAGAAGTCCGCAGCCGCAATTTCATCAAGTGTGGCGAACGCGACATCGTCGGGAGTACTGAGGCCAGCCGCATAAATGCTGCGCAGTGCCTCCAAAGCGACCACCCCGTTGGTGGAAAAAAGCGCTGAAGGCCTGTGTGCAGAGTTCAATAGCCCATTCCGGCAAGCCTTTTCAATCTCGGCCCCGTCAAATGTGCTCGCCCATATCAGGGAGTTCTGCACTTTGATTCCATGCGCCTGCAATGCCTGGCAATACCCGCTCAACCGTTCCTGCTCGTGCCGCAGAACCTGAGGCCCGGTGATGATCGCGATTTCCCTGTGGCCCATGGACAGGAGGTGAGAGACGCCCATCTCCGCGGCAACTCGTCCATCCACGCTGACCGAGTCGACTTCAAGGCCCTCCGGAAGCCGGTCCAGGCACACGATCGGGGGGCGCGCGTTGAACGGAGACAACTTTTCTCCCCGCCATTTGCCGGCGGCGGTTACCAGCAGAATGCCGTCAACCCGCTGGGATCGGAGCAGCGATATCAATTGAAGTTCGAGCGCCTCATCGGCGTCCGAGTCCAGCACGATGAGGAAGTATCCGCGCTCTCGCGCAGCGAACTCCGCGCCGCGAATGAGCTTCGGAAAGAAGGGAACTGTGATTTCGGGAATGATAATGCCAAGAGTATTTGTGCGATTGGTTTTCAGGCTTCGCGCAATGAGATTGGGACGATAGTCCAGAGTCTGGATCGCATCCAGGACCTTCTGGCGCACCTCGTCGCTCACGCGCTTGTGTCCACTGATGACATTTGAGACTGTGCCGGCGGACACCCCGGCCAGTTTCGCCAATTCTTTCTGGGTCGGCATGGCTCTATTATGAACCACAACTTTCCCCACCTATGCCGTGGAGTGCAAAACCTGTTGCGGTTGGTTTGGCGTTTTGGGCGTGCGGCTCACGCAGGGAACGCGATGCAGGCGAAGGAGGATTTGCGCTGCCCACACCGGTGTCAAGCCTCACAGCCGGAGCCCAAAAAACAGGGGTTTTGCCGGTTTGCCTGCAGGGCAAGGAAGAGCATGACCTGGCTGGCGGCCCATGCCTGAGACCTTGGCGTTCCCGTGTAAATAGCTTCGCAGGATTGCGAGTTTTCCAGCTGCACCGTGTCACGGGAGCGCGCGCTTCAGTCCGGGAACGCGGCACCCCGTGCCCTGATTTTCTCCAGCCGCGCCTGGCTCAGGGGACGCGATGCTTGATTGGAGCCGAGAAGCTCTGATCTCAGAGGCCTTGAATAAAGGGTCTTGACAACTGCAGGATTTCAGGAATACAGTTTTCGAGTCTTCATTGAGACGTCTCACGAATGCAGAATGATGGGCCGTCAAAGCCAGGAAGAAGACCTCAGATAGCAAGTGGATGTTTACCCGCCGAAGCGATTTCAAAGAACTTCTCTCCGGCGTTTTCGAACGAGTTGCGGTCCCTGACAGAGCAATTCCCGCAATTCGGTCCATGGTGGCGGCAGCTCGTTGGCCGGCCGAAGTTGACTCAAGGGCGCTCGAAACAGGATGGAAGCCGGAGAAACAGTCTCGCAGTCTACGCGTAAGCATTTGGGCGAATTTTTCGTTGAGATGTCTCTCTTGATCCGGAGAGCGCTGTTTTGGCTTGTGAGCAGGACGGTTGGGAACGGGATGAGCGCAAAGCGATGCGCACAAAATGATCGAAATTTGGATAGACAGACAAAGAAATGCGCGTATACTCGTTTCCAGCTCTGAAAGTGTGCTCGTTTGTGCAACCTGTGGGGGGCTTTTGGTGTAGCGGGTAAATACCGCCTCAACAGCAAGCTCAAAAGGAAAGCAGACAGCAAGAACCAATCAGGGAACCTGAAGGAGGATTTCTGATGAAAGGTTATGAACTCATGGAGGCTAACCAAGTGATCAATCGAACACGGAGAGCATTCCCATTCGTACTGAGTGTGGCGCTGATGTGCTTCCTCACTCTGGCGAAAATGGGCGCACAGGTAACTACCGCAGACATCGTAGGAACAGTGACCGATCCGAGCGGAGCGGCAGTGGTCACCGGAACAGCAACCGCAACCAGCCTGGCAACGGGGGAAGTAAAGAAGGTAAACCTCAGCGGCACGGGCACATTTGAGTTCACGCTGATGCAGGTGGGCTCTTACAAGGTGGGCGTGCAGGCGTCGGGCTTCAAAGGCTATGTGACGCAGGTAACGCTGGCAGCCGGCGACCGCGCGCGTGTAACAGCGGCTCTCACGCTGGGGGCGGCGGCTGAAACGGTTACCGTCGAGTCCACCACGCCGGCCTTGCAGACGGACGATGCGACGATCGGCACGCTGATCACCAGCGAGGCCACGCAGGATCTTCCGCTGAATGGGCGCAACGTCACCAACCTGGTTACTCTGGCTGCCGGCGTCACGGGTGGTCTGGGCAACGCAATGAACAGCGGTACGCGGCCAGACGATCGCCGCATGAGTTCGAGCTTTGCGGCCAACGGCCAGAGCGACGAAATCAACAACAACATGATCGACGGCATGGACAACAACGAGCGCTTCATCGGAAGCGTTGGCGTTCGTCCCTCCATCGATGCAATCGAAGAAGTGAAGGTTCTCACCAACCTGTACACGGCCGAGGTTTCGCGCTCGGGCGGCGGGGTGGTCGACCTGATCACCAAGTCGGGCGGCAACCAATTCCACGGAACCTTGTACGAGTTCGTCCGCAACGACAAATTCGATGCAAAAAACTTCTTCGCGGCGCCGGGACCCCCTCCGGAACTGCGCCAGAACCAGTTTGGCGGCAGCGTGGGCGGCCCCATCATGAAGGATAAGGCGTTCTTCTTCTTCGACGTTGAGGATTTCCGGCTGGTCAAAGGCGTGACCGCCCTCAGCTCGGTGCCGACATTGTATGAGGAACAGAATCCCGGAGACTTTTCCGATCTTGGCACGGGCTGCACCAACCTGACAAAGAAGGAGGGCTGGACCCCGGGACCGATCGGGCTGAACTACTTCAAACTTTATCCGGCCCCCAACATGAACGTAACTCCCACCGGGGTAGGCTGCGCGGCTCCCCTGAATAACTACAATTTCACGGGCGGCAATACGCAGTTCATCAAGACCTATGACGCCAAGGTTGACTATCGGTTCTCGCCCAGGGACTCGATGTACGCGCGCTATACGTACAACGACACCAACGTCTACATTCCGGGCACCTTCCCGGTTGTGAACGGCGTGAACCCCGGCGGGGGCGTGTGGGGAGCGGCCGGCGGATCGTCGTTTGCAGGCCCGGCAACAGACACGGAGCACAGTGCGGCGCTCGATTACAACCACCTGCTGAGCAACAATCTGATCCTGGATTTGAAGGCCCAGTTCATGCGCCTCCAGAACGAATCGGGCACAGTGAACGGGGGCAAGGAAACCTCAACAGCCTTTGGTTTCCCGTGCACCGCGACAAGCTGCGTGAACCTGCCCGGGGATTCCCCCAGCAGCGGCCTGATGGCATGGTCATCCTATGGCGGCGGCCCGTACGGGGCCCTGGGTGATGGCGCCTATACACCACTGCTCGACCAGAACAATACCTTCCAGTATGTCGGATCGCTGTCCTGGTTGAAGGGGCCGCACGCCATCAAGGCGGGCTTTAGTGTGATTCGCCGCCATGCCGCTGAAACTCAGAGCCCATTTCCGCGCGGATTCATGGACGACTACGGCGACCTGACCGGGAACCAGCTCGGCGACCTGCTGTCGGACTATGCGTCTGAGGTCCAAAGATCGTACACGCTCGTGATCGCCGATTTCCGCTCCTGGGAGTTGGGCTATTACCTGCAGGACGACTGGCGCCTCAAGCCGAACCTCACCCTGAACCTGGGCGCTCGTTATGACATCTACACTCCCTTCACCTCGGCCAACTACGGCTTCTCGAACTTCGATCCAGGCATTGGCCTGCTCTATGGACCTGGCCTGCCTGGCGCGCAGCAGTCCAATTCAACTGCCGGCGTGCAGACAGACTACTCCAATCTGGCCCCACGGCTCGGCTTCGACTGGACGGTTAAGCCCAGCTGGGTGGTGCGCGGCGGCTTCGGGATCACGTTCTTCCCGGAGAATACCGCCTCCGGTTCTTTCATGAGGAACGCGCCTTATAGTTTCAGCTACCATTGCGGTGCAGCGGTCGCCACAAACGCCGGTGGCTGCGGAAGTTACGGGCCCGGAGGTGACGGCCCCACTGCGCTCGGCTACTACTTTGACACCGGACTGCCGATTCCTACCCTCAACATGGCCCTGGCCACCAATCCGGTGAACTACGCTGGCACCAGCATTCAACAAACCGTCTTCGGCTACAGGAATGCGTTCCTGCAGCAGTACAGCTTGAACGTCGAGAAGGACTTCCGCGGCAACGTCTTCACGCTCGCTTATGTGGGCAACCACGGCGGACGGCTGGTGACGGATAGCATCAATGCAAACGAACTGCCCATTCCGGTGTCGGAAGGTGGAACCTTCCCGTACGCCAACTTTACCTACAACGGCGCCTCCTATTTGAACGGCGTGAACATCGCCATTCGCGATACCGTGCTGAAGTCGCTTTACAACGCTGCGCAGTTCTCGGTTGAGCGCCGTATGCGCAATGGGCTGGCGTTCAACGTGAACTACACCTGGGCCCACAACCTGACCAATTCCGAGGACATCGACGAAGGCTCGGGCACCGGCAGTTGCTACGGCGCGTGCCAAATGGATAACGGCACCGGCAAGGCAGTCACCATCAACAGCTTCTACCAGTACGACTACGGCAATGCGGACATCGATACGCGCCAGCGTATGGCCCTGAACTTGAGTTACGACCTGCCCTTCGGCAAAGGTCTGACCGGACCGGGAGCGCTCGCCATCAAGGGCTGGTCGATGAATGCGATTTACTACGCGCAAACCGGCAACCCGATCACAGTCGCTAACCCCAACGGCTCAATAAGCAACATTGGCCAGGGATCTGACCGCCCGAACCAAGTCAAGCCATCTGGAGCGGGCTTCCACAAGGGCATCAACAGCTGGTACGACACCACCCAGTTCCAGTTACAGGGCCAGAATTTGTTGGGCAATGAAATGCGCAACCAGGTTTACGGACCAGGAACCCAGGCTGTCTCCTTCTCGATCTTCAAGACCTTCCCAATCTGGGAGGCGGTGAAGCTCCAGTTCCGTGCAGAGGCGTTCAATCTGATGAACACGCCAACCTTCTCAAACCCGGGCGGTACGCTGGGGTACTCAACCTACACACCGGGTGCGATTGCGGTCCAGGGCGCCAACGGCGCCGGCGTCATCAACGGCACGCCGGCAGCAGCCTCGCCGCGGCAAATCCAGCTTGCTCTGAAGCTGATCTTCTAAGCAGCGGAGCACACAACAGAATGCAATGCAGGGGGAGGCGGAAGTTCGCCTCCCTTTGCACTTTGCGCACAGGTTGCAGGAGCGGAGCGCTCCAGGATTCCTAACCTCTGCATGGCAGCGGAAGGCACCTGGACCGTGCTTCCAGGTGACTCTAATGGCTTCAGCAGCTTTCACGGCCGATGGAGGCGAATATGACTGTATTCTCCAAAAACGAGCATTCGTCTGCTTGAATATCAAATATTCAATTGACAAAATTGCTCTTTTTGCGATTCAATGGGACCCAAATACGAAGATGCCGGGAGCGAAATCCTGTACTTTTGGCGATGAGTTTTGATCAGTCGCGGGTCAGTTCTCCGGCATCGATCAAGGTTGGTGCGCAATCATGAAGATTCATCCTTTGCTCCGTCGGCCGGGCAGTGCAGCTGGTCTTATTTTGAGCGTCGTGTGTGCCGTTCTTCTCGCTCCTGCGGTTGTCCGTGCGCAATCCGCGCAAGCTCCGGCAGCTTCCAGCGCAAAAAAGACCGAACCTGCAGCGAAAACCTCCAGCGCGCGGCCGTGGACAGATCGTTCTTTGTCTCCGGAACGGCGCGCCGATCTAGTCATCAAGGAAATGACGCTCGATGAAAAGATCGTCCTCATGCACGGCGTGAACGCGATGAAGGGGACTGTCGAAACCGGCTTCGACTGGGCAGTTCCTCCCAAGGAATATGTGGGTGTGGCGCCTCCGATCAAGCGGCTTGGCATTCCAAGCCTGAAGCTGGCGGACGGGCGCGCCGGAGTGGGCAACGATGCCAAGGACATCACGCTGCTTCCGGCGCCCATCGCCGCTGCGTCCAGTTGGGACACCGGCCTGCTGCACGAATTCGGACGTGTGCTTGGCGAGGAACAATGGGGCAAGGGCACCAACGTCGAACTCGGCCCTTCCATCGATGTGGTCCGCGTGCCGGAGTGGGGCAGGACCTTCGAGAGCTACGGCGAAGATCCCTACTTCAACGGACAGATGGCGGCAGCCGAGATCAAGGGTATTCAAAGCCAGGGCCCCATTGCCGACGCCAACATGTATTTGACGATGAACCAGGAGAGCGACCGATTCAGAGCGGACTCAGTTGTCGATGAAAGGACGCTCCAGGAGATCTACCTTCCGCCCTTCGAAGCCTCGGTCAAGGATGGCCATGTGGGCACATTCATGTGCGCCTATGTGAAGACCAATGGCGTGTACTCGTGCGAGAACGCCCACATTCTGCGCGACCTTCTGAAGACCCAGCTGAAATTCGACGGTTGGGTGATGAGCGACTGGGGCGCGACCCACTCCACCGTCGACTGCGCCAACAACGGGCTCGACCAGCAGATGCCCGACGACACGTTTTACGGCGCAGCGCTCAAGAAAGCAGTGGTGGACGGCAAGGTGAGCGTGGCCACCATCGACGAGCATGTGCGCAGAATCCTTGTTCCCATGTTTCGCCAGGGCTTGTTCGACAAGACCCAACCAGGGAAGTGGACTTCGAATGTGCGCAGCCCGCAGCACGACGTGTTTTCCCGCTCGGTTGCCGAGCAGGGCACGATTCTGCTGAAGAACGATCGCGCGCTTCTGCCTCTTCAGCCCACTGCGACCATTGCCGTGATCGGGGCAGCGGGCGACAAGACGCCGAAGATTGAAGGGGGCGGAAGCTCCGCGGTCATAGCGCCGTACACGGTGAGCCCGCTTGAGGGAATTCGCAAGCGCGCAGGCGCGCAGGTGAACTACGCGGACGGGAGCGATCTGGCTCAGGCAGCGAAGACAGCCGGCGCCGCGCAGTTCGCAATTGTCTTCGCAAATACAGACGAAACGGAAGGCGACGACCGGCCCGATCTGGTGCTCCCCAGCAAGCAGGATCAGCTGATTGCCGCCGTGGCTGCGGCAAACAAGCAAACCATCGTCGTGCTCGATACTGGCGGCCCGGTGCTGATGCCGTGGGCCGGCCAGGTTGCCGGCATCATCGAAGCGTGGTACCCAGGGCAGGAGGACGGCAACGCCATTGCCGCGATCCTGTATGGCGACGTCAACCCGTCGGCAAAGCTGCCCTTGACGTTTCCGCGCACTGCGGCTGAGATACCCACCGCAAAGAAGGAACAATGGCCGGGCGTGGATGGCCACTCCCAATACAGTGAAGGCCTGAACGTCGGCTATCGCTGGTACGATGCGACCAACACGCAGCCGCTCTTCCCATTCGGCTTCGGCCTCTCGTACACCACGTTCCAGTTCAGCCACCTTTCCGTGGAACCGGCAGAGCTGGAGTTGAGATCCGGCGCGGCGGCCGGGAAGGTCACGGTGAAAGTCGACGTGACCAACACCGGCAAGCGCAAGGGCGCCGAGGTGGTCGAGGTGTACGTTGGCCATCCGCCCGCGAACGGAGAGCCCCCGCATCAACTGCGCGCGTTTGCCAAGGTGCAGCTTGAGCCCGGACAAACGAAGCCAGTCATGCTCGAGCTGGACGAGCGCTCCTTCTCCATCTTCGATGTGTCGCAAGGTCGCTGGGTCTCCCAGGATGGCAGGTACGAGATCCTCGCCGGAGATTCCTCGCGCGACCTTACCTTGCACAGCAGCATCACCGTCGAACACGCCGGTGTGTCCCGCTAGGGGATGAGCTCGGCGGCGCATTGAGGAGTGCATTGCATGAAGATTCGGAGTTTGGCTGTATGGCTCGTGTGCTGCAGCGTGGCAATCGTTTGTTTACCCAGCCCGCGCCTGCAGGCGGCAACTGAAAGAACACATCGCATCACGCTCTCGCTGGATGGGCAGTGGGATGTGGAAGACAGTGTGAGTGCTGACGCGATGCCGAAGAGCTACACCCACAAGGCGCCAGTGCCGGGCCTCACTCATTCAGCCATGCCTGCGTTTCCCGATGTGGACCAGTATCAAAGCTGGGAGTTGCTCGGAAACCTTCTGGGCCAGGGACGATTGTCCCGGGCAGAATACGATAAACTGGGCGACGCGCGCGGCATCTCGCACCAGGCGCGGAACTACTTCTGGTATCGCCGCACCTTCGATGCACCGGCCCAGGCCGCGGTAGCGATTCTGCGTGTGAACAAGGCGCAGTTCAGCACCGTGGTCTATTTGAACGGCGTCCGTATCGGCGAGCACGATCCATGCTTCACCGCGGCTGAATTCGACGTGACGCGCAGCATTCATTGGGGAGCGGCGAATGAGGTGGTGATCCGGATCGGCGCGCATCCGGGCGTTTTGCCTGCCAATGTCTCACAGGGAACGGACTTCGAGAAGAATCGCTGGACGCCGGGCATCTACGACGACGTGAAGCTGATGGTGATGGACAACCCGGTGATCTCCGCGGTGCAGGTTGCGCCGCAACTGGCGACTTCGAGCCTCCTGGTGCAGACGGAGCTGCACAACTACGCCGATCATGCCATCACCACTAAACTAGAGCAGCAGGCATTCGAGTGGAAGTCGCGCACTGCTGGCTCCGGCAAAGTTGAAATGGAAGTGCAACTGGCCGCGGGCGAAACGAAGACGGTTACGCAGACGGTATCGATGCCCGTGGCTCACCTATGGACGCCCGAGGATCCCTTCCTTTACCAGGTATCGACCAGCACAACCGGCGACTCTGTCGACTCGCGTTTCGGCATGCGCGAGTTCCGCTTCGACACCGTCACCCAGCGGGCCTATCTGAACGGCCATCCGTATTTTCTGCGCGGGTCGAACATCACGCTGCACCGTTTCTTTGAAGATCCGGAGAGCGGTACGCTGCCGTGGGATGAAGCATGGCTGCATCGACTTCTTGTCGAGATTCCTAAGCAGATGCACTGGAACGCATTCCGCTTCTGCATCGGCCCTGTGCCGGACCGGTGGCTTGAAATCGCGGACGAAAACGGGCTGCTCATCCAGAACGAGTACATGGTGTGGACCGGGCATCCGAGTTGGGGAAGGGGTTATCAGGCCCGCTACGACACTGAGGAGATGATCGGCGAATACAGCGAGTGGGTGCGCGACAATTGGAACCATCCCAGCGTGGCAATCTGGGATGCAACCAACGAGTCGTGGCTGCCGCAATTCTCCAGCACAATCATTCCCAAGGTGCGGCAGCTGGATCTCTCCAACCGGCCTTGGGAGGACAGCTACAATGCGCCGGCCGGGGCCAATGACCCGGTTGAGGACCACCAGTATTTGTTCTATGACCTGGCGATGGGCGACGCTCACGATAAGCATGCACCCTTTAAGCCAACCGACCTGGAGAGCATGCTGGGGCCCGCGCCGAGCGACTCGACGATCAAGACAGGCCATGCCATGATCCTGAACGAGTACGGCTGGCTGTGGCTGAACCGCGACGGGACGCCGACCCTGCTGACTCAGAAGCTTTATCCACGGCGGCTGGGAGACAAGGACAACACAGAGAATCGCTTCGCCATGCAGGCGTATCTGCTTGGCGGCGAGACGGAATTCTGGCGTGCCTACCGCAGATACGCGGGAGTGTTGCACTTTGTTTATCTGACGGCGAGCGATCCCAAGGCATTTACGTCAGACCATTTTCGCAATCTGCAGAAGCTGGAACTGGAACCGCATTTTGCGAAGGCGATGGAGCAGGCATTCAACCCGCTCGGCGTCTATTTGAATTTCTGGCACCCAACGCTGGCAGCAGGCGAGGCGCATGATTTTACAATTGCCATGGTGAACGATGAAGATCGGCCGCGATCGGGAACCTTGCGGCTTGCCTTCGCCAGCGACGACGGGAAGACCACGGCCGCCGAGGAGGTTTCCTTCTTCCTGGCGCCTCTCGGGGCCGAGTCCTATACAGTCACGATGAAGGCGCCGGGAACACCCGGGCCCTATTCGCTGCAGGCTATCGCCTCTGCGACAGACGATCGGGAGCACCCGACGACCTCGCATCGCAATGTTGTTTTGCAGGCATCGACTGCGAAAGTCGCACGCTAGAGCGTCGACAAGGCGTAGACCGAGGGGTATCCTGAATCAGGACCCAATGGCTGAAGAGAACGACAAACGATCGAACCGCACTGCGCTGATCCTGCGCGAGCTTCGTCAGGCTGGCAGTGTGTCGGTTGAAGCGTTGCGCGACAAACTGGACGTCTCGATGGCGACGGTCCGGCGCGACCTGCAGGAGCTCGAGGATCGCGGCATGCTGCGGCGAACGCACGGTGGTGCAATTCCCATCGAGCCGCTTTTCTACGAGGCATTCCGTCACGACCGTTCTTTTCAGGAACAGGTGGGGAGCTTTGCCGAAGAGAAGCGAAGGATAGCGGTGGCCGCGGCGGAACTGATCTCTCCCGGAGATACGATCGCTCTCACCGCGGGAACCACCACCACCGAAGTAGTGCGCAGTCTGCATACGCATGGGGGCATCACTGTGGTCACCAACACGGTGAACGTGGCGATGGAACTGAGCAATCGCAAGGACATCCATGTCTTCGTCACCGGCGGTCATTTGCGTGGCGACTGGTTCTCGCTGGTGGGGTCGACTGCAGTCTCGACCATGAGCGGCGTCTTCGTGGATATCCTTTTCATCGGCGTCAACGGCATCGATGCGGAGCAGGGGCTCACCTGCTTCAACAGCGATGAAGCAGAGATCAACCGCAGCATGGTGCGGCAGGCCAAGCGCAAGATCGCCGTGGCCGATCACAGCAAGCTGGGCGTTGTGGCCAACTGGCAAATCTGCACCACCGACAAGATCGACATGCTGATTACGGATACCGGCGCGACGGAGCAGATGGTCACCCCGTTCCTGGCGAAGGGCATCGAAGTCCGCAGAGTTTGACCGCTGGTTACGGCGCAAAGGTGGGCCAGCAGGCCGCGGCGCGCTCCGGGTCAGCAACAAACATCACCGAATCCGGATTGTCGACAAACTGGCGGTAGAGACTGTGCGCAGAATCCAGCCTGAGTTCCGGGTGGGGGCGCGGTGGATGCTGCTCCAGCTTGGATTCCCGATAGTGCGGGTTCGGCTGCCAGTCGATCGAGCCTGCATCGGACAGCACGGGAAACCATGCCAAACCGTGGTGCGCGCGAACGCCGGTGTAGTCGAATCCATACTGGCGATCGCACCATGCGCCGAAAGCCATTTGTCGACTGGGGTCTGCGTTAATGACGCAATGAGCCCAGCCAGGCGGCATCACCACCTTGTCTCCGGGCCGCGCCGTAACGGCGATGCAGCGTCCTGGGTCGTCTTCGGCGCGCTGCTGCCCGTAGACGATTGCCGTTCCGCTCCAGATTTCAAAAATCTCCGGCGGCGACCAGCCGCTGTGCGGGGCAATGGTGTGAATGTGGCCCTGAGAGCGGACCGGCTCGGAACCCAGCGCGCCGGCGGCATAGGCGACTGCGCCGAAGAGCAGCATGCGCTGAGCAAGCAGCGGCTGGTCGCCCTCAAGCCCAATGTCCATGGCAATGCCGTAAACCGGGTCAGGCCCGCTGCACCGGGGGTCGCGCAGGCTGGGTCGAATTGCATCCAGCCGGCGCATCTCCGGCTCGGGACCAAAGACGCCTGCCCCGTACTCGAAAGCGAGTCTGGACTCTGAAAGGCGAAGCGCCAGGCCGGGATTGAACTCCAGCGGAATGGACATCACGCGCTCTCCCGGACATAGGCTTTGATGGTGGCAAGCGGCTCTGTGACCGCTGACGCCGGGCGGATGGTATAGGGTCCCACGGCGGCAGGCACGATGAAGGTCTCAGCGTAATGCACGGTGAAGGGCGGAAACGCATCCGTGGGGCTTTCCACGATTGCCGCGTCTCCTGCAGCTAAATTGAGCACGTTCAGGTTGCCCTGCGTGTCGTGGTCGACCGGCGCCGTGAACCAGTGCCGCCGCGTCTCCAGAAACTCGAGCGAGTGCAGGCCAGTCCGTTCTTCATTCCAGCCTTCGCCGGAAGCCACGGTCACTTTCTGGTCTATAAGGTGTTCGCGCACCCAGGCTGTTGTTCGGTTCCATTGGATGTTGTTGAGGCCATGGTCAAGATGGATGGGACGCGGGCGGCCATCCAGGCCCAGCCGGCCCCAGTCCCACAGCTTGAAGGTGAAGATGTAAGGCGTTGCGCTGATCTCAAGCACCATGCTGTTGCGCCCGGAACAGTGGATGGTGCCCGCCGGAATGAGAAAGTGATCATGCTTCCGTGCCGGCCACTTATTTACATAGTTTTCGGCAGGGAATGGTGGACCACCGGCCTGGGCGGCCCGAAGATCGGCCGCCATCGCATGCTGGTCAATCCCCTCACGCAGTCCGAGGAACACGGTCGCGTCCGGAGCGGCATCGAGCATGTAGTAGCTTTCGTCCTGCGTGTAGGTCAGGCCGAACTCCTTGCTGATGTAGCTCGGCAGCGGATGGATCTGGAGGGAAAGGTTGCCACCCTCCATGGTGTCGAGAAAGTCGAAGCGGATGGGAAACTCCGCCCCGAACTGGCGAACGACTTCCTCGCCGAGCAGAGCCTGCGGATGTTCGTGCACCAACGTCAATGCGGGCAATTCAAACGTGCGCGTGCCGAAGCGCAGCACCAGGCTGTTTTCTTCAGGCACGCAGTTGAAGCACCACGCATAGTTCGGCGCATCGCCGGGCAGGTCGAATTGGCGGCGCATCCACTGGCCGCCCCATGGGCCCGGATCGAAGAAGGGGACCAAAGAGAATGGCCGCGTGCACACCGTTGCGAGGGCCGCGCGTAATGTGTCGCCGTCGAGCATGGCCGGCTGTTCGGGCAGATTGCCATCGATCCAGAAGTCAACCCGCTGGTAAATCTCGTGTCTCTTGCGATCGGCGGCGCGCCAGTCGAGAAAGTACGCGCGCTTGTAAAGCTGCCCCGGCGGCGCGGATGCGTTGGCCAGCCCGAGGCTGGGGGCAAGGCCGCGGCGTTGGCGCTGCTGAATCTCCCAGCGCGCGACATCCACATAGATCAACAGGTCCCACGCGGGCAGCAGCAGCGTGGCGCCTGTGCCGATGGCGATCACACGCCCTGTTGCATTCTCCGCACGCTGGCGCGCATGGCGGATTTTTCCGTGATCGAAGAACTCATCGAGATCGACAGGCGTCATGTGGCCGAAGACCGGGTCGTCGCCGAGAGCCGCTGCGAATTTTTCTTCAATCGTTGCGGCGGGCAACAGGGCATCCGCGCTCTCCAGCACGAGTTTCGGCGCAAGTTGCTGAACAAGTTCCCGGCGCAGAGGATCGAGCAACACGCCGGGATAGCACTCGATGGCGATGCGGCGGGCGTCGCGGTGCGCGTGCAGGCGAGCGATGATCTCTGTCCAGCCCAGAGCGCAGTCGGCATCGGAGGTCGCGATCGTCACAGCAGGGTGTTTGTCGAATTGGGTCCCACGGTTCAAAGGCTATACTCCACCAGCGGAATGGCTCCGAGAAGCGCTGCATCGGAACCGAGGGTGGCGGCCCGCAGCGGAACCTTTCTCCCCGGCGTCCAGGCGTGCGCATCCACATGCTCCTGCAACCGCGGCAGAATCTCCGCGGCGCGCTTGAGCACCGATCCGCCAAAGACAACCACTTCCGGATCGTAGGCATGAATGAGCGCAACGGTCAGTGCCGACCACACGCGCAGGCAGTGTTCGAGTGCGGCTGCGGCAGGTTGATCGCCGGCCTCAACGGCCTGAAACAGCTCCGCAAATCCAATAGCGTCTTTGCCCGTGAGAAGCCCCGAACGACCACCCGGCTGCTGGCGATAAATCTCGGAGAGAAAGGCGGTGGAGGCCTCCGCTTCGGCGCAGCCAACATTGCCGCATGAGCACCGGCGTCCGTTGAGAACCACCGGCAAATGCCCGCCGATGGTGCCGGCGAGCCCATGCCTGCTCTCGAGCAGGCGGCCGTCCAACAGAGCCGCTCCACCAATGCCGCTGCCCAGCGTTACCATCACCGCATCCCGTGCGCCGCGCGCCGCGCCGAAGCGGTACTCGCCCAGCAGCGCGAGCCGCGCGTCATTTTCCAAAAGAAAGGGCAACCCGAACTCGCTCTCGCACCACGCCTCAAGGTCAAGGCCGGGCGCGTCGTCGAACTTGTTATTGGTGGCAAGCACGCGCTTTTCGCGCGGACTCACGATAGCAGGAAAACCGAGCACAACCGCGGAACACTCGGCGCGATCGATCTGCGCGGTCCGCAGCAACCCGCAAAGAGTTTCGCTGAGCGCCGGCAGCAGGGACGCAAATCCCGAGTTGCCATCGGCGGCCAGACTTTTGCCGGCAACAATCGCGCCTCCGCGCACCACCGCGCAGGCAGCGTGGGAGCCGCCGAGATCGATTGCCAGAGCGGTCAGATCAGGCACGGCTGGCCGTCCCGCATCACCATGCGCTTGCTGAATCCGGTTTCGCGAATACGCGCGTAATCATGCCCCGCATCGCTGGGCCAGCTGGCCAGGAAGACCAGCGGCTCGCTTCCTGTATTCACGACGCGATGCGCGACGTCCCCGGGGATGTAATGCACCGTTCCCGGAGCCATGGTCTGGGTCCAGGCGTTCCCGCTCTCGTCCATGAAGATCATCGCCCCGGCCCCCGTGACGGTCGCATAGAACTCAGCACGATCCCGGATGGCGTGGAAGTGGCCGTGGGTCATGAAGTATTCGTCGCCCACGCGGCCGGGCTGCAGGACGGTCGCGCCCCAGAAGAGACCACCCGTGGTCCCATCCGCAACGGGTCTCCAGAAGCGAACGCGATAGACTTCCGCCTCCGGGTCCATACTGCCAAAGGCCTTCTCGTCGCGAAAGAGGCCGGCCAACTGGCCGAGCGTCTTCACACTCTCCTCAATGCCCTCGCCAGTGAGGTTGCCCGTGCTCCAATCGACAAAAGTCGGGTTGGGGCCATGAGAAAGAATCGTGCTCATGAATAGAGATTATAAGCATCAATATGCTCTTTTTCAACTGAAAGGAGCAAGTGAATGACGGAAGTGGGTATATAATCTACAAAAACGTGTAAGCCTGGCGTGTTGTCACGCGGACCGAGTGACTTGCGCCTTCAACCATCAACCTCAACTCCGGTTCGGAGTCTTCACCTGGGTTTTGCGGATGTGACGATGATGGAGCAAGGCGGAAAGACCTCCCTCTTTGTCGTGCTGGCTGCCGCCTGCGCAGCGGCCGCGGGTTTCACCTTTGGCTACGACGTCGCGGTCATCAATGGCGCGCTGGTTTTCCTGCAGACCGCGTTCCAACTGGGTCCCGTTGCAACCGAGATGATCCCAACCGTGATGCTGCTCGGTTGCGCGGCGGGAGCAGCTTTTGGCGGTTGGGCCAGTGACCGCTACGGACGTCGGGCCGTGCTCTTCGGTGCCGGATTTCTCTTCTGCGTCGCAGCGTTCAGCGCGGTGTTTTCCACGCATCTGTGGCAACTGCTGGCGGCGCGCGTACTGGCCGGAGTGGCCATGGGTTCGGCGACGCTGATTGCACCTCTTTATATTGCCGAGATTTCTCCGGCTCACACTCGGGGGCGGCTGGTGACCATGAACCAGCTTGCCATCGTGAGCGGAATCCTCATTGGCTTTGCCCTGAACTACGAATTGGTCCGCCTGGCCCACGCCAACTGGCGCTGGATGTTCTCGGTGGGCGCGCTGCCAGCGCTGGCTCTGTGCATCTCGACCGCGTGGATTCCGGAGAGCCCGCGCTGGCTTCTGCAGCGCGGCCATCGTGACCGTGCCCTCGCCATCCTGCAGCAACTCTCGCCGGGAACCGCAGCTGCTAGCTCGCTCGAAGAGATTTCCCGAGCCATCCAGGAAGAGACAGGCACGTACCGGGAACTGCTGAGTCACGCTCTTCGCAAGCCGATGGTGATTACGATCATGCTGGCGATCATCCAGCAGGTCACCGGAATCAACACGGTGCTCTATTTTGGCGCCATCCTGTTTGCGGAGCATGCAGGCGCCAGCGCCTCACAGGCGATTGGCATGAATGTTCTAGTTGGGGCGGTGAACCTCACCTTTACCATCGTCGGGCTTCTGCTGATCGACAGGCTCGGGCGCCGGCCGCTGCTGCTGGCGGGCACTGCGGGGATGGGCCTGTGCCTGGTGGCCTTTAGCGTGATGCTGCATACCATGCCGGGCCGGTCGGCGCTGTTGCTGGTTCCGGTGCTGGGCTATGTGTCGTGCTTTGCCTTCGGGCTCGGCACAGCTGTGTGGGTCTGCCTGGCCGAACTGTTTCCCAACCGCATCCGCGGACGCGCCATGTCCATTGCCACCATGATGCTCTGGATCACCGTGTCCTGCGTGACTGCGACATTCCTAAGCTTGATCAAAGCCTTTTCGGCATCGGGCGTCTTTCTTGGGTACGCGATTCTGTGCGCAGCCTCGTTTGCCTTCATCTTCGTCCGCCTCCCGGAAACCAAGAACCGCACTCTGGAAGAGATCGAGGCTTCCTGGGTGAAGTAGGGTCGGCGGTTGACCGCTCGAACGCGGCGGCATGGACAACACCGAGTCGCCGATGAGCCACTCAGAGCTTGAACGGTGACGCGCCGGCAGCGCCGGACCAGGAGTAGTGCTTCAGGCCGGCCTTCTGCGTCCAGTTTTCCGGCGTTGTGTCGTGGAAGAAATCGGTGGGCTCGGCTCCAGGCTCAGCCGACGTGACCGTGGCAAAGGCTTCGCGCAAAGCTGCGCGCTGTTCTGCCCGCACCTCGCCTTCTTCCGGAGAGATGAACAGAGCGGTCCTGCTGCGAGCCACAACGTCCAGCCACTGGCGGGTCATCTCCCACGGCACCGCCTTCGTAATTGCAACACAATCGGCGTCCAGCTGAAAGAATGTGCCGTGCTGTGGAAGCCGGTAAGCCAGCGTGTTTACGCCCATGCGCCGCGTGCGCTCCCACATCTTGCCGCTGGTGTCGTCGCCCGTGCGTTGCAGTTCGAAGACACCGGCTCCGAGGTGCCCCACGGTGTTGCAGCCCAGAATCGTCGTCTCTTCACCGACGGTGGCGCGCAACGCCTTGTAAAGTCCAAGAATGATCTCGGCGTTGGTGCGGGTGCGGTCGTTGAAGTGCCAGCCTGGCAGCGACGGAGTCGCTCCCATCTCAAAGCCCCACTGGCCGAGCAGATCGTAAGTGGAAAAGTCGTGCTTCACCAGCTCAAAGCCCCAATCGGCGGTGTCCTTTGCCTTGCGTGTGACGAGCGCGAGAGCCTCGGGAATGGTGGGGTCGAAGGCCAGCTCCCGGTAGCGATCGGTGCGTGCCCCATAGCGTTTCTCCGGCAGCAACAGTTTGGGATCGGTGCCCGGTATGGCCTCGAGCGGACGAATCCATATCCCCGGATGCACGCCTCTCTGCTTTACCTGCGCGGCAAACCCGGCCATGCTGGGGAATGTGGCGGAGCCATCTTTCCATCCCATGTCCACAACCGCATAGGGCCTGGAGACCCCCGCTGGCGCAAGTTCCGCAACGAGGTCGGCCATGCGCAGCAGCATCTCCTGGTTGTTGTTGCCGTAGGCGTAGTACCAGTCGTTGACCCCATAGACGGCCGTTTTGGGCAGGCGCGGCGCGGGCGACATCTGAGCGCAAAAAGAGCGCAGCGCTGCAACAGCCGGCTCGTCCGCAGCCCCACGTCGCGTGAGGATGGTAGCTGCATGCAGCTCACGGCTCCCAAGCAGAACGCCGTCTCCGCCGTTGCTGACGTCGAGCCAGAGAGAAATCCCCTCGGGATCGATCTGCCAGAAGCACAAGGCGGCTGCGCCTGTTTTCACGCCATACGCATGCACCGCGCTGCCGTCGTGAGTCGCGAAGTACCACGGCATCACTCTCTCCGGCACAATGCCCCGCCAGGCAAGATCGCCGTAGCTGCGCTCCCAGTGATCGCCGAGACAGATCGGCTTTGGATCGACGGATGCCAGCCAGCGCACGTGGAGATGCGTCAGCGCCGTGGTGGGAGCCGTCAGTCGGATGTGCAGCTCCGCGGTCCGCACATCCACGTGAACCGCAACATCACGGGCAGCAAAGCTGCTTCCATCCGGATTGAGGGGCAGGGGTGTGTCCAATGCGGAGAACGCGCTCACCGAGTCGGGTCTCCGCAATATCTCCACGAAGCTTGAATCGCGCCGTGTGCGATCGTTCACTTCAGCGATCGCGACCGAAGCGGGTCCTGTGGCAGCCAGCATGCCGGTCGCCATGGTTTGTCCAAGAAATGAGCGTCGGGAAACCACAATGTCCTCCATCAAAGTCCCGCAAGCGCGCATCGGATGCTCCCGCGGCTCGTGCCGAGAATGGGAGCGATCACCGCTCTCGCCTGCGACACAATTGCGCATCCGATTCTGCTGCGAGCCATGCGTCACTCTCTTAACAGGCCTCGCCGCAACCAGTGCGTGAGGCCATTCGGAGTCTACTCCGGAATGAACCTGGCTGTCTCTTCAAGTCGATTGGCGCGCTGTTGTCATTGGCTCAACGGCTCATGGCTCGCAATCGCCATCGGAATCCTCATCTGCTGCGACTGGTGCACAGGGCCCATTGCGTTGCGCGGCCTGGACTGCAGCAAACGGCTTCGTCTCATACTCGGTGGGCGGAGCGGCTCCGGCAAGGTAGCGCACGAAGTAATCCCAGCGGCGGCGGGTCATGTATTGCGAAGCAGGCCCGTAGCCGTGGGCCACGTTGGGGATGAGCAACAGGTCGAAGTCCTTGTTGGCCTTGATCAGAGAATCGACCACAAGCAGCGTGTTGTTCGGCGGAACATTGTCGTCCATTGATCCGTGCGCGAGCAGCAGGTGGCCCTTCAGGTTCTTTGCGTAGTTCTGGTTTGCCTGGGAGTCGTAGTTGCTTGTGCCATCGGGGTTCTTGGCCTCGAGGCCGGCCCATTTCTCGGCCCAGTCGTCCTCGTAGTCGCGCTCATCGTGATTGCCGCTTTCGGCAATGCCGACCTTGATGAAGTCGGGATAGTAGAACAAGGCCGCTGCGGTTGCGTTGCCGCCGGAGTGCCCATACATGCCGGCGCGACCGAGATCGATGAACGAGTACTGCGCGGCCAGATCCTTCATGCCGCTCACCTGGTCGGGGATGGTGTTGTCTCCCAGATCGGCGTAGTCGGCCCCATGAAAGGTCTTCGAGCGCCACGGCGTGCCCATGCCGTCGATGCACACCACGATGAATCCAAGCTCCGCAAGCGGCTGCATGTCGCCATGCGCGGCCCTGAATTCGCGGCTCCCGCATGAGCCAGTCTGCGGGCCTGGGTACACATAGTTGATGATGGGATATTTCTTCGAAGCGTCAAAGTGAGTTGGCTTGAACATCATGCCGTAGAGGTCGGTCTTGCCGTCGCGCGCCTTCACCTTGATGGGCGTCGGTGGCGCCAACCCGGTGGCCAGCAGCTTCGCGATGCTCTCCTTGGCCACCTCCATCACGATCTTGCCTTCGCTGGAGCGGACGACAGTTGTTTGCGGCTGCGTTGGCGTTGAATACGAATCGACGAAGGATCGGCCGTCCGGTGAAACCTTGATGCTGTGATCGGCGTTCTCCGGGGTAAGAAGTGTCTGCCCGCTTCCGTCGAAACTCACGCTATAGAAATGCTGGAAGTAAGGATCGCGATCCGCTTCCTTGCCCACGCCCACGAAGAAAATGGTGCGCGTCTTCTCGTCTACATAAAGCACCTGGGCCACATTGCCCGGACCGTGCGTGATCTGGTTCTTGAGCTGGCCGGTGGTCAGATCGTAGAGATACAGATTTCCCCAGTCGTCGCGCTCGCTGAACCAGAGAATCTCATTCGATTTGGCAGATAATGCCAGTTGATTTTGCCGTTGCCGCTCTCGAAGAATTTGGGAGCCGTTTCGCTCATCACTTCGCGCACGTCGCCGGTCGCCGCATCGGCAACTCGCAACCACTCCTGTTTGTGATCGCGCGAGGTGGAGACGAACGCCAGGTGCGCGTCGTCGGGGCTCCATTCAACGTCGTCCCATGTGTTGCCGTGGCAGGCAACGTCGTCGCACAACGTAGAGCGGTGTTGATCGGGAGTCATCTTGAGCCGGACAACTTTGCGCGTCGCCACATCGATGACCACGCGTTCGATCGTCGTGACATCTGCGTCGCCAACGAGTGGATACTTCCATGTCTGCAGTTTCGGGTGGTTGTTCGTGACGGGAACCAGATACATCTCGCCGGTCTTGCGCTGGTCCTGCTGAAAGGTAGCGATCTTCGTCGAGTCCGGCGACCAGAGCAGGATTGCGGCGTCCGAGTGCTTCCATCCGGCGTTGTCCGTCGCGTAGCCGTAGTCCTTCTGTCCGTCGGTTGTCAGCTGCGTCTCGGCGCCGGTATCCAAATCCCGGACCCAAAGATTCCAGTCCCGGATGAATGCGCCCAGTCTCTTGTTTGGAGAGAGCGTCATCGGGGGGTATTTCTCACCATGGCCCGCGCCCTGCGATGGCGCGTCAGCAGGAGTGATTCGCTTGCAGGATTCAGGCTCGGAGCTGAGGTCGCAGCGGTAGATGGCGCCAGAGACAGTCAGCGTCAGCAAATGATCCTGGTCGGAGAGCGCCAGGTCGGTAATCTGGAGATGCCGGGCGTCGTCCTTGATCGCGCCATTCGAAGCAGCTTTCAGCGCAGCGGACAGCTTGAGCTGATCGAAAGCCTGTGCCCGTGCGCCTTTGACAGGATCGGCGAGAACAAAAGATACCCCGGTCGAGTCAGCGTCTCGGTACCAGAACCGCCCGTCGTCCAGCCATTGCGCACGGACCACTCCCTGGCTGGAGAGAGGGTTCACGTTATAGCTCATGAACTTCTCGGCTGCGGCATAGTCCTCGGTTGTGTACTGCCTCGTCTGCTGCCCCACGCCAACCGTGCAGCCAAGAATCGATGCGGCAATGGCGCAGGCGACAGATCTGGTTCTCGAATCCCTGTTGCGATACATCCCACCCATTCCTTTTGTCCTGCCGGACGGTTTGCAGAAGAGGACAGAAAGCGGTGACTCGCTCGCTTCGATATCCGGCGTGTCGCAATTCTATACTGGCCCAGGAGCAATCGACCTGGGTTTTCCCCGCAAGCGGAAGGCCAGCTGCCGCTGAGCCATGTGGGCACCGGGCCGGTCTTGCTATGATCGGTCACGACAACTCTCTTCCTGGAATGCGGCAGCAGGTTGAGCCACACTGCCGCCTCCATCGGTCTGTGGGATTTTTCTTACTGCCCGAAGATTCCGTTCCGCCGGGGATTAGTTGCGCGCGTTGAGGCTTAAGTCTGATGAGCGAAGCGCCCGAGTCCGAAAAAGTCCGATGCTGGGAGCAGCAGGTTGTCATTCCGACATACCCTGTGCCGGATGCCGATCCCAACCCGATGTTTCTTGAAAAGCGGGTCTATCAGGGAAGCAGCGGCAAAGTCTATCCAAATCCGTTCACGGACCGCGTCTCGCTGGAGAAGGTCGATGCCAGTTATCGTGCAATCATGCTGGAGAACGAATACATCCAACTGATGATTCTTCCCGAGATTGGCGGACGCATCCATTCCGGCCTGGATAAGACCAACCAGTATGACTTCTTCTACCGCCAGCACGTCATCAAGCCGGCTCTGGTGGGCCTATTGGGCCCGTGGATTTCCGGCGGCGTGGAATTCAATTGGCCGCAGCATCATCGTCCATCCACCTACATGCCGGTTCATTCATCCATCGAGGAGCATCCCGACGGCGCCAAAACCGTGTGGCTCAGCGAGCACGATCCTATGTCGAGGATGAAAGGAATGGTGGGCATAAGCCTTTCGCCTGGGAAGGCGATTGTCGAAGCGAGAGTCAGGTTGTATAACCGCACGCCGTTAACCCAAACGTTTCTCTGGTGGGCCAATGTCGCGGTCCGCGTTCACGATCAATACCAGGCTTTCTTTCCGCCCGATGTAACATTTGTCGCCGATCACGCCAAGCGCGCCATCTCGTCCTTTCCGGTTGCCCGCAACTGCTATTACGGCATCGATTATCGTCCCGGCACGGATATCTCGTGGTACAGGAATATTCCGGTTCCCACCTCCTACATGGTTACGCGATCGAAGTACGATTTTTGCGGGGGCTACGATCACGCCCGCCAGGCCGGACTTGTGCACACCTCGAATCATCATGTGGCGCCGGGAAAGAAGCTGTGGACCTGGGGCAATGCGGAGTTCGGCTACGCGTGGGACCGCAACCTGACCGACGAGGATGGCCCTTACGTTGAGTTGATGGCCGGCGCCTTTACGGACAATCAGCCGGACTTCTCCTGGCTTCACCCGTACGAAACCAAAACGTTCAGCCAGTACTGGTATCCGATTCAGAAGATTGGGCCAGTGAAGAACGCCAATCGAGAAGCGGCCGTGAATCTTGAATTCGATGTGGCATGCGTGCGCGTGGGGGTCAACGTGACCTCGAGACGCATGGTGCGGGTGCTGCTCACGCGGTATGGCGACCCGATCTTCGACGAGCAAATTCAGCTCATCCCCGGCGAGCCATTCTTGAAGGCCATCGAAACATCCGCAGCCCAGCCTGAAAACTTCCGGCTCTCCGTTTTCGATGCCAACGGCACAGAACTGATTGCCTATCAGCCGGAAGAGCGCCTGGAACACGAGGTCCCTGAGCCGGCGAAGGAGCCGCTGCCGCCGCAACAGATTGCCAGCGTGGACGAGCTTTATCTGACAGGCCTCCATCTGGAGCAGTATCGCCATGCCACGCGGTCTCCTGAGGCCTATTGGCGGGAAGGCCTCAGCCGCGATCCTGAGGATGCGCGGATCAACAACGCCATGGGCCTGACGTACCTGCGCAAAGGGCAATTTGCTGAGGCTGAAGAACACTTTGCCCGCGCCGTCCGCCGCCTGACCCTCAGGAATCCGAACCCCCGCGATGGCGAGCCGTTTTATAACCTTGGTCTCGCTCGTAAGTATCAAGGCAAGCTGGACGCGGCCTATGATGCCTTCCATAAATCGGTGTGGAATTATGCGTGGCAGAGCGCGGGATACTATGCGCTGGCGTGCATAAGCACGGAGCACGGAGACTTTTCACTGGCTCTCAGCCAGGTGGAGCAAAGCCTGGTGACGGACGCGACGGCTCTGAAGCCGCGTGCCATGAGAGCCTCCTTGCTTCGGCGCATGGGTCGCTGTGCGGATGCGGTGGCTGTGATTGCCGAGACACTCGCGCTTGATCGGCTCGACTTCCGCACTATGGCGGAGAGCTTTCTGTTAACCCGCGCCGAAGAAGATCTCGATGCATTTGTGGCCGCACTCGAAGGCGATGTGCAAACACTGCTTGACGAGGCGTTTGACCTCGCCTGGAGCGGACTCCGCGACGATGCGTATGTCCTGCTGAAGGCGTGCGTTGCGCGCACCCTGCCTGACTATCCTGTGCTCTGGTATACACTCTCGTGGCTCGCCTGTTCGCTCGGCGAGGAACAGGAAGCCTGCCAGTATGCCGCCAGGGCAGAAAGCGCACCGTCGCAATACTGCTTTCCGGCTCGGCTGGAAGAGATGATCGTGTTGGAGGATGCCATCCGGCGGGAGCCG
>Ga0209517_10002569_pt1 | contig 25350 bp, 16 predicted proteins | sample PeaSoiMetSII2010_FD_187695 | JGI IMG/M metagenome (GOLD analysis project Ga0209517, IMG submission 187695) | Peat soil microbial communities from Weissenstadt, Germany - SII-2010 (SPAdes) (version 2) | ecosystem: Environmental > Terrestrial > Soil > Wetlands > Peat | place: Germany... | reverse complement strand
AGCCGCTGGGCGCGGTGGCGGTGATGGGCGCGTAGTACGAGTAGTGCGCCAGCAGCAGGTCGCCCGCTATCACCCCCGCCGGTACCGTCTGCACCTTGCTGGTCGTGGTCTTCGAGCCGATGAAGCTCACCACGACCGGCGTTGCGGTTGGACCGGGAGTCGCCGTCGAAGTCTGTGGAGTCGGCGTCGGCGTCGGGCCGCCCTGGGGCTTGAGCGCCAGGACCACGGTGGCCCATGCACCACTGCCGCTCAGGGCGCCGCTATCGGCCGCGATGGTTCCCGCCGCACCCAGCCGCTTGTCGCCGGCGGCGCTGCCAAGGTTGACGTAGCTGGCAAAGGCGACGCTGCCGCGATTGCTCAGGTCGCCGGGCAGCCCGAACCCGCCCGCCGCATCCAGGGCGAAGAAGCCGACGTAGATGTCGTTGCTGTTCGCGTTGCTGAAGGAACACAGGGTCGGCGTAGTGTTGGTGCCCTTGTTGTCGCAGTAGCCGTCGGGCAGCACCGAGATGTCCACCCCTCGGTAAGCCAGCATCCCGCCGGCCTGATAGGCGGTCCCGCTGAAGCTCCAGGTGTAGGTAGTACCCGGCGTGTCGCCGCCGCTGGCGACCCGATACCAGACCGTCTCGGCGACGCTGCCCGACAGCGTGGCCGATTGGAGCTGAGTCCAGCCGCTGGGCGCGGTGGCGGTGATGGGCGCGTAGTACGAGTAGTGCGCCAGCAGCAGGTCGCCCGTTACCACCCCCGCCGGTACCGTCTGCACCTTGCTGGTCGTGGTCATCGAGCCGATAAAGGCCAGCGGGACCGGCGCTGGCGTCGGAGTTGGCGTCCGAGTTGGCGTCGGTGTAGGTGTCGGCGTCGGTGTAGGTGTCGGCGTCGCTGTAGGCGTCGGTGTCGCTGTAGGCGTCGGTGTTGGTGTCGGTGTCGGCGTCGCAGTGGGCGTGGGCGTTGGAGTCGGCGTAGGCGTAGGAGTCAGCGTGGGCGTAGGAGTCGGGGTGGGGGTGGGGGTTGGCGTGGGCGTCGGAGTTGGAGTTGCTGTCGGGGTAGCAGGCGAACAAGCGTCTGGGTTGAAGGTACCTATTTTGTTGCCCACATCCTCCGTGAACCAAAGGTTGCTGTCGGGTCCGAGCGTGATATCTATTGGATAGCCGTTAGTGTTGGGTAGCGGAAACTCCGAAATTACACCGGCGGTCGTGACTCTTCCGATGTTTCCGGCGCTCTCAGTAAACCACAGGTTGCCATCCGGCCCCACGGCGATCCCGTTCGTGGTGCTTTCGGTAGGAATCGGATACTCCGTGATCGTTCCAGCGTTGGTTATCTTACCGATCTTGTTCTGAAAGTACTCCTCAAACCATAGATTGCCGTCGGGTCCTGCGGTGATCACGTCTGCGCCGCTTCCCGGCGTCGGAATGGGATACTCCGTGATGATTCCCGCAGTGGTTATCGTTCCTATCTGGTTCGCGACGTCCTCTCCGAACCACAGATTGCCGTCCGGGCCTGCGGTTATCTCCGCCGGTCCAGCATTGGCGGTAGGCAACGGAAACTCGGTGATCGTTCCGCTCGTGGTAATTCGGCCGATCTTGTTACCTCCGATGACCTGGGTTCCAGACTCAATTCCGGCTTCCGTAAACCATAGATTGCCGTCCGGCCCCGCAGTGATCCCTTCGGGGAAACTGTTGGCGGTGGGAATCGAGAACTCGGTTACAACGCCGCCTGTGGTGATCCTGCCAATCTGATTGCCGCTGCTGGGGCCGAAGTTGCTGGTTAACGTTGGCGGCTTACCCAGCGACCCCCAATTTTCCGTGAACCAAAGATTGCCGTCTGGTCCGGCAATTATATAGAGGGGATGACCAGCGTCACTCGGAAGGGAAAATTCCGTGATCACGCCTGAAGGTGTGATCCTTGCAATCTTATAAGCTATGCCTTCCGTGAACCACAGATTGCCATCCGGACCAGTAGTGATCCCATATGGCGCGCTGTCTGCGGTGGGTACGGTATACTCGTTGAAAGCAATTTGGCCCGGTGAACAGGGTGGAGTTGGCGTGGGGGTTGGGGTTTGTGTCGCAGTCGGGGTTGCGGTCGGAGTAGGTGTCGGCGACGGGGTCGGAGTAGGTGTCGGCGTCGGAGTTGGCGTAGGTGTTGGTGTGGGGATTGGCGTTGGAGTCGGAGTGGGGGTTGGGCTAGGCGTCGGAGTTGGAGTCGGCGTCGGTGTCGGTGTCGGAGTTGGAGTCAGCGCGCTTGCCAGACCATTCGCGTCTGTGAGCACCCAAGTGTCGTTGAAATAGAGATAAGGGCCGCCACCAGAGGGGACCTGCGTTCCCCCCGACGTGATCATTCTGTCGTGTGAAGCGTCGAAGACCGCATACGCGTTTTCTCTAATCCCCGGCAAGGTGCCGGTGGGGAAGATCTGAATCCACGAAGAGGACGCACCCAGCCCGTTTGCGCCGGTCAGGACCCAGGTGTCGTTGGTTTCGACGCCAGTTGGGAAAGTACCGGAGATACCTGCGAAGATCGTCATCCGACCAGTGGTTTCGTCATAAACGGCGGAGTGATTATAGCGACCCGGTGGCGGCCCGCCGGCAGGCGATAGTTCGATCCATTCAGGAGTACCACCGAGCCCGTTGGCGTTGGTCAGAACCCAGGTGTCCTTCAACCAGTTGTCGAGCTCGATTTGCTCGCCGCCGAAGATGACCATTCTATTCGATGCTGGATCGTACACCGCAGTGTGATTCCTTCGCACGGGAGGCGGGCCTCCCGTAGGCGATAGCTGAGTCCACTGAGGAGTGCCGCCCAAACCATTTGCGTTCGTCAACACCCACGTGTCATTTCGCGCCAAGTTGTCTGTGGAGCTCCCGCCGAACACGGTCATTATGTTGTCGGCGCTATCGTAAATGGCTGTGTGGCTTTCACGTTGAGCTGGAGGACCGCCAGTGGGTGATAGCTGGATCCACTGGGGCGTGCCTCCGAGGCCGTTGGCGTTGGTCAGTACCCAAGTGTCATTTGCGAGAATCCCTCCGTTGTTGCCGAGGTCGCCGCCGAAGATAACCAGCCGGTTGCTTCCAACATCGTAAACGGCGCTGTTGAAACTTCGACCGGCAGGGGGCGTTCCGATCGGACTGAGCAGGGTCCAAACCGGGGCGCCGCCCAGACCATTCGCGTTGGAAAGGACCCAGGTTTGATTGTTTGGAGTCTGCGGGTCGGGACCACCACCGAACGCAATCATGATGTTGTTCGTCGGGTCGTAGACGAGAGGACGCCCGCTGGCAACGGGAAGCTGCCCGCTGGGGCTAAGTTGGATCCAGTTCCCGTCGCCAAACTCGAATGCGCCGATAGCGCAGGCGGTCTGCCCGGCGGCAGGCCTAGGGTCGCCCCGCTGGTCCGTGGCGGGGCACGAGGCCGCCGGAATGGCGGCAATCGCAGGACTGGTCGATTGCAGCGCGATCGTCTCGGTGGGACCGCCGTTGTTCTGCAGCCCATTGGGGTCGAGCAGCGGATTGACGTTGTCGCCTATGGTCTGGCCACTGGCACCCGTGCTGGTGCCGAAACCGCAGGTGCTGTCGTCTGAGATGTTGTAGCCGCCGTTACTGATGGTCGCGGACTGTTCGGTACCACAGTTTGGGACACCGGAAGAGTTCGCGATAGTAGAACCTGTGACCGTGATGGCAGCACCGTTGTAACCATAGATGACCCCCAGGCCGTGGTCATAGTTGTTTGAGAAGGTGCTGTTCGTGATGGTGACGCTGCCGGCAGGGCCGCCATAGCTGATGATTGCTCCACCAGCAAGGGTCGCATGATTGCCCCAGAAAGTGCTGTTTTCGATGGTGAGCGTGCCGCTGTTGAAGATCGCGCCGCCGTTGACGTCCGAGTTGCCCGAGAAGACACAGTTGGTGACTTTCACCGTTGCGCCGAAGTTAAACTCCGTGTTTATGGCGCCGCCGTTGTAGTTCCCGTAGCCGTGCACGATGGTCAGATCATTCAGGTTGAGCGTTCCACCGGAGTTCACCAGGAAGACTTGGTAAGAGTTGGCGCCGTCGACCGCGATCGTCTGTCCAGTCCCGTCGATCGTCACCGTGTTCTGAATCGCGGGGAGGCCGCTGGTCAGCGTGATCGTGCCGCTGACGCTGAAATTTGTGGTGCTCGTGCCTACGCAGTCGCCGCCCGTGGTGTCGATGCCAGGGTTGTTGGCGTTGTTAATCGCCTCACGGAGGCTGCAGAGGCCGTCGCCAGAGGGGCTCGAGTCGCTGGTCGTGTTGACTATTGTCGGTGTAGTCACAACTGGCGTCGGTGCAGCCGTTGGCGTCGCGGTCGGCGTCGGAGTGGGGGTCGGTGTCGGTGTTGGAGTCGGCGCTGGTGTTGGTGTGGGTGCTAGCGTCGGTGTGGGTGTCGGCGTCGGAGTCGGGCTGGCAGTCGGGGTTGCTGTTGGCGTTGGCGTGGACGTTGGGGTCTGGGTCGGCGTTGGTGTCGGTGTTGGGGTCGGAGTCGCGGTCGACTCGATCGCGTCGAGATTGCCGCCGGACGAGAAGACGTATACCGTGCCGTCGGCGCCGATCGCCGGCGAGTCTGAGGCGGCGCCCCCGCTCACCGCATACGTCCACTTCTGGCTGCCGCCGGGATTGATGGCGTAGAGCTTGTTCGAGACGGCGTAGATGGTGCCGTCGGCGCCGATCGCCGGCGATGAGTACATCAAGCTGGGGCTGGTAAAACTCCACTTCTGGCTGCCGTCGGGATTGATGGCGTAGAGATTGCCGTCAAACGAGCCGACGTAGATGGTGCCGTCGGCGCCGATCGCTGGCGTGGATTGTATGGAGCCGCCGGTGCTAAAACTCCACTTCAGGCTGCCGTCGGGATTGATGGCGTAGAGGTTGTGGTCGTCCGAGCCGACGTAGATCGTACCATCGGCGCCGATCGCCGGCGCGCAATCCCTAATATCGGCCGGAGCGCCGGCGCTGCTAAAACTCCACTTCAGGCTGCCGTCGGGATTGATGGCGAGCAGAAGCGCGCCTAGCGAGCCGGTGTAGATCGTGCCGTCGGCGCCAATCGCCGGCGACGACAGGTCCCAGAAGGACCAATTAAAAACCCACTTCTGGCTGCCAGCCGGACTGAGGGCGTAAAGATTGTTGCCGGAGGGGGCGTAGATCGTGCCGTCGGCGCCGATCGCCGGCGACTGGGTCTCCTCGCCGCTTGCGAAGCCGGTTGCGAACTGCCATTTCTCGGTGCCGTCGGGATTGATGGCGTAGATATTGCCGTCCATCGCACCGAGGTAGATGGTGCCGTCGGCGCCGATCGCTGGCGAGGACTCCACGGTCTTGCCGGTGGTAAAACTCCACTTCTGGCTGCCATCGGGATTGATGGCGTAGAGATTGTCGTCGCCCGAGCCGGCGTAGATCGTGCCATCGGCGCCGATCGCCGGCGAGGAGAACACATCAAAAAGGATGCTAGATTCCCACTTCAAACCGCCGGCGTTGGCGCTGGTGTCGAAGGGGCTCTGACCCGTGTGCTGCACGTCATGGTGGAACATCCCCCACGGCGTCGTCTGGCCCTCGACCGCGCCGATGTCGCACGCATTGTATCCGGGGGCCGGGCGCGGATCGCCGCGCTGGTCGGTCGTGACTGAGCACGAAGCGAGCGGAACCGAGGCAATCGCGGGACTGTTGGGCTGAAGCCCTATAGTCTCTGTGGGTCCGCCGTTATTTTGCAAGCCATTGGGGTCGAGCAGCGGATTGACGTTGTCTCCTATGGTCCGGCCGTTGGCGCCCGTGCTGGTGCCGAAACCGCACGAACCGTCGTCCGAGATGTTGTAGCCGCCATTGCCGACGGTACCACCGTTGTTGGTGACACAGTTTCCGCCCGAGCTGTTCGCTACCAGAATGGAGTTCTTGAACGTGGCAGTGTTGACAAGGTCGAAGATCCCGCCGCCCTCCCCGCAGACGAACGCCGAGCAGTTGTTCAGGCTAGCGCTGTTGCCCGAAAAGGTGCTGTTGGTGACGCTAAGCGTCGCAAAGTTATAGATGCCGCCGCCGTCCGAGGCGCTGTCGCCCGAGAAGGTGCTGTTGGTGACGTTGACCGTCGTGCCGCCGTTCCCGTCGGCGAAGATGGCCCCGCCAAGCTCAGCACTGTTGGCCGAGAACGTGCTGCTGGTGATGGTCATTAAAAAGCCACCCATACCGAGCCAAATGGCGCCCCCGGCACTGTTCGCGGAAGCGAAGCCAGCTGTGTTGTTTTGGAAGGCGCTGTCGGTGACGGTCAGCGGGCCAACGCTGCCAATCGCGCCACCGACCCCTCCGCCGCCCGAGCCCGCCGAGTTTCCCGAGAAGCTGCACTTGGTCACGGTAGCCGTCCCGAAGTCGGAGCCCGCGCCGTTGCCGTTGAGGATGCCGCCGCCGGCCGGGGCGCTATTGCCCGAGAAGGTGCTGTTAGTGACGTTAAGGGTCGCGCCATTCACGCCACTGTTATAGATGCCGCCGCCCTGCGAGGCACTACTGTTGGCCGAGAGTGTGCTGTTGATGACGCTCAAGTTGCCGTTGTTTTGGATTGCCCCACCAAGTACTGCGTTTCCGTGGGTCAGGATCAGGTTATCTACGCTGAGCGTGGCGCCGGAGTTCACTTGGAGTATCTGATAAGAGCCGGCGCCATCGATCGTTATGGTCCGCCCAATCCCATCGATCGTCAGCGTGTTCTGGATGGCGGGAAGGCCGCTGGTCAGCGTAATCGTGCCGCTGACGCTGAAATTGATCGTATCGTTGCCGGTGCCGACCTCGCAGTCACCGCCAGTTGTGTCAGTGCCCGGACTGTTAGCGTTGTTGATCGCCTCGCGCAGGCTGCAGAAGCCATCGCCGGAAGGGCTGGAGTCGCTGAGCGTGTTGACGACTGTAGGTGGCGCGCAAAGCGGTGTCGCCGTGCCGCTTGTGTCCACGACGCTCGCGCTTGCGTCGCTCGTTACGAAGCCCGCGGCTTGCGCCGCTGCGCTGCTGATTTGTGGAACAACGTTGGTGCTGACCGCTCCAGCGGCCGTCGGTTGGCCGGCCGCGTTCGGGCAGTTACCGCTCACCGTGCCATCGGGGAGCAACTTCAGAACCGTGAAGTACTGAGGAGTTGGAGCCGGATTGCACAAGGGACAACCCGGCCCTGAGTCGCCGGCGACAATGAAGCCGCCGTCTGGGGCTTCGCGGACAGCTCCTACCGTCTCCGATGGCGCTCCGCTATCGTAGCTGCGCTGCCACACAAGAGCGCCATTGCTGTCGAGTTTTAACACCCAAAGATCGGAGCCGGTCGCTGCGAACGTGGTCGTTGATCCTCCGACGATATAGCCCCCATCGGTCGTCTGCCTGATAAAGTGACCGTCTTCGTCTCCGCTTCCGCCGTAGGCTTTCTGCCACACTACCGAGCCGTCGGGGTTGAGCTTCAAGACCCAGAGGTCCTCGCTCCCGCTTCCAAAGGACCGAGTGCCGCCCGCAACGATATATCCGCCATCTGACGTCTGCCCGAGGCTACTGAAGTCGTCGTCGCCTGTCGCCTGTCCCCCCGTATGTCTTTTGCCACTGGATGTTGCCAGTCGTGTCCGTTTTGATGAGCCATCCGTCACTGCCACCCTGACCGAATGCCGTCGTATTTGCGGCAATCAAGTAGCCGCCGTCGGCTGTCTGGAGGACGTCCCATGCGAGTGCACCGTCCGGAGACCCATAGAACATCTGCCAGACAATGTTTCCCTGCGAGTCCACCTTTATGGCGGCGGGTTGGGTGGGTCCGGAGATAGTCGGATCGCTTCCGCCCACGATAATGTAGCCGCCGTCGCTAGTCTGCTTTAGCGAATTTCCCCAATCGCGTCCCGAAGAAATGTAGTTCTTCTGCCATTGGAGGTTGCCGGTGGTGTCGAACTTGAGAACGAGTGGCGCATGTTGGCTGGCGCCGAAAGAGTCGCTGAGCGCAACCGTTATGTAACCGCCGTCTGAGGTCAATTCGAGCCGCTGGATGTCGTCTCGGTCGGAGCCGCCTATCCTGCGCTGCGACTGGATGTTTCCAAGGGCGTCAAGCTTCACGAACCACTCGTCATTCCACCCTTGCGCGCCAAATGACTTGGTCCATCCGGCCGCAAGATAGCCGCCGTCCGAAGTCGGAAAAACGTCGGCGGCGCCTTCGCCGACTCCGCCGCCGTATGTGTTCGCCCAAGATACGCCTGCGGACGTCGGCGCCGCCTTAGGACTGTTGGGCTGAAGCAACACGATGCCGAGCGGCGCGAGCACCAGGAACATCGCGAGCAGGAACGCAGGACGCACGGCGCCCTTGAGAGCGCGACTGGAAGCTTCAGCGATTTTCTGACCCATCGGGTCCTCCCTTTGTATTCTCGCGATTTCCCGCTAGAGCTTCCGCTTTCCTCACCGAGTCCCGAGCGCCTTTGTGTGATGAAGCGCGATGAGCCTGACTTGCGACGCATAAGTCAGGCCACATCCGAACTACCTCCTGCTCTGTATCAATACGAGAGATTACCTCGGTGCTCGTCGAGTCGAGAGGTCACTAAACTTGACTCGGTCGGATACAAGTTGGTGCCGTCTGACCCAGCCATAAGCTGGAATCGGTACCTCGCGTCGGTCTGCGGTCGAAACCGGCGACCGTCGTGGGCGAGGCCACAACGAACAAAGGAAGAGACCCGTCATCCGGCGAGTCACCGGACCTCTCTCCTTCGCGACCCCAAGCCAGAGCAATCCGCCGCCCCTTCAGTTCGCCCATCGCACGCTCCTCCGAGCCGCGAATCCAAATTTCCAAGCTGCGTGGAGTCTGGCATCAACTGTCGGAAAGCCAACGACAACCCGCCGTCGTCGAAATTCCGTCTGGCAGATTTTGCCGACGAAATGACGGATGCGACGCCGGACCGGATGACCCACGCCGGCCCTACTTCAGGAGCAACTGGCACGGAGACCGGCGCTACGAAGAGGCGCTACAGAGACTGGAAACGCGCCGGGGCCGCTGACGCCCTCGGGTCCGGGGTTCTCCGCAGGATCATCGCCGTCGCTGCTACGGAGGCGATTTTTCAAACTGATGGCTTGCCGACGCTGCCGCCGATGTGGCGCGCGACGATTTCGCGCAACTGCGCCAGCGTCGATTCGACGCTCAGGCCCAGCGCGGCGACTTCGCCCTCGGCGAGCGCGTCGCAGACCCGCTCCATCGTGAACAGCAAAATCGCGTCTTCTTCGCCGGCTCGCTCGCCGCGTTCCGATCGCCCGATCGTCGCCAGCATCGCGAGCTGACGGCGCCGCTGTGCGCGATAGAAGCTCCGCACGACGGCGTCTTGCGCGACCAGCGCCCGCAGGCTCGCTCGAAGCCCGCGCCATCGCCGATGATGGCGCATCGAAAGGCTGACCAGATCGGCGGCGGTTTCCTCGGCGCTTCGCTCCTGCCCGAGCGAGTCCGCGATCGAAGCCCATTCGGCACTGACCCAGGCTTCGTACGCGGCCAGGAAAATCGCGCGCTTGTCGGAAAAGTGTTTGTAGAACGTCGCCGGAGCGTATCCGGCCGCGCGGGCGATCCGGTTCGAGTCGGTCCCGTAGTAGCCGTCGCGGTTGAAGACCCGGGCCGCCGCGGCCACCAGGCGGGCCCGGGTGTCCTCGGGCCTGCCGCGCCGGGGCCGCGCCGATGGCGGCGGGCCGGAGATCAAATCAGTCATTCAACATGAAGCCCGCGCACGAAAGTTATCGCGGGAGTACGAAACGGCAAACTACAACGAAGACCATCGGCTTGGCCAGCGATCTGAAAGACTCACGATTTAGGAAGATGTCGGGAACGATCCCGGCCGGCGGTGAAATCATCCACCGTTTCTGAGGAGCCGGCCCAACGGTCCGTCGCCCAAGGGTCTATCGAATGACGGCCGGGCCGGGAACTGCGCGCCGCCGTGCGATGCTCGAAACCGCCCGCGACTACGAGGGCGTGGTGGTGCGGATGTTCTTGAGTATGAAGAGCACGTCGGTCACGCTCGTCAGGCTCCCGAACATGTCCACCTTGGCGAGGAAATTCAGTTCCTCGGCGGTGATACGATGAGCGGCCATCAGCTTGTCGTCGGAGCGTAGCTGTTCCAGAATTCCGTTGCGCTGCACCTGTGGCTGCCTCCTCCCCCGTGATATGTAACAAACTGTAATGTAACTCTACAATTAAGTCAAGCGCGAATAGCGGCGGCCATGAAGATTCTTCCCGCTGCAGCTCGCGGTGCAACCCTACCGGAGCGTGTTGCCGCTATCTTTTTTTGTCATCCTGAGGTGAGCGCAGCGAAGCCGAAGGACCTACGCGAAGCGATTTCGGCTGTCGCTCAAGTCCACTCTCGGCTGAGGTCTTGCCATTTCGGATTTATCGACTCGATCAGCGCAATCTTTCGCGCTCGAAGCCATCCTTTCAACTGTTTTTCCCGCGCAATCGCGGCCTGTATGTCGCCGTGCTCCTCGAAATACACCAAGCGACCAATCGCATAGCGGCTGGTAAACCCCACGATCAGTTTGTGCTTGTGCTCAGAGACTCGCCGCTCAAGGTCATTGGTCACCCCGATGTACAAGGTGTGCCTGCGGTTCGTCATGATGTAGACGAAGTACTGTCCCATCGAGCGCGTGCGGTCGAGTAATCGCTTCGCGTAGATCCTTCGGCTTCGCTGCGCTCACCTCAGGATGACAAACGGAGATCGCGGCGGGCGCCGCCGATCGCCGGATCAGGCCGTTACGAGAGCATCCGATGGGTGGCGCCGGCCAGCTCGTCGGTCCGCACTCCGTGCGGGCAGGCGCCGGCGCATGCATGATGCGCGCAGCTCAGGCATGCGGAGGCGCCGGCGCCCAGCCGCGCGTAATTGTCCCGCGCCAGGCGCAGGTCGCCGTAGTCGCGCGCATACATCCGGGTCCGCAGCACGTCGGCGATCGGCACGCCGGCCGGACACGCGCTCTCGCACAAATCGCAGCCCTGGCGGCAGTGCGACGATCCGTTGAGCAGCATGTAGTGCGCCAGCAGCGGGGCGTCGGTTTCCGCTGAAGCGCGCGCGCCCGAGGCGCCCAGATACTCGTCGATCAGTGCCCCGTTTTTCATCGTGACAACCAGCCCGTCGACGTCGGGGTTCGACAACACCCAGCGGAACGCGGCCTGCGAGAAGGTCGCGCCATCGCGCTCGAAGCTGCGCATGTCGTTGAGCCGCGCGCCCATCAGGGTCTTCATCGCGATGTAGCCCATCCCCTTGGCCTTGGCCTTTTGAATCAGGCGGGGCAATTCGGGCTGCACCGCGATCACGTCGAAGTTGCGCAGGAAGCGCTGGTAGAAGCGCGGATCCTGGCCGAAGTTGTAGGCGCCCAGGATGACGTCGAAGTGGCCCGAGTCGATCGCGTAGTCCAGGCATTCGGCGAGCCGGCCCGCGTGGCCCGAGACTCCGGTGAAGCGGATCTTGCCCTGCTTCTTCGCCAGTGCGGCGAACTCGTACCACTCGGGGTTTTGGAGCCGCGCCAGATCGTTGACCGCGTGGTTGAAGTAGACGTCGACGTGATCGGTCTGCAGGCGGCGCAGGCTTCCTTCGAGCTCCTGCATGATCGCATCGCGGCTGTCATCGGGGCGGGCCGTGACCTTTGAGGCGATAAACACCTTGTCGCGATGGCCGCGAAGCGCGTTACCGATCGTGGTCTCCGACTCGCCGCCGCTGTAGTCGTTCGCCGTGTCGAAGTAATTGATTCCGCCGTCCAAGGCCTTGAGGACCAGATCTTCGCTGCCGGCGCTGAGCCCGCTCGAGCCGAAGGAGATGTCCGAGATGCGCATCCCGGTGCTGCCGAGCTCGTGGTAGCGCTTCACGCCCGCCGCGGGTATCGCCGCAGCGGCTTTTCGTGCGAACCCCATAAGCCCGACGCCCAGACTTGCAAGCGCCCCACGCTTGATAAACTCGCGGCGGCCCAGCGCGCCTGTGGTTTTCATAGCCGGTTCCTCCTCGGGGTTTCCTCCGGACAACATTACAATACGCGGTCCTATCGCTCCACCGGCGCTGAAAGCGGGCGCGCCGGAGAAATGACCGGCGGGACGCCGGTCCTACTTCCGGAAGTAGCGCCGGCGTCTCGCCGGTGATTAGGTCGCTCCGTGTCGCCCCGGCGGCCTCACTCCTTTTTGATGAGACCACCTGCCGCGGCGATCATGAGGCCGGCGAGGAGCCATCCGAGAAGCCGCTGAAGAAGGAACCACGCCTCGAAAAACCAATACCACCGGTCATTCTGGCCCTGCTCTCTGAGCTGCCATGGAAGGCCGCGTCCCCACAAGGCTTCATTGCTAAAATTGGCGATCGGCGAGGGCAACGTCGCATTGAGCGAGTAGAAGACTGCGTGAAGGTACTCGTCCAATTCCCCGCCGCCCGCCGTTTGGACGCTCGCCGGGGCATCGGGATCGGTCCGCAGATTGCCGAGTCCATGGGCATAGTGCGCCACGACGGTCCCCAGCAGCAGCAATCCGATCGCCCAGGCGAAAGCCAGCCAGAGTCGGTAGCCGTAGCCGATGGTCACGCACAGCAGTGCGCTCCAGAGCCATCCGGCGAGGCCCAACCGGCCGCGCTTGCGCAGCGCGACTTGCTTCTCGAAAGAGATTCTTCGCGCATCGCGCTCATGGCCCATCCTGCGCAGCACGCCGGCCAACTGTTCGTACGGTTGCGGCCGAAACCGCGCGTCCGACTCGCGCTGAAGCCACTTGAGACGCTTGCACGCGTCGGTCGGGCCGTGAATCGCGTTGTAGGTGAATCCGTCAAGCGCGAGCTTCGCGGGCGCGTTCGACTCGTCGTCGAACAGCGCACCATCGCGTAGCGCGCCAACGTGGGCATCTTGCAGGTCCACGGTCCCGATTGCTGAGAAGCCCTCCTCCATGAAGAGCCCGCCCGCGACATGGATTCCGTTGGCCTTCAACGCGACGCCGGGCTCGTTCTTGAAAATTCCCCCGTTGCAACCGAGGTCGCCGCCGATCTGGGCGCCCGTCAACCGCACCTCGCCTTTCGCGCTAAAGCCCTCTTTCGCGCAACGGTCCTTGTTGAGAAAGACGCCGCCCTTGATGTCGATTCTGTCGGCGCTCAGCGCGTATTTATTGGCCTTCTTGAAACTCCCCTCCTCAAAGCTGCCCGCGTTGCACACGAGATTGCCGCCCACTTTGGCATCCGGCAGCCGCACTCCGCCCCGTGCGCTGAAACCCGACCCTAGGAAGATGGTGCCCTTGACATCGACTCCGTCGGCGCTCAGCGCGTCGTCAGTAGTGTTCTCAAAACTACCCGCGTTGCACGAGAGGACGCCCCTGATATTGGCGCCTAGCAACCGCACCTCACCTTTCGCTCTAAAGCCGGAGCCAAGAGAGATGTTGCCCCTGACGTCGACCCCGTCCGCGTTTAGCGCCTCGCCGGCGTCGTTCACGAAACTGCCCCCGTGGCAGAGCAAATCGCCGCCTAGCGTCGCATTCCCCAGCGAGACCTTGCCATTGGCCAGGAAACCTTCCGCCAGAAGGACATCGTGGTCGGCGCGTACACCGTCCGCATCAATGCCCATCGGCACAAACGATCCACTCAGGTCGATGGATCTGACAGAAGCGTGTGTGAAGATTATTCGCTCGGGAATCCAGCAGCGCTGCAGGCTCAGCGGGCATTTGACGTTTGCCGCCTCAAAATCGAGCGCTCCCACGATGAGCGCGTCTTCGACGCGAACACCCTTGGCATGCACAGGCCAATAGGGGTTGCTCTTTGTGGCGAGCGCGTAGATCAGCGCGGCACGAACCTGGCGATCCTTAAGCCACTTCAGCGGGTCGTTGTAAGCACCTTCAGCCGGGCTGAGGCCGGCGACGTTGCTAACGCGAGCGACCCCGCCATCGCGAGCGGCGTCGACGACTTGCTGCTCAAACGGGGAGAGCGGTTGTAGTTCGGGCATGTTCCCCCTTCAACTGCTGCCAACTCTTCACACAATCGAATCAAATCGTCAATCGTCAGAAGTGGTCTTTGAGTTCCCGCACCTTCGCAAAGATCGCGACCGGATCGTCGGCGAGTGATGGGTCCGCGCGCTTGAGAGTGGCGCGGAGCTCGGCGCTGTTGGTTCGCAGGAACGGGTTGATGCGCTTCTCTTCGGCGATCGTCGAGGGCACCGTCCATTTGCCCTCTGCGCGCGTCTTGATCGCCCATGCGTGCTTGTCCTTGAGGTCGCGGTTGTTCGGCTCGAGCGTGAGCGCAAAGCGCAGGTTCTTCTCGGTGTATTCGTGGCCGCAGTAAACTTTGGTGTCGTCGGGCAGCGCCGCCAGCTTGCGCAGCGATTCGACCATCGTGGCAGCGCGGCCCTCGAACACGCGGCCGCATCCCGCGATAAACATCGTGTCGCCGGTGAAGGCGGCCTTGAGCTGCGCAAAGTAGTAGGCGACGTGACCGTTGGTGTGAGCCGGGATTCCGATCACGCGGGCTTCGAGCGAGCCGATCCTGACCGTATCGCCGTCATCGAGCGGATCGGTGAGGCCGGGTATTCGACCGCCTTCGGCGCGCGCGCCGTAGACCTTGATCGCGGGCTTCGCTTTGATCAGATCCTGATTGCCGCCGACGTGGTCGAAATGCCAATGGGTCGACAGCGCGGCGACCAGCTCGAGCCCGCGGCTTTGGACTTCGGCCAGCACCTTGCCGGCTTCGGCGCAATCGACTACGCCGCAGATTTTGGCAGTATCGTCGATCACCAGGTAGGCGAAATTGTCCGAGAGTTGCGCGACGGGAACGATCGACATGGGTCTCACCTTCCTGCGTGAAAACGCACCGATAAATGACTCAGAGACCTACGATACTATACCCCATGTCCACGTAAACGGTCTGCCCGGTGACGCCGCCGGCGAGATCGCTGAGCATCGCGGCGGCCATCCTGCCGACGTCGTCCGGATTCATCGCACGGCGCATCGGCGCGCGCGCCTCGACCTCGTGCGCCATGTCGTGGAAGCCGCGAATCGCCGAAGAGGAGAGCGTGCGCGCGGGCGCGGCGCTGAGCGCGTTGACCCGGATATTCTTGCCGCCGAGGTCGAGCGCCAGGTAGCGCACGCAGGCTTCCAGAGCGGCTTTGGCCACTCCCATCACGTTGTAATTGGGAACCGCGCGGACCGCACCGAGATAACTGAGCGTGAGGATCGAGCCGCCGCCGCGCGGTTCCATCAGGGGTTCCGCCGCACGCGCCAGCGCGACCAGCGAGTAGGCACTGATCTCGAGCGAGCGGGCGAAGTTGGCGCGGCTGACGTTCAGGAACCGATCGCGCAGATCTTCACGCTCCGCGAATGCGACCGCATGGACCAGCATGTCGAGGCCGCCCCATAACTCTTTCACCGCCGCGAAGACCGCCGCGATCTGATCGTCGCGGGTCACGTCGAGCTCGCCGATCACGGTCGCTTCGATCTGCGCGGCCAGCGGGCGCACCCGCTTTTCCAGCACCTCGCCCTGATAGGTCATCGCGACCTCGGCGCCTTGCGCATCAAGCTCGCGCGCGATCGCCCAGGCGAGGCTTTTGTCGTTGGCCACTCCGACCACCAGCGCGCGTTTGCCTTCTGCTATGCCCATCGATACATCACCCGAATAATACCGTTGCGTCAGACTTCGATTTCCATCCCGTCGAACGCCAGCTCGATCTTCACGTCCGACTTGTGCTCGTGCACCTCGCGGCCGAGATGCGTCAGCACCATCCGGCCGACGTTGAAGCGCGCGCGATTCTGCGCGATCAGCGGATAGTTGAGATGAAATTTCAATTCGGTGCTGTCGAAGTAGGTGCACTCGCAGATGAAGAGGTCGGCGCCGTCGCAGAACGGCACCAGCTCTTCGGTCCATCCGGTGTCGCCGGAAAACACGATGGTCTTGCCGCCGAGCGTGATTCGGAACGCGAGCGAGACGTCGGGCCGGGTGTGCGGGGTGCGAAGCGTGGCGACCTTGATTCCGCCGAAGTCGCGGCTTTGGGCCGGCTCGAGCACCTCGAACTTGAGCAGGCGCGCAACTTTCTCCTCGGGAAAGTTGGAGAACATGTTCTCGAACAGCGTCCAGGTGCGCTGCTCCAGCCGCCGCGGCCCCGCGATAGTCAGGGTCCTGGTGAGCCGGCTCTCCCACATGTACTCCAGAATCAGAAACGGCAACCCGCCGAAGTGGTCGCCGTGAAGATGACTGATCAGGACCAGATCCAGGCCGGCCGGCGCGAAGCCCGCGCGCTTGAGGAGGGGAAGCAGCGACGGCCCCGCTTCCATCAGGATGGTCTTGCCGCCGCCCTCGATTACGTAGCAGGCCGGAAAGCTGCCGCCACTGGCGAACGCGTCACCCGCACCGAGTATGGTGACTTTCACGGCCGGCCTCGCCGGTTCCACAGCTTCCTCGCAGGCCGGCCCGTCACGGGGCGAATGCGCTCTCACCGCATGAGAGTTAATATCTTGGTGAGCGGCTTGCAACGTGGCTCGCAGAAGAGGCAGCTCGTCGAATGAAGCGGCGCGGGATTCAATTGAGGGCAGCTGTGATCGCGATCGCGCTCGGCGGATGCAATCGCTCGACCGCTGCGGCGCCGCCGTCGCCGTACGCGAGCGCCGAGCAAATCGAGATGAACTTCCGCGGACAGAGCTTCTCCCTGGGCGACGACGATAAGGTCGCGATTCTGAGGCCGGCTGGCAGACCAAAAGATCGCGTGCTCAAGCTGCCGTTCTGGCTCGGCACCAACATCCTGGTGCCCGGCGTCTTGCAACCCAAAGAGGGCGATTACTACGTTATCAGCGAAGCCGTGATGGTGAAGACGCTCGATAATCCCGACGAATGGCTGATCGAAGCCGGCAGCACGCTGATCAAGAAAGAGACCGTGCTGGTCACGACTCGCACGCACTTTCGCGCACTGGGCAAGGTGGCGCCCGAGGCGCTGCCCAAAATGCTCCCAATGATCGTCCAATTCGCGGGCACGCGCCCGTTCACACGCGGCGACGGAAAGACGATCGAGATTCCAGTGCTGAAAGAGGTCTCGCTGCCGATGAAATGGACGCTGGCCGGCGCGATCCCGCCGAGCTACGCGAGGTTCCAGGTGCGATGAAGCTCGCGCGCGCATCGCTTCGGCTTGCGTCGGCGGCCTGCATCCTGGCGATACTCGCAGCGCCGGGATGCTCGCCCGATCGCGCACTTGATTTCGGACCGACCGGCGAGATCACCACGCCGCCGCAGGATGAGCTCAGCCGCCAGATCCTCAAGGAATTCGACGGGCGCGACTTTACGCTCGGCCACGACGATCGCGAGGCCGCGGTCAGTCTCTCCGATTGGAGCGACGGCCGCCGCGTGATCATCCCGTTCTGGCTGGGCGTGAATCCGCTGATGCCGAGCCTGATGCGTCCGACGCTGGGGCATATCTATGTGATCAGCGAGGCGATGCTGGTCCGGCCGCTGGGCGGCGATCGCTATCTGATTCGCGCCGGCTCCAAGCTCTTCAAATCCGACACGCTCTTCGAAGCGAGCCACGCGCGCTATCTCGACACCGGCAAGATTCTGCCGACCGTGGTCCGCTTCGTCGGCACCTACGTAATCACGGTACCGCGCGACGCGCCCGCGTCGGGAACGATCACAGAAAAGGTGCCGATTCTGCGCGAGATCTCGCTGCCGATGAAGATCGATCAGCCGCCGCCCGGCTACGCAAAGTTCGAGCTGCGCAAGGGCACGTGAGGTCGCGGCCGGGTCGGGTCATGCGCTTGTCAGCCGAGGACTTCTGCGCCGAGAGTGCGACGAGCGTGGTATGAGATTCTTCGCTGCGCGCTCAGAATGACGCCGGTTGGTATTGATCGGGAATTACACGGAGCCCCAGTCAACGTCATTCTGAGCGTAGCCCGGGCTTTGCCCGAGCGAAGTCGAAGAATCTCATGCCACTCACCCGCGCCAGACGGGACCGTTCGAGACTTCGAATTTTATCTCGGAACGGCCATGCTGAATTTGACCATGAATTTAATCATGGCGGCGGAACTCACGGGAACGGAACTTCGGCGCGGGCTTGCGCGTGGTTTGAGCGGGCGAGCTCGTCGTCGATTACGCCTTCGAATTCGCTCTGCGGCTGCGCTCCCGTCAGCGGACGGCCGTCGATGAAGAACGAGGGCGTCCCCGTGACGCCGAACTGACGCCCCTCGGCGGCGTCGCGCTGGATCGCCTCCTGATGGCCGCCACGGTCGAAGCACGCGGCGAACTTTGCACGGTCGAGGCCGAGCCTTGCCGCGGTGGCCTTCAGATCCGCCGGCGCGAGTTTGGATTGATCGGCAAACAGCGCGTCGTGGTAATCCCAGAATTTGTGCTGCTCGTCCGCGCATCGCGCGGCCTTGGCGGCGTCCATCGCATGCGCGTGGAACGGAAGCGGGAAATCGAAAAACACGATCTTGATCTTGTCGCCGTACTTCTCGCGCAATCCCTTCAGTGTAGGCACCACGCGGGTGCAGAACGGACATTGAAAGTCGCCGAACTCGGCGATCGTCACCGGCGCATCGGCGGGGCCGCGCTCCGGATGGCCGTCGACTTTCAGCTCGATCCGCGGCGGCTCGATCATGACCTTGAGCGGGTCGCGTGAACGGAGCTTGGCCAGGATCGTCTGGCGGCGCACCTGCTCGCGCTGCTCGAGGATAGTGTTGAGGATCGAGGCCCTGGCCTGCGCGTACGGCTGGCGATACTGGGCCTTGTGCTGGTCGTAGTACTTCTGCGCGTCCTCATCGCTGACCGAGCCCGTGCCGCCCTGGCGCCTCATATATTCCGCGACGCTGAGATGCGATTCGTTCGCGGCCTGCTGCAGGAGGTATTCGTCGGCGATCGACTGAATCGTCCTGCGCTTGAGCGCGTAGACCTGGCTCTCCATCACGGCGAGCTGCGCCTTGATCCGCGACTCCACTTCGCCTTCGGTGATGGGACGTGAGCCGACCGTCGCGACGACCTTGCCGTTATTCTGGCCGACTTCAATTGTAACCGGCTGGCCGGCTTCGATTGCGGCCGGGCCCGCGACAATTGCGATCACGATCGCCAGCGCGGCTCTCCTGAGCAGCCACTTCTTCATATCAGTTTCCTTCGCCGTCAGTTTCATCAAGCGGTTCCTCGGCGGCCTCTTCGAGCACTGCGGTGGGCAGCACTTCGGGTCCGATGCCTTCGAGAAATCGCGAGGCCCGTCCCATCACGTATCCCATCGCGCGGTCGAACATGTACATCGGATACGAAATATACAACTCGTCGCGGGCGCGGGTGCCGGCGACATACATCAGGCGGCGCTCCTCCTCCAGGTCCTCGGGCGACGCGCTCTGCGGCCCCGGGAAACGCCCGTCCGCGGCCCAAATCAGGAACACCACTTTCCACTCGAGGCCCTTGGCCGAGTGGATCGTGCTGAGCGTGAGGTAGCCCTCGTCGGGATCGATCGCGAGGACGTCGCCGATCGAATCGTTCGGCGGCTCGAGCGCCATGTCGGAGAGCATCGATTCGAGACTTCGATAGCGTTCGGTGATCGCCTGCAAATGCTCGAGGTCGCGCTCGCGTTTGGGGTAGTCGTCGGGATACGCCTCGCGCATCAGGGGAAGATAGTAGTTGAGCACGATCGCGATCTGTTCGGCCGGGCGCGCCGGCGCGCGCAACTCTGCGAGCAACGCGGAAAGCCGGCCAAGCTCCGGCTCAGCCTTGCCCGCCGCTTTCGCAGCCGCGGCCAGCGCCTTGGCGGGATCGGCGGAGTCGACCACGGTCTCGACCAGGCGCTCGGCGCGTCGCGAACCCACGCCCCGGATCAGCATCAGGATGCGCAGCCATGAGACCGCGTCGGCCGGATTGGCCACGACGCGCAGATGAGCGAGCAAGTCCTTGACGTGTGCCGTCTCGATGAACTTGAAGCCGCCGCGCTTGATGAACGGGATATCGCGGCGTTGCAGCTCGAGCTCCAGGTCGAAGGAATGAAAGCTCGATCGGAACAGCACGGCGAGCTCGTTGAGCGCAACGCCCTCCTCGCGCAGCTCCAGGATGCGCTGGGCGACGAATCGCGACTGGGTATGCTCGTCCGGCGCGCGGACCAATAACGGGCGGAAGCCGCCCTCGCGCCGGGTGAACAGGACCTTGGTGTACTTCTCCTGCGCGAGCGAGATGACCTCGTTGGCAACGTCGAGGATCCCTTGCAGCGAACGGTAATTCTCTTCGAGCTTCACCACTTTGGTGCCGGGGAACAGCGCCGGGAATTCCATGATGTTGCGGAAATTGGCGCCCCGGAACGAATAGATCGACTGCGCGTCGTCGCCCACCGCCATCACGTTGCGATGGGCCGCCGCGAGCAGCTTCACCAGCTCGGCCTGGATCAGGTTGGTATCCTGATATTCGTCGATCATTATGTAGCGATATGTATCCGAAAGGCGGCGGCGGGTCGGCTCGTCGGTCCGAAGCAGCTCGGCCAGCCGATAGAGCAGATCGTCGTAGTCGAGCAGCGCGCGCTCGCGTTTGTAGGCTTCGTAGCTTGCGGCCAGCCGCAGGATATCGCCGCTGTGTTGGCGGAGATGGGGAAAGTCGGCCTCGATCTCGGCTTCGAGCGCGCGGCTTTTGTTGCGCGCCATGCTGATGACCTCGGCCAGCGAACGTTTTTTCGGGAAGCGCTGCTCGCGCGAAGCCAAGCCCATCCGCGTGCGCAGCAGGTTGATTACGTCCTCCATGTCGGAGCGGTCGAGGATCGTGAAATTGGGCTTGATTCCGATCGGCGCGCCGAAGCGCCGCAGCACCAGATTGGCGAACGAATGGAAGGTGCCGCCAGCCACCGCCCGCGAGCGATCGCCGACCAGATGCTCCGCCCGGCGCAGCATCTCCTGCGCCGCGCGGCGGGTGAAAGTCAGCAGCAGAATCGCTCCGGGCGGAACGCCGCTCTCGATCAGCCGCGCGACCCGGTAAATCAGCGTGCGGGTCTTGCCCGAGCCCGCTCCGGCGATCACCAGCAGCGGACCCTCGCGATGCCTGACCGCTTCGAGCTGCGCCGGGTTCAGGACCTCGGCGTACTTGACTCTGAAGTTGCGCTCGTCCGGCGGCGGCGAGGAGTCTCTCTTGAGGGCGATTACCTGGTCGGCCACTTCGCGGCTGATCCTATCACGTCCTGTCACGGACCGGTGTCCGTCGTTTTGCGCTTGAGGTGAAGGATCTCGGGACGAATCTGGATTCGGTTGACGATCTGCGCGCCGGGCTTCATGAAACTGCGAGTCTTGGTCTCTGCGTCGCTCTTGCCAAACGAAGTCGCGACGTATCCGTAGAGCATCACCTGCGTTCCGCCGCTATCGTCCCTGGTAATCTGCGCACCGACCAGCGGCAGCCGATGTTTGCGGAGATAATCGGTCAACCGTTGGCTGGTCGCGGTATCGACGGCGCTCGTCTGGGCCGATGCGGGAATCTGCGCGGCCGAGATCACGGCGACGGCCAGCGCGGCACTGATTATCGCGGCTCGTATCATCTGACTTCACTTGTCCCGTCACTTAATCCAATGACGGTACGGCCTGAGGGGTCAAGGGCCGATCTTCGATCTCACGGCAGATGCTTTATCGTGCCTACCTGTGGCATAGTTTTCATCTGTCGGCTAATGGGACTGGCGCGGGGGAAAAATCAGATGCACGCGCGGATTTTGCAGGTACGGGTGCGTTCGGAATCGCGCCTGCTGGCCGCGGTCAGCTTCCTGATCGTGGCTGTAGCGCTGGTCGCAGCTATCGCGCAACCTGGATGCGGGCTGTGGCAGGAAAACGTATCGGCGGAGCATCACGACACCGCCGAACAGATCGAACCTATGCTCGAGCAAGCCGGCTTTGAGCGGTTGCCGGCGGATACTGCGGCGAAGCGAAGCGAGTTGGCCTCGCTCGAGCCGCTCAAGCTCATCCGCACGCACGACCCCAAGCGCGGCACCCTCTATTGGTACGCGGATCCCTACGTATGCGGATGCATGTACGCCGGCAACGAGGCCGCCCGCCAGCGTTATCACGAGATCCGGCAGACCCAGCAGGCCACCAACCAGATGAAGGCCGAAAAAGTGCTCAACACCGAAGCCTGGGATCAGGTTGGTGAAGCGCCCGAGATAAACATGTTCAATCCGGTGTTCTCTCCGTAGCTTCCGTTCAGGCTTGAACGCCGGCGCTCACCTGATTACGGTTATGGTTTAAGGCTTGATGGTTCCGTTCGCACAGCGTCCCACGGCCGTTTTCCTTCTGGTACTGGGACTGAGCTTTCTGTCGGTGGCGGCCTGCCTGATTTCTCCCGCCGTCAGCGCCAACGGCCTCACGGCCAGCCATCAGCTCACTCAGGCCCGCCGCGAGTTTCGCCGCAACGCTACGCTCGAAGTGAACGAAACGCGATGGGATCAGTCGGTGCGCGATGAAGCAGGCGCGCCCGCGCTCGCGGATGCGGCGCCGATTGCCGTTGCGGCGCTCGCTTCGGCGGCATCGGTACCAGACTTCGCCGGTTCAGCTCCGCCGCATCGGCTCCTGCTGCGCCCTCGTGCCGTCGTATCGCGGACAAGCGGCGACGACGTAGCCTCCTGACCTCGATTTAGTCCGGGTTCCTCGCGCGTTCCGGATAGCATTCCGGGACGCATCGGCCGACAGGACAACCTTCGCCGCGGCCCGCGCGCGGCCAAGCCGGTTCGAGGTTTTCATCGCGTGCCGAGTTTCTCACTACGCAACCCTCACGCAGTTATCGTGGGGGCATTAATCGTCGCGATTCTTGGCGTCACCGCGTTCACGAGCATGCCGGTCGACGTCTTTCCGAATCTCAAGATTCCGGCGGTGGTGGTTGCCACGTTCTATCCCGGGATGCCGCCGCTGGAGATGGAGCGCGACATCACGACCCGATTCGAGCGCTTCTTTACGCTCGGCAGCGATATCGAGCACATGGAATCGCGCTCGCTGCCCGGCGTCAGCATCATCAAGGTGTTTTTCCATCCCAGCGCGAATGTCGACACCGCGGCGGCACAGCTTGCCGATCTCGCGATGGCCGATCTGCGCCATCTGCCGCCCGGCACCCTGCCGCCGCTGGTGCTCAAGTTCGACGCCTCGTCACTTGCGGCGACGCTGGTGACGGTTTCGGGCGCGGGTTTCGACGAGGCGCAACTGCGCGATCAGGCCCAGTACAACATCCGCAATCAGCTCGCGACGATTGCCGGCGCCTCAGTGCCACCGCCGTTCGGCGGCAAGTACCGCCAGATAATGGTCTACGTGAATCGCGAGGAGTTGCAGGCCCGCGGGCTGACTCTGATGGACGTCGTGCACGCGCTCAACGACGCCAACCTGATCATTCCGGCCGGCGACGCCAAAATCGGGGCGTCCGATTACTTCATCTATACCAACAGCATGATCGAGGATCCCAACGACATCAACGATGTTCCGGTCAAGGTCGGTGCGGGGCAGGCTCCGGTCTTTGTCCGCGATATCGGCCGAGCCGAAGACGCAGCCCAGATTCAGCAGAACATCGTGCGGATCAACGGCCAGCGCTCGGTCTATATACCGGTGCTCAAGCAGGGCAATGCCAATACCATCGCGATCGTCGACGGCGTGCGCGAGCTGCTGCCCAAACTTTCGGGTCTGCCCGCCGGGATGAAACTGGAATCGATCTTCGACCAATCGACGTACATTCGCGCCGCGATCGCGACCCTCGAGCACGAGGCGGCTTCGGGCGCGGTGCTCGCTGCGCTGATGATCCTGATCTTCCTCGGCAGCTTCAGGTCGACGCTCGCGATCTTCCTCTCGATTCCGCTTTCGATTTTGGCCGGCGCCTTCGGGCTCTACATGAGCGGCAGCACGATCAACATCATGACGCTGGGCGGATTCGCTCTGGCGATCGGGCGATTGGTCGACGACTCGGTGGTGGTGCTCGAGAATATCAACCGCCATCTGGTGCTGGGCAAAGCGCCGGCGCAGGCCGCCAAAGACGGCGCCGAAGAGGTGGCGCTCGCGGTGCTGGCCTCGACGGTCACCACCATCATCGTGTTCTTTCCGGTGCTGTTCCTGTTCGGCGTCGCGAAGTACCTGTTCAGTGCGCTGGCGCTGGCGGTGATCCTGTCGATGGTTGCTTCCTACCTGGTCGCGATGAGCGTGATTCCGATTTTCTGCGCGCGGTTCCTGACTGCGGAAGAGGCGCGCGCTGAGGAGGAAGGCACCGGCCACGGCGTATTCGCGCCGTTCATCCGGGCCTACGATCGCTTCGCCATGCGGTACGAACGGATGCTCTCGCGCGCGCTGGATCGCAAGCTGCTGGTTATCGGACCGGTCGCCGCGCTGTTCGTCGCCAGCCTCGCGATGGGGCCCTGGATCGGCACCGAGCTGTTCCCGCGCACTGACGCCGGCCAGTTCATCATCAACATCCGCGCTCCGCTCGGCTCGCGAATCGAAGTGTCCGAAGATCTGGCCCGGCAGCTTGAGCAATTGATCCACCAGGTCATTCCGCCCGACGACCTCGCGATGGTGGTGTCGAACCTGGGCCTCGCCGCCGGTTTCTCCGCGATCTACTCGCCCAACGCCGCCGCCGATTCGGGCTTCGTGATGGTAAGCCTCAAGCCCGGTCATCGTGGCTCAAGCTTTTATTACATGGACAAGCTCCGGCGGCTGCTGCCGACGCGGATTCCCGAGCTTCAGACCTTCTTCCAGTCCGGCAGTATCATCGACTCGGTGCTCAACTTCGGCCTCGCTGCACCGATCGACGTCCAGTTGAGCGGCCAGGACTACGACGCTCTCTACCCACTCGCGGCCGATTTGCAGCGGCGATTGCACGCGCTGTCCCAGGTTTCCGAGACCTTCGTTCCAGAAGAGTCGGGCTACCCGACGCTCGACATCCGGGTCGATCGGGTCAAGGCGGCAAGGCTCGGCTTGAACCAGCGCGACGTCGTCACCAATGTCATCACCGCTTTGACTTCAAACCAGATGATTGCGCCCTCGATCTGGATAGATCCCAAGAGCGGGAATGACTATTTTCTGACCGCTCAATATTCGGAAAGCGATATCAACTCGCTCGAAACCTTGCTCAACATCCCGGTGCGCGGCTCTCACCTCGATCATGCGCCGCAAGACGCGCTGCTGCTGCGCAATGTGGCGAGCATCAGACACGAGCAGCATCCCGCCGAGGCCGACCACTACGCAATTCAGCGCGTGGTAGACGTGCTGGTTCGCCCCCGCGGCGACGACCTGGGCGGCGCGCGCGCGGCAGTCGCGAATGTGCTGCAAGCCTACCACTTCCCACCCGAGGTCGCGGTAACGATTCGCGGCTCGGTGGCCGCGATGGAAGCGGCGTTCAGGAGCTTCGGCTTCGGGCTGGCGATGGCGGTCGTGCTTCTGTACCTGGTGATGGTTGCGCAGTTCCGGTCATTCATGGACCCGTTCATCATCATGTTCGCGGTTCCGATGGGCCTGATCGGCGTG